>Ga0209172_10000049_pt1 | contig 352189 bp, 284 predicted proteins | sample LarsenN4metaG_FD_184113 | JGI IMG/M metagenome (GOLD analysis project Ga0209172, IMG submission 184113) | Hot spring sediment bacterial and archeal communities from British Columbia, Canada, to study Microbial Dark Matter (Phase II) - Larsen... ... | reverse complement strand
GGTGGCGGTATCGGCGTTGGGGGCGGTGTTTATCATCATCGCCACGTGCAACGCGACGAACCTGCTGGACGGCCTGGACGGGCTTTGCTCGGGCGTGACGGGCGTGATGTCGCTGGGTTATCTGCTGCTGGCGGTGTTCCTGGCGTTGAACGTGCGGGTTGCCGGCAGCGATGGCGGCTCGCCGATCGACCCGACGCGCATCACGCTGAGCCTGGCACTGCTGGGGGCGGTGATGGGCTTCTTGCCGTTCAACTTTAACCCGGCATCCATTTTCATGGGTGATACGGGGTCGATGTTCTTGGGCTACATCTGCGGCGTGATGATTCTACTGTTCGGGCAGAGCGGTATCACGATCAAGTGGGTGCTGGCGGCGATCATCATCTTTGGTTTGCCGATGCTGGATACGTTCTTGGCGATCGTGCGGCGCAAGCTCAACGGTAAGCCGATCTTCTCACCGGACTCAAATCACTTTCACCACTTCTTGATTAAGCGGGGATTCACGGTCAAGAAGGCGGTGCTGATCTCGTACGGCATTGCGGCGGTGTTTGTGTCGTTTGCGTTGATGATCGTGGTGACGCCGACGCGTTTGGCGATCGGTATTTACTTTGTGCTGTTTGGCTGGATCATCGTGGCGGCATTCAAGATGGGGATGATTTTCCAGCAGAAGCCGGTGGTGGCGAATACGACGATCAACGCGACGATATTGGGCCAGACGCCGGTGGTAGGTACGCCGGTGATCACGGGTCCGGTGACGCCGACGGTGGTAAATGTGGACCAGCCGGCGGGGCCGTCGCAGCCGGTGTGAGGCTGCGTTAACAGAAGCAAAAGAAAAACGGCGTTCACGTGGGTGAACGCCGTTTTGGTTTTTGCGATGGGGGAGGGGTTATTTCTTAGCGGGGGCCTTGGCAGCCGGAGCAGCGGCGGCCTTAGCGGCCGGGGCGGCAGCAGCGCCGGCGGCGGGAGCGGCAGCGCCATCAGCGGCGGCGGCATCAGCCTTGGGCGCCTTCTTGGCAGCGACGGCCTTGCGGTTGCCGACCTTCACGAGGCTGAAGACGGAGTTCTTGTCTTCGGCCCACTTTTCATTGTCTTCGAGCCGAGCGATGCGTTCAGCGCGGCGCAACACGTTGCGGTGACGAACCAGGCCACTCTTGCCCTTCAAGCTACGATCTAACGACATGGCTTTTACCTCAGTCTTTTTGGTCCAGCGAAAGACGAGCCATGATAGCAAAGGGCGGCGAGTCTCACAAGTGAGGGGGGAAGCGTTGGAAAAAGGGGGTGGCGGGGCGGGTTAGGCGAGTTTTTGATGGAGAGTTGAGCGAACCTTCTATATAACCACCTAGTTCACCAGGATCACTGGGGGCCTTTCGTTAGAGAAAGGCTCTACCGCGATGGCCCGTCTTTGGTTTCGTGCTCAATCTTGTGGTTTTTGGAAGTCTTGGTGGTCAAGCGCCCGGAGCATCGGGCGGTAGGGCGGTGCGTGATGATGTTTCGGTGTTCGAAGTGCCGGGGTGTGTTTGAGGTTGAGGCGAACCCTCACAAGCCGCAGGTGTTTTGCGCGCATTGCGGGGCGGTGCTGCGGTTGCGGGGTGCGGGGACGCCGCGAGGTCAGACGGCACCGGGCGGAGGGGCGGCGTCGCTGGCGGCGTTGACGGGGCACCCGGCGGCGAGCGATGAGGTGGAAACGTTGCACGAGGAAGAGGCCGTTGCGCCAGCACCGGCACCGATGAAGGCGCCAGCAAAGGTACCGGCTAAGGCTGTGGCGGCTGAGTCGCAGGATATGTTGGCGGCGTTGGCAAACACGTCGGCACCGGTGCGGATGCGCACCGCGGGGCGACGGCCGATGGCCCGGAAGAACACGAAGAACAATAACGTCGTGCTGGTGGTGGCGCTGGTGGTGGTGGGGCTGTTTGTGTTGAGTGCGGTGGTGGGGGGTATTTTGATGTTAGCGCTGCGGGACGATGGCAAGCCGACGGGTCCGAGTGGGCCAATGCCGGGTGAGCTGTACCGTGGGGTGCGTAGTTCCGGAGAGGGGGAGAATTCTCGGACGCGCGAGTAAGTGCTGGGGAATACGTCTTACAGTTAAGCGAAGACTTTCACAGAACGCTTTAATTTTTGCGCCGGGTTGGTCACAATAGCGATTCTGGAATACTTTGAAATGAACGTGTGGTTGTGGCAACGTTACGAAGCAGGTTCGCGCGATTTTTTTGTGATGCGGGGAACCGCCGCGCCATGTCATGCGTCAAAGTAGGTGAACGGTGAGCCAGCCGTTAACAACACCCGCCGGGATAGCTGCGACCGCCGGATCGCCGGTGATCGGGCAGATCAAGCCGGCGGGGGATCGCGCTGCGGATGAGGCGATTGTGTCGCAGCTGCAGCGTGGTCAGTGGTCGGCGATGGAGACGCTGGTTTATCGTTACCAGGACCGTTTGTTTACGACCGTGTTGCGCATCGTGAATCACCCCGAGGATGCCGCGGACCTGGTGCAAGAGACATTCGTCAAGGCGATGCAGAACATCAGCAAGTTTGAGGGCAAGTGCGCTCTTTACACGTGGCTGTTCCGCATCGCGGTGAACTTAGCGATCAGCCACCGTCGCGCGGCGAAGTACCGCATGGCGCTCAGCATTGATGACGAAGCGGATGACGGCGGCGGATTGAACCAACAGGCCGCGGCGTTGCGTAAGCAACTGGCGCAGAGCACCGAGCATGACCCCGCGAGCGATGCGCAGATGCGGCTGGAACATGAGCGAGTGATCGCCGCGTTGGCGACGCTGGAGCCGGAGTTTCGCGCGGTGATCGTGCTGCGTGACATCGAGGACTGCGACTACGAGCAGATGGCGCAGATACTCGAGGTACCGGTAGGCACGATCAAGTCGCGGCTTTTCCGGGCGCGGGTGGCGCTGCGGGAGAAGTTGGATGCGGCGCGGAGCGCGAGTGCTTAGAGGCAAGACAGGCGGGCATTGGCCCGATGAAACAGTAGAGCGATGAAGATAGAAAACGAAGAACTTCAAGCCCAGTTGAACGCCTACCTGGAAGGCGAGTTGCCGCCGGCAGAGGCGGCGCGGCTGGAGGTGTTTATTGCGAACACCGACCCGAAGCTTGCGGACCAGATTTTTGCGATGCTGGCGGATCGCGCGAGCGTGAAGGCGTTGCCGCGGGTGCAGGCGCCGGCGGATCTGGCCGGTCACATCATGGAGAAAATCGAGCGGGCGTCGCTGCTGAACGGCGTGGAGAGCGACATGCACCACGCGCGACGGCCGTGGTGGCAGACGCGTGCGGCGATTGCGGCGAGCGTCGGGATCGTGCTGACGGGGTTTGGGTTTTTTGTCTATCAGGCGGTGTATCGGCCGAACAGTCCGTGGCATGGCGTGGTGGCGGACGGGGGCGGCGGAGGCGGGCCTGCGGTCGTGATGAAGGGGGCGGCGAGTGCCGACGCTACGGCTGGGAAGATCAGTAAGAGCGCGGACCCGGAGATGGAGAAATCTGGCAAGCTGGCGGCGATGGACAAGGCGGGGGCGCCGGGTGGGGGAGGCAATGTCGGGGGACAGAACGACAATTTGGAAACGGCACAGGTGCTGGCGTCGCTGCGTGATGCGCCGACGGTTGAGGATCAGCTGGCGCGGGCCAAAGTGGCCGTGAATGTGTCGAACGAGATCACGCTGAACAATGGCTTCAGCGAAGCACCGAATGCCAGCGTGGCGATCAGCAATGTGACCAAACCGGTCGTGGCCAAGGGGGCGAGCAGCGTGAACGGCGAGCCGATGCTGGTGTGCCTGGTGGCGCGCGACAACGCGGACCCGGACCGGCTGCACTCGATGATCGAGAAGTTCATCGTCAATGATGAAGAGACGGCGCGGCGGCAGGATGCGCTGCCGGCGCTGCCGCTGCGGTACAACTCCGACAACCCAATTGCGCGGAACATTGTGACGAACAATGGTTCGCAGTTTGCGATGAACACAGCGCCGCAGATGGCGGCGGAACAGGGCGGGTCGCGCAGCGTGAGCAAGGACGGCGCCCAAGCGATGCAACAGCCGCAACAGCAGGTGCAGCAGCAGGGGCAGCAGTTAGCGGCGGATCAGAAGGAGAGACGCGAGGCGCTGCCGGTGCAGGAGATGCGTGGGTATAACGACCGCACGCAGCGTGGGGGGTATATCGGTAAGGGGAATGTGAAAGCGAATGAACAGATGCGGCAGGCACCGGGAACGCAGTTGGCGTTCAGCGGCGGGGTGCCGTACCGCGTGAAGCTGCGGGCGGACCAGCTGGAGCAGATCACGAACAGTTTCAATGTGCACTCGGTGACGCGCGGCCAGCGTGCTTACGTGATCAATGATGATCAGAATCGCAATCGCCAAAATGGGGCGAACTTTGCGGCGACCACGCCAGCGGCTGAAGCCAAGCAGACTGTTGCAGGCGGTGAGCATGCGGCGCCCAAGGCGGAAGTCGTGCCATCGGCACCCATGACGCCTGCCCCGGCGGCAACACAGGCGGCGGAGCGGCCAGTCGGCGCGAAGAATGACGGTGGCGATGGGGACAGCACAGCCAAGTGGTATGAAGTGATTATCACGATGGAAGTGCCAGGCCGGTTGAACCTGAACAATCTGTACAACTTCAACAACGATGCGGCGCTGCAGCAGCGTGTGAACCGGGCGGAACAGCAGCAGCAGTACCAGGGTAAGTAAGTGCCGGCCGGGAAAAGGGCATTGGGATGCGCATTCTATGGATATGCTTATTGGTTGCGTTGACCGGGTGCAGTACATCGCAACCCGGGGTGAGGTTGTCGGCCCAGGCTGTGAGTGGATCAGGGGCAAGCGGCACGCCTTGGCGCGTTGTGGAGTTGCGGCCGCTTCCGCGGATTAGTGGGGCGGCGATCATCAGCAGGGACAACAAAAAACTGCTGGCTGAGAATGTGTTTGTTGAGATTGAGCGCGGCGAGGCAGTTTTGTTGCCGTTTCAGGGAGGATCGACGTTGCGTTCTTGGGCGCTATCAAGTGATGGGCGACTGGCGGCGGCATTTGTGTCAGGTTGGCGGGGTGAGCGCGGTACGGAGCGGTGGTACGGCGTTTCGATTGCGGATGTGGCAAATCCTGGGGACCTTCGAACGGTCGAATTGCCGGAGTCGGCGGTGGGGCTCGTGATGTTCAATCGCGCGAATACGCACATTGCGGCGGTCGCATTTGGCGCGACATATATTGTGAATGTGGCGAGCGGGAAGGTGGAACGCAGGCTGGGGATAGGCGACTACCGGGACTTCGCGTTGTCGCCGGATTTTGGGCAGTACGCAGTGGTGCAAACGCGGTGGCCTGAGACGGATCGCCAAGCGAAGTTGTCGGAGAGAGGCGCGCTTCAGGTGGTGTTGTTTAACACGGCGACGGGCAAGGAAGTGCGGCGCTATGAGCCGCTGCAGGGGAGAAGCAGTTTTCGCGTGATGTTCAGTGGGGACGGCACGCATCTGCTGATGGGGGAATGCGGTGTATTGGAATTGGCGACGGGCCGGTTTCATGAGCAACCAATGGGGCTGGCGGTGTGTGTGTATGAGCCGATGGTGGAGGGGCGATACGTATTGATGCGCGGCGAGCAGGCTTCTGCAGTTTGGGATGTGAAGCGCGGGAAGGTGCACGCCCTCGAGTTGCCAGAGGTGACAACGGACGAGCAACGGATGGTGGTGGAGGCACTTTCAGCGGACGGCACGACGGTGGTCGTGAACCGCTACAGCGCGGCACGCGGGCGGGAGAACTACGTTGCGCGGTTGATTCGCGAGTAATTTATTTGCGTTTGAGCAGGATATCGCGGCCACCGGCGACGTGGTCGCCGATTTGTTTTTGCGGCTGCCATTTTTCGGGGTGGGGGACGTAGATCTCGGTGCGGCTGCCGAAGGCGATCATGCCGTAGCGTTCGCCGCGTTCGAACTTCTGCCCATTTTCGACGGGAGCAATGATGCGGCGGGCGATGGCGCCGACGATCTGCTTGACGGTGACGACGGGTTGGCCGGCATCGTCGGCGAGGCAAATGAGGTTGCTTTGATTCTTGATGGCGCAGTCGGCGTGGCGGGCGTCGAGGAAGAGGCCCTCTTCGTAGCGGGACCAGAGGACGGCGCCGGCACAGGGCATACGGTTGACGTGGACGTCGAGGACGCTGAGGAAGATGCTGACGCGGAGGGCCGGGCCGTTGAAGGGGGCGTAGTTGGGGACGACTTCGATGTGGGTGAGTTTGCCGTCGGCGGGAGAGACCATGAGGCCGGGGTCCTGGGGGATGGCGCGGGGCGGATCGCGGAAAAAGGCAAGTATGGCGAGGGTGATGACGGCGGCGAGGCCGACGAGCCACCAGTTGCCGATGGCGGCGAAGGTGACCGCGGCGACGAGGCCGGCGAGGAGGGGCGGGAGCCAGTAGGTCCAGCCATAGAGGGAGAAGATAAAGGGTTTCACTTTCATGCTGCGAATATGCCTTGAGGGCGGGGTGAAGTAAAGCGACGTCGGGGTAAAAAGATGAGCGCTCTCGTCGGCGTGGCGTTGCCGGCGAAAGCGCTTGAGCGGGGTGTGCGTCTGATTTTTGGCTAAGCGGCGCGGCGTTTGAGGCTGACGAAGGAGCCGAGGGCGAGGAGAAGGAATGCGCCGATGATGGCGATGATGCCCCAGCCGAGGGTGGTGTTGGGAAGAACGAAGTGGATGACGGCTTCGATGCGGGCGAGCACGTTGCGGATGAAGGCTTGGATTTGGTCAGGTGTTGGGCCATAGGCGTAGAGGAAGCCGAGGAGGCCGACGATGCCAACGGCGAGCGGGGCGAAGCGAATGTCGAAGAGGTAGGTGTAGGTGATGAGCGTGGCACCGAGGGTGAGGGCGAGGGGGCGGCTGTTGTCGCTGTGGTCCGCGGAGACGAGTGTGAAGAGGATGGCGAGGACCGGCAGGGCGTAGCGGAGGAAGCGGAGTTGGCCGGCGGGCCAGAAACGCGTGGGCGAGATGTGGCGTGTGGCGACGGCGAGACCGAGGAGGATGGGGGTGAGATTCATGGCGTGGAAGTCGGCGTGATAGACCCAGTGGAAGAAGGAGAGGTGCGCGATGAGCATGAGCCAGGGGATGACGAGGTGGAGGCGGCGGACGAAGTGGGCGTGGGGGCCGCGGGCGTCGTCGGCAAGGATGAAGCGGCTGAGGAGGTCGTAGAGGAGGGGGAGCATGCCGACGGCCCACCAGGCGATGTAGAGGATGTTGCCGCGGATGTATTCATAGTCGGCGCTGTGCCAGAGCCAGATGGGGAGGAGGTAGAGGATGGCGAGTTGGAGTGACATGAAGCCGAGGGTGCGGAGGGTGATGGGCACGTGGGCGACGTGGAGGACGAGGGCGGTTTTGGCGAGGGCGAGGAGGAGGAGGCCGACGTTGATGGACCAGCCGCCGACGGGGTGGGAGGCGACGGTTTCAGCGATGAGGAAGGTAGCATCGCAGAGGAAGAGGGACTGGATGATAAGGAGCAGGAGGCCGTCGCGGGCGACGTGGCGGCGGGCGAAGATGAGTGCGGCGATGCCGATGAGGGCGAATTCGTAGAGGTTGATGGTGGCGACGAGGGCGAGGAGTTTGTCGGACTCGCCGGCGTGGAGGTCGAGGGCGGAGGAAAAAAGGTAACAACCGAAGATCATGCTGAGGGCGGAGAGGATGAAGCACGGGTTGTGATCGAGGATGAACTCAAACAGTCGTGTGGATGCGAGGCGGGGAGTGGTGGGGAGGTCTGCGGGCGGGATGAAGGAACCAGACATGCGTCACCTCGGCGAAAAAGGAGATGCGACGTGTGCTGGTGTTCATACGAATAAGGCGGCGGGCGGTTTGAAAAAATCTTTAGGGTTCAACGATTTTTCTTAAATGGCCGTTGGCGGCGGCGATGAGTTGATCGGCATGGTCAGCGGAAACACTGCGCAGTTTCATGACGATGGCACGTTTGACGTTGCCATTGGCGTTGTTCAGAAGTGTGAGTGCTTCATCACGTTGGACCTTGCAGATGGTGCTGATGATGCGAGCGCCGCGGTCGACGAGCTTGGCGTTTTTGGTGGCGTCGACGTCGACCATGAGGTTGCCGTAGGTTTTGCCGATCTGGACCATGGCAAGGGTGGTGACGGTGTTGAGGACGAGCTTGGTGGCGGTGCCGGCCTTGAGGCGGGTGGAGCCTCGGACGACTTCAGGGCCGGTGTCGAGGGCGATGAAGAGATCGGGCTGGATGGTGACGTGCTGGGGGTCGGTGCAGATGAGGAAGACGGTTTTGGCGCCGCGGGATTTGGCTTCGGTCAGCGCGCCGTGGACGAAGGGGGTGGTGCCGCCGGCGGCGATGCCGAAGGCGACATCGTTGGGTTGCATGTTGAGATCGCGCACAGCGGCGGCGCCGGCTTCGCGGTCGTCTTCGACATTCTCGATCGAGCGTTTAAGTGCAGCATCACCGCCGGCAATGACGCCGACGACCATGGCGGGGTCGCTGCAGAAAGTAGGGGGGCACTCGGCGGCGTCGAGCACGCCGAGGCGGCCGGAGGTGCCCGCGCCGAAGTAAATGAGCCGGCCACCGGTGAGGAAGGCAGCAGCGACGTAGGCCACGGCTTGGGCGATGGCGGCTTGCGCTTTGCCGACGGCGGCGACGGCGCGCTGGTCTTCTTCGTGCATGAGTTTGACGGCGTCGGTGATGGGCAGGATGTCGAGCTTGGCGCTGCGCGGGTTGTGCAATTCGGTATGAATGTGGGAGCGATCTTGAATCATGCGGGCAGTGTAACGGTGTTGCGCTACGCGGGCTAGAATCACGACATGCTGGCGGATGAACTTTTGCAGGTGGAACCGGAGTTTCGCAGCGGCGCGTGGTGGCTGGATGCCCGTATGCCGCGCGAGCGATGCGTGGTGACGCATGCGCATGCGGATCATATTGGCAGGCATGCGATGGTGCTGGCGACGCCGGAGACGTGTGACTTTTTGAAGCATCGGTTGTTTGGTGAGGGCGAGGACGGCAGCGAGACGGGAGATGTGGCGGTGAGTCAGACGGTGGCGCTGCCGTTTGGCCAGGCGTATCGCGATGGCGATGAGACGATTGAGCTGTTCTCAGCGGGGCATGTGCTGGGGAGCGCGATGGTGCGCATCACGACGCCGCGCGGGCGGCTGCTGTACACGGGGGATTTTCGCTTGAAGGGGGATGCGCTGACGGTGCCGCCGGCGGAGGTGGTGGAGACGGATGTGCTGTTGGCGGAGTGCACGTTTGGGTTGCCGCGGTATCGGTTTGAGCCGCGGGCGGTGGTGGTGGAGCGGCTGTGTGATCTGATTGCGGCGAGTTTTGCGGAGGGGAAGCAGCCGGTGTGTTTGTGCTATTCGCTAGGGAAGGCGCAGGAGGTGGCGGCGCATCTGTGCAAAAATGGTTTTGCGGTGACCATGCACGGGGCGGCGTATGCAATCACGCAGCTTTATGAAGCGCATGGCGTGAAGATTGGCGACTATCGCGCGTATGAGGCGGGCAAGGTGGAGGGGACGGTGCTGATTGTGCCGCCGCACGTGCGCAACAGCCGGATGATCACGAACCTGGCGAACGCGGAGATTTTTGTCATCACGGGGTGGGCGATGGACACGGGGTGCAAGTACCGGCACAAGGCGCAGCATGCGCTGGCGATTTCGGATCATGCGGATTTTGATGAGCTGGTGGAGTTTGTGCAGCGCACGCGGGCGAAGGAGATTTTGCTGACGCATGGCTTTGCGCGGGACTTTTGCCGCACGCTACGCGGGATGGGGCTCAATGCGCGGCTGGCGCGGCCGCCGGCGCAAGGGGTGTTGTTCGATGACTGACGGCGATGCATCGGTTAGCATGTTTGGCCGAACGAGAGGTGCATGATGGCGGTGCCAGTTTCACCGATGCCGGTCAGTCGGTTTGCGGGATTGCTAGCGGGAACGGAAGAGCAACTTGCCGCGGCGCGTCACGAGTTGGCGCAGTGGTATGGCAAGATTGATGATGCCAGCGAGATTATCAGCTGGGACTTCACGAATTATTACGAAGGAGAGATGGGGAAGAAACTGCTGCGGCAGTGGGTGCGGTTTGAACCACTCTTCAACCCGGAGCATCTGGCCAAGTGCAAGCTTGAGACGAACATGGCCGAGACGCTATTGGCGCGGCAGTTCAGGGAGAGCGGCGTGACGCGGCCGATCAATATTGATCCGGGGTATGTGCATCGGTACAAGGTGATTCTGGCGACGACGAAGGATCACAGCCATCGTGTGTATATCGCGGAGGGGATTTGCGGCGAGGTGACGCTGCACTGGCATCAAAATACCTGGACGCCCTGGCCGTGGACGTATGCGGACTATCGCAGCGAGGCGGCGGCGGCGTTTTTCGGCCGGGCGCGCGAGGCTTATATGAAGCAATTGCAGATGATGGTGTAAGCAGATGTTGTGGCCGGCGATTATTTTGTTTGCGGTGGCGACGATCATCAGCGCGCTGGGCGTGCTGCTGGCGAAGCGGATCGCCGCGCGGGCGGGGTTGATGGATGCGCCGGGCCATCGCAAAGTGCACACGGTGAGTACGCCGCGGAATGGGGGCATCGGGATTTTTCTCGGGTTTGCGTTGCCGGTGGCGGCGGGTGTGGCTGCGGTAAGTTTCATCGGGCCGGCGGACATCAAGATGTTTGGCGACACCGCGGTGGCGTTTGTAGCGAAGCATCAGTCGGGCATGATCGAGCAGCGGGGGCTGGCGGTGCTCTTTCTGCTGTGCACGCTGGCGATTCATATTGTGGGGCTGGCGGACGATCGCAAGGCGATGGACGCCTGGCCGAAATTGCTGCTGCAGGTGGGTGTGGCGGGTCTGCTGGTGGCGGGCGGCGAATGGCTGGAGCGGGGCGGCTTTCGCGTGTTGACGATGCTGGGGGATTTTCCGTCGGGGGGATTCTGGTTATCGGCGCTACTGAGCGTGCTGTGGATCGTGGCGCTGACCAATGCATTTAATTTTCTCGACAATATGGACGGCCTGAGCGCGGGCGTGGCGTTTATCGCGGCGGGCATGTTTTTGGTGGCGGCAGCGCACAACCAGCAGTGGTTTATCTGTGCGCTGTTGATCGCGTTCATGGGGGCGGTGCTGGGCTTTTTGTTTTTCAATTTTCCGCCGGCGAGCATTTTCATGGGGGACAGCGGATCGATGGTGCTGGGCTTCGTGCTGTCGGCGCTGACGATTCGGACGACGTTTTATGAGGGTGCGGGCAGCGCGTGGTACGCGGTGCTGATGCCGCTATTTGTGATGGCGGTGCCGCTGTATGACCTGGTGATTGTGACGGTGCTGAGGCTAGCGCGCGGGCGCAGCCCGATGCAGGGGGACACGAATCATTTTTCGCACCGGCTGACGCGGCATGGATTTTCGAAGCGTTCGGCCGTGCTGATCATTTATGGTGTGACGCTGGCGACGGGTGTCACGGCGCCGCTGCTGGCGCGGGTGGATGATGTGGGGGCGGTGCTGCTGGCGGGGCAACTGCTGGGTATGCTGACGGTGATCGGCGTACTGGAGCGCGTGGGCGATCACGTGAAGTGATCATTTCTTTTTGTTGGGCCGTTTGGCGTTTTGTTTGTCGAAGTATTCTTGCCACGCGGCGGGGTCGGCGGGGATTTGCTGCTGACCGGTGATGCGGCGGAGCGCGTTGTAGGCCTCAGCGCGAACGTACCAGTGCTTGTCAGTCAGCAGCGGGATGAGTTTTGGGGCGAGGGTACGGTCTTGCAGATCGACGAGGGCGGTGGCGGCAGCGCGGCGAACATCGTACAGCGGGTCGGTTAGGGCTTCGGTGATGGTCTCGGTGGCATCGGGCCCACGCAGGCGGCCGAGCGATTCAATGGCGACCCAGCGCAGTTGATCGGGGCCGCTGCGGGCAGTCTTGGCGACGGCGGCGCGTGCGTCGGCATCACCAGGGCTGGTTGGGCCCGCGGCGGCGGCGAGGACAGCGAGTGACCGCAGTGCCGTTTCTTGCAGGGCTTCGTCATCGGCGTTGAGCAGACCGATGAGGGCCTTGGTACTGGCGGGATCGCGCACGAGACGGAGTGCGTCGACCGCTGCGACGCGCACCTGGTCGGACTTGTCGGTGGTAAGTGTGAGCAACGTGGGGATTGTTGCGGGGAGACGCGTCTGGCCCAGCAGGGCGGCGGCGACGGCCCGCTGTGCTTCGCTGGTGGATGTGATCAAGGACTCGAGCACGGGCAGGCGGGATGGATCTTTGGCGATAGCGGCGGCAAGTTGGTCGGCTTCGCGCGACCACTCGCCGCGGGTCTTGACGATCTGGACGAGCGTTTCGATGGGCTGCGTGTCCGCGCGGCGTTCAAAGGCTCGAGCGGCGACCTGGCGGACCTCGGCGTCTTTGTCTTGCAGGGCGGCGCGGACGGCGGCGGTGGCGCGTGGATCATCAATGCGCGCGAGAGCGCTCACGGCGTTGCGGCGCGTCCAGGCGCTGCCCGAGGCGGCGGCCTTAAGCAGCGGCTCGACGGCGTCGGCGCCGAAGAGCGGTAACATTTCGAAGGCTTGGTTGGCGTCGTTCTCGCTGCTCAGCATGGCGATGACGACGGGCAGCGCGGCTGGGTCTTTGAGTTGGGCGAGGAGGCGCGTAGCGCGGTGGCGAATGCGCCAGTTGGGGTCTTTGAGCAGGGGGCGGAGTTTCTCGCTGGGTAGCACGATGATGCCGCGGGAGTTGGCGGAAAGCTCAACCACTTCCTGGCGGACGTTTTCATCGGGATCGCTGAGGAGTGTTTCGAAGATGCCGGCGCGTTTGGCGAGGAGGTCGCCATTGCGGGTGTCGTAGAGGACGTTGAGCAACTGGCGGCGCACCGTGGGAGAATCGTTGGTGACGGCGGCGAGCACCGCGGTATGTGCGCGTGCGCCAAAACTGGCAAGTGCCGTGAGCGTCTGCACGCGCACGACGTCGTCGGCATCACCCAGGGCGGCTTCGAATGTCGATTGTGTGCGGTCGGCCTGGGCGGAACCGAAGGCGGCAAGACCCTCGATCGCGGCCTTGCGTACGAGCGAGTCGCTGTCTTTGGCGGCGGCGATGAGAATGGCGATAGCGCTGTCGTCGCGCGTGGCGGCAAGACTGATCAAGGCACGCTCACGCACCTCGGGCTGTTTGTCGGATGCGGCAGCGCGTAGTGCGGCGACGACGTCGGCGTCTTTGCGGCTGTGCAACTGGGTGGCGGCCAAGGCGCGAATGGCCGGGTCCTTGTCGCTGAGCAACTTGAGCATGGCGTCTTTGGCTTCGGCGCTGTTGATCGCGCCGAGAGATTGGATTACGGCGCGGCGGAAGGTCGGGTCGGCGTCGTTAATGTGTGCGGCGAGAGCCGAGGCACTGGCGGGGTCGCGCATCTGGCCGAGGAGGACGGCGGCTTGGCGGCGCACTTGTTGGTTGCTGTCATTGAGGGCGGTGATGATGGCCGCAGTGCCGGAGGTATTGATGGGCGTGACCTTGCCCGAGTTTTTGTCGGGCCGGCCGACTTGCGCGGTGATGGCGACGAGCCGCACTTCGGAGGCGGCGTCGGTGAGTGCGGTTTTGAGGGCGGCGCTGGCGCGGTCGTCGGTGGCGGCGAAGAGTCCGAGGGTTTTAGTGGCGCGGGCGCGGACACCGGCGTCTTTGTCAGTGGCATAGGTGAGGAGTCGGTCGATGGCAGGCTGGCCGATGGCTTTGATCGCTTCGCCCACGTTGCGGTCGCTGGTGTCGTCGTAACAGGTGATGAGCGGGTCGATGGCGCGGGGGTCGCGCAGAGTCATGAGCACTTCGGCGGCGTTGCGCCGGGCGTAATGATCGCCCAGTTGGAGCGCGAGAGCGGCGGGTTCAACCGCGGCCTTGCCGATGCGTTTGAGGGCATTCTTGGCTTCAGCCGGTCCGCGCGGGTGCTTGGTGTGCATCATGGAGGCGAGAAACGGCGCGGCGGGTGCGGCGGTTTCGCCGAGTTCACCGAGGGCGATGGCAGCGTTGGCCGCCTCAGCGTCATCTTTGGAGTAGAGCTTCTCGATGAGGTCGCGCACCTGGGGCGGGGCGTCTTGGGGGATTTGCTCCCGCGGGATGCGCGGGGGCGGATAGGCCCAAGAAGGCGTTGCGGCGAGCACCGCCAGCGCGCAGAGAAGGCATGTTTTGACAGATGACGTCATCGCTCAGTTAACGTGAAAAGGCGCACGCTGATTGCAATCGAGCCGGGGCTTTTCGCGTTCTATTGTTCGATGTCGCGGGCCCGAACACGATTTGTCATGTTGCTCTGCAGTGCCGTTGCGCTGGCTGTTGGCGCGACGTGTGTGCGGCTGCGCGCTCAATCGGCCACGCAGGAGGCACCAGCGGATGAGCCCGAAGTGCGCATCGTGCTGACGGCTACCGACCGCGAGGCGGCTGATTTTCTGAAGCAGGCCGAACTGGCCACGGCGGGAGGACAGTATGACAAGGCCATCGATTTGCTGCAGACGCTGCTGACGGGCGATCGCAAAATGCTGATTGGCCAGCGTGATGACCTACGGCGTTATGCAGGCTTGCGGCAGCGTGCGTTGACGCTGTTGGCGGCGCTGCCGGCGGAAGCCAAAGCGAACTATGTGCGGCAATATGAACCGCCCGCGGCGAAACTGGTCGAGCAGTACCAGGCGAGCGGCGACACAGCCGTGCTGCGGCGGGCGGCGGAGGATTTTTCACTGACGCCGAGCGGGCGGCGGGCGATGGATGAGCTTGGGGCGATCGCGTATGACCGGGGAGATTTTCTGGCCGCGGGCTTCTGGTGGTCGCGCGGAGGGGGCGAGAATGCCTTGTCGCAAACGAGAATCGCCGCGGCATATCACGCTGCGGGAGATGCAGTACGTGCCGGCGGTGCACTGCAGCGACTTGAATCGCGATTTGCGGATGAGCGCGTGGTAGTTGCGGGTAAGAGCGTTCGCGCAGCGGAATGGACCAGGCAGTTGCTGGCCAAGAGCAGCGCGAACGCGCCGGTTAACGGGGCCCTGCCGGTCGCGGCAGTTGGGATTTGGTCTTGGCCGGCAGCACCAGCGGTGCAGCAGAAACTCGCGAGTGCCATGGCAGGTGAGTTTATTGATGGCGAGGGGTTCCGCGTTGCGGTTGAGAACGGCCGGCCCGTGGCGACATTTGCCCAGCAGTCGGGTGGACGGTTCGCACGCACGTTTGAACTGGCGGATGTGGTGCGGCCGATCACGGTGGTGATCAACCAGGCGCCGGCGGTGGTGGCACGGGTTGAGTCGGGATTGATCGCAATTGAACCGGCGACAGGACGTGAGCTGTGGCGCAAAAACTTTATTTTGCATGAAGACAGCGACGCGGCCAAGGGCAGTGCGACGAGTCCGTTTCTGGGCATCACCGGGGACATTGGCCGGTGTGAGATTGCGGCAGGCGAGGGAAAGATCTTTGCGGTGGGGCGTTATCGCGCGGTGGACCCGTCGACGTATCGACGCTTTGCGCTGGATGCGAGTGAAGATGTGTCGACGCTGGCGGCCTTTGACGCGGCGACGGGCAAGCAACTGTGGGCGGTGGGGCGCGGCGGCGCTGCGGGCGAAACGCTGAGCACGGCGAAGTTTCTCGCCGCGCCGGCGTATCACGGCGGCCGGCTCTATGTGATCGCACGGATTGGGGCGGAGTATCACGGCCTGGCGCTGGATGCGGCGAATGGCAAGCTGCTCTGGCAGACGGCGATTGGTGCTGTGCCGACAACCAGCGGCGAGGCGGTGACGTGGCAGGCTGGCTATGCCGTGCAAACAATGACCGAGCGCGGCACGCCGCCGACGGTTGCTGGGCACAACGTGGTGTTCGCGACCAATGCCGGGCTGATCGCGGCGCTGGATTCGGCTTCGGGGAAGCCGGCGTGGGGCTACCGCTATGACAGCACGGTGGCCGGGCAGGTGAGCGATGAGTATCTGCGGCCGGTCGTGGATCGCGCGTACGACCTGGTGCTGGCGCGCCGGCCCGTGCGGACACAGAACAACTTGTTGGTCGAGCGTGGACGGCTCATCTGTTTACCCAGCGATTCAGAACAGGTGCTGGTAATCGACCCGAATGATGGCACGCTGTTGTGGTCGCGCCCACGTGAGCAGGCGGAGTATCTCGCGACGGCGGCCAATGCGGTGCTGCTGGTGAGCCCGCACGTGACGGCACTGGATCTGGCCACGGGCGAAACCGTGCGGAAGATCGAGAGCGAGGTTGTGGGGCGGCCAGCGGTAATTGGTTCGCAGGTGGTTGCGGCGGCGCGTGGGGAGATCAAACGCATCAACCTCGCTGACGGCAGCGTGGGGCGGCTTGCGGCGGTTCATGGCAATCTGCTGGCCGGTTCGGTGACGATCGTGGGCGACGGGATTGTGACTGCGAATGCGGCAGGCCTGAGCGGTTTTGTGGATGAGCGAATCGCGTCGCAGTTGCTCAACCAGCGACTGACGGGCGCGGCCGATGCGGGGGTAAAGCTTGAACTGCGACTGACGCAGGCGCAGTTGATGCTGGAGTCGGGCGAGTTGGCCAAGGCAGTCGAGATGCTGGCGGCGCTGGAGAAGGATGCGGCTGGTTCACCGGACATCAGCAAGCGTGTGCGCGCGGCGTATGCGGCGGCACTCATGAAGCAACTGCCGCAAGCACCGGCGGGAGCGGTTGCGACGCTGCTCACAAATGCGCAGCGTGTTGCAGACACCACGCAGCAGAAGCTGGTCATCGGCTTGGCGGCGGTGAAACGCTATGAAGCGGTCGGTGATCGGTCGCAGGCGGCGCAGTTGGCGGTGAAACTGGCCAAGGAGCATGCGGCGGTGGTGCTGCGCGACCCGGTTACGGGTGAGATCACGAGCGGCTATGCCGTCGCGCAGCGCGAAGCTTCGCGTTTGGGAAGTGACGTGTCAGCGGATGCGCTGGCGGCGGGGCAGTTGTTGCCGATGTTCTCGCTCAACCAGGCGGGGGTGACGCTGCTGCGTGATGATGCAGAGCAGCCGGTGGTGTTTGCGCAGCGGTTGCTGGCCAGCGACGGTGCGGCGCTGCTGACGCTTGATGCGTCGGCGGTAACGTCTGCCGCGGCGAGTGAGAAGAAGCTGGAAGCGTTTGCGCCGCGCAGCCGCAACCGCCGGGCGATCGTGCTGGCAGATGGGGCGAAGTTGGCGCTGGTCGATGATGAGACGTTGCTGCTGGTGGACAAGAAGTTTGCGATCGCTGCGAAGAAGCCGCTGCGGGACCTGGGAGTTGAGGGATTTTCGCGTTTGGTCGTTGCAGGCGAGCGAGTCGTGTTCATCATGCCGCGGGGGCGGTTGGTGTGTGTGGATCTAGCGAATGCGCCGGTGATCGCCTGGACGGCCAGCGGGTATGACGCTCACACGCATCGTTATCGTCAGTGGCTGTTGCAGGAAGACCCGCGCGATCGCGGCATTCGCGTGGTGCATCTAGGCACGGGGCGGGTCGCATCGTTCAGCGGTGGCCGCCGTTCGGCGGAGGCGATGCTGGTGCAGTCGCCGGAAAACTTTCTGGTTGCGCAGACAAATGATGGTGTGGGTGTTTTTGATTGCCGCCGGTTGGAACGGCAGTCATCGCCCATTGTTTCGTGGCCGTTTGAGCGCGATGCGAGCCTGACGTTTTTGGCGACGCACAAGAATCATGTGCTGGTGCGCAGCGCGACAGAGAATGATGCGAGCGTGCATCTCTTGAATCTTGATGAGCCGGGAAAGGTGCAGGCGTTTGCGTGGCCAGCGGAGGCAGGCGAGCCGCGACAGGTCTGGCAGCAGGGCGATCAGCTGCGTGTACTGGCCGGTCGAGCGAACAATGGACAGGAAGGCCTTATTACGCCGCACATCGTGGCAATCGACCTTGGTGCGGGCAAGGTTTTGTGGGCAAAGGCGTTAAACGAGGAGAACGCCGGCGCCGCGGCCGTGCGTGTGACCGCCGCGACCGACAACACGCTGACGTGCATCGTGCGACTGCTGAGCGACAGGTCGAAAAGCGAACTTGTCGTGGTCGAGCCAAACGGCACGATGGTTCGCACATCACTTCACGGGGTTGAGAGTTTTCGCGGCACGTCGCCGGGGCAGATCGGCCCGCACGTGGTTGCTGAAAACGATAGCGGACTGGTTTTCTTCAGACGAGGGCGCTGATGCGCAGCCAACTGTTTGCACTTGCCGCACTTTGCCTTGCGATGCTCGTTGCACCGGTGCGCGCCGGCCAGCCCGCGCCGGATTTGCCCAAGATCATGAACCCCAAGGTGCAGGAGTCGATCGACAAGGGGCTCGTGTATCTCGCCAAGAATCAGCAGCCCGACGGCAGTTTCTTAGCTCAATGGAACGGCGCGAGCTACCCCGCGACAATGACCGCGCTGGCGGGCATGGCCTTCATGGCTGGCGGCAGCACGCCAGAGGAAGGGCCGTACGCCGACAACGTGAAGAAGGCGATGATCTATCTGCTGGAGCTGGCCGAGGCACGCGAGGACGGCCTGATCGCGGGGCGCGACGAAAAGCGCAGTACCTATGGCCACGGTTTCGCGATGATGTTTCTCGCCCATTGCTTCGGCATGGAACGCAGCACGGAGTATGAAGGGCGCATTCGCAAGGTGCTCGAGAAGGCTATCGTGCTGCTCTACAAAGGACAGAGCAAGCATGGCGGCTGGTTGTATTCGCCCGCTGGCGGCGGCGATGAAGGCAGCACAACCGGTGTTGTGCTGCAGGGCCTGCGGGCGTGCCGCAATGTGGGCATCAAGGTGCCCAAGGACATGATCGACAAATCGGTGGGCTATCTGCGGCTGACGCAGAACCCTGATGGCGGCATTGCGTATTCATTGGCTTATCGCGGCGGCAGTCGGCCAGCGCTGGCGGCGCAGGCGCTGGCGTGCCTCTATGCCGCGGGTGTTTACGATCGCCAGACCGGCGGGCAGGGGCCGGAAGTGATCATGTCAGAAAAGCTGTGGCGCTATATCAAGAATCTTGGCAACGACGACAGCGACATCAAGGGGTTTTTCTTCTATCACCATTTTTACTTTTCCCAGGCCATGTATCAGCGCGGCGGGACGGAGTGGGACCAATACTACAAGCACATCAGCCGGCAACTCGTGGAGATGCAGGCCAGCAACGCATCGTGGGCCGGCGATGATGTCGGCCCCATGTACGGCACGGCACTGGCGTGCGTGATTCTGCAGATGCCGTACGGCTATCTGCCAATTTGCGAGAAGTGAAACGCCATTTCGTGAAAAGGGTGTCACGTGAGTGAAATGAATCAGTCAGACGTGCAGGCGGTTGAGAAACTCAACGCCGCATACAAATCGCTGAAGAGCGAATTGGCCAAGGTGATCGTTGGCCAGGATGACGTCGTCGAGCAGTTGATCATGTGCCTGTTCGCCCGCGGTCATGCGATTCTCGAAGGTGTGCCGGGACTGGCGAAAACACTGCTGATTTCGAGCGTGGCCAAGTGCATGAAGCTGGACTTTGCTCGCATTCAGTTCACGCCCGACCTGATGCCCACGGACATCACCGGCACGGAGGTGATTCAGGAAGACAAGGCCACGGGGAGCCGGGCGTTTAAGTTTCTGCCTGGGCCGATTTTCGCGAATGTCGTCTTAGCGGATGAAATCAACCGCACGCCGCCCAAGACCCAGGCGGCGCTGCTGGAGGCGATGCAGGAACGGCAAGTCTCTGCTGGCGGCCAGCGTCACCCGATGAAGGATCCGTTCTTCGTCCTCGCGACGCAGAACCCCGTTGAACAAGAAGGCACTTACCCGCTGCCCGAAGCCCAGCAGGACCGCTTCATGTTCAAAATTCTCGTGAAGTATCCGACGTGGGATGAAGAGTTGGACGTGATGCGCCGCACTACGACCGACACCAACGCGACGATCAGCCCTGTACTCGATGCGGAAGCGATCAAGCAGCTGCAACATCTTGTGCGGCGAATCCCTGTAGCTGATCACGTTCTGGAGTATGCACTCCGATTGGTGCGCGCCACGCGCGTCACAGAAGAGGGCGTGCCCGATTTCATCAAAGACTATCTAAGCTGGGGCGCTGGTCCGCGTGCGGCACAGTATCTGATTCTTGGCGGCAAGGCGCGGGCGGTGCTGCATGGCCGTTATCACGTGAGCACGGATGATGTGCAGGCCGTGGCCAAGCCCGTGCTGCGGCACCGCATCATTACGAACTTCAATGCTGATGCGGAGAATATCACCCCCGACAAGCTGATCGACCGCCTCGTGACGGAAATTCCCGCCAAGGGCGGCGCTGTCATCGCCAACGATGACACCCGCAAATTGCTCAAGGTTTGATCTGCAGTAAGTGACCATGGCCAACGCCAGCACAACCGAATCGCTCGAGAAGTACCTCGACCCGCAGGTGATCGCCCGCATCAGCCGGCTCGATCTGCGCACGCGCCTGATCGTGGAGGGCTTCATCACCGGCCTGCACCGCAGCCCGTACCAGGGACTGTCGGTGGAGTTCGCCCAGCACCGCGAATATGTGCCCGGCGATGACATCAAGCACATCGACTGGAAAGTCTTCAGCCGCAGTGACCGCTACTACATCAAACAATATGAAGAAGAGACGAATCTACGCTGCACGTTCGTGGTCGATGCGTCGGAGTCGATGAAGTACCGTGGCGCGATCGCCAACTTCAGCAAGTATGACTATGCCGCCAGCGTGGCCGCGGCGCTGGCGCTGCTGCTGACCAAGCAGCAGGATGCGGTGGGGCTTTCGATTTTTGATGAGGACCTGCGGGTCACGCTTGCGCCGTCGTCGAGCCCCAGCCAGATCAAGTCCATCACGCATCACCTGGAGCAGGCCAGCGGCACGCTGACGGCGAAGACCGATCTAAAGAAGATCTGTGCGAAGCTGGCCGAGAACCTCGGCAAGCGCGGCATGGTCTGCCTCCTCAGTGATCTGTTCGTGGATGAAGAGGGCCTGCTGAAAGGCCTGCAGCAACTCGTGCATCGCGGTCATGATGTGATGGTCATTCACATTATGGATGATGACGAACTGCGTTTTCCGTTTGAGGGCAACACGCGGTTTCGTGGGCTTGAGGCATCTGGCGAACTGATTGGCGAGCCGCGGGCGCTGCGCGATGGCTACCTCGAGAGTGTGAACCGCTTCCTCACCGATATCAAACGCCGGTGTGTGAGCAACCGCATCAGCTACAAGTTAGCCAGCACGCGCGACCTGCTGGGTGCGGTGCTTGCGGAGTTTTTGAACGCCCGCATCGAAGCCGGCCGCAAGGGGGCGAGCAAGCACCGATGAATGCGTGGCCTGACAATCTTCGTGGTGGGGGTGCAGCATGATTTGGACGCCTGCGCTTCTGGCCGGCGGGGCGCTGCTCGCGCTCGGGCCAATCATCATCCATATCTTGTTTCGGCGACGTTACCGCACGGTCGATTTTGCCGCGATGCGGTTCCTGCTCGACAGCATGAAGCGGGCCAAACAGCGTTTGCGGCTCGAAGAGCTGATCATCATTGCCCTTCGCGTGGTGGCGTGTCTGCTCATCGGCCTGCTGCTGGCGAACCTGCGCGGCGGCGGTGGGAGCGGCGTGCTCGCAGGCGTTGGGGGTCATGCAGTTACAGCGCACGTTTTTGTACTCGATGACTCGCTCTCGATGAGCCAGAGGCACGGCGCGACCACGCTCTACCAGAAAGCCCTCACGCACATCGCCGGCCAACTCGACAAGATGAACGACAATGACCAGGTGGCGATCATCTCGGCCTGTGCGCCGGAGTCGGCCCGCCCGCTGGGCCAGTTGACTCTCGTGCGCGACCTGCGTGCCAATGACTTCTCGCGCCGCTTGGTGGCGCTTAAGCCAACCGATCAAAAGGCACGCTTTACTGATGCGCTGGCCGCTGCCGCCAAGCTCGCCGGCACGCAGAGAGATGCCCTGCAGCACTTCCACATTGTCAGCGATTGTCGCCAAACCGATTGGCTGCAGGAACCTGCCGCGGCGAATGTTCGCAAGGCTTTTGCTGATCTTGCCACGCAGTCCGGCAGTCGCGCCCAGCTCACGCTTTACGACTTCGGCGTTGCCGCCCGCACCAACCTCACCCTTGAACGCATCGAGATGCTCGACAAACTCGCCCTAGCCGATGCCGGCACCAACTTCGCCGTGCACGTGAAGAACAACGGCGCAGAGAATGTGGACGGCGCCACCGTGACGGTCCAAGTGGGCGACATCACGCTGCCCGTCATCGGCTTGCCGTCGATCGCGCCGGGCGAAACCGTCAAACGCACGTTCCGTTATGTGTTGCCCAATGCCGGCTATGCCGCGATCAAGGCATCTCTCACCGGTGGCGATGCCCTGCCCGGTGATGACCACGCGGCCCTCGCCCTCGAAGTGTTCGACACGCTGCGCATCCTCATCATCGATGGCAGTGGGGCGGTCAACACGCCCGCCGCGTCCAGCTTTTATCTCTCGCACGCCCTTGATCCCTCGCAGACCGGCGCCTTCGGCCAGCGTGTGGATGTGCTCGATGTGAACAGCTTCAGCGGCAGCGAGCTCAATCAATATGATGCGCTCGTGCTTGTGAACGTGCGCGAGTTGGCCATCGCCCGCGACGAGGCCGGCAAAGCGATTTACCCCCAGCTGGCAGCAATTGAGAAATTCGTCCGCGCCGGCGGCGGCCTGGCGATCTTCGTCGGCGACAAGATCAACACCGAGTTCTACAACACCGCCCTCTACGCGGACGGCAACGGCCTGCTCCCGCTCAAGCTGAGCACCGATCCGCTGCCGCTCGTTGATAAGAAAACCTTCGCCCGCCTGCGTCCTGACTCCATCGGCGAAGACCCGCTGCTGCGCCTCTTCCGCGAAGGCAAGTTCGCCCAAGTCGTGCGCATCTATGGCTTCGTGAAGTCAACGCTTGAGACCAAGCCGCTCGGAGAGGGCCTCGGCACGCCGCAGGTTCTCGCCCGGCTGGATGACAAGGATAACTCGCCGCTGGTCGCGCGGCGCAGCTATGGCAAGGGCGCGGCCATGGTCTGGCTCACCGCACCCACGCTCAATTGGACCGACTGGCCCAAGGACCTCAGCTTTCTGCCGATCATGAACGAGATGGTGCTTGGCCTCGCCCGCTCGCGCGACGATGTGTTCAACGCGCGCGTTGGCGATCCGCTCAGCTTCACTACACCGGCTGCACTCAGTGATGCCGCCGCCGCTACGCTCAAGACGCCCGCCTATCCGTTGGAGGATGTGCAGACGCTGCCGCTGAAGGTCGCCGCCGATGGCCGCGCCAAGTCCGTCGAGTTCGCTGGCACTGCATCAGCGGGGCTCTATGACCTCGCGATCAACCTGGCGGATCGCACCACGCGGCACGTCTATTTTGGCCGTTCGATTGATGCGGCCGAGGCGCAGCTTGCCCGCGCGGATGACAAACAAATCGCCGCCACCGTGGGCGTTGAACACACCTTTGTCCCCAATCTGGCTACACAGAACGCCAATGTCGCCGCGGCTGATACGGCTCCGCGCCGCAGCTACTTCTGGTGGGTGCTGGGCGCGTTGCTTGCCGTGCTCGGTCTCGAAGTCTTCCTCGCCCAACGTTTCGCGCACTATGCCGCCGATGGGGGGGATGTGCGATGAACGAGGCGCTTCGCTGGCTGCTCAACCTGCCCCAAGACGCCATGAAGGGCGTGGATGACTGGGCGCCGCGTTTCGTCGGCCTGCCGCAGAATCTCTGGCTGCTCATGCTGATCATCGCGGTCTTTGCCGCGCTGGTGTGGCTGACGATCCGGTCGTATCGGCGCGAGGGACACACGCATCGCACGCTCAAGATGTCGCTTGCTGGCGTGCGTACAGTCACGCTCGTGCTGCTGCTCCTTGTGGCGCTGCAACCCGCCCTCGTGCTGCGGCAGAAAACGATCGTGCCGACCGAAGTGGTCGTGCTCGTGGATGATTCACTCTCCATGCGCTGGGCTGATCGCTATGGCGATTCGACGGGCGCCCGTCTGCTGATGACCGCCACCGGCGCAACCGCCGATGACCTCGGCGGCGAAAAGCGCCTCAACCGCAGCGACCTCGTTAAGCGCGTTCTGGCCAAGCAGGGCGGCATCGTCGCCCAACTCGCTCAGAATCATCCCGTCTCTATCTTTCGTTTCGGTGGCGGCAGCGGTTGGTCAGCTTACGCAGAAGCAATCGCGCCCACGGAAGTAAACGCCAAGCTCAATGCCAGCGGCTATGAAACCAATCTCGGACGCGCCGTACGCGATGCACTCGACAAGCTCGAAGGCCGGCGCATCGCTGCGGTGATTCTTGTGTCTGACGGCCAAAACACCGCCGCCGGCAGTGCCGCCCGCCTCACCGCTGCCAAGGATCTCCTGCGCAGCCGCGGTGTGCCGCTGTACAGCGTGGGCGTGGGCGATCCTGAACCGCCCCGGAATCTCGTGATGGCCCAGTTGCAGGCACCCAACGCCGTGCGCAAGGGCAGCACGATCAGCTTTACCGCCCAGCTTTCCGGTCGCGGTTATGCGGGCAGCGAAGTCACCGTTGAACTTCACCGCGCGCCCATCGGAAGCGAGCAATTCGAACGCGCCGGCGCCGCCGAGAAAGTCACGCTTCCCACGCAGCAGGATGAAGCCCGCCTGCAGGAAGTGGTCCTTCGCACCGAGGCCCTCGATACCGGCGAGTTCACTTATAAGGCTGTCGTGACGCCCAAGCCCGATGAGATGATCACCATTGATAATGAAGCCCGGGCCAGCGTTCGCGTGTCGGACGAAAAGGTTGCCGTGCTGATCATCAGCGGCGACGGCGGCTGGGAATTCCAATTCATTCGCAACTACCTGCTCAAGCATCCCGAGCATTACCGCGTGAGTACCTGGCAGCAGAATGCCGACCCGGCGTTCAACCAGGACGCCAGCAGCGGTATGAAACTCACGGTGCTGCCAAGCACGCGCGAAGAATTGCAGAAGTATGACTGCATCATTATGCACGATCCGCGCTGCACGCCCGGGTCGTTCGACACGCCCTTCCTCTCGCTGCTCGATGAATTCGTCAGCAAGCATCACGGCGGCATCTGCTACATCGCCGGCGGCAAATTCACCGAGACCAACCTCCTCAGCGGTGGCCCGTTCGATCCGCTCAACAAACTTCTGCCCGTCGTGATCGCCAAGGAAGGCAGCTTCGCCACGCGGCTCCGCACCAAGCGCCAAAGCTTTCCGCTAGAGGTCACGCCCGACGGCCTCGATCACCCGATGATGCAGATCGGCCCAACCGCCGAAGACTCGCGCAAGCTCTGGAGCCAGATGCCCGGCGTGTATGCGGTGCAACCCGTCTCGCGGCTTAAGTCACTCGCCACGGCGCTGCTCAACTCCACCGACAACGCCCGCCAGACACTCGACGGCGCCCGCGAGCCTGCGCTGGCCATTCAATACTACGGCAAGGGCCGCGTGCTCTATCAAGGTTTCGACGCTACCTGGCGCTGGCGCTACGTCGATGACACGCGCGCTTACACGCGCTACTGGGCCAACGTGATCGACTTTCTTTCCGCAGGCCGGCTCGAGAAGAAACGCATCCTCATTTCCACCGGCGGCGAAACCTTCGAGGCCGGCACCGATCTCCGCCTCCGCGTCGAAGCCTACAACCGCGACTTCACGCCCATGGCCGGCAAGACGTTCACCGTCACGCTCGAACCCGCCGGCGACACTCCCGGCAAACCGCTCGACGTTGTCCTCAACGCCACGCGCGACGGCATCTATGAAGGCGCCACGCCCGCCGATCGCACTGGCGCGTTTCTCGTGAAGGCCAAGGCCAACGCCAGCGGCCTCGCTGATTGGGTTGAAGAAGATGTCGCCGTGCGCCGCATCGAGATCCGCCTGCCGCAGGAAGAATTCAAGCGGCCCGAAGCGAACTTCGCCGCATTGCGCGACATCGCCGCAGATGAATCGCGCTTCATCACTCTCGGCCAGATCGACACCCTCGCCGCCCGCATCCCCGCCGCCAAGCAAACGCACGTTACCGAAACGCCACACACTATCTGGAACAGCTATCTCGTCCTGATCACCCTGGGCCTGCTGCTGCTCACGGAGTGGGCGCTGCGCAAGCTCTATCACATGGTATAACGCATGACCACGCCGCAGAACACGACCTCGCCCGCACTTAGCCCGGCCATCGCCCGGCGGCTGCGGTCGCTGCGCGCGGCCATCCGTCTGCGACTGCTTATCGACGGACTACTTTGGCTGCTCGCGTCGGTCCTCGGTGCGGCCCTGGTCACCTTTATCGCCGACTACGGCCTCTACCTCCTCACCCGCCAGCACATGACCGTTGGCCAGCGACTCCTCATCCTGGGCCTGCTCGCTGCCACGCTCGCATACGTGGTCTATCGCCGCCTGCTTAAGCCGCTCACTATTCGCCTCTCTGATGATGACCTCGCCCAAGTGATCGAGCGTTTTCATCCCGAACTCGCCGATCGTCTCATCTCCGCGCTGCAGTTTGCGCGTGAGGCCGATGTCTCCGCCCGCGGCGCCTCGCCCGAACTCGTCGCCCGCGTGCTGGATGAAACCAACGCCGCCATCGCGTCGCTGAAGGCCACGCCGATGTTCCGCGGCAGCCCCCTCGGCCGACATGCCTTGCTGGCCCTTCTCGCCGTTGCCATCCTCGTCGGCCTTTTCGCCCTTCGCCCCCTCGTCATGAAGACCTGGCTCGATCGCATCACCACTCTCAGCGCCGCCGCTTATCCGAAAGACACCGCTATCCGCATCGATGGCCCCACGCACATCCGCATCGGTCGCGGCAGTTCGCTCGAAGTCGCCGTCGTTGCCGACGAACAAAAGGTCGTCCCCGGCGAAGTCACCTTCCAGATGAAGTTCGCCTCCGTCGGCGCGGTGGAAGAAACCGTCGCCCCGGCCCCCGGCACCGCCAATCGCTTCGTCAAAAAGTTTGAAGTCGTCAGCGAGCCCTTCACGTTCTTCGTCACCGGCGGCGACGATCGCACCGCCCCCGTTACTGTTGAAGTGGCCGAGCCCCCCGCACTCAAAGAAGTTAGCTTCACCATCGAGCCGCCCGCCTATACGCGGCTCCGACCCATCACCATCAGCAGCGCCCAGGGCGTGATCAATGTGCCGATTGATTCGCGCATCGTCGTCACCGCCACGGCCACCAAGGATCTGCGACAGGCCACGCTTTCGCTCGATGGCGCAACGCCGATCACCTGTGACGTACTCACCGTGCAGGACACCCAGGGCAACGCCGTTCGACGCGGCGTGCGCGGCGCATTCGCCGTTGCCACGCCCAATCCCTTCAAGCCCAGTGTGCAACTGCGCTTTGCCCTGACCGACAGCGAAGGTTTTGCCAGTGGGGGGGGCAGTGGGGGCCCCCAATACACGCTCGTCCTCGTGACTGACAAGCCGCCCACGGTTCAGCTCGCCACCCTCGGCATCGCCGGCCAGATCAGCACTCGCGCCCAGATTCCGCTGCAGATCACCTCCAAAGATGACTATGGCATCAAGTCGCTTGCCCTCGAGTGGTCGCTCGCCAGCTCGCCCGACAAAACCACGGCCATCAACATCAAGTCCTTCGACCCCGCTGAAACAGAACCAGCCGCCGCGCCGCACACGCTCGATCTCGCCGCACTCGCCACCGCACCTGACAAACCACCCGTGCCCATCGGCGATTCGCTCCGCCTCATGGCCATCGCCCGCGACGCCCTGCCAACTGAATCCGCCGGCCCCAACACCGTGCAGTCCAACATCATCACGCTCAAAGTCGTGTCCGATGAAGACCTGCTCGCGGCACTGGTTGATTCGCAGCGCAGCCTGCGCGAGCAGTTCCGCCAGGCCATCGCCCAGCAAAGCGAAGCCGCCGGCAAAACTGAACTCGGCGGGGCCCGCGCCACTGCCAAGGGCGGTCTGGACGAAGCCCGCCAGCTCGCCGGCGAAGCCACCGATCTGCAACAGCAGATCAACGACCGCATCGCCGCCATGACGCTCCGCTTCGATGAGCTTCTTCAGCAGATGAACAACAACCGCATCGGTGCTGAAGCCGATCGCCAGCGCATCAAGGGCCGCATTATCTCGCCGCTGCGCGACCTCACCGCCAACGCGCTGCGCAACACCGCCCTTGAGCTCGGCAAAGCCCGCAACCTCGACAACGCCGAACTCCTCGCGGCCGACCTGAAGAAGATCAACGCCACCCAGTCCTCCATCCGCCAGATGCTCGAGAACGTCCTCGCCGAAATGATCAAAGTTGAAAACGCCCAGCAGGTTGAGCACGGCCTCAAGGTCATCATCGACATGAGCACGCGCGTTCAGGACCTCACCGGCTCCGAACGCAAGCAGTCAGCCACCCAGCCCAAGAAAGACGAGGCCCGGCCATGAGAAAAATCATCGCCCTGTTGCTCGTGCCCCTCACACTCGCGCCGGCCCTGGCGCAAGAAACCGCGCCCAAGAGCCGCCAGGTTGCCGAGGCTATTCGCCTGTCACGCGATGCCAAGCGGGCGCTGCAAGAACTGATCCAATCGATGCACCAACTCTCGCGCGAGCTGGAGAAGAATGATCCGCAAACCGCCCGCGCCATCGCCACCGCCGCCACCAAGGCCGAAGAGGCATTCATCGCCGACGACATGGACAAAGTCGTCCGCCTGCTCCAAAGCGGCCTCGTCGCCCCGGCCGATGCCACGCAGGCCCAGGTTGTCGCCCGCCTCCGCCAGGTGCTCGAAACGCTCCGCTCCGGCGGCGACGATCTCCTCGCCCGCCTCATCGAACTTGAAAAAATGGCCCAGATGATCGAGGTGCTCAAATCCCTCATCCGCCAGCAGCGCATGCTTGAACGCCAGTCGCGCGCGATTGCCTTTGGCGATCAGATCGATGCCGAGCTCTCCGCCGCCCAGAAGCGCGCTGAGGGTTACGTGACCGCCCAGAGATCGCTCCTCGCCACGGCATCACAACTCAAGATCGACCCCGTCGCCCAGCAGCTCACCGCCGGTGAGGAACCCCTGCGCGATCTGGCCAAGCGTGCCCAGGGCCTCGCCAAATCCGCCGCCGATCCCTACCCCTCGCCCGAACTGATGCAAACCAACACCGCCCTGTGCCGCAGCCTTGCCACCGAAACCATCACCACGCGTGTCAACCTGCGTTCGCTATTCAACGAGGCCGCTATCGCCAAAGCCCTTAGCGACGCCAAGGCCGGCGACGCCGCCACCAATGTCGAAACACTTCTCAACAAAATGCTCGACGAAACCAACAAGGCCGCCAAGGCCCTGCAGTCCGACAACCTTGAAGAAGCCCAGACGGCCATCGCCGAGTCGAACATCCACATCAGGGAAACGCTGGCCGCACTTGAAAAGCTTCTCACCCAACTCCCCGCCGCCGCACCCGTGCTGCAATTAAAACGCGATCAGCAGACCTTGCTCGACAACGTCGAAGGCTTCGAGCCCGAACTCGAACGCGTTGCTCCCGCTTATGAAAAGCAAATCGAAGCCGCCGGCAGCCGCAACGTCCGTCCGGGCGAACGTTCACCCGCCGGCGTCGCCACGCAGCCTGCACCACAACAGCCCGAGCCGCCCGTGATCGCCGCGCTCCGCCAACTCGATCTCAAAACCGCTCAAACCGAGCAGGAACGCCTCCTCGTCGCCTTCGGCACCAACGTCACGCGCGTCACCGCCGCCGTTAACGACATCGCCGCGCTGCGCAAAAATCCCAATTGGTCCGGCCAGTCGCTGCAGCAAACCGAGATCGGGAACGCCATTGGCAAACTGGCTGCGGGCAACGCCCAGGCCGCCGCCGCCACGCAAGCCGCCACCCAGCCCAGCACGCAGCCTGCGGTTTATTCACTGCCGACGGATCAGCAAGCCGCCATGGGCCGCGCTGCGGACAAATGCAAAGACGCCGCCGCCAAGCTCGCCGACAAGAAGCCCGCCGACGCCAACGCCGTGCAACTCGAGATCATCAAGTCGCTCGAGGAAGTCCTGGCCAAGGTGCAAAGCGATTTTGTCGGCTTCGCCCAGATTGCCGAGGAAGAACTGCAGATTCAGGTCCTCGCATTCCTGCAACGCATCATCCTCGCCCAAAAACGCGTGAACGCCGACACCATCGCCATCTATGAGAAACGCACCGCCGAGAACACCTACAAACGCACGGAACTTCTCGCCCTCGCCGCCGTCGCCAATGCACAGACGGCCATCCCCACCGAGATAGACGCCATGCTCGCCCAGATGAAAGTCGCCAAATCGGCACACGCGATCGTGCAGTTCCCGCCGATCGTTTATCTGCTGCTGCAACTCGTCCGCACCGACATCGACACCGTCGTCTCCAACCTCAAAGGCAACGACCCCGGCACCAAAACCCAGGTCCTGCAAAAAGACCTCCTCGAGCGTCTTGAAGGCGCGATGAAAGCCATGACCGCCCAATCCGACACCGCCGAGCGCCCGCCCTCCTGGGGTCAAAACGCCATCGGCAACCCCGAGAAATCTCGCGTCGACCAGATTGCTGAACTGCAGATGATGATGGTCCTGCAAGGCCAGATCAATCGCCGCACCACCGACCTCGAGGCATCACGCAAAGCCGCCAACGCCAATCCGCAGAACATCAGCAAAGAACAACGCGAACTCTCCCGCCTGCAGGCCGACGTCCGCAATTTCATCGACGGCATTCTGCTGGATGAACAAGCCCTCCGAGAGCGAGGTCGCAAATGAAAATCCAACTCGCCGCCATCCTCACGCTGCTCCTCGCCAGCGCCGCGCTGGCCCAGCAGGCCACCACACAAAGCTCCGGCCTCGATGGCATTCCGCCCACACCCGTTGCGCCCGTCCTTTATCCCGAACGCACCATGCTCTCACCCGCCGGCATCGCCCGCCTGAGCGCAGAGCGCCGCGCCATGGCCCAGGAACTCCTCGACAACGCCGTGTGGGATCCCGACGAAATCAAACGCCAGGTCGAAATCCTCAACCGCGGCGAAGTTGCCGACACCTACGAACTCATCAAACGTTTTGCGGATGCCTGCGAGAAACTCCACCCGCCCTTCGCCGATGCCTACAAGCTCTACAAGGACGGCAAGTGGAACGAGGCCGCCGACGCGTTCGAAAAGCTCCTCTTCAAACGCACCGTGCTGATCAAAGCCAAGAACGCCCACGACACGCTCCCGCCGTTCCAATACAGCATCGCGAAGTTCATGCAGGCCGAGTGCCTCGCACGCCGCGGTTCGCTCAAAGACGCCATCGTCGCCTATCAAGTCGTCTTCCAAAAGATGCCCGAGGCCCTCACGCTCGCCGCCGCCTCGCGCCACCGCGCGGCGCTCATTTATGAAACCACCGATCGCGTGCACTTCGCCACGCCCATGCTCGAGGACAATCTGCGTCTCCACGGCCGACTCTTCACCGACGCCCACCGCGCCGCGCTCGAGAAAACCATCGCCGACTACAACGCCAAAGACCCCTTCCTCATCGCCCAGACCCGCGTGCATGAAATCTCCCGCCGCATCACCAATGGCGACACCAGCGAACAAACCCAACAACTCCAGAAGGAACTGATGGCCATGCTCGCGCGCATGCTTGTCCTCGCCGAAGAAGAGGGCCGGCAGTTCCTCGAACACACCGACGCCATCGGCACCGGCGCAGAATCTGGCAAGCTCGAGAAGGGCGGCACGCCGATGCTCAACCCCCTCGGCGCCGATCCCTCCAAGACCGGCCCCGACGATTGGGGCCAACTCCGCCCGCGCGAAAAGCAGCAACTCATCGAAGCTTTCAAAGCTGCCTATCCCGACCGCTACCGCGACATGGTTGAGGCCTACTACCGCAACATCTCCGACAAAGAAACGAACACGACTAACAGCGGGGGACGTTGATCGTGAAGCGTTTCCTCGCCATGCTGCTTCTCATCGCCGCGCCCGCCGCTGCCGCCAGCCTCACGCAAACCGATGGCACCAGTGTTGAAGGGTCGCTCGTTCGCGTCACTGCCGAGCAGGTCGTCGTCAAGACCGCCGCCGGCAACGTCACCATCGACGCCAAAAAAGTCCGCAGCATCACCGAACGCCAGCCCGCCGAAATTCTCACCACCGCCGGCACCCACGCGCTCGCCCTTGAAGATGGCTCCGTCATCGCCGCAAAGTCTTTCACCATCGCCGACGGCACTGTCACCGCTGCGGGCGCATTCGCCAAGATCACCATTGACGCCGAGAAGGTCTCCCGCCTGCTCCGCCCGCGCGCTGCCGAGACACTCGCCGACATTCTCAAACTTCGCGACAAGGCCAAACTCCAGCGCGGCGACAAGGACACCGTCCTCGTTCGCGATGCCGCCGACGTCACCTCGCTGCAGGGCATCGTCCAATCCCTCGGCGACGATCTCGTCCTCAATTACGAAGGCGCCGACACACGCCTCCCCGCTGCCAACGTCCCACTGATTGAGTTCGCCGCCCTCGCCGCAAAATCCCCAGCTGTTCCCGTCGGCGATGTCATTCTCACCGATGGCTCGCGCGTCGCCTTCACCAGTGTTGAAGCCAAAGATGCCGCACTCGTCATCAACTCGCCTACGCTGGGTAAGGTCGAAGCACCCGCCAACCAACTCGCTGCCGTGCGTTTTCGCAGCACTGCCGCCGGCACTTTCCTCGCCGATCTCAAACCCGCCGCCGAAAAGCACACGCCATTCTTCGGCGATGCCCCGCCCCTCACACCCGCCGTCACCGTGGCCGAGAAATCGCTCCTCATTCGTGCCAGGACCGAACGCACCTACGACCTTGCCGGCAACGCCAAATCGCTCACCCTCCAGGCCGCCATCAACCCCGCCACGCCCCACGGCAAAGCCACGCTCACGATTCTCCTCGATGACAAACCCGCCAAAACGATTCCCCTCGCCGGCCGCGAGAAGCCAACTGCCATCGATCTCGACCTCACCAATGCCAAGTCGCTGCGCCTCGTCGTCGACTTTGCCGAGAACACCACCGGCTCCGGCGCCACCGTCCTGCTCATCGATCCACTGCTGACCAAGTGAGACCCGAATGCTCAAGAAATCACTGATCATCGCGCTGCTTGCCGCCGCCGTTTCGCCCGCCTTCGCCGCCCCGCGCGACACCGAGATGCCCTTCATCCTCCTCAGCAAGAAAGACTTGCCCGCCCTCAAGAAACGCATCGAGACCGAAGCTTGGGCCAAGAAGCGCTTCGAGCAGGACATCCTCAACAACGACGCCCGCGACGGCAGTTGCCAGCGCAATCTCTTTAAGTATCTCGTCCTCGGCGACCAAGAGGCCGGCGAAACAGAAAAGAAAATCCTCCTGCAATTCATCAACCTGCCCACGCTCGAAAAAGACACATGGGACTGGCAATGGCACCATGCCGATGTCTACCAGCACGCCCTGCGTTACGACGCCCTCGCGGACCTCCTCACCCCCGCTGAACGCAAAGGCGTCGAAGACACGCTCCGCAAATTCGCCCGCTGGGGCATTGAAGAAGAACCCCTCCGCGGTTTCGCCTCCTACGGCCGCCATCCCGGTCAGCACATCGCCGCCCTCGCCCTGCGCGATCCCCGCCTTATCCGCGGCATCTTCAACGCCAAGGGCGGCATGAAGGACACGCTCGACAATGTCCTCGATGGCCACTTCATGCCCGATTCCGTCAACCACCTCAACACCACCTGGACGCACCTGCTCCTTTGGTGCCTCGCCTGCGAACGCCTCGGACTCGATGAGATCGGCTTCGGCTACGTCGGCAAAAACGGCGGCTCCGTCAAAGGCATCTTCGAGGGCATCGTCAAGACCGGCCTGCCACGTATGCATGTGCCCGGCCACGGCGACCTCATCGGCAAGGCCACGTTCGGCCAGACACTTGTCACGCCCTCCGGCGATGACAAAAAAGTTTCCTTCCCCTGGCAAATCTTCCCCTCACCCCTCGGCGCCTTCTCCACCACCGGTCTGCCGCAACGCTCCGGCTGGCAAGTCGCTTCCTCCGCCGCCTATTACTCCGGTGATGTCACCGTTAGCCGCATGAATCTCTTGCTCGCGTTCGAGATCGTCCATAAGAAGTACCCCGACATCGGCCTCGGCTACTTCCTCACACAGCAGCGCGCCAAAGGCGACGACAAATACATCCCCTCACTCTGGTCCGGCCTCGATCCCATTGACCCCGCCAGCGTTGCCCCGCCGAAGCTCGCCTCGCTGCACGCCCCGCAGCGCGGCTTCGCCATGCTCCGCGCCACCGAAGGCGACGCATATTGGTCCAGCGAATCGCCCGTGCTCATCATGAACATGAACCGCGGCTACCGCGGTTGGGCCGGCGACACCATGTCCATCCACGCCCTCTACGCATTCGGCCGTCCGATCTACCTCCAGTCCGGCGATCGCGACCCCTGGGCCGACCAATGGTCACCCTCCGGCCGCGCCGGCAACTCCGTCATGGTCGACAATTTCCAGTACGGCAAACGCGTGCAAGGCATGCGCTGGGTCACTTACACCAAGTACCCCATGGCTAACGCACCTGTCACTTCCCGCGCCGCGTTTGATCCGCTCGTCAAGTTCGTCTCCGCTCGCAGCAGCATTGGCGAAATCGAAGTCCGCGACCGCGAAGGCAAACCCGTCAAAGAAGAACTCGCCATCTTCCCCGGCACCACCTTCGAGCGCGCCTTCATGCTCACCGACACCTACCTGCTCGATGTCTTCCAAGCCAAATCAACCGAGCCACGCGACTTCCACTTCATCCTCCACACCCTCGGCGAAGCCAAGCCCGACAACCCCGCCGCATGGCAAGCCTCCACCAAGCTGACCGAACGCATCGGCCCGCCCGATCCGCAGAACCCCGGCTTCAAATACCTCGACGAAAAATCCCTCGACCCCGGCGACAAGCCGTGGTCGCTTCGCACGCTGCAAACTTGTGCGTTGCCTGATCCCGCCAAATCCGCCCTCGGCGCCGCTTGGTACGCACGCCAAGTCGGTGTGAACATCACCATGCTCGGCGAGCCCGGCACCACCGTCTTCACCGCACGACCCGCGGAACTTGAACGCAAGGCCGGCGCCAAGGCCGACCCCTTCGCCGAAGTCGAGAAACGCCCCGAAGATGTTGCCGAAGAGTTCATCGAATCCTCCTCGCTCAAGCCCGGCGAAGTCGGCGGTGTGATGATCGCCGCGCATCGCAAGGCCCAGGCGACCACATACGTCACCGTGCATGAGCCGTTCGAGAAGAACACCCTCAAGCTAAAGACCATCGAGCGCCTGCTGCAGACGGAGAATGCCGTTGGCGTCAGTGTGCGCGGCGACGCCGGCATTGATGACCGCCTGTTCGTCCGCATCGGCGACAAGCCTGGCGAGGTCGCGACGTTCAGCTTCGGCGATGAGTCGATCGCGTTCGCCGACCGCGCATTCATCCGCCGCAGCCCAACCGAGATTCGCGTGAGCGGGCCTGTTACAGGCCTTCGCCTTAAGGTGGCCGGCACACCTCGCCTGGTCCTGAATGGCAAAGAAGCGCCAGCCCAGGTCTCCAACGGCACACTCATTTACGCACCGTGAAGCTTCGCCGCCGTCGGGGCCGATAAGAAGCCGCGTACGATGCCTGTTGTAACAGTCAACTGCATGCAAAATGCAACGCTGCTGTGGGGACCGTGCTAACCCCTGCTTAGGCACATGCCGATTAAGCCGCAGGCCAAACGGGCCGATTTTTTATTGGGCTGTTCGTCCATTGCCACGTCGCTTGAAACAAACCAGGTGCTGATCCGCGAACGCCCCGATCAGGGCCCATGAAGGACTCGCAACAATTTTCACGGCAGGTGCAGGACCGCGTGCTCGGCCTCGTCAATGAGCACAACGTCCGCCTGTCCAAACGCATCGACAAGCTCATGCTGGTGGCGCTGCCGTTCCAGGCGCTTGCGGTCATCCTGGTCGGTGCGCTCATGCATCGCCCGGCCCACGTGGACCATGCGCACGAAGCCTTCTTCTGCACGCTCCTGGCCTACTGTGGCGGCGGCGGCCTGGCCCTGCTTGGAGCAGCCGCCATCGTCTGCTCGCCCGGCACAGCTTTCGCCCGCCGTTCCATGGCGATCATCCAGCCCCTGTTCGCCGCGATGTTCCTCTACTTCGCCTCGGGCAACACCGCCTCGCATGTCTTCTTCTTCGCCGTCCTCACCATGCTGGCGCTCTACCGCGACCGCAGCGTGCTCCTGCTTGCCGCCGGCATCATCCTTGTCGATTTGCTGCTGCATGCGTTCTTCTGGCCCGGTACCCCCTTCAGGCTCATTCTGCCCGCACGCTTCGCCTGGGTCGAAACCTTCGCCTGGTTCGTCTGCTGGGTCGGCCTCCTCTACCTCGGCTGCACCGTCAGCCATCGCGATCTGCACGTCCTCATGCGCCGGCAGGCTGAGTTTGAAGTCGCCTCCGCCATGCTGCCCGACGCGGCCCTCAAGCTGAAGGCCTCCGAGGAACGCTTCCGCTCCCTCGCCGCCGCCAGCCCCATCGGCATCTTCCAGACCGACAGTGCCAACCGCTGCATCTACACCAATGAAAAATGGTCCGACATCACCGGCCTCAGCGCCGATGACTCGCTCAGCGCCGGCTGGACCAACGCCATTCACCCGCAGGACCGCGTCGCCTTCCTTGCCGCCTGGTCACGCGCCGTCGGCGAAGGCCGTGAGTTCGTCCACGAGTGCCGCCTTACCAACCAGGGCCTCGAAGCCAGTTGGGCCCGCTGTCGCGCCAACGCCGTCATCGGCGACGGTGGGGCGGTCGTCGGCTACGTCGGCTCCCTTGAAGACATCAGCGACACCAAGCGCGCCGAACTCCAGATGCAGCAGGCCAAAGAATCCGCCGAGGCCGCCAGCCGCGCCAAGTCTGAATTCCTCGCCAACATGTCCCACGAAATCCGCACCCCCATGACCGCCATCCTGGGCTACGCCGACATGCTCCTCCGCCCCGACCTCTCCGCCGACGAGCGCGGCACCTGCGTCAAAACTATCCGCAAAAACGGCCAGCACCTCCTCAACGTCATCAACGACATCCTCGACATTTCCAAGATCGAAGCCGGCCGCATGGTCGTCGAACGCATCGTCTGCCAGCCCATCCAGATCATCCACGAAGTCGCCGCCCTCATGCGCGGCCGCGCCACCGAGAAGGGCCTGTCCTTCGAGGTCGAGTTTGCCTCCCACATGCCCTCCATCATCAAGACCGACCCCACACGCCTCCGTCAGATCCTCATGAATCTCACCGGCAATGCGATCAAGTTCACATCCAAAGGCTACGTCAAACTTCGCGTCGCCGTCGATGAAATCTCAAATCCCCACAAGACCCTCATGCGCTTCGACATCATCGACACCGGCATCGGCATCTCCCTCGATCAGCAACTCAAGATCCTCCTCCCCTTCGCCCAGGCCGATACCTCCACGTCCCGCAAGTTCGGCGGCTCCGGCCTCGGCCTCGTCATCTCCTCGCGCCTCACCGAGATGCTCGGCGGCGCCATGTCCATCCAATCCGAACCCGGCAAAGGCTCCACCTTCAGCGTCACCATCGAGACCGGCTCCCTCGCGAATGTCCCCATGATCGAGAAGCCCGAAGAAGTCGTCGACATGACCTCTCACCACGACAGCGACCTCGCCACGCTCCGCCTCGATGGCCGCGTCCTCGTCGCCGAAGACGGCCTTGACAACCAGCAACTCATCCAGTTCTACCTGCAGGACGTTGGCCTCCATGTCGATCTCGCCGGCAACGGCAGAATCGCCTGCGACATGGTCGCCGCCGCTGCCGATGACAACCGCCCCTACGACGTCATCCTCCTCGACATGCAAATGCCCGAACTCGATGGCTACGCCGCCGCCGCCAAACTTCGCACCGCCGGCGTCAACACGCCCATCATCGCCATCACCGCGCATGCCATGACCGGCGATCGCGAGAAATGTATCAACGCCGGCTGCACCGATTACATCACCAAGCCGCTCAACTTCCCCGCGCTCATCCGTCTCATCAAACCCCACGTGCGCGAAGCCGCCGATTCCGACGCCGACGCTTCACGCCACAACGCCCTCGTCAGCACGCTGGCCGACAATCCCAAGATGCAGACGCTCATTACCAACTTCGTTTCGCGCCTCGGCCAGCGCATGGCCGACATCCAGCACGCCGTCGAAGCCCGCGATTTCGACAAACTGCGCATCCTCACGCACCAGCTCAAAGGCGCCAGCGCTGGCTACGGCTACCCCGCCATCTCCGACGCCGCCCGCCATCTCGAGTCCCTCGTCAAATCCGAAAAGGACATCAAAGCCCTCGCCGAATCCGCCCGCGAACTCGCCGCCCTCTGCACCCGCGCCTCAGCCCCAGCAGCGCCGGCCTCTGTCACTTCCTCCGCGCCCTGAGTCCTCGTTGTTGCCCCCTGCCCGATAATCCTGCAACTCCCTCCGACAAACATCCGATACACTTAGGTGTCTATGCTGACCCCATCCATTTTTCGCGCTTTCGCGTAGAATGGATGACCAGAGCCTAGTCCCTATTGTTGAGATTGCCTGAATGTGTGGAATTGTTGCCTACGTTGGCCGTAAAAACGCCCAGTCCCTGCTCCTCGAAGGCCTCAAACGCCTCGAATACCGTGGCTATGACTCCGCTGGCATCTGCATCCAGCACAACCATGAGCTCCATATCGCTCGCGCGGTCGGCCGCATCTCCGTCCTTGAATCCTCCCTCGAACACGGCTCCCAACTTCCCCCCGGCCATGTCGGCATGGCCCATACCCGCTGGGCAACCCACGGCCCCCCAACCGAATGCAACGCCCACCCGCACTGCGATGACCACAAAAACATCGCCCTCGTGCACAACGGCATCATCGAGAACTATGCCACCCTCAAGCAATTCCTGATCGAGAAGGGCCACAAGTTCTCCTCCCAGACCGACACCGAAGTCCTCGCCATGCTCGTCGCGCACTTCTACAGCACGGCTGAATCCAACGGCGTCGCCTCCAAACTCGCCAAGGCCGTCCAGGCCGCACTCCATGAAGTCCGCGGCACCTATGGCATCGCCGTCATGTGCAAAGACGAACCCGACACCCTCATCGTCGCCCGCAAAGGCTCACCGCTGATCATCGGCGTCGGCTCTGGCGAATACGTCGTCGCCTCCGATGCCGCCGCCATCGTTGAACACACCACCCAGGTCGTCTACCTCAACGACAACGAAATGGCCGTCATCAAGAAAGACGGCTTCAAAACCATGACCACCGACGACGTCCCCGTTACGCCCGAGATCAAAGAAGTCGAATTCAAACTTGAGCAGATGGAACTCGGCAAGTTCGAGCACTTCATGCTCAAAGAAATTCACGAGCAGCCTCAGGCGATCGAAAACTGCCTCCGTGGCCGTGTCGATCTGCAGGAAGGTCGCGTCATCCTCGGCGGCCTTAACAAGTACACCCGCGAACTCGTCCGCGCTCGCCGCGTGATCATCACCGGCTGCGGCACCGCGTGGCACGCCGGCCTGGTGGGGGAGTACCTCCTCGAAGACGTCGCCAAGATCCCCACCGAAGTCGAATACGCCTCCGAGTTCCGCTACCGCAATCCCATCATTGAAGACGGCACCGTCGTCGTCGCCATCTCCCAGTCCGGCGAGACCGCCGACACCCTCGCCGCCATGCGCGAAGCCAAAGAACGCGGTGCCCTCTCCATCGGCATCATCAACACCGTTGGCTCCACCATCGCCCGTGAAACCGATGCCGGCGTGTACCTCCATGTCGGTCCCGAGATCGGTGTCGCCTCCACCAAGGCCTTCTCCGGCCAGATCGTTGTTGAAACCCTCGTCGCGCTCTTCATCGCCCGCCGCAAATACATGTCGCAGCAGGTGCAGCACGAGTTCCTCAACGCACTCTCAAAGATCCCCCAGCAGGTCAAACGCGTGCTCGAACAGTCCGAGCAGATCAAGAAGATCACCGCCGAATACGTCAGCCGCGAAAACTGGCTCTTCCTCGGCCGCGGTTACAACTACCCCGTCGCCCTCGAAGGCGCCCTGAAGCTCAAAGAAATCTCGTACATCCACGCCGAAGGTCTCCCCGCCGCCGAGATGAAGCACGGCCCGATCGCCCTCATCAACCAGGGCATGCCCGTCGTCTTCATCGCCCCCAAGGGTAGCCAGTACGAAAAAGTCCTCGGCAACATCCAGGAAGTCAAAGCCCGCGGCGGCAAGATCATCGCCGTGGCCAGCGAAGGCGACGAACACATTCACACCGTCGCCGACCACGTCTTCACCGTGCCTGAAACCCTCGAGCCGCTGCAACCGCTCCTCACCGTCGTCCCGCTGCAGTTGCTCGCCTACCACGCCGCCGTCCTCCGCGGCTGCAACGTCGATAAACCCCGCAACCTCGCCAAGTCCGTCACCGTCGAATAACCAGAAGGAACAATTCAACACCAAAGCCCAGGCATCGCATGCCTGGGCTTTCTTTTTTTGTTCCAAGCAGCTTCACCCGCCCGAAAAAACATTTACCTAAAGTGAATACGCGTTATAATGCGTCCACGCATTGGATGTCCGCGGAACTCAGAAGTCGTCCAGCGCACGTCGATGCGCCTGTCGTGGCGCAGAAGATATCGCATGGTTCAACGAATCACCCGCTCACGGCCGCTGCGAGCCTGCGGTGACGATCAACAAAGGTGTAGGAGTACCCAATGACCAACTGCAACTCCAAACGACAGCTGCTGGCCGCTTCGATCTGCCTCTTTACCGCCACCATCCTCTTCGCCCAAGGCGCTCGCCGTCCCGCCGAACCCGCCGGCCGCTATATCGAGCCCCGTCCCACCGAAGCCTCAAAGGACCTCGGACAGGTGACACTTAAGGCTCAACAGAAAGAACGTCTCGCTGAACTCCTCGTCACCTTCGCCGCCAACAACCTCGCGTACGCGTCTGCCGGTGACTACAAGCTCGCATCCAAGCTTGTCGGCCTCGCTTTGTGCCTCGCCCCGGAGTACCGCCAGGTTGTTCTTGTGAATGGCGCCCTCGCCCGCGACCGTCGGCCCAACCCCATCGAGAACAACCTCGGCCGCAAGGAACTCTTCAAGGAGCTGGCCGACAACGCCAACGCCTTGGCCAAGAACGATGCCGCCGCCGACAAACTGCTCAGCGCGCACCTTTTGGATGTTCTTGTCACCATCGACCCCCAGCACGAAGACGCCCTCTTCCAAGCCGAAGTACTCCGCAAAAAAGACATCAAGCCCGACTGGCGGTTCTGCGAAGTCAAAGCGGCGAACACTGTCGTTGCACCGCCAAACCCCGAAACGCTCGCTCCCCCGGTTGCTACGCTCAAGAAAGACCAGTCAACCATCAAGAGCATGATGATCATGCGCCGCGCCGACGGTTCCATGAACGGCATGGCTTGTGACGTCATCGGCACCAAAAACGTCGATGAATCGACCATGCGCGTTTACCCCACCGGACATGCTCAGTTCGTCAAACCTGTCGGCATGCAAATGCAAACCAGCCTTGACGAAGCCGTCCGCCTCATCAAGCTCAAGAAAACCACCTGGAAGCCCGGCATCATGCTCAGCTTCGAGGACAAGTACACCGGACACGCTGGCGGCTCCGCTGGCACGGCGTTCACCGTCCTTATTCGCTCCATGATCGAAGGTTTTGACATCGACACTTCCTTCGCCATCACCGGCGATGTCACGGTCGATGGCAAAGTCCGCAAGATCGGCGGCGTAGGCGCCAAGCTGCGCGGCGCTGTTGTCGATAAATGTAAATACGCCGCCATCCCAGCCGAAAACACCGAAACCCTCCCCGACACCATCCTCCTTTACGGCGAGCGCCTTCTCTGGGACATCCAGATTTTCGAAATTAGCTCCACCGAAGACGCCGTCGCGCTGCTTCGCACCGATCGCACCAAGGAACTTGCCGAGGCTTTGACCCTCTTCGCCTCCGTCCAGGAGGAACTCAAGAAAATTGATGCCCTCAACGCCGTCACCCGCAAGCAGATCCCCGAAACCCAGATCCGCGAGAAACTTACCAAGGTCATCAAACTCGCCCCAAGTCATCTATCCGCCAAGCACACGCTCGACATCCTCGATGGCAAGAAAGTCGCAAAGCTCTCCATGACCGCCTCCATCTACCAGGGCATGTCCATCACTTATCCCGTCACCGATTACCTCAACGGCGGCCGCGCCAGCCTTGGCCAGAAGGACCTCGCCACCATCAAGCAGCGGCTCGCCCAACTCCAACTGATCGCACACAAAGACACGTTGCCCCTGCTTCGTTCGCTCGTCGACATCAGCGACGCCGCCTTCCGCACGTCCTACGCGACCGGCGATTACCAGCAACGCCAGGTCCTCTTCCAGAACCTCAAGAAACGTATCGAAGATGTGCAAGGTGAAATGGAAGCCCTTGGCACCAAACGCGAAGTCGCCGAAAAACTCATGCGTGAAGGTATCTGAGTCGCACAATTTGTCGTTGCTTACAGAGCCCACCGCCGTCGAATGACCAAAAAACAATCCAACAACAAAGCCCAGGCATCGCATGCCTGGGCTTTTTCGTTCTCACTTGCCCTGCGTGCTCAACGGAAAATCGTCCGTCCGAAACGGCGACGCCGGCAGATCCGCCTTGTTATGCAAATTCACCGTCGGGTTATCTGCCCACCCGTAGCGCACCGCCACCGGCTTGGCCACATCCGGATGCGAAACCACCACGCTCTCACCGTCAATCACCGCATCCGCAAACTGCCACTTCCGGTCCTCCCCGCAAATCACAAACCCCTGCAACTGGCTCCCGGGCCGCGGCAACACCAACGGTGCTGTCGTTCCCAGCCCGACTGACACGACGTACGTGTCCGCCAGCGGCTTCGCTACCAGCCCGCCGCCAATATCCTCAAACGCAATGCGCATCTTGTTCCCCTCCACGGTCGCCGCTTTAAACGTCGGACCCGATCGCACCACGTCCTTCTTCCCATACGTCTGATGCAACGCCAACGCCGCCAGCCGCCGTCCCACATCCTGCTTGTTCTTCGGGTGAATATCCCCCGCCTCGCCCACGTCGATCAGGACCTCCAGGCCCGTGTTGGGCACGTTGCGCGCTGTCACAAACTGCGCATCGCGCAACTCCGCCCACGCGCTCTCCGCATACCGCGGCGACCGATCCCGGTGATTCGCCAACTGGCATATAAAAAACGGCATCTCCGGCTTCTCGAACTGCTTCCGCCAGTCCGCAATCAACGCCGGCAACAATATCCGGTACATCGCCGCTGAACTCACATTCGATTCCCCCTGGTACCACAACGTTCCTGCAATCGTGTACGGTGTCACCGGCGCTACCTTCGCATTGTAAATCATCGTCGGCACGTTCTGTGGCAGCACGTAGTCTTCCTTTGGACGCGTCGCCATCACCGCCGCACTCAACGGATCAAACGTCGCCTCCACCCGCACACTCCAATTCTTATCCAACGACATCCGCCCGCTCGGCAACTCCAGCGTTAACGCCCGCCACCGCAACCCGCCGTCAATGTCACTGCTGTGGCAGCGCACCGCCACCACATTCTGCCCGCCCCGCAGCACATTCGCCGGAATCTTCGTGTTTCGCATGATGGTGTCGGAACTCGGCGTCGTCACCGGCACTTCCCCCACACGCTGCCCATTCACATACACAATCGAACTCCCCACCACGTGCCCCACGTTCATCGTCAGCTCTTTACCCACCGCCGATTCAGGCACCTCAAACGTCGCCCGATACCACGCAACCCCCGCGTTCTCCAACTTCAGCTTCCGAAAGGTGTCTGGCGCCTTGATCGCCGTCCACCCCTCGCTCGGCGCGTCCTCCTTGTGCCAGCCCGCCGCCTCGCCTTTGTTCTCCGTGTCAGCCCGTTTGTTCTTCTGTTCCCATTCCGGCAACTTCGCTGCAAACGCCTTGCTCCGCGCCTCGTTCTCGCGGTACCGCTGCAGCCGCTCGTCCCGCTGCTTCGCCAGCGCCGGGTCAGCATCCAATCCCTGCGCACTCACCCAGGGCTGAGCCATCGTTCCGCCCCACGACGAATGGATTACACCCACCGGCACCTTCAGCGTCGCATTCACTTCCCGCGCAAAAAAATACCCCGCCGCCGTGAATCCCCCCGTTGTCTGCGGTGAGGCCGCCACCCATCGTCCACTCACCTCCGTCAGCGGCTCCAGCGATGTACCGCCCGCCACCTGGAAATGCCGGATCATCGGATTTGCCGATTTCTCAATCTCCTCCTTCGCCTTGATCACCCCGCCCACTCCCATCTCCATGTTCGACTGCCCCGAGCAGAACCACACCTCCCCAACTGCCACGTTCTTGATCGTCAACGTGTTCGCTCCCGTGATCGTCAATCCGTGCGGCCCGTCCCCCAAACCCCGCGTATCCACGCGGACCTGCCACTTGCCGTTCGCGTCCGCCTTGGTGGAAGCGCTCGCCCTCGCCACCGTTACCGAAATCCCTTCCCCCGGCGCCGCCGTGCCCCAAATTCGCGCCGTCTCCGACCGCTGCAGCACCATGTTGTCTGAAATCAGCGCCGGCACTTTCACCTCTGCCAGCAGCGGCAATCCACCGCCCGCACCCGCCAAGCTCACCACCAACGCCACCAATTTCTGCAGCCGCCGCATACACGCGTCCTTCTCAAAACAATCAACGTGCCCCGCCTGTTGCCAACAACGCCATGCGGGCGCTCCTCCATGGGTATGTTCTATCCCATCCATTCACTTAATCAACATACGCACGCACTGCACCGCGTTGCGCAACGCCGCCGTGGCCTGTTCCGGCTACAACACCCCCTGCCGCTCACCCCTATCCATGGTACTTGCACTTTGCTTTCCCCCCCAAATCGCACGATAATACCGCAACCGGCTTGCGGTGCGCCAAAAAATTGTCCCCCGCCACCCATGCCCAGAGAGAGGTGTCCTTGTGACCATTCATTTCGACAGCAACGTCTGCCGCAACTTCGACGCGGCCAGCGCTCTCGAATGGTACGCCACCAACGGCATGGGCGGCTACGCCGGCGGCACCGTCGCCGGTGTCAACACCCGCAAGTATCACGGCTACCTCGTCGTCGCCGCTCACCCGCCCGTCCAACGCTTCGTCGTCCTCTCCCGTGTTGAAGACCGCGCCATCGTCGGCAACGCCGTCACCGATCTCTCCAGCAACGAGTTTGTCGACATCATCCACCCCCAGGGCTATCGCAACCTCCTCTCGTTTGAAATCGGCGACACCGGCGGCCCCGTTTGGCGTTACCAGGTCGGCGACGCCGTCATCGAAAAATCCCTCGTCCTCGTCCATGGCCAGGACACCGCCATCGTCAAGTACGAACTCATCACCCCGCCCAAAAACAACGCCGCCGTGCGCCTGCAGGTTCAGCCCATGCTCGCCGGCCGCGACTTCCACGCCACCATCCAGCTTTATCATCGCCCGTGGTGGACCCTCAACGCCGAGACTCCCGATTGCCTCACCCTCAAAGCCCCCGAGTGCCCCGTCGCACTCTCCCTCTCCCACAACGCCGAAAAGTTCTCCACCAACGCCTGCTGGTGGTACAACTTCACCTTCCGCGTCGAACGCACCCGCGGCTACCCCGACCGTGAAGACCTCTGGACCCCCGGCGTGCTCGAGTTCTCACTCACCCCCGGCAAGCCCGTCGGCTTCATCGCCTCCACCAAGCCCATCGCCTGGTCCAAACACGAAGAGCTCACCGCCCAGGCCCGCGCGCGTTACGCCCAACTCAAAAACACCTTCGCCGAAATTACGCAGCGCGATGAACTCCTCACCAGCCTCGGCATCGCCGCCGACCAGTTCGTCGTCCAACGCGGCACTGCAGGGGGAGTGGGGGGCTCACCAGGCACTTCCAACCGTCCCATGTCCGTCATCGCCGGCTACCCCTGGTTCGAAGATTGGGGCCGCGACACATTCATCTCGCTCTGCGGTCTCACGCTCGTCACCGGTCGCTTCGACATCGCCCGTTCCATCCTCGTCACCTTTGCCGACCACATGAAGGACGGCCTCCTTCCCAACCGCTTCCCCGACAAAGCCTACAAACCCGACTACAACACCGTCGACGCCGCCATGTGGTTCGTCCACGCCGCCTACCAATACTGGCGCTACAGCGGCGACGTCAAACTCCTCCGCGAATACCTCTACCGACCCCTCTGCCAGATCATCGAAAAATACGCCTCGGGCACCGATTTCGGCATCAAGATGGACGCCGACGGACTAATCCGCGCCGGCAGCCACGGCCACCAGCTCACCTGGATGGACGCCAAGGTTGGCGATTGGGTCGTCACCCCGCGCCACGGCAAGCCCGTCGAAATCAACGCCCTCTGGTACAACAACCTCCGCATCATGACCAACCTCGCCCGCCTCAACGGCGACAACGCCCGCGCTGAAAAATTCGCCGGCATCGCCCAGCAGGTCGCCAACAGCTTCCCGCTCAAATTCTTCAACGAACAAACCAGCTGCCTCTTCGACTACATCGACGACAACGGCCGCGGCGATGGCGCGGTCCGCCCCAACCAGCTCGTCGCCGTCGCGCTCCCCTTCAGCCCGCTCTCCGCCGCCATGCGACAAAAAATCGTCGAAGCTTGCCAGCGCCAACTCCTCACCCCGATGGGCCTGCGCACACTCGCCCCGGGCTCCATGGGTTACCACGGCCGCTGCGCCGGCGACCAGCGCGCCCGCGACATGGCCTATCACCAGGGCACCGTCTGGCCCTGGCTCATCGGCCCATTCATCTCCGCCTACGTCAAGGTCAACGGCAACACCATCGAAGCCCGCAAAAAAGCCCGCGAGTTCATCACCCCCTTCGAAGACCACCTCCAGCACGCCGGCCTCGGCTCCATCAGCGAAATCGCCGACGGCGAACCCCCGCACACCCCGCGCGGCACCCCCGCCCAAGCCTGGTCCGTCGCCGAAGTCCTCCGCGTCTACTACGAAGACGTCCTCAACCTCGCCCCGCTCTGGCCCCACGAACAACCCACCACCACCGCCGCCACACCCCCATCCCAAAGCCCCCCCAAGGTCGCAGTCTGACATCAACTAACGCCGACCCCTCAGCCCCACGGCGGCAGCCTGGGGCACCTGCCGGTGCGAACCAGCCATGAGTGAAGAGACAAGCGCGCCCCCCGAAGTCCAACTCTTGCCGCAGCGTCCGCGCACGCCGCTGGTGCTGGCCCTCGGCATTCTCTGGCTGGCGCTTGCGGTGGCGCTCTGTGCCATCACCGTCTGGCTCAAGATTGTGACCCGGACCAACTGGCTAATAATACTCCTAGTCGCACCGAGTTGCTTGGTGCTCCTTCGTGTTGGCGTCGCAAAATTCCTGCCTCGGCGTGCAGAATTGAACTGGTATGAAGACGGCATCGAAGTCTATGAGCACATTGCCAACTGGCGTGTCCTCCGTGCCTCCGCCAGCTACAAACTAACCGTTGAAACGCTGCTTGAGCCGGCACGCGTCTTCAAGGACGGCTGGCGCGGCATCGGCAATTACGACGGGCACATGCACCTGGTGACGATTGATCGTTTCGGCAAGCGCTGGCTGCTTGTGACTTCTTACCCCGAAGAGCAACTCCGCGGTATCGTCGAGCGACTCGAACAACATCGCCTCGCCGCCGCGGCGACGTGTTCCACTGACGAGTACGACTTGCCCCCGGTTGCTGCGCCCTCACTGACGGTGACGCAGGTTGCGGGTACCGAGGTGATGGTGCTGCAGGACAACTTTGCACGCCGGCGAGGCTTGTGGCGATTCGGGCTGTTTCTGGTGGCGCTCCTACCGTTGACGGCCTTTGGAACGCTGGTGCTTTGGCGGTCGCCGTGGCAGTTGGTTTTGCCGTTCGCATTAGTCGGGGCAACGTTGTGGCTGGTTGCCGTTTTGGGCTTTCTGCACTTGCTGACCGTTAAGCGCATGGTGATCTGTCAGCTCGATCAGGTCGTGTTCGCCGTGCGCAGTCTCGTGCGCCGGCACGAAACCGCATGGCCGCGTGAATCGTTCAAGACTGTGCTCTATCGCTCGCTGGCAGATCTGCCCGCGACAAGCTTCACGATGCGCGTTGTGCCTGACAACTACAGTGCGATTGTGGTTGTTGGGCTTGACCGCCGCGAGCATGTCGTCTTCACCGGTCCAGACGGCGACATATCGTGGTTGACCTATCGCATTCGCACTATCATGGGCATGAACCGCGCTGCGACCGACTGAACCCCCACCCCCTTTTCGCCGATAACCTCGATAGCTTGTCAACCACCGCCGCTTTTTGTATCGTGTTGGACTCTGAAAAATTCGCCGACTTAGCTCAGCGGTAGAGCGAGGCTTTCGTAAAGCCTAGGTCCCGGGTTCAAATCCCGGAGTCGGCTCTTCAATCGGCTGCGACGGATCACCTCCCCGCAGCCGATTCTGCTTTTGCGCATTCCTGTCGCCAAAAACGTCCCACCTCATCTCGGTCCGTCTCGCCCTCCACTTCCACCCCCTAGAGACTTTCCGTTGATTCCGTCCGCCCCGGCAAACGCTGCACAACCGCTTCCTCCCGGCGCAGCGTTACCTCGCGCGCCTGGCGCCGCTCTTCACGCCTCCGCGTGATGTGCACCTCTTCCTTCAACACCAGCACCTTCACCAGCCGCTCTTCCAAAATGGGCACAATCGTCGTGTCCCCATCCACCCGCAGCCCCGGGCTCTTGTCAATCACCTTGTTCACCGGCACCCGCTTCACCTCAACCACATCGTGCCCCAGCGGCTCATCAATCTCCACCGTCTGCGTGTGCACCTGCTTGGCAATGCACGTGCACGCCACCGTCTGCACGTCCGTATGCACCTGGGCCGTTTCTTCGATCCGCGGTATCACGCCCTCTTCATTCCCGCCCATCCCAGCCGCCTCGCCCGCCATCTGCAGCCGGTCCAGCCGCAGCGTCCCGTCTGCCTCTTCCGTGAGCGCCTTCACCGGCACAAACAACTCGTGCCCGCCCTGCGTGTGCACAACCACCACGTCGCTGCGCGGATTCGCCAGCTCCGCCGCATCCAGCGTCCCCACAAACCCGTCGTTGTCATGCACCGTTAAGTAGTGAAGCTGAACCATGCACACACCTCGCCTTTTCGTCGCCCGGCCTCAGAACCGATACGAACGGCAAGATCAATGCCTGCATGGCCAAATCAGCAGTTCTTTACAAACATTTACAACTTATTTTGCCGGGGCCGTTGCCGGTGCCGTCGCCGGCGGCTCGCCCAAAATCTCCCGCAGCTTAGGCCTAATCGCGTCCGCCCACCGCTGATAACCCGCCTCGCTCAAGTGCAGAAAGTCCGGCATGATTTCCTTCGACAACGTCCCGTCCGCCTCTAGAAATACCTTGCCAATGTCGAGATAGTGCACCTTCTTCCCATCGCCCATCGGCGCCAGCAGAACGTTAATTGCCTCAATCTTCTTGCGCGACGCATCCTCGGGCTTCGGGCTCCGCGGAAAAACCGCCAGGAGCAGCACCTGCGTCGTCGGACTCTTCGTCTGAATCGTCTCGATAATCTTCTTCACCCCCGCCGCGATTTCGTTCGCCGTGTTGCTCCCGTGGTTGTTCGTGCCGATCATCAGCACCACCAGCTTCGGCGTCACGCCTTCAAACTCGCCGTTCTCCAAACGGTACAACACGTTCTGCGTGCGGTCGCCGCCGATGCCGAAGTTCCCCGCTCCATACGGCGCAAACTCTTTCGCCCACACCGCCTTCCCCTTGCCCTGCCATCCATCTGTGATCGAATCCCCTACAAAGTACAGGTTGATCCCGCCCGCCTTCGCCCGTTCCACCAGCCTCGCATGCCGGTCCATCCAGCTCTTCTGTGGATTCTCCAAGCCGCCGCGCGGAATCGCCTTGTCCGCCGGCTCCACCGGTCGGCTCGTTGTCGCAGGCCGGCTCGCCGGCGCACTCGCCGGTGCCTTCGGCGCTTCCGCCACCAACGTTCCCACGCCAAAACCCAGCACCAGGCACGCTAACGCCGCAACTTTCATAACAACCCCTTTTCTAGCCACGGTCCGCCACTATAACCGCCCGCACGCCTCCGCGGCTAACCACCAACACTTTCTTGACGCACGCGCATCAGCGTATGATGATGTACGTCTTATAAGTCGCTGTAAGCAATCTCGAAAGGGTTGGCCATGAAGGTCGTACGCACGGACGTGTTCACGCTGGCATTGAGTTTCTCATTGGCCGGAGCCGCCTTTGCACAACTCGTACCGGCGCCCATGACGCCGACCACCACCACCGCGCCCGCGGCGCCGCTGCTCCTCACCCCCGCTGCTCCCGCAACCCCCGCCGCCACTGCGCCCGCTGCCGAGATGCAGCCCTTCACCGGCACCGTCACCTCCGACCGCGTCTACGTCCGCAGCGGCCCCTCCAGCACCTTCTACGAACTCGGCCAACTCAACAAAAACGATCTCGTCCAAGTCGTCGGCGTCGCCGGTGGGGGCGCTTGGTACCGCATCGAACCGCCCACTGGCGTCTTCTGCCTCATCGCCAAAGACCTCGTCGACGTCGACGCCACCGGCGCCGTCGCCACCGTGAAGAACGACTTCGTCAACGTTCGCGCCGGCACCGCTCTCTACCAAAACCGCGACAGCGCCGTCCTCATGGTCGTCCGCAAAGGCGCTCGCCTCGATGTCGTCGGCAGCACCGACAGGCACATCAAAATCAAACCGCCCGCCGGCGCCAACGTGTTCATCTCCTCTCAGTTCGTCAAGAAGTCCGACGCCAACTACGCCGCCGCCACGCTCAAACTTCCCAACGGCAATCCCGTACCCATGACCGCTGAACGCGCCACGCCCACCACGCAGGGCTCCGTCGGCGTTGTCGACATCACACCCATCGACAATAACACCACGACCACGCAGCCCACCGACACCAACGCCACCGCGACCAACAACAACACGACCACCACCGCCGTCTCCACCCAGCCTAAGCAATATGCCGAAGGCTCCTACGACAAATTCAACGACCTCAACAAACGCACGCAGGACGAACTCAACAAACCGCTCCTCCAGCGTGATGTCGCCGGCCTCATCGCTTCCTACAAAGATCTCCTCACCACGCCCAATCTTCCGCCCAGCGTGAAGATCGGCAGCGAAAGCCGCATCACTGCCCTCGAGCGCGTCGCCAACATCCAGGCTATCGCCCGTGATGCCTCCCGCGCCGACGAAGCCAAGGAAGCCGCCCGCAAGGCTGCCCAAGCCGAGTTCGATGCCGCCATGAAGGCCGTGCAAGAGGCCGAACGCGCCGCACCGCCGCTCGCTGAAGGCGTCCTCCAAACCAGCACCGTCGTCCGCAACAAGTACGCCTTGCTCAATCCCACCACGCAGCGCGTCGTCGCTTACGTCGAACCCTCACCCGAAATCGACCTGAGCAAACTCCTCGGCCAATACATCGCCGTCCGCGGCACCACCACCAAGGCCGAGGGCATGGACGTCCGCGTCATCAAAGTGACCAGCGCCACCATGCTCCCGCTGCCGAAATAGTTGATGAATTGTCAGTTGTTTAGTTGTTCAGTCCGTGCATCTTTCTGAACAACCAAACAACTAAACAACTGAACAACTGATTCTTACCCCGACCGCCGCGCCAGAAAAATATTGTCATGCCCCGGCACAATCATGTCCGCCACTTCATACAACTCGCTCAGCGATTCCTTCGCCTTCGCCAGGTCATAGCAATCCCCAAACACCTGCCCCGCTGAAAAATGCGCTGCCGTCGGCACCGCATCGCCCGCGATGATCGTCGTCAGCGTCGGCTCCGCAATCAGCAGCCCGCACTGCCCCGGCGTGTACCCCGTCAACGGAAAAAGATCCACCCCGTCCGCCAGTTCATCCGGCGCCGCCTGCACGCGTTTCAGCAACGCCTGCTCATTCGTAATGATGTCATCCACCGGCTGGTTCTGTCGGTGCGCGATATCCACCGCATTCTCCAACGCCGCATTCGCTGCCGCGATTTCTTCCTCGTGCATCAACCACTGCGCCGATCCAAACAACTCGATCGCCCGCCGATGCACCGGCCGCCAGTTCGTCAAAAAAACATGCGTGATCTGCTGCGGCTTCAACCCCGACCGCTCCTCCAGCCGCGCCGCCAACGCCTGCGCCGGCAACGACGGATCAATCAGAATATTCTTGTCCCCCGTCTTGATCAGCGTCGTCGTCGCATGGCTCGTCCGCATCGCAATCTTCTCCCCCCAGATCGCATGCTTCGCCAGCGCCCCAATGCTCACAATAATCAGTTCCATCATTCATCCTCCGTCACGTGCGGGGCAAAAGCCTAGGCGAAAAGAGTCGCAGAAGCTAGAAGCCAGAAGTTAGAAGCGAGAAGGCGCAGCGTGTCGCGCCTACAATGCCTGGCCACTAACTCCTAACTTCTAACTCCCAACTTCCCGTGTGCCATGTACCAATTACGCTGCGCCATCTGGCTCCCCCTCAACGAAGCCACCACCTTCGCATTCTTCGAAGACGCCCACAACCTCCCCCGTATCACGCCGCCCTGGCTCGGCTTCAAAGTCCTCACGCCCACCATCCACCTCCAGCCCGGCTGCATCATCGACTACACCATCCGCTGGGCCGGCCTCCCCATGAAGTGGCGCACCCTCATCGACGAATACGACCCCCCGCACCGTTTCGTCGATACCGCCCTCAAATCCCCCTACAAACTCTGGCACCACCTCCACACCTTTCGCCCGCACGCCCGCGACAATCGCCCCGGCACCCTCGTCGAGGACCTCGTCACCTACGACATCGGCTACGGGCCCCTGGGCCCCCTCGCCCAGCGTCTCGTCGTCCGCCGCCAACTCACCCACATCTTCGAATTCCGCCAGAAAATGATCGCCCACTACCTCCTCGGCGATCGCGCCGCCGACGCCGTCGTCACCACGCCCATCCACTTCACCGCCGTCCGCGCCACCCCGCCCGCCCTGAAAACACGAACAGGTCAACCGCTTCCGTCTTGACCCGCACGGGCGACGAGGCTACCTTCTAACTCCCGGGGGCGAACCGTTCGCAAGCCCGGCTTGAGGCCCTTCGCCCAGCGCGGCACACGGAGTATTTTTTGTGATTATTACGCTCAGCGGTCGTCATTTGGACATCACCCCGGCCATTCGTTCCTACGCCGAAGAAAAGGCTGGCAAACTCACCAAGTACTACAACCTGATCCAGGAAATCGAAGTTATCCTCGATGGCTCCCATGACAAATCCAAACGCGTCGAAGTCGTTGTCAATGCTGAGCATAACAACACCTTCGTCGCCCATCACGACGGCGAGGACCTCTACGGCTGCATCGACCAGGCCGTCCATAAGGTCCAGACCCAACTCACCAGCCACAAAGAAAAACACCGCAACCGCAAACACATGGGCTAAGACGGCAGCACGCCAAAACGCTTGCATGACTGCCGCTCAAACCCGATACTTGCCCGTCTGGCAGCGGTGCCTCTATCGGTAGAAAGAACGGTTATGAAACTCGTTGATCTGGTTGTCAAAGACGCCATCGTCCCTGAACTCAAAGCTCAGGACCGCGACGGCGTTATCCGCGAATTGGTCAAGGCCCTCGCCGACGCCAAGGCCATCAACGCCAGCGACGTTGACACCATCGTCAAAGCCATCCTCGACCGCGAGAAAAACGGCTCCACCGGCTTCGGCAAAGGTGTCGCCGTCCCGCACGCCAAGCACCCCCTCATCAAAAAACGCGTCGGCGCCATCGGTCGCAGCAGCGCCGGCGTCGACTTCGCCTCCCTCGACTCCGCCCCCGTTTATTCCGTGTTCCTGCTCCTGTCGCCCAAAGACAATCCCGATGGCCACCTCCAGGCCATGGAAAAAGTTTTCAGCAACCTGCAGCAGGACAATTTCCGCCGCTTCCTTCGCCAGTCCGACACGCGGCAAAAAATCGTCGACCTCCTCGAAGAGGCCGACCAGGCTGCCGCAGGGCGGTAAACTCGCCCCCCCCGCGTTACCTGCCGGACTGTTTCACCCAAACTGACATCCCTTCACGCTCGCGAATGATTGAAAGCCTCATGGACCGAACGGTCACCATCATCAATAAACTCGGCCTGCACGCCCGACCGGCGATGCAGTTCGTCGACGTTGCCAACGGCTTTCAGTCCGCCATCAAGGTCTGCAAAGGCGACCAGTGCGTCGATGGCAAAAGCATCATGCAGATGATGATGCTCGCCGCCACCGCCGGCACGCCCCTCAAAATCATCGCCGACGGCCCCGACGCCGAAGGCGCCCTCAACGCCCTCGAAAAACTCATCAACGAACGCTTCGGCGAAGAATAGCCCGCGCGGTTCCCCGCGTGTGCCGCCATGTCTCTGTATCACCTGGGCATTTCTTTTTTCCTACAACTTAGACCCCCTTCGTGCGTAAAACTCTCTTGTAGCATCTCCGGCCCTTTGAGGTTGTTATGAAAATCCGCAAATCGCTCTCGGCGCTCGCCGTTGCGCTCGCACTGTCTCTTGCCACCGCATCCGCACACGCCCAGATCTTCCAATACCGCTTCCCCTACATGACCGAAGGCGGCAAACCCACCGAAGCTTTCCTCTGGCTCCCCGCCGACGCCAAAGCCATCCGCGGCGTCGTCATCGCCGGCATGACCCTCGCCGAACGCGAACTCGTCAAAGACCCCGCCATCCGCAAAGCCTGCGCTGAACAATCCATCGCCGTCATCTTCCTCCGCACCGGCCTCGGCACCACCGACCCCGAAAAACTTCTCAACGAACTCGCCCGCACCACCGGCTACAAAGAACTCGCCGCCGCCCCCATGTTCTTCATCGGCCACTCCGCCGGCGGCCCCCAGGCCAAAGACCGCGCCGTGCGTTACGCCAACCGCTGCTTCGGCCTCATGCAATACCGCGGCGGTGGCCCCTTCAATGGCGAGCCCGTCCCCAACGGCATCCCCACCCTCATGATGGTCGGACAGTTCGACGAATTCGGCGGCGACATGCGCAAGCCTGACGGCTACGAATCCTGGCAACGCAGCACCGACCAACTCACCGCCCACCGCGCCGAAGATGAAAAACGCATCGCCTCCGCCGCCATCGAGCCCGGCGCCGGCCACTTCGCCTGGTCTCCGCGCAACGGCGCCTACCTCGGCCTCTTCATCAAAAAGGCCGCCGCTGCGCGCATCCCCGCCGAGTGGTCCCCCGACAACGGCGCCCCCAAACTCATCGCCGTTGCCCCCGAGTCCGGCTGGCTCTCCGACATGAGCCTCAAAACCGCCGCCACCGCCGCGCCTTACGCCGCCTACACCGGCGACAAATCCAAAGCGAACTGGCACTTCGATCAGCAATTCGCCGAAGCCACCATCGCCTACCACAAAGGCCTCTCCAAGAAAGACCAGTTCCTCCGCTGGACCGACTCCTACTGGGTCGATGCCGGCACACGCTACTTCTTTAACAACATCAAGTGGGTCGGCGACGGCCAAACTTTCGAAGTCAGCCCCGTCTACGCCGACAAATACCCCATGCCTGAAAAAGGCGGCGGCCCCCGCTGGCCCGATCTCGCCGGCACGCCCGTCGGACAGTCCAAGGCGCCCATCAAACTCAAACTCGTCAGCGGCCCGATCGCCGTCGCCAGCGACCGCACCTTCCGCATGAACTTCGATGCCCTCTCGCCCGCCGGCGAACCCTCCCGCGCCACCTTCATGGCCTACAGCGAAGGCGACAACGAATTTCGCCACACCGAACTCGTCGGCATGCTCCCCCGCGGCTTCAACGGCATCGCCGATGGCAAAGAAAACAAAATCACCTTCGACCCCATCGACAGCCCCAAACTCGGCGGCGCTCCCGTCGCGCTCAAAGCCGCCGCATCCTCTGAACTCCCCGTCAATTTCTACGTCGCCTACGGCCCGGCCATCGTCGAGAACAACACCCTCAAACTCGCCGAAGTCCCCGCCCGCGCCACATTCCCCATCGAAATAAAGGTCGTCGCTTACCAGTTTGGCAAAGGCACCGAACCCAAGGTCCGCACCGCCACGCCCGTCGAAAGAACCGTCACCCTCACCAAGTGACCAGAAAAACCTCCCCAGAACCGCCCCCAGCGGCCCCTCAGCCCAGATTCTGCTTTTCTATCTTGCCAAATCGTTCCCCAGATTGCATATTTTGCCATATCCTCGACAGAGTCACGCGGTTGCCGGCGAATTGCCGATAATCTTTATCTGTCCTCATTCTCTAAGGAGCTAAAATGCTGAAATCGCTTTTCCGGGCATTGGCAGCGGTAACAGTCGTGGCCCTCGTCGCGCCACTCGTCGGCTGCAACGGCGCACGCGATGACGCTGTGAACGCACTCAACAAAAACGGCAAAACCGGCTTCCTCGTCAAAGAACACAAACGTGCCTCCGGCGAAGTCCGCCGCTATGGCATGTTCGTCCCGAACAGCTATGCCAAGAGCATCAAGTACCCCGTCATCATCTTCCTCCACGGCGTGGGTGAAGGCGGCAGCGATGCCCGCTCCAACCTCCGCGTCGGCCTCGCCCCCTTCGTCGCTGACCGCGCCAACTCCTTCCCCTTCATCGTGATCTTCCCGCAGTCGTCCGGCGGTGGCTGGTCGGCCAGCGGCGCTGAAGCCGATGACATCATCGGCATCCTCAATACCGTCTCCAAGGAATACAACGTCGATATGGACCGCGTCAGCCTCACCGGTCTCTCCACCGGTGGCTACGGCACCTGGGCCATCGGCGCCAAGTACGCCAACACCTTCGCCGCTCTCGCCCCCATGGGCTCCTCCTCCGCCATCGGCGACACTGAAGCCAAAATGCTTGCCGACGCCAAGATCCCGATTCGCGCCTACGCCAACCCCGGCGACATGTTCGCCGGCATGGGTCTCAACGACCCCGGCATGGTTGAACGCGTCAAGAAGTACGGTGGCAAAGCCGAGTTCCTCGACGATGTCCGTGGCTCCGGCCACAACATCTGGGACCCGGTCTACAGCGATGGTCGCCTCTTCAACTGGCTGCTCACCCAGCGCCTGAGCGCCCGCGGCGTTAAGCCCAACACCGTCACCGCCGCCCCCGCTCGCGCCACCAGCAACGCCACACCCGCTCAGCCCAGCGTCAGCACGCCGGCCAAGACCACCAGCAGCTCGGCCATCATCCCCGCCACGCCTTACTGATCTCCAACCCGTCTCCCTTCGCGGCGGCCAGTCGTTTTACCCACGATTGGCCGCCGTTTTTTTATCCCCCTCGCGAACACGAATCTCCGTCCAATAACTTTTTGCCCTGCGCCCTGATTCTGGTCGATAAATACACCATGGTTCAACTACGCCTGCTCACGCTTGCAGCCCTCGCGCTGCTCACCGGTTGCGGCTTCGATTCCCGCGATTCTGCCCTCTACGACCTCAATCAAGGTCGCACCGGCTTCAAGACCCACAAAACCACTGCCTCCTCCGATATCCGCGCCTACTCCCTCTTCATTCCCCACGACTACAACCCCACCCGCAAATACCCGACTATCGTCTTCCTTCACGGCATGGGCGAAGCCGGCCGCGACGGCACCGCCAATCTCCGCGCGGGCCTTGGCCCCATCGTCGCCGACCAGCAGTTTCGCTTTGGCTACATCTGTGTCTTCCCCCAGTCCGCCTCCGGCAACTGGACCGTCGACGACGCCGAAGCCGTCCTCAAGGTCCTCGATGAAGTCCGCCGCCAGTACCGCGTCGATGACAGCCGCGTGTACCTCAGCGGCTTCTCCGCCGGCGGTTACGGCGCCTGGGCCATCGGCGCCAGATACCCCGAACGCTTCGCCGCGCTCGTCCCCGTCAGCGGTTTCGCCGCCGAACAAGCCGACACCCAGCGCCTCGCCGAGTTACGCATGCCCATCTGGGCCTTTCACAACGCCGGCGATCCCATCGTCGCCAGCGAAAACACCCGCCGCACCGTCCATGCCATTAACGCCGCCGGCGGCATCGCCAAGTACACCGTTTACAACGACAACAGCCACAACGCCTGGCAACACGTCTTCGCCGAACCCAAACTCTTCGCCTGGCTCGACAAACAAACCCGCCGCAGCAACACAGTCGCCTATGACACCCCCAAACCCACCACCTACCGCCCCCTAAAAAACACCCCATACTAACCGGCGCAAGCCGGCTGCTTCTGCCATTCTGAATTCTGAACTCTGAATTCTGAATTGTTTTCTGGCTACTTGCTTCTCACCAGTTCCGCCGCCGCCGCCATCCCCTCCTCGCGCGTCCGCAACTCCAACGCCAACTGCCGGTCATACAACGCATCCAGCCACGCCTTAAACTTCGGCCCGGGCGCTGCCCCCATCTTGATCAAATCCTGCCCCGTCACCAGCGGCTCCGGCGCAACCCCCTCTGCCGCATACGTCGTCAACGCCGCAACCAGCCGCTCATCCATCACCCCATTCACCGTTGCCGCGTGCAACGCCTTCAGCGCCTCAAACCGTCGGTCCGCCATCACCCGCTTCAACACCGGTCGCTGCCAGCACCCCTCATCCCCCAGCATCGGCAGCCTATCCCCCAGCCACACAATGTCATCCCGCTCCTGGTTCGACAACGTAAAATTCTGCTGCAACGCCAACCCCACCCGCCCCCAATTCAGCGCCGCGCCCGCCGCCATGTCCACACTCATCGCCACCAGCACCGTCTCCCGCGGCATGCCATCTGGCAATCGCGGCGTCACCGTCCACGCCACCTTCCGCGGCGTCAGCAGCCCCGTCGCAAATCCCTCCCGCGGCCAAATGTGCTCCAGCAACCCCGACGCCTCCAGCAACGCCACCGCCTGCGTCCGCCGCGCCGCCGTCGCCTCCAGCATCATTCGTAACTCTTCCCCAATCCTCTCCCGGCTAATCCCCTCAATCTTCTCCGCATGCCGCACCATCGCCGCCCACGTTGTCGGCTCGATCGCAAACTCGAGCTTCGCCGCAAACCGCACCGCCCGCATCAACCTGAGGTGATCCTCCCCAAACCGCTTCGCCGCATCGCCGATCGCCCGCAGCGTCTTGGCCGCGATATCCTCCCGCCCGCCCACAAAATCATGAATCTGCTCCCGCACCGGGTCGAGAAACAGGCCGTTGCACGTAAAATCCCGCCGCGCCGCATCATGCTGTGCATCCGTAAACGTCACGCTGTCCGGCCGTCGCCCATCGCTATATACCCCCTCGGTGCGAAACGTCGCCACTTCCACCGCCGTCTGTTTCTCCCGCACCAGCACCACGCCAAACGCCGCGCCCACCTTCTGTGCCCGCGGAAAAATCGCCAGCACCTGTTCCGGCCGCGCGCTCGTCGCCACATCAAAATCCGCCGGTTCCCGGCCCATCAGCCCATCGCGCACACACCCGCCCGCAAAATACGCCACATGCCCCGCCCCCTGCAGCGTCTCCACAATCCGCAACGCCAACACCCGCGATGAAGCCATCTTTCCCATGCCCCCGATTGTACGAACGCCACCCCCAACCGCCAACGCCAACGCACCGCCCAACCCCACGCCTCCGCGCCATTTGTCAATTGGCAATTGGCAATTATCAATTGTCAATTCCCCCTCATATGCCACAACCATCCCCATGACGTCCTCGCGCAATCCGTACCACAAGCGTAAGCGAGTGCCAGCGCGGTTCGACAATCTCAAATCTCAAATTTCAGATCCAGAAACTCGCGTCGTAGCGTCTTCGTGTCTTCGCGTAGAAATCCAAAAGATTTCCCTTGACAATCCCGCCCCATATGTTAGGTTATTGTTCGAAATCAGTAAATGGGGGCAAATCCATGAATTCACCTATTATTCCCACCAACGCACTCGCCCATTGCCAGGGCTTCTCCGCCCTTCTGGCTACTGGCTTCTGGCTTCTCCGTCCGATTCGTCATTTATCATTCGTCATTAGTCATTACAGTCGTTATCTCTCGAGAGTTGCCGGCATCTCCAGAGATGCCGACCCCTACGCACCACCGTGCGTAGTGGCCACCCATGTCTCCCCCAGGCCCGCCACCCCTGGCGTATCTCCCCTCTGGCGCCATCAAAAACGCCACTCCCAGCAAAACATAACCAAAACTCGCGCGGTATCACCCATGATACAGTCACCCTCTGTGCCTGTGTGCCTCTGTGCCTTTGTGCCTGCCCCCTTTTCGCATTCCGCATTCCGCCTTTCGCATTCCCCATTCACTATTCCCGCCTGCTTGAAAATTGGGGGGGCTTCCGATATCGTTGAACAACTCAAGACGGGGACGTCGTTCAATGGGAGGACGCCGCGTTCGCAATGCGGAAATGAGGGTTCGATTCCCTTCGTCTCCACGTCAGGCCTGCACGTTCATGCGTGTGGGCCTTTTTTGTACCTGAAATTTCGCCGTTCCTTAGCAGGTCGCTCGCCATGCGCATTTCCGTTCTCTGTGATGTTGATGTCCTGGTGGTGGGGGCCTCCACCGCCGCCGTCGCCGCCGCCCTCGAAGTCCGCAACGCCAAGCGCTCCGCCATGGTCGTCAGCGACCTCGCCTACCTCGGCGAAGATGTCGCCGGCACCTTCAACCTCTGGCCCGAGGGCATCGACCGCGCCGACCCTCTCGTCGCTGCCATCTTTGAACACACCGGCGACGGCCCCGTCGCCCCGACCGCCGTCAAAGGCACCCTCGAACGCACCCTCGCCGCCGCCGACGTCCGCCTCATGTACCTCGCCCGCCCCGTCGCCCTGCTGCGCAACAGCGCCGGCCGCATCGCCGGTGTCATCCTCGCAGCACGCACCTCGCTCTTCGCCGTCACCTGCCGGGCCATCGTCGACGCCACCCGCTTCGGCGCGGTGCTCAAACTCGCCAACGCCAACCTCGTCACCCGCGAACCCGGCGCTGGCTGCCACTGGACCATCATCTGCGATGGCGAACCCCAGAATCTCTCCATGCCCGCCCAGCAGATCGTGCCGCCGATCCGCCGCAAGGCCAAAGACGGCCCGAAAGACTTCACCGCCTACCAACTCCACGTCGATGATCCCGCCCTCGTCAACGACCCCTTTGCGATTGAACATTTCCTCCGCGCTGCGGTCATTTCCCCCAGCGTCGTCGCCGTCGCCGACATCGTCCAAACCGCCGGCCCCCAGCGTCTCGCCGGCGCTCCCGTCGCCGGCATCAAGGCCCTCACCGATGCCCAACTCACCATCGCCCCCGGCCTCTTTGCCGCCTCGTCCATGCTGCCGCTGGCCAGCGACGCCGTCGCCACCTTTGAACGCTGCGACATCAACATCGCCATCGGACGCCGCGCCGGCAAACTCGCCGCCGCCGTCCCGGTCGATGCATCACGGGAGTTCATCGCCAGCACCGGCGGCACACCCGCCAGCGCTGGCCAACTTGGCTTCGCCGAAGCCTTCCTCCGCCAACCGCAAGGCCACATAGAGCTCAAATCGCTCGCCTGGCCCAAGCTCGGCAACTACGACGTTGTCGTCGCCGGCGGCGGCACCGGCGGCGCCCCCGCGGCCATCGCCGCCGCACGCACCGGCGCTAAGACGCTCCTCCTCGAAATCCAGCACGCCCTCGGCGGCGTCGGCACCGTCGGCCTCATCACCAAGTACTGGTTCGGCAATCGTGTCGGCTTCACCGACGAAATCGGCGCCCTCATCGCCGGCATCGACGCGTCTGCCGAGGCCCAGAAAAAGAACGGCTGGTCGCCGGAAGTCAAAGCCGCCGTCTACCAGAAACTTCTCCGCGATGCCGGCGGCGCTGCCTGGCTCGGCAGCTACGCCTTCGGCGTCCGCCTCGACGGCTCGCGCATCAACGGCCTGCTCGTCTCCTCGCCCCTCGGCTGCGGCCTCATTGAAACCCCTGCTGTTGTTGATGCCACCGGCAACGCCGATATCGCCGCGGCCGCCGGCGCACCGTGCCGTCTCATCGACGGCCGGCATGTCGCCACGCAAGGCACCGGCCTCTCGCCCCGCGTCTGGCCCGGCGTCCGCTACCAAAACAGCGATCACACCTTCGTTGATGAGACCGATGCCGAAGGCGTCACCGCCGCCCTCATCAACAGCCGCGCAAAGTTCAAGAATGACTTCGACGTCGCCTCGCTCATCGACTCGCGCGAGCGCCGCCAGATCATCGGCGAATACGAAATCTCGCCCCTCGACATCATGGCCCACCGCACGTTCGATGACACGATCTTCACCGCCCGCAGCAATTTCGACACCCACGGCTTCATCGTGCACCCGCTCTTCATGATGGTCTCCCCCGACCACGATCCCGTCAGCGCCCACGTGCCGTACCGCTGCATGTTGCCGCGCGGCGTCGATGGCGTGCTTGTCACCGGCCTGGGCATGAGCGCCCACCGCGATGCCCTGCCCGTCATTCGCATGCAGGCCGACGTGCAGAATCAAGGCTACGCCGCAGGTCTCGCCGCCGCCCGTTGCGCGCAGGCCGGCATCAGCTTCCGCCAACTTGATGTCAAAGCCCTGCAGCGCGATCTCGTCAAGGTTGGCGTCCTCGCCGCCGATGTGCCCAACCACAAGGACTCGTTCCCGCTGCCCAAAGAAAAAATCGATGCCGCCGCCGCCGGCGATCTCGGCAAAGTCATGAACGCCGCCATCCTGATCGCCCATCCGCGCGAGAGCCAACCGCTGCTTCTGCCGATCATGAAGAGCGATGCCAATCCCGATCGTCGCGTGGATGCCGCGCTGCTCCTCGGCCTCATGGGCGTTGCCGCCGCGGGCGAGACCCTCGCCGCTGCCGTCAAGGCCGCCACGTGGGACAACGGCTGGAACTACCGCGGCATGGGCCAGTTCGGCGCCAGCATGAGCCGCCTCGATGCGATGATCATCGCCCTCGCCCGCACCGGTGCTGCCGCCGGCGTGCCCGTGCTGGCTGAGAAGATCAAACAGCTCGATGCCGCTGCGCAGTTCTCGCATTGCCGCGCCGTGGCCGTCGCCACTGCGCTGCTCAAGTCGCCAGAGCTCGTTGACGCCATCGCCCAGCTATTGGCCAAGCCCACGATGCAAGGCCACGCCCAGACGACCGTCCAGGAGATGTTCAAGCACGTGAATGATGACCCCTGTGAAACCGATGCCCGCAACCTCTCGCTGCGCGAACTCTATCTCGCCCGCGGCCTCTTCGTCGCCGGCGACCACAACGGCCTGGGCAAAAAGATTCTCGAAAAATACGCCATGGACATCCGCGGCCACTACGCCCGCCACGCCCGCGCCGTGCTCGATGCACCGCAAGCTCACACGGGCGTTGAGATCGCCTGATCAATTTGTGATCGGCACTTGCTCGACCACGGTAAGGCCAAAACCCTCCAGCCCGTAAAACTTCTTCGGGCGGTTGGTCAGAATACGCAGCTTGGTGAGGCCCAAGTCTCGCAGGATCTGGGCGCCAATGCCAAAGTCGCGCCGGTCCATCGGCAAGCCGGCTGCGGTGCTAGGGGGTGTGGGTTGGCCCTTGAGTTCCTGAATGCGATGCAGCAGCGCCCCGCCCCGGCTCTCCTGCCGCAGATATACAAGCGCTCCCTTGCCCGCCTTCTGAATCATCTTCAGGCTCGCCGTCAGTTCCTGGTGCGCCGGCGTAAACGTCGCCCCGAAGACATCGCCCAGCATGTTTTCAGAATGCATGCGCACCAGCACCGGTTCCTGTTGGGTGACGGGCCGCTTGGTGATCGGGTCGATGTCGCCGACGCCGCCGCAGCACAGCGCCACGTGTACCAGCGGGTCGCCGATCGTTTCGTAAACCCGCAGGTCAAACCGGCCATGCGCCGTGTCGATCGCCAGCGACTCAATCCGCCGCACCAGCGCATCCTGCTGCAACCGAAACTGGATCAGGTCCGCAATCGTCACCAGCGGCAACTTGTGCTTCGCACAAAACGTCTGCAGCTGCGGCAACCGCGCCATGCTGCCATCATCATTCATGATCTCAATGATCACACCAGCCGGCTTCAGCCCCGCCAACCGGCACAGATCCACCGAGCCCTCCGTCTGTCCCGCCCGTTCCAGCACGCCGCCCGGCCGCGACCGCAACGGGAAAATATGCCCCGGCCGGCACAGGTCTGCTGGTACCGCCTGGGCATCAATCAGCTTCTTGATCGTGATCGCCCGCTCTGTCGCCGACACGCCCGTGCTGATGCCAAATTTGGGGTGCGCATCCACCGAGACGGTGAACGCCGTGCCCAGTGGGGCGGTGTTGAAGAGCGCCTGCGGAAACAGTTGCAGCCGGTCGCAATCATCCGGCGTCATCGCCACGCACAGCACGCCCCGCGCTTCCTTCAGCATGAAGTTGACGATCTCCGGCGTGACAAATTCCGCCGCACACACGAGGTCACCCTCGTTCTCGCGATTCTCATCATCGACGAGCACGATCATCTTGCCCGCACGCAGCGCGGTGATTGCTTCGGGTATGGAACTGAACGACATGGTCATTTCTCAATCATCATTGGGCCAGGTAAGCGGCGCCGTGTTGTTCTCGCCAAACGCCGCGCGGCGCACGGCGAGGCCATCGGGCGAATTCATTTTCACCCAGCGACTGCCCGGTGCAGCGGCACGAACCAGCAGCCCATCATAAGCGGCAATCAGGTCGGAAGGCCAAAAGCCGCTCGCCCGCTTGCGCGCCTCAATCAGCGTGGTCCGGGCGGTCGCATCATATTTGACCAGCACCAGCGGCGTCGGTCCCTGTTCGCCCGCGCGGCAGATCGCCCAGACCTTGCCGTCGTCAGGTGGCAACGCATCGGCGCTCATCTTGTCGAGCCGCCGTTGCGTCTCATCCCAGGCATAGACCACGGCTCGCCCACGTGGTGATTCGGCCACCGCGGCGCGTACGGCGATGTACCCGCCGACAATAGCGCAGGCGGCAACGAGCAGCAAGGCAGTGCGTTTTTCCGAAAGCATGGCAACTATATTAGCACAGATCCGCACTCAACGCAGATTCAGCCAAAGGTCGCGGGCGATCATCAGAATGGTAAGGACCAGCAAGCCAAGAAAGGCCCAACGCAGTTTGCGGTTACTGAGTTTGTAGGTGGTCAACGCGCCAAGTTGCGCCCCGATCGTCGAGCCAATCAGGAGTGCCACTGCGAGCCAGAGACTGACGTTGCCATGCCAAGCATGAACCACCGTGCCCGCGCAGACAATCGCAAAGAGCAGGAGCATCGACGAACCCGCCGTGTTGCGGATCGACAGTCCGAACCCGTAGATCAGAATCGGCACAAACGCCACGCCGCCGCCGATGCCCATCAGCCCCGACAGAAACCCCACGAGAAACCCGATGTAACAAAGCACCGGCACGCTCACCCGCGTGAGCTGCACCGCCGGCAGATCAATGAACGGCCCCAGCCCGATCTTCGACAGCGGGCCGGGAATGGTCGTGTCGCCGCGCGGCTTGGCGCGTTTGCGGGCGGCCAGCGCTTCGCGAAACGTGAGTATTACTGTGAATGCCAGCACGGCAATGTAGAGAACCTGCAACGCCACCGTCGCGAAAGGGGGGCGCTGGCCAATGTCAAAACGACCGAGATGTTTGAGCCACTCCAGAAACGTCGTGCCGGCATGCGTGCCGATCAGCGCGCCACCGATCATCACCAGCCCGATGCGCGGCTCGCCCAGCTTCAGCCGCCGGTATTTCAGCAGCGTGGTGACCGTGGTGCCGCATTGCTGCGAAAGCGCCGTGCCCACCGCCACCGGCATCGGCACACCGAAGAAGATGTTCAGGATAGGCGTGATAAGAAATCCGCCGCCGACGCCGAACATGCCGGCGATGAACCCCACCCCCAGGCCGAGAAGCGCCAGCGGAATGATCGCCGGCCAAAGCTCGACGGGCTGGCCGCTGGTATTCTCGAACAGGATGATGCCAAGCGTGGTCATCAGATCATGTACTCGGTTGAGTCCTCGACCGGCGAGGTGCGCTTGCGGGCCAGAAATCTTTCAATCGGTCCGCTCAGCTTGTACACAAGCAAGCCCCACGCGATCGGCACGACCACGCACGCGGCAATGTAAGCAACGAGCTTGATATGAGCCATGACTACCTCGACCGCTGACGATAGGGCAATTGCAGCAAAAATAAAAGCCGGCCGAGATGTTCGATCTCGGCCGGCTTACAAAGCTCGAAGCGAAAGTTACTTCTTCTCGTCAGGCTTCTTGAACAGGTTCTCGAGGCCCTTGCTCGCGTCCTTGATGCCCTTCGTGGCGTCTTCGATTCCCTTGACGCCGCCCTGCAACTGCTTGGTCACATCGTTGATGCCCTTCATCGCGCTGTCGAGGCCGCCCTTCAACTCGCCCGGCAACTGCGGGTTCTCGGCGATGGCCTGCGCCGTCGCGATCAGCACCTTACCGATCACATCGGCAATCTTCATCGACCGGCCATCCGGATTCGTCGGCTCCACCATCGATATCTCGGGAATGTTCACCGTCATGCCCACACCGGCCTTCACTGTCACCTTGGTGTTGGTCATCTTAATCAGGCCGATCTTCAGCGACTTGCCGGGCGAGCCTTTGCTGGCCGCATCAGCGCCGCCGGCCGCAGCCGTCTTTGCCTTGATGACATCCAGCACTTCGCCGAGGTTGTTCTTCATACCCTGTTGTTCGAGGTTCACTTCCATGCCGTCGATGAGAATTTCGTTGACCACCACCTCATTCGACAATAGCGAACTGGATTTCACCGTCACCGCGGTCTTGCCCAGTTTCAGCAGGCTCGGTGTCGAGTACCCTTTCGGATTGGCGATGTCCAAACCGTTGAGCCCCAGACTCCCGCCGAAGATCGACAGGTCCGCCGACTGCAGCGTGGTCGTTTGGCCGGTGGCATATTCGCCGCCGCGCTCCACGCCCATCTTCACAAAGGTATTCTTCATCAGCAGCACAACGAGCAGCACCACTAGGATGACCAGCGCGCCAATGTAAAGAATCCGTTTAAGCCACTTCATTCCGCACCTTCTTTCTCAAAGAAACAACTTGCCCGCATTATAGCCCGGCAGAGCTATTTCGCGACCGCGATAGGATTTGTTTGTCAGGCTGCGAACTTACTTTTCCAATGATGACCGGATCGCAAGGCACTGCTCCAGCACGCCCGGCAAATCAGCCAGGTTCAGAATGGTCGCGGCGTCGCTGGCGCTCTTTTCCGGCGTCGGATGCACTTCGATAAATAAACCATTCGCGCCGGCGGCGATAGCACACTTTGCCAGCAGCGGCACATACTGCCGTTGGCCCGCCGTCGCATGGCCCAGCCCGCCCGGCAACTGCGTTGAGTGCGTGGCGTCCATGATCACCGGCGTCCCGTCGGCGCCACCCAAGGCCTGCATCTGCGGCAAGCCCGTAAAGTCATTCACCAACCGGTTATAGCCAAAAAACGTCCCACGCTCTGTCAGCAGCACGTTGCTGTTGCCCGCGGCGTGAACTTTCTCGACAGCGTTCGACATCTCGAAGGGCGCCATAAACTGCCCTTTCTTGATGTTCACGGGTTTCCCCGTCTTGGCTGAGGCGACAAGCAAATCCGTCTGCCGGCACAAAAATGCCGGGATCTGCAGCACGTCGACCACCTCGCCCACGGCGGCGCATTGCTCGCTCTCGTGCACGTCGGTGGTCACGGGTACTTTCAGTTGCTCCCGCACGGCGGCAAGAATCTTCAATCCGCCTTCGAGCCCCTGTCCGCGAAAGCTCTTCGCACTGGACCGGTTGGCCTTGTCAAAGCTCGCCTTGAAGATGTACGGCACGCCCAGCTTGGCCGCGAGTTCTTTCACGCGTCCGCCGATGTCCAGGCACAGCTGCTGGCTCTCAATGACGCACGGACCCGCAATCAGCAATAGCCCGGCCGGGCCGCGCGCATGCGGGTTGAATGTGAATCCGATGGACTTGTCGCCGATAGTGATGGAACGCATACGACTCTCAGTTGGACACCTGGGTTGCCGGCTCGGTTGTCGGCATGGCCGGTTCCGTCGTCGGCGCCACAGGCACCACTGGCGCCACTGCCGGTGCGCCAAACCGCGGCTGCGTGGCATTCTGCGAGAGCGGCAAACGCACCGCATCGACCTGCAGCATCAGCCCGCGCACATCGCCGCTGAAACCATTCGTCTGGCGGTAGGTCTTCACTTGCCCATTGGCGCGGATGCGGATCACATGGGTGTTGAAGCGGTACACGTCGGCATCGCTGCGGAAATTGATCCACGGATGCGCCCCGGTCATCAGGTTGTTCTTGGTGACTTCGTTCCACATGCTCTGCAGTTGCGTCGCGTTCAGCGGCGTTTCCTGCGTGAACTTGTTGGCCACGGTATTGTTCAGGTCGCGGAAATACGTGTAGGTCGTGCGGCTCATGAGATCCGACGACGACACGACCTGCTCGATCTCGGTGCGGGCGTAATAAGTGTCGTGCCGTTCGTTCACAATGATCGCGAAGTCCGTCGGCACGGCCGTCGGCGTGAAGGGCGTTTCCTTCTTCAGCGGATTGCGGATCGTCCCGTCCCAGGTGCATGCGCCAACAGCCCCGGCGAGGACGCACAACATTCCCACGAGCATCGTTTTGCGGTTCATCTGAAAACCCTTTGCATGAGCGTAGGCCATAACGTTACCGCATCGTGATGAAATTGTCATGCGGGCGGCGGTCGAGCGGGTTTGTATGTAATGACCGACGCTGCAGGGCGTTGGTCTGGCAGAGGAGCGTGAACATGAAGATGCCAATGGCGGTGTGTGCGGTTGCGGCGATGCTGTTTCCAGCCCTGGTGGCACGGGCGGCGGAGCGGGATACAACGTTCTACCACGATGTCGACCTGGTGCTGGAAGGCGGCCTGACCACCGGCACGAGCCAGAAGGATCTGCTGTTGCATCTGGGCACACTCGATGGCAAGTGGGACAAGTACGCGACCGGTTGGGCCGGGCCGTACTGGCGTGCATCCGGCAGCCTGTCGCCAAAGGCGCGCTGGTTCAACGCGATGGACCACGAGGGCGTCGTTGAATCCGTGAAACAGGACGGCGACAAGGTCACCGTCACGCTGAAGATGAACATTCATGCCGACCCCTGGGTGATCGGCGGCGGCGCAAACTACACCCTCGACCTCACACGCAAGGGGCATGTATTCAGCGGCACGTTTACGGGGACGTTCAAGGATCAACCGGTGCAGGGCGCAGTGGCCGGCAAGATGCGGGAGAAACCGTGGCCGAGCCCCGCGCCCAACGTGGAGCCCTTCAAGCCCGGGGAGCACCCGCGGGTAATCTTCAGAAAAAGTGATGTGCCGGCCCTTCGTGCGCGGATGAACACGCCGGAAGGCAAATGGATCATCGCGCGGCTGAAGGAGCAACTCGGCGGTGGCGAGGCGATGCCGACGGATTTTCAGACGGCGACCAAGGCCTACGGCGGCGGGAAGAAAGTTGGGCCCGGCGGGTACACGCTTTCGCATGGCATGGGGTTTGGCTTGCTGTACCAACTGACAGGCGAGCAGAAGTATGCCGACCTGGCCCGGCAGTGCGTGGACAAAGCGGTGGTCGAAAAGGTGCGCGACGCGGACCAGCGGTATTCGTTTGATCGACCCGGTGGGAAGTTGCGTGCGGGGTCGTCGTATGCAGCGATCGCGATGGCGTATGACCTGTGCTATGACGCGTGGCCGCCGGAGTATCGCGAGCAGTTGGCCAAGGCCATTCAATACAAGATCATCCGCAAGGAGAAGCCCGGCTCGGTTGAGATGGAAGAGGCTGGCGGCGAAGACCCCGACGAAAAGGCCATGGCCGAACCAGTGAACGGCGACCTCGTGTTTAACACCCTCGGCGGCCAGCATTCGCCCTTCTCAAACCACTACGGTGCATGGATCGGCGGCGGGGGACACGCACTGCTGGCGATTATGAACGACCCGGGCACCGATGATGAGCTCACCGCACTGGGGCATCGCATCTTTCAACGCCGGGCCAAGCGGGCGCTCGAAGTGGGCTACGGCACGGCGGGCTTTTTCTTTGAAGGCCATTATTGCGGCCGGCTCAGCACCAACACCGGGCTGTCAACTTATCTGCAGGCACTGCGCGTGGCCGAGGGCAAGGACTTCATCGCCAACTCGCCCGAGGCCAGCCACCTGCTGACCAAGTGGATCTACGAAACGGTTCGCCACAACGGCAAACTGCACACGCTGCAACGCGGCATGTACTCGGCGGATCACCTGACACGCGTGGGGCATTCAGGTGGTGGCGAGTTTTCGCAGGGCTTCGGCATCTTGCCGCCGGCACACACGCCGGCGGTGTTGTGGTTCTTCAACAACGTGATCAACCCCGTGCCGCAGAAGGACTTCGACTGCGTGACGTATCCGCAGCGGACGGTCTATTCGTACGTGAATTGGCCATTCGATGTGAAGGAGCAGAATCCGCTGGAGACGATGCCCAAGTATCTGCGCGATACGAAGGCGGGCTATTACGTGTTTCGGGCGGGGTGGTCCGGCACGGATGATGACATTGTGGCGACGCTGTATGTAAGTGAAATGCAGAACCACACGCCGGCACTGGGCATCAAGAGCCCGGGTGCGATCTTTGGTATGGGCGTGCGTGCGGACTTCATGGGTTTGGCGAAACGCGAGGAAAAGTTTGAGGACGTGGACAAGGGCCAGGCGTGCTTGATTCATTCCGGCACGCAGGCGTTCTTTGCGGATATGACCGGCAAGAGCGGCGCGCCGCTGATGCTCGTTGAAGTGGGCAACCTCGGCGGCGTCGGCGGACGGCCCGGCCTGCCGCGTCCGGCGAACCGCGGCGACGATGACAACGCCCCGCGCTTGGTGCGGCAGTACCTGCGCGTCGGGCCGAGCGAAGTGACCGTGACCACGGTGGGGCGCGGCAAGGCGCCGCTGGCGGAGGTGAAGGAGACGAAGGACTTCTTTGCCGTGCATATCGGTAAGCGCGTGCTATCGTTTACGCGTACGAGCGTGACGGCAGAGACCGCCCCGTAATGGTTGTCGCGGTGCCCGAAAGTGAAAGTTGGTTGACTCGTTAGCCCGGCCGCGAGAGGGCTCTGACGGGGGGTGGTTTGGGCGTAGACCTGAGCGCTCGCTGCGCCGGAGGGCCGCGCGGATATTTTTTTTCTAAAAAAGATTACAAATCTCTTGCGTTGGCAAAACGTTAGGCTATATTACCGTACAGAGGCCTTACAGTTTCACTCAAGTTTTCTTGGGTGATAGGTCGAAGATATGGGGCGTTCGTAGGCACCAACGCTAGCGGTATCGACTCTCGAATACCACTAAACGTTGGGGTTTTCGGGTGGTTTTATGGGACGCTGTCCCATACCGACCAAAAACCAGAACGCGGAGGCCCCTTATGCTCCGACCAAAACACAATGCCTCGCCGCCAGGCGCACGTGAGATGCACACTGCAGACAGCACCAGGAACCCGCTGGCGCCCTTTGGCGATGCCCTCGGTGATGAGGCCACGCGGGAACAGCTCGAGCTCTCGGCCAAGTTGCCGCTCTGCTCGTTCGGCCCTGGTGGCGGCTATGTCATCGACTGGCAGGTGCGATCGGATGACGTCCTCGAGCCCCGGCGGATCTATCCGCCCAAAACACTCGGGGCGGTCGTCAAACGCGTCTCGGGCTGGCTGCTCTGGGACCTGAAGGGTTGGCTGATTGCCACCCATCCGTCCCGGCACTACCGCGCGGATACGCACCCGAGTGCCAACGATGGCTGTCAGCTTTGTGGGCACACGTCGCTGTGGCCGCGCTGGTTCAAGATGGGCCAGGCGACGCCGCCGCGGATCGCGGTGCTGGGCAGCGAGGTTGATGAACTTCACGCCGTGCCGCAGGCTGACGCGAATGAGGTTGCGACAGAGAACCGGTCGAGCAGCCTGAATGCCACGGAGCCGCAGGCGGCCCAGCCGGACACGCAGCAAGCCACCACGACGGTGCATCATGATGACGACGTTGAAGGACCGTATCTATTCCCGTTTGCCTGTGCCGGCTCGAGCGAGCTTGAGCCGGTGGGCAAATTTAACCAGTCGCCCGCGGGGCGATTGATCGCAAAACTTTCGGCGAGTGCGCTCGATGGGGCGCGGCCTTCCCCTGCTGCCGATGCAGCGGCTGCTGATGCAGCTTTCTCAGAGGGCCTCGCGCCCTCGGCCGTCGCCTCTGAAATGGAGCATAACCATGACCCCAACTCCCAAGCAGCTCAAACTTCTGGTCTCGATTCGGGACTTCCGGGTACGCAACGGTTACTCGCCCACGATGCAGGAACTGGCCGATCTTCTCGACGTCTCAAAGGTCACCATCTTCGAACACGTCGAGGCGCTCGAGCGCAAGGGGCTGATTCTGCGGCACCGGAACAGGGCTCGCTCTTTGGAGGTTGCGCCAACGGTGAAGCTGCCTGACGAGTCGCGTCCGGCCAGCTACCCGATCGTCGGCTACATTGCCGCCGGTCATCCGATTGAGGCGATCGAGAACCGCGAGACGCTGGAACTTGAGAATCTGTTCAACACCCGTCACGGCACGTATGTGCTGCGGGTGAAGGGCAACTCGATGATCGAGGACCACATTGCCGACGGCGATTATGTGATCATCGAACGGCGCGAGCAGGCGAGCAACGGCGAGACCGTGGTGGCGCTGCTGGACGACGGCCAGGCGACGCTGAAGCGTTATTACAAGGAACGCGGGCGGGTGCGTCTGCAGCCGGCGAACAGCAACATGGCCCCGATCTATGTCGACAAGGACATCAAGATTCAGGGCGTGTTGATTGGCGTGCTGCGTGCGTATAAGGGCGGCAAGACGAGCGTGAACTAAGCTCGCCCCCCCCAAGTGTGAATGAAATGGAAGGCCCGCGCTGTGAAGCGCGGGCCTTTTTTTGTTGTGGTGGCGGGGCGCGGTGCGCTTGGTGGCGTGGTGGGGGTTTCGGCCGGCCTCGGGAGGGCGAACCGCGTTTTTGGCATCAAAACGCGGGGGTAATGCCAAAAAGGGCTTGGTGGGCTTGGTGATTTTGGGGGCGGGGTGTCGATTTTGGCGTGGGTGGTGGCGTGGTGCTGCGGGTTAGTTCTGAGTGCTGAGTACTGAGTGCTGAGGGGGAACACATCAATTGGCGGGGGTTTTGGCGCGGGGGACGAGTAGGGGAGTATCGGGGTGTCGGGGTATCGGAGTGATCGCCCATGCGCGTGAAACGTGTCAAGAGAAAAATGGAAAAGATGTTTGGATTGTTGTAAAGCGAGGGGTGAGAAAGGGTTGCGGGTGTTTTGGGGCGGCGGGTGCGGCTGATGGGTTTGTACAATAGCGCAGACTAACGAGGCGGGATGTCTATAAATGTTAAACATATCTAGATACGTCCATTAAAAATGGACATCCCCTCTTTTCTTTGTCTTTTTCATCTTTTGCATCGTTTTCCTGTTCTTCCCGGTTCTTCTCATTTGTTGAGGAGTGCGTGAGGGTGGGAAGGGGGTGGGTTTGGGTGATGCGGGGGTTGAGGGCGTCGTCGGTGGAGGGGGCGGGGGGCTGAAGGCGCCGTTGGGTTGCGCCGGGTGGGGTGGTGCGTGTGGGTTGGCCTGGTGGACGAGCGCGTCGATCTTTGATCGACGGCTACTGTAAACCTTTTGCGGGTGGCTTGATTGTTTGCGGAGGAAGCGGCGCGGGTGGTGGCGGACCGTTGACGCGGCGGTTGAAACCGCCGGCTAAACTTGTTGTGCGGGCGGGGCCGCCCTCAGGGCGGCCGCTAACAGGCGTTGTCGGTCGCGTTGCGGCCGCCGCTACACGGGGAGGATGGCGGCGCTGCGCATCGAGAAACCAGGTAGTTTGGTCCACAGATGACGCAGATGACACAGATTTTGTGAACTTGGGGTGCGATAGATTCTATATAACTGTACATCTGTAGATATGTCTATTAAAAATGGACATCGTGCTTTTTGTCGTTGCATCAGGGGGAGGGCAATGTGGGCGGTTGGTGGCGGGCTGGGTTTGGGTGATGCGGCGGTTGAGGCCGTCGTAGCTGTAGGTGACGGTGATGCTGCCGCCGTCGGTGTATTCGACCAGGCGGTTCCAGGCGTCGTAGGTGAGGCTGTGGCCGTGGTCGTTGGTCGGGCGAAGATGTTACGGTTGAACGAAATTGACGCGATGTGATCACTACGAAACCCGCATGAACATTAGCGCTTATGAAAAACTAGCCCCGTCCCCGTTTCGTTATCTCGTTTTGCGGTGGCGTGATTGTTTGCGGAGGAAGCGGCGCGGGTGGTGGCGGACCGTTGACGCGGCGGTCCGAGACCGCCGGCTAAACTTGTTGTGCGGGCGGGGCCGCCCTCAGGGCGGGCGCTAAGAGGCGTTGTCGGTCGCGTTGCGGCCGCCGCTACACGGGGAGGATGGCGGCGCTGCGCATCGAGAGACCAGGTAGTTTGGTCCACAGATGACGCAGATGACACAGATTTTGTGAACTTGGGGTGCGATATGTTCTATAGAAATGTACATAGGTATATACGTCAATTAAAAATGGACATCCCTTGGAAATGGGGATTCTCTTTCTTTGTTTTGAGAAGTGAGGGAGGGTGGGAAGGGGGTGGGTTTGGGTGATGCGGCCGTTGAGGGCGTCGTAGCTGTAGGTGACCGTGATGCTGCCGCCGTCGGTGTATTCGACCAGGCGGTTCCAGGCGTCGTAGGTGAGGCTGTTGCCGTGGTCGTCGGTGGTGGTGTTGCGTGAGGGGTTGGCGGCGGGAAAGCGGGTTGGAGCGTGAGGTGTGAAGGGGAGAGGTGGGGCGGGGGCCGGCCTCAGGCCGGCCGCTAACACGAGGGCGTTCGCTGGTCGCGTTGCGACTGCCGCTACACGCTGGGGAGCGAAATTGTGGAAATGGTCTTTAACATGCCGAGGGCGTTTGGGAGAGGCATCAGCCCGCTCCTTTGGTAAAGCCAAGGCCTTTGGATGTGCAGTGGTGACACGGGAGATGGAATTTCGTTGAGGGGTCGCGGGCGGTGATTTACACTGCTCAGCCGTGGGAACGAGTGCAAAAACATTGTCACGCGAAGAGGCTGCGGCCCTGTTGAAGGGCTTTGATGCGGTTGTTGGCAGGTCGGCCATTCGTGGGGGCAGAGAGTTGGCGGCGCTGCGTGAGTTTATCGAGACATTTGCCTTATTGCAGGCCCGGTCAGATGCAACCGAGGCGAGAGACGCGCACACGCAACGTGAGTTGGTTGAATCAGCACTTGAGGGTTTCAGCGTAGCGGAATCAAAGTGGATCGACGCGGAGCGCTCGCGGGCGAGCACGTTCAGCATTCTCGATGCATTGGGATTGACGGACAAAGAGTTGAAGCACAGTAACGCGTTGGCTTGGTTGTTGTCGCGGGATATCTATGCGCCAGGTTCGCATGCACAGGGGGAGTTGGGATTCAGGATATTTCTCGAGCATATGCGGTGGCCGAGGGAATGGGCGGATGAGGACTATGTGGTGCGCCGCGAGTGTGCCAATGAGAACTCACGTATCGACATTGAAGTGTTTTGCCGCAACAAATTTGTGATCCACATTGAGAACAAGATATGGTCGTCGGAGGGGGAGAAGCAACTCGAGCGTGAAGCAGACGACCTGAGCGTTCGCGCAGCGGAACTTAAGGCGACGCATATCCGTGCGATTTATCTAACGCCGAAGGGTGAGGTGCCATATGTTCAGCCGTTTGAGCCGCTTTCTTGGTCGAGAGTGGCGGCAATGTTTAGTGAGTTTGCAGTGCGTGCGGACGGCAATGCTGACATGGTAGTTAGATTTTCAGAGCATTACGCAAACGCCGTGTGGCGAAGCATTTCGAGTATCGATCTATTGAAGGAGCAGGACAATGGTGAAGAAGACGTTCAACGAAGTAGAGGAGTTTGTGCTGAATGAATGGGAAAAGGCGATAGCCTTTGAAGCCGCAATGGACTCAGTGCGGGAACGGGCAAAGTCCGTGCTCCGACGCGTCAAGAAGAGAATTGGAGACTTGCCGGACGCGCTAGATAGCGTTGATGTTGGTACTTCGGACGGCGGATGTATCGCTCTCGGAAGAACGGCATGGGCCAAATCATCGGATACGAGCATCGCGGGGCTATGGATTTGTTATGTGGGACTTGACTCGTTAGCGAATCCTGAAATTGAAGCACCCTATGCGAGTATATGGGGACAGAAGATCTTCGCAACAACGGGGGAGGGAGACGGAACCCGGAAACGGATTCATGCTGCACTTAAGGGCATCCTGAGTGATGAGGAATACGCTTCCGTTCGCCTGGAAGACAGTACGCAAAGCCGCGTGCTCTACTGGTATTTTTCGTCAAAACATGAACTGCTGGCAGCGTTGCGCAGTGAGGACTCATCCAAGTTTGACGACATCGTCCTGAAGCAAGTCGATATGTTTGTACGCATGCTACCGGTGGTCGAACCGCACTTGATTGCACGCAAGAATCGGAAATGAGTTCGCAGGGAGAGTCGACACCTTTCGGATCCACAGAGGAAGGCGGAGCACTGCCAGCGGTGGCGGAGCGCGTATCGCCAAGACGGGGGCGGCAGAGCACACACTTAATCCATATTCCTGCGCCTCTGCCGGGGCTTTGCGGTGGGGGATTGGGCGTACCGTCCCACGGCTGCGCCGTGGGCTAGCATTCTTTCGCCGCTGCCGCGGCTTTTTTCGTGAATGGCGGGATGGGGTTCGCCGGTCGCGTTGCGACGGTAGCTGCACGTGAGGGAGAGGCGCACGGGTTTAAGGCGGTTGTAGTTAATCATGACGTCACAAGCCGCTGATGCATGCTTCTGCGGCGAACTGCGCCGCAGAAGCACGGCACCCGAGGTTCGAAGCATGACTGAGAGGCAATGGGGGGCGCGGATTATTTGGCGTCTTTGAGGGTGCCGAAGAAGTGGGTTTGTTTGCGGTCTTTGCCTTCGAGGAGGACTTTGGTTTTGCCGCTGACGAAGGGGCCGATGACGTCGCCTTCAAGGGAGAAGGTGTACTTGCCGCCGAGGACGCCGCTGGAGGAGGTGATGGTGGCGTCGATGGTGGCGTTGAGTTTGCCATCGGCGATTTTGCAGTCGACGGCGTCGACCTTGCCGGTCCAGTGGAAGGGGTCTTTTTTACGCCAGGCGATTTTGGCGTCGGTGGGTTTGCCATCGACGAGGGAGAAGGTGACCTGGGCGTCGCGGAGGTGTGGTTGGCCATCGACGAGTCCGCCCCAGATGACGAAGTCGAAGTTGCCGGCGGTGAGTGAGGCGATGGCGGGTGTGACTTTGCCGGTGGCATCGGAGTCGGTGGTTTTGTCGGCGATTTTGATTTTGGCGGTGCCGGCGAGATCGGCGCCGGTGACGGTGAGGTTGAGGTCGGCTTCGATGGAGACGGGCTTCTTACCCTTGGGCAGCCAGCCATCGGGGTTGATGGTGATCTTGAGCGGGCCCTTGATGGCGGCGGCGTCGACGGTGAGGGCGGAGGCATCAACGGTGTGGAGGGCGATGTTGTAGCCCTGGGCGACGGCGACTTTGACCTTTCCATTGGTGGTGGCGAGATAGACGTTCAGCGGCTTGTCTTCGATTGTTTTGGCGAGGGTGATGGTGAGGCAGGCATCGGTGGGGGCGAGGTCGGCGGCGAAGAGGGCCGGGGCAGTGATCAGGAGAAGGCACGACGCAAGGAGGTGGAAACGCATGGAAAGCCCCTTTCGCAAGAGAAGTGACGGTTTCATTATTAGCGTAACGGCGGGAGGGGCGGGGGATTGCGGTGGGGAGGTGGTGCAATCGGTTTAGAAAACTGGCCGGGGTGGTCGATAGGATGAATTGGAAATCTGCAGACAGCCCGCAGGCATGGATGCCTGGGGAAACAGGCGGGCGGGACGCCCGCGTTACAAGATGCTCCGGCGAGGCGGCTGGGACGCCCCCCCTTCCCCCCCCCCTCCCCCGGCGTTACAGGGATGTGACGATGCCCGATGTGTTAGACCAAAGTGAAGTAGACGCGCTACTGGCGGCGGTGGACTCCGGCACGGTAAAGGAAGAGACCGCGGCGAAGGTGTTTAGCCGGTCGAAGCGGCTGGCGGACGTTGAGATTCGCACGTATGACTTCAAGCGGCCGGAGCGCGTGTCGAAGGACCAGATGCGGGCGCTGGAAGCCCTGCATGAGGGTTTTTCGCGTAACTTTGGTGCGGCGCTCAGCGGGTATTTGCGGACGATTGTTGAAGTGAGCGTGGCGAATATTGAGCAGCTCACGTTCAGCGAGTTTATTCACGCGTTGCCGAACCCGACGTGTTTTAATCTGCTGTCGGCGAAACCGCTGGACGGGCAGATGTGCCTTGAGATTTCGCCGCTGATTATTTATCCGATTATTGATCGGTTGTTGGGCGGGTCGAGTGCGGACTTGTTTATCCCGCAGCGGCCGTTGACGGCGATCGAGTGGCGGCTGGTGAAGCGGCTGACAGACCGGGCGCTGGCGAATTTGAGTGAAGCGTGGTCGGCGATCACGAAGCTCAATTTTGAATTGACGGAGACGGAATCGAATCCGCAGCTGGTGCAGATTGTTCCGCCGAACGAAGTGGTGGTGGTGATCGGTTTTGAGATCAAGATGGGGAATCGGGCGGGCACGATGAGCTTGTGCATTCCATACAACGTGATCGAACCGATGATGAGCAAGCTGAGCCAGCAAAACTGGTTTACGTATTCGAAGAAGGCGGCGACGGACACGCATCTGAAGGCGATGCAGAAGAATTTGTCGGGCGCGCCGGTGCTGGTGAAGGTGCTGCTGGGGCACACGACGATCAAGGTTGAGGAGTTGATGAACCTGGCGGCGGGGGACATTATTCAGCTGGAGAAGCCGGCAGACGCGGAGATGATTGTGCAGGTGGAGGGGAAGAACAAGTTCACGGGTTTTATCGGGCAGTACAAGGGGAAGCGGGCGGTGCGGGTGAAGCGCAGTGTGAAGAGCGGGGATCGCGTCGGCTGAGGCCGACGCGAATGACGAATTCACGAATGATAAATGACGAATGGGCCGGTCGTGGGGAACGGTTTGGTGGTTGTTTATTGGTCGTTGGCGATTGAATCGACATTTGTCATTTGATGTTCGTCATTTGGCCAAGTTCGTTTTTCGCGGTGGTTCGCTTGCAAGGTACGGGGTGTGCGGTTACACTTTTCCGTCTATCTCGGCCCGAGTTTGTCGGTCCGGGTGGCCGCTGTTGTAGCTCAGCTGGTAGAGCACGTCCTTGGTAAGGACGAGGTCATGGGTTCAAGTCCCATCAACAGCTCTCGCGGCAACGCGGTACATGGCGTGGACGTCACGGCGGCCGGCCCGGCGAGATCTTCAGGCAACGGTGCTTGGAGGCATTCTCGGGAAGGCCGCATTTGATTTTGAAATTCTAACGATCTTCCCTACGGAGGTTTTCTAATGGCTAAGGGTGTATTTGAACGCAAGAAACCGCACGTGAATGTCGGCACGATTGGTCACATCGACCACGGCAAGACCACGCTCACCGCGGCGCTGACGACCGTGCTGGCGGCTAAGGGCTTGGCCCAGGCCGTTGCGTATGACACTGTCGCCAAGGCCTCGGAAAAGCAGGGCCGCCGTGACCCGTCGAAGATCGTGACGATCGCGGTGTCGCACGTTGAGTACGAATCGGCCGCCCGTCACTACGCTCACATCGACTGCCCCGGCCACGCCGACTTCGTTAAGAACATGATCACTGGCGCCGCCCAGATGGACGGCGCGATTCTCGTGGTGTCGGCCGCTGACGGCCCGATGCCCCAGACGCGTGAACACGTGCTGCTGGCCCGCCAGGTGAACGTGCCGAAGATCGTGGTCTTCCTGAACAAGGTTGACCTCGTGGATGACGCGGAACTGCTCGACCTGGTTGAGCTGGAAGTTCGCGAACTCCTGAGCAAGTACAAGTTCCCGGGCGATGAGATCCCGATTATCCGTGGCGCTGCGGTCAACGCGCTGAAGAACCCGACCGATGCGAAGGCGATCGAGCCGATCATGAAGCTCGTTGAAGCCCTCGACACGTACATTCCGGAACCGGTGCGTGAGAGCGACAAGCCGTTCCTCATGCCGATCGAAGACGTGTTCTCGATCAAGGGCCGTGGTACGGTGGGCACGGGCCGTGTCGAACGTGGCACGGTGAAGGTTGGCGACGAAGTCGAAATCGTCGGTCTGAAGAAGGACAGCTCGAAGTCGGTCGTGACCGGCGTCGAAATGTTCCAGAAGACTCTCGATAGCGCGATTCCGGGCGACAACGTCGGTCTGCTGCTTCGTGGCGTTGAAAAGGACCAGCTGGAGCGTGGCATGGTGCTCGCGAAGCCGGGCTCGATCACGCCGCACACGAAGTTTGAAGGCGAGATCTACGTGTTGACCAAGGAAGAAGGCGGCCGTCACACGGCGTTCTTCACGGGTTACCGTCCGCAGTTCTACTTCCGCACGACGGACGTGACGGGGTCGCTGCACCTGCCGCAGGGCACGGAGATGGTGATGCCGGGCGACAACGTGAAGGTGACTGTGGATCTGGGCGAATGCCCGATCGCCATGGAAGCCGGCGTTCGTTTCGCTATCCGCGAAGGTGGCCGCACGGTCGGCGCCGGCGTGGTGACGAAGATCATCGCCTAAGACCAGTTGATGAGTGCTGAGTACTGAGTGCTGAGCACCGCGCTGCAAGTTTGTGAACAATGCAAAGCAGGGGCGGTTTTCACAAACCGCCCCTTGCTTGCTAAAATGAGAAGCTCTGAATTCTGAACTGCGGGCCGATAAAGGTCCGGCTAGAAAGGTTTTCGCCATGGCACGCGAATGGGTTTGGCTGATCTGCACGGAGACGGGCGATCAGAATTACCGGGTGACGATCGACTCGAAGGAGTTCGACACGAAGAAGACGTTTAACAAGTTTTGCCCGCGTCTGCGTAAGCGGACGGAGCACAAGGTGAAGAAGGGCAAATAACCCTTCGTACACGGCGGTAGCTCAATTGGCAGAGCAGCGGTTTCCAAAACCGCAGGTTACAGGTTCGATTCCTGTCCGCCGTGCGTGACTTATCAGAAGGGTATTGGGTATTGAGGCATTGGGTATTGGGATGAGCGGATTGCTCTCCCTGTACCGAGTGTCGAGAGCCTGATACCGAGGACCTAACTCAGAGGCCCCGTGACAACCGTCAACCTGCCAGCAGAAAAGACATCGTTCTTCGGCATGTATAAGCCGCACCAAGGGCGCTACACGCGCTTCGGGACGCTGGGCGGGGCGGGGATTGTGATCGCGTTCGGGATGTTCTGGCTGACGCAGGTGTTTGCACGTGATGCGCACATGTTTGGGCGGACGATCCCGGCTTTGTGGATGCAGACGATTGCGGCGAGCCTGCTGTTTTTCATCGGCGGCGGTTTCGCGTGGTGGGCGGTCAACAAGCCGCGGTTTGCGGAATTTCTGATCATGACTGAAAGCGAGATGCGGAAGGTCAATTGGCCGACGCGTCAGCAGGTGATCCGTTTCACGCAGGTGGTAATCATTCTGACGCTGCTGCTGGGTTTGATCATCTGGTTGGTGGACGCGGGTTTTGTGCGGTTCTTCAAGTGGATCGGCATTCTCTGAGTCGGCCGGGTTGAACGGAAGTTGGTACGAACGGAACTGAAAGACTATGGCCACGAGCACGAAAAATTGGTTTGTTCTCCGCGTCGCCTCTAACCGCGAGGACCAGGTTCGCGATGCGTTGGAGAAGAAGATCAAGATTGAGAACGTGGGCGACATTGTCGGCCGCGTGCTGGTGCCGACGGAGCGCGTGAAGCGTGTGAAGCAGGGCCAGCAGAAGGTGGCGGAACGCAAACTGTACCCCGGGTACGTGTTTGTGGAGATGGATTTGAACAGCGACGGGACGATTCCGGAGCGGGCGTACTATCTCTTCAAGGACACGCAGGGCGTGGGCGACTTCATCGGTCAAAAGGTTGGTGCGCAGAGCAAGCCGACGGCGATGGCGACGAAGGACGTCGAGAAGATGCTGGCCGAGGTAGAGAAGGCCGAGACGCAGGGGACGACGGCGACGACGAAGGTGGACTTCAAGAAGGGGGATGCGATCAAGATCAAGGAAGGCCCGTTCGAGAACTTCGAGGGCACCGTGGAAGAGGTCTTCCCGGACAAGGGCCAGGTACGCGTGGTGGTGACGATCTTTGGTCGTTCGACGCCGTTGGACCTGGAAGCCTGGCAGATCGAGAAGGTCGAACAGGCTGCTTAAGAATGGTGAAGAGTGAAAAGTGAAGGGTGAAATGCCTATCATTCACCGTTCAAAACACACTCGACACGGTTCTGGTGAGACATGTTCCACGTGATGGGTCATCATCCCGCAGTTGCCAGGTGGCAAGCCCGATTGGCGAAGGTGCCGCGGTGGGGGTGGTGGGCTATCGGCATCGGGATCGTGCTGCCCATCGTGGTGATCCTGGCCAGCGTGTTTCTGCTGGCGGTGCTTTCGGGCATCGCGGTGTTCGTGCTGGTGATGCTGGTCGTGATGGTGCGGACCATGCTGCGGCGTGCGTTCGGGCGGAAGCCGGCCCACGAGATCGACGGCAACCGCATCGTGGTACGCAGCGTGCGTGTGGTGGAGTGAGTTGTTTCGTTGCTTGGTTCTTTGGTTGTTTGGGTACGCTAAACAACTGAACAACTAAACAACCAAATAACTCCTGATACTGCGGCCGAATTGTGTTCGGCAGCTTCTCGCAGTGATGGACGCGTTTGGAAACTGGATCCTTGAGACTGGAAACTAGCCATGGCCAAAGTTAAAGAAGTTGCGAAGAAATTTAAGATGCAGGCGCCCGGCGGCACGGCGACCCCGGCCCCGCCGATCGGCCCGGTGCTTGGTGCTAACGGCGTCAACCCCGGCCAGTTCATCACGAAGTTCAACGCTGCCACGGCGGCCCTGAAGGGCAAGGTCGTTGGCGTTGAAGTGACGGTCTACACGGACCGCACGTTCGATTTCGTGATCAAGAGCCCGCCGGCGTCGGTGATGATCAAGGACATCCTGAAGCTCGAAAAGGGCTCGGGCGAACCGAACAAGAACAAGGTCGGCAAGATCACCAAGGCGCAGCTGCTGAAGCTGGCCGAGGAAAAGATCAAGGACAGCAACACCTACAGCCTCGAGAGCTGCGCGAAGGTGCTGGCCGGCACGGCCCGCTCGATGGGCGTTGACGTGATCGACTAAGTGTTTAACCGCGAAGGCGCGAAGACACGAAGTAACTATTGAAAGGCCCGGACGTTTGAAGCGTCCGGGCTTTTTTTCTGCGCGGGGGTCGGGCATGATGTTGGCGACCCGAGGTGAACGCCATGGACAATCCGCCGCCGAAGACGTTGGTGCTGAATTATGTGAGCCAGTCGTTTACGCCGACGCGGGCGCGGCGTGTGGCATTGGCGGGTTCGTGGGTGGCGGCGGCGGCATTGTTCATGCTGGGTGTTTACTGTCTCTATCTGCAACTCGAACTAATTCTGGACGTGCCGCTTCACTTGCGGGCCGGCTCGTTGATGCTGTGGTTGGAGGCAAGTTTTGCACACATGCCTTTTAGGATGCTTCTTGCGGTGCTGAGTCCGATTCCGCTGCTGGTGGGTTTCGGGCAGGCGCTGCTGGTGTGGCGTGCGGCGGCGAATAGCCGCTGGGCGATCATGGGTTGCATCGGCTTGATGTGGATGTGGGTGGGCATCATGGTGCCGGCGGCCGGGGCGTTGATTGCGGTGGGGCTGGCGGATGTGCTCTATGGGAGGCCGAACGTCATGACGCTGATCATCTGCGGCCCGCTGGGGTTGCTGGTGGGGTTGGGCTCATTGGTCGCGTGGGATGTGAGCATGTATCAGCGATGGGTGTTGCAGAATCGCTTCACGGAGATGCCGAAGCGGAAGTTTGTTGGGGAATAGGTTTGCGCGGGGGCCATGACGCGGGCATGTGTCGGGCCGTTGACCCTTGTTCTCTACACAAGCGCGTTCAGCAACCTTGCGGTTGCTGCTATTGACTGACGGGGCTTTGCCCCTCAGGACGCGCTCGGACTTCGGCCCGCATCATTCGACACTCGGGGCGTCGGCTCTTGCGACGGGACACTCGGGGCGTTCCCCTTTCGGAACAACGCTCCGGCGGTGAGTCAGATTCACTTCAACGGCATCGGCTTTACGACCACTTCGCCTAAGCGGGAGAGGGGTTCTTTGACCACCTCTGCAGGGGCGACGACGACGATGGTCATTTGGTCGTCCTTGATGTATTTGCCGGCGACGGCTTGGATCTCGGCGGCGGTGACCTTGGCGATGCGGGCGGGATAGACGTCGTAGTAGTCGAGCGGATAGTCGTTGAGGACGACGTCGAGGCGGCGGCCGGCCTGCTGCTGGATGGTTTGTGTCTGCATGAGCATGCCGCCGGCGACGCGAAGTTTTGCTTCGGTCAGTTCCTGCTCGTTGACGGGGGCGGTGCGAAGGTCGCTGAAGACTTTGAACATGGCTTCGACGGCGTCGGCGGTGGTTTCGAGTCGCGTGTCTAGGCCGCCTTCAAACTGGCCGGCCTGGCGTGTCGGCTGGAAGAAGCCCCAGACGCTGTAGGCGTAGCCTTTCTCAGCGCGGACGTAGCGGCCGAGGCGCGAGGAGATGCCGCTGCTGAGGAGCTGGCCCGCGAGCTGGCCGGCGAACTTGTCATCATTCTTGATGTCGTAGGCGCGGATGCCGAGGCGGATGTTGGCCTGCTTGGCGTCGGGGCGGTCGATCAGGATGATGCGGCGCTTGGCGGGCGGTTGAGGCAGCTGGTATTCGGCGACGGGCAGTTTGGATTGCTCCCAGCCCGCGAAGAATTTGTTGGCGTAGATGACGGCATCTTCAAATTTGATGTCGCCGCTGATGACGAGCACCGCACCGGTGGGGCGGTAGATCTGGTCGTAGAAGGCCTTCACGTCGGCGAGGGTGATGGCCTCGATGTGTTTGGGCAGCGTGTAGCGGCCGAGGGCGGTGTCGCCGTAGAGGGCGAGGTCGAGTTCCTGCTCGGCGACGTTGGCGGGGTTGTTGAGGCCCAGCTTGATGCCGCTGAGCGTTTGGGATTTGAGCTTGGCGAACTCGGTTTCCTCGAAGGCGGGCTCACGCAGGAGGGAGCGCATGAGCTGCATGGCCTGGGGAAGTTTTTCGGAGAGGCTGCTGCCGCTGATGCGGGTGTTGTCGCCGCCGTCGGCGACTTCGAGGGTGATGGCGTTGGCTTCGAGCGTTTCGTTGAGTTGATCGAAGGTTGTGCCCTTGAAGCCGCGGCGGACCATGGCGGCGGTGAGGTTGGCGAGGCCGTCTTTGTCGGCGGGCTCAACGAGCGAGCCCTGGCGCATGGTGAGGGACCAGTTGACGATGGGCAGGCGATTGTCGCGCATGACGATCAACTTGATGCCGGAGATGTCTTGCTCAACGCCCTTTTCGAAGACGACGTTGCCGACCTGCATGGCCATGGGGGGCTTAGTGGGGTAGTTGTTGGGGAAGGAGACTTCGCGAGCGGAGACGGGCTGGGTGGAGGGGGCTTCTTGCGTGGCGGCGGCCTGGGTTGCGGTGACGGGGCGTGCGCCGGGGGTGGGCTTGATCAGTTCTTTGCCTTGGGTGGTGGCGGGGGCTTCGGGGCGAATGATCAGGGTGGTGGCGCGATCATTGATGAAGTAGGTCTGGGCGACGCGCTGGAGGTCGTCGGCGGTGATTTTCTCGAGGCGCTGCCAGGCATCGTTGACGCGATCGAGGTTGCCGCGGAAGAGCATCTCTTCGCCGAGTTCGGAGGCGACCTTTTCGGCGGTCTGCCAGCGTTGCACGAGGGAGACCTTGGCCTGCTGCTTGGCCTTGGCGAGTTCTTCGGCGGTGACTTTTGTGTCGCGGGCTTCAGCGAAGATTTTGCGGATGACTTTTTCGACATCGTCGACAGATTTGCCGGAGAGCACGGTAGCGCTGCCGCCGACGGGGCCGCCGTCTTCCAGCGACCAGAACATGGCGCCGGCCTGGGTGCAAAGGGGATCGGCATTGGTGACAAGGGCGCGGGAGAGGCGGCTGGAGCGGCCGCCGCCGAGGACCTCGGCGAGGAGGCCGAGGGCGTCCTGGTCGTCGCTCTTCCAGGCGGGGAGGGGCCAGGCCACGGCGACGCGGGCGAGCGGGACTTTCATGGTGACTTCGCGGCGGCGGGGTTCCGTTTGCGCGGGTTCGGCGGGGCTTAGGCGTTTGATGGGCGCGGGCTGGGGCGCCAGGTGTTCCATGGTGCCGTCGGGACGCTTGATCCAAGGCTGCGGCAGCATGGGCGAGGGGATCCAGCCGTAGTAGCGTTTGACGAGGTCTTTGGTTTGGGTGACATCGATTTTTCCGGCGACGACGAGGATGGCATTGTTGGGAACGTAATAGGTGTTGAAGAATTCCTGGAGTTCGGTGGCCTTGGCGGCGCGAAGCTGGTCCATGTTGCCGATGGGGGTCCAGCGGTAGTGGTGCTGTTTGTACATTTCGTTGAGGAGTTCTTCCCACATGGTGCCATAGGGTTGGTTGGCGCGGAGGCGCCATTCTTCGGCGACGACGAGGCGCTCGGTGTGGAAGATGGCGGGGGAGACTTTGAAACTGGCCATGCGGTCGGCTTCGAGCCAGAGGGCCATTTCGGTGTGGGAGGCGGGGACGGTGTTGATGTAGACGGTTTGGTCGAAGCTGGTGAAGGCGTTGGAGTAGCCGCCGACGTCGCCGATGAGTTTCATGTGTTGTTCAGGCGCGACGTGCTGGGAGCCGCGGAACATCATGTGTTCGAACATGTGGGCGAAGCCCTGGCGGTCGGGGCGTTCGTCTTTGCTGCCGACGTGGTAGATGACGCGGACGTGGGTGACGGGGCTTTGGGGCATGGGGGCGTAGATGACCCGCAGGCCGTTGGGGAGGGTTTCGGTTTCAAAGTTAACGGGGGGCATCTCGGTGGCGTGCAGGCGTGCGGCGCCGAGGAGAATGGAAGCGAACAGACCAGCCAACAACGGACGTTTCATAGACAGAACCTCACCATGCCAGAACGCGAACATTGTAGCGGTTAGACGCGGAGTCGTCGCATCGTCTAACGGATAGGCTACAATGGCTCATCTTCCTGTTGCTACGAGGGACATATGTTTTCAATGCGATATGTGGCGGCTGCGCTGGTGCTGTTGGCGGGGGCGGCATGGGCCCAGACGACACAGCCGAATCTGCGAATGACAAATGAAGCGCGCGTGTACCAGGCGGTGAAGGACGCGGTGGTGAACATCACCACGACGAAACTGGTGACGGCGCGCGTGGGCACGGGGGATGAGTTGTTCGACCGGTTTTTTCCGGGGCAGATCCGGCAGGTGCCGGCACAGTCGCTGGGCTCGGGGTTTGTGATTCACTCGAGCGGGTACATCATCACGAACGAGCACGTGATCGACCAGGCGACGGAAGTACAGGTGGTGTTTTCGAACAATGAGAAACTGGAAGCGCAGGTGATTGCGACGGATGCGGAGCATGACTTGGCGGTGCTGAAGGTGACGCCGAAGAAGCCGCTGCAGACGATGACCCTGGGGGCGAGCGATGACCTGATGATCGGCGAGCCGGTGTATGCGATCGGCAACCCGTTTGGCTATGCGGGCACGATGACGCGGGGCATTGTGAGTGCGCTGGACCGGACGCTGGAGGCGGGGGCGAACAAGAGCTACAAGGGCTTGATACAGACGGATGCGTCGATCAACCCGGGGAACTCGGGCGGGCCGCTGCTGAATGCGTATGGGCATGTGATCGGCGTGAACACGGCGATTCGGGCGGATGCGCATGGGATTGGCTTTGCGATTTCGATTTCGCGGGTGCGCGACCTCCTGCCGGCATTTTTGAATGCGGAGGCGACGAACCGGGCGGAGATTGGTTTTGGCGTGGAGGAGCGGCGCACGGTGAACCCCCCGAGCGACGTGGTGGCGCAGGTGATGATCAGGAATGTGGCGGCAAACGGTGCGGCGGCGAAGGCGGGGTTGTCGAACGGGATGCGTTTGCACGCGATTAACAAGGTGCCGGTGACGACGGTGATTGATGCGCTGGTGGCGATTGCCGCGGCGAAGCCGGGGGATACGCTGGCGCTGACGGTTAACCGGGGCAACGCGCTGGCGGAGATTAATGTGCCGGTGGGCAAGGCGCCGACGCCGGAGAGCGAGACGATTATTGCCAGCAAGCTGGGGCTGGAGACGCAGACGATCACGCCGGCGCTGGCGAAGAAACAGAAGTTGGCGGTGGCGCAGGGGGTGCTGATCAATGGCGTGAAGTTGGACTCGCCGGCGGCGAATGCGGGGATCAAGCCGGGGGATATTTTGTTTCAGCTGGGGCGGTATTACGTGAACAGCAACGAGGATGTCGCTACATTGCTGAAGACTGTCGATCGTGAACTCGACGTGCAGGTGGGGATTATTCGCGGCAACGCCCGCGGCCGCACCGTTGTCCGGATCAAGTGAAAGGCGCAGATGAAGCTTGCTTTCTCGACGAATGCATTTAAGAAGACGACGCTTGAGAATGCGATCGATGTGATTGCGTCGATTGGTTACAACGGTGTTGAGGTGATGGCGGATGTGCCGCACGCGTATCCGCCGGACATGCCGGCGGACCGGACGGAGCGCGTGAGGAAGCAGATTGTTTCCCGCGGTATGAGCGTTTCGAACGTGAACGCGTTTACGCTGTTTGCGGATGGCGACACGTATCACCCGACGTGGATTGAAGATGATCTGCGGCTGGTGGCCAAGCGCGTGACCCACACGAAGAATGCGATTCGCATGACGGCGGCGCTGGGGGGCAAGACGATTTCGCTGCAGCCGGGCGGGCCGCTGGGGACGCTGGATCGTGAGGAGGCGTTGCGGCGGTACCAGGCGGGGCTGGAGGAATGCTTGCCGTTGGCGCAGGAACTGGGCATCACGCTGATGGTGGAGCCGGAGCCGGGGCTGCTGATTCAATACTCACATGAGTGCGTGGCGTTTTTGCAGCGTGTGAATCATCCGAACCTGAAGATGAACTGCGACCTGGGGCACTTTTATTGTGTGGAGGAAGACCCGGCGCAGGTGGTTAGGGAGTGCGCGGCGTACATCGCGCACATTCATCTGGAGGACATCAAGGAGAACCGCGTGCACCAGCATCGCATCCCGGGCGAGGGAGCGATGGATTGGGCGGGGATTTTTGATGCGATGCGCACGATCCGCTACGGCGGGTGGGTGACGGTGGAGTTGTACCCGTATGAAACGACGGCCGAGGAAGCGGCGCGGCGGGCGTTCGATTATTTGAAGCCGTGGACCGGCGCGCCGACGAAGCAGATTTAGGGTGTGCCTCATAGAGCAGCCGGGACCGTCTCGCGGCCCCAAGCGGCCATCTGCTGCGTCCTCGGACGCTCGGGATACTTATGAATATGCCTCGGTCCTGCGTCCTTGCATCTGGCCACTTGGGGCCACGATCCGGCCACAGCTCCCCTATGAGACACACCCTAAACGCCGACGCTGCGAAGTTTGAGGACATCGAGCATGGTGTTGAGGCCGGGCTGGAGGCCGTTCTCGCCCAGGAGGCGGGCGCAGTTGGCTAGCAGGTTGGCGGTGCTGGTGTCACCGGGGAAGCCGGTTTTGGTGCGGACGACGATGGCGGGGTCGCTGTCGACGATGACTTCGTCGAAGGTGTCGGCATCGAGCGCCATCGTGAGCTCGAGGTCGATGACGCGGCGTTTGCCGATGGTGCCGACGGCGGTCATGCGCATGCCGCGGACCTGGCCGGGGAGCACGGTGAAGTGCTCGCTGCTGACCTTGTGATCGGCGACGACGGGTTCGAAGCGTTCGTCGAGCTTGGTGAGGCGCCAGCCGAGGGCGGCGGCGATCATGGCGGCGGATTCGGCGAGGCCGACGTGGCCGATGGCGTTTTTCTTGATGAGGGCCTTTACGGCGGCGACGGTCATGCCGGCGCCGACTTTCTTCTGCAATTGGTAGCGGCGCTTGCTGGCATCGAGGCTGCGGATGACGCGAATGGCTTTGACGTTGTTGCAGACGCCAGTGCAGGCGGCGGCGAATGCGTCCATGGCGAAACCGGGGTTGACGCCGGTGCCGAGGACGGCGATGCCGGATTTTTTGGCGCGGGCGTCGATGAGTTTGGCTTCGCGCGGGGCACGCAGGGCGGGCCAACTGAGTTCTTCGCAACTGCTGACGACGTGAATGCCGGCGTCGGCGAGGGCATCGATCGTGGCCTTCACATCAACGGTGCGGCTGCCGGTGGTCATGATGGCGACGTCGACTTTGCCGGCGGATTTGAGAGCGTCTTTGATGGAGCCGGTGATTCTGATGGGGGGCGGAATGAGGCCGCGCTTGCGCCCGCGCATGAATTCGCGGAGGGGTTTGCCGATGATGGAGGGATTGACGTCCACGGCGGCGACGAGTTTCATGTGTTTTGGTTGGGCCAGCACGCTTTCAATGGTGCTCAGGCCAATTTCACCCAGCCCCAACTGCATTACGCGAATCATTTTTGAACCTTAAAGAAGACAGAAGTCAGAAGGCAGAAGACAGAATAACAATATTCGGCAAAATGCCGCGGTCTTCTGCAGGCTGACTGGCGGTGATCACATGAACTGCCAGTCGCCGGTGTAGATGACGTAGAGGTAGAGGGTGAGGTTGGTGACGGCGTGGGCGACGATGCAGGCGCCGATGGACTTGGTGCGGATGACGAGCAGGCCCATGAGCAGGCCGTAGCCGAAGCCGGCGAGCCACATGTGGCCGTGGTTGATGCCGAAGACGGCGGCGACGCCGATGAGGCTGAACCAGGTGAAGGTGCCGACGGGGACATCCTGAAAATGCCCGCCGCGGATGAAGGCCCGCTGCAGGAAGTCGCGGAAGAAGACTTCCTCCATGATGGGCACGACGAGTGTGGGGCCCACGACGCGAACGATGAGGTAGGCCCATGCGGCCCAAGTCATCTGGCCGAGCATGAGGTCGGGGTTGTAGACCCACTTGTAGTCAGCGCCTTTGCTGAGGCCAACCCATTGGGCGAAGTATTCGGTGCCGATCCACTGCACGGTGCCGAGGAGGCCGATGGCGACGCCGAGGCCGAGATGCGTCCAGCGGATTTGGGTGAAGTAGCGCCAGAAGTACCAGAGGAGGACGGCGGCGAGGAGGGTTTTGAGGCCGTAGAAGAAGGGGTGGTGGTCGAACCAGAACTTCTGCCAGTCGAGTCCGCCGAATTTGCCGAAGGTGGTGGGGAGGTACACGATGAGGAACGCGAAGAGGGGGATCATGTAGGGGAGTTGGGGGCGCGTGTCGAAATAGCCGAGGGCGGCGGTTTCGGGAGAAGTTTTTCGGTAATCAATTTTGGGCATGTCAGTAGGCGCTTGGCTCTTCGAGGTAGGTGTAGCCGCGCATGCCCTGATCGTAATAGCGCATCAGCTGGGCGCCTTCCTCGAGGGAGATGCGTTTCTCCCGTACGGCCGCTTCGACTTGCTTGCGCATGCGGTCCTGAAGCTGGTCGCCGTTGAACTGCACGTAGCTGAGGACTTCCTTCACGCTGTCGCCGTAGACGACTTCTTCAATGATGGTTTCGCCGTTCTCATCAAGGTTGACGTGGACGGCGTTGGTGTCGCCGAGGAGGTTGTGGAGGTCGCCGAGGATTTCCTGGTAGGCGCCGACGAGGAAGGCACCGATGTAATACTCGCGGCCGTCATACTCGTGGAGTTCGAGGGTCTTCTTCACGTCGCGCATGTCGATGAACTGGTCGATCTTGCCGTCGGAGTCGCAGGTGATGTCGGCGAGCACGCCGCGGCGGGTGGGTTCTTCCTTCAGGCGGTGGATGGGCATGACGGGGAAGAGCTGCTTGATGGCCCAACTGTCGGGCATGCTCTGGAAGAGGGAGAAATTGCAGAAGTATGTGTCGGAGAGTTGTGCTTCGAGGCTTTCGAAATCGTCGCCGACGTATTCGCTTTCTTTGAGAATTTTGAGGATCTTTCCGCAGATGGCCCAGAAGAGTTTTTCGGTGAGGCTACGGAGTTCGAGTGAGAGGTAGCCGAGGTTGAAGAGGTTGAGGGCTTCATCACGCTGCTGCACGGCGTCGTGGTAGACTTCCTGGAAGTTTTTCTTGTTGACGTCGCGGTAGGCGTCAAAGAGGTCGCGCACGGGCTGGGGGATTTCTTCGCCGTTGGTTTGCGGAAGAGTTGCGGGCACATCGCCGAAGTCGAAGTCACTGACGCCCAGCACGTTGAAGATCAGGACGCTGTGGTAGGCGACCATGGCGCGGCCGCTCTCGGAGATGATGTGCGGGTGCTTGACGCCGGCTTCGTCGCAGACGGTCTTCAGGCGGAAGACGACGTCGCTGGCGTATTCCTGCAGCGAGTAGTTGATGCTGGATTCGAAGTTGGTCTGGCTGCCGTCGTAATCAATGCCGAGGCCGCCGCCGACGTCGATGTATTCCATGCCGGCACCGAGGCGGGCGAGTTCGGCATAGACGCGGGCGGCTTCGTTCAGCGCGGTTTTGATGGTGCGGATGTTGGTGATCTGGCTGCCGAGGTGGAAGTGCAGAAGCTTGAGGCAGTCGGCCATGTTGCGTTCTTTGAGGTAATCGAGCGCGGCGAGGAGTTCGGCGACGAACAGGCCGAACTTGCTGCGGACGCCGCCGGAGCTTTCCCAGCGGCCGCTGCCGCGGGTGGCGAGTTTGACGCGCACGCCAATCAGCGGGCGCACGCCGTGCTTCTCGGCATATTTGCAGATCAGTTCGAGTTCGGAGAATTTTTCAACAACCGGGAAGACGCGCTTGCCGATTTTCTGGGCGAGGATGACGGTTTCAACAAACTCGTCGTCCTTGAAGCCGTTGCAGATGATGGGGGTGTCGCCGCCGTTGGAGAGGGCGAGGACGGCGAGGAGTTCGGGCTTGCTGCCGGCTTCGAGGCCGAAGCCGTAAGGCTTGCCGAACTCGACGATTTCTTCGACGACGTGGCGTTGCTGGTTGACCTTGATGGGATAGACGCAGGAGTAGCCGCCACCGTAGCCGTTTTCGGTGATGGCGCTTTTGAATGCCTCGTGCATTTCGCCGACGCGGTGCTTCAGGATATCGGTGAATCGAACCAGCACCGGGAGATTGATGCCGCGGAGAATGAGTTCATCGGTGAGGCGTTTGAGATCGATGCAGCGTGTTTCAATTTTGCTGGGGTAGACGCAGACGTTGCCCTCGGCGTTGACGCCGAAGTATCCCTTGCCCCATGCCTTGATGTTATAGAGATCGGCCGAGTCTTGCACCGACCAGGTTTTCATGGCTTTCATCAAGTCCATTGTCGAATTACACCCTGCGCATTGCGAGGCTCGGCATCCTGCGTCTGAAAATGTCACGACGTCCTGTCGTGGCGCGATATCTTACGCCATTACTTTTTCAAAAGCAGCAACTTTTTTCACGATGACCGAAAAAAAACGGTTCGCACTGCGCAACTCGCCCAAACATTTTCGGCGATCACATCAAGTCGCTTGAACAAATTGCCGAGAAGTAGGGAGAGAGGCAGAATGAGGCGGTGATTTGTGCCAAAGGCTGCTGCTGAGATTATCTCGGTTGATGTTTGTTCCGGCGTGTGCGTGGTGACGTTGCTGGCGCCCGATTTGAACTCGGCCATATCGGAAGAGCTTTCGACGCGGCTGCTGGGCTTGCTCAATGATGTGAAGACGAATCGCTTCGTGCTTGATTTCGAGCAGGTGCGGCAGATGGAGAGCTCCAGCCTGGGCGCTCTCGTGACGTTTTTGAAGTGGCTGGCGCGGTTTGATGGCAAGATTGCGCTGGCGAGCGTGAACCAGGATGTGCGGTTCCTCTTTGCGGTGACGAAGCTGGACAAGGTGTTTCCGCTGTATCGCGATGTGCCGACGGCGCTGGCGGCGATCAACAAGTGATCAGTGGCGCGCGTCTTCGCCGCTGCAATTGATTTGCTGCAGGCCGGGGGCGTCCTTTGAGGCGAAGGCCTTGGCGAAGTAGGCCGGGCGCTTTTCACCCCAAGTCACGTGCATGTTGCGCAGGCTGACGGCGCGGGCGTGCTCGACGTAAACGCCGTGGATGTCGTGCGGCGTGAGGCCGGGATCCTGCGACGGATCGCGGAACTTGGGCCCGAGCTTGTCGACGGGACGCTTGTCGAGCTTGCCGCCTTCCCACTTGCTGGTCTTCTCAACGTGCACGCGGACATTGTCGAGGGTGATGTCGCGGACATTGTCATCGCCGGGCGAGCCGAGGATGACGACGCCGTTTTCGCCACGGGCGAGGACGTTGCTGATGTGCACGCGGCGGACCTGAGCGACCTTGTTGTCTTTGTTCCACCACGGGGCTTCGCCGCTGGCTTCGCGGCTGTAGCGGCGGAGGGCGGAGATGTGGATGACTTCGGCCTGGCCCCAAAAGTGTGATTCAAACAGCCGCGTTTCAACGGTGCAGTCGCTGATGATGACGTCTTCGATCACGCCTTGGTCGCGAACCTGGATGGTGATGCCGCGGGAGGAGCCGCGAATGGTGCAGCCGCGAATCACGATATGCCGGAAGTCGTCGACGCTTTCGGTGCCGATCTTCACGGCGGCGCTGGTGCTCTTGAGCGTGCAGTTGCTGACGACGATGTTCTCCGTGGGGCCGCGGTCCATGTATTCCTTGGTGTTCTTGATAACGATGCAGTCGTCGGCGGCCTCGATGTAGCAGTCGCTGATGCGAACGTTGCGGCAGTGGTCGGGGTCGATGCCATCGCAGTTGGGCACCTTGAGGTCGTTGAGGATGCGGATGCCGTGGATGAGGACGTCTTCGCAGCCGGAGAGGTGAACGGTCCATTGCGGGCTGTCCTGCAGGACAATGTCGCGGATGGTGACCTGGCGGCAGTCGATGAGCAGTACGAGGCGCGGGCGGAAGTCTTTGGGTTCGTAGATGTATTTGAGATCGCCCTTCATAAAGGACTTGGACTGTCCGTCGATGATGCCGGTGCCGGTGATGCTGACATCGTGGGCCTTCTGGGCGAGCACCATCGCTCGTGCTTCGCCGTAGTGGGCGGGGTCGGTGCTGGCCAGGAGCACGGCGCCGGGGCCGAGTAACAGATGAACGTGCGATTTGAGCTCAACGGTGCCGATGACGTAACGACCCGCGGGCACGAGCACAGTGCCGCCGCCGCTGGAGGCAACGACATCGATGGCTCGCTGAACGTTGGCCGTGCAAAGCGTATGGCCATCACCAATTGCCCCGAACTCCGTTATGGAACGCATCATTCATGTCACTCGCTGAATGAGAAAGAGCCCCGGGCTTCCGCCGCGGGGCTCGATTGATTGTTGTCGTCGGGGCACGCCTCAGCCGATTTTTTCCTGCATGAAGGCGCGGACGCCGCTGATGTTGATGCGTTCCTGCTGCAGGCTGTCGCGATGGCGGACGGTGACCGTCTGGTCCTGCAGCGTCTGCGAATCGACAGTGAAGCAGAAGGGCGTGCCGGCCTCGTCCATACGGGCGTAGCGCTTACCGATATTCTGTTTGACGTCGAGCTGGACGTTCCACGTGCTGCGGAGGTCTTCGTAGAGCTTGGTAGCGATTTCGGGCATGCCGTCTTTGTCCACGAGCGGGAAGATGGCGGCCTTGATGGGGGCCATGCGCGGGGCGAACTTCATGACCACGCCGCTGGGACGCGAGGGGTCATCGTGATAGGCCTCGCAGAGCAGCGCGAGCGTGCCCCGGTCGGCGCCGGCCGAGGGCTCGATCACGTGGGGGAAGTACTTCACGCGTTTGTCGATCTCTTCCTTGGGGAGGCCCTGGGCTTGCAGCTTGAGCTGGAGGTCCTGGTCGAAGTACTTGAGCTTATCGCCGAGGCCGGAGTGCTGGGCGTGGGCGCGGAGGTCGAAGTCGGTGCGGTGGGCGACACCTTCGAGTTCGCCGAAGCCGGGATCGGTGAACGGGAACTTGTATTCAATATCGCTGGTGCCGGCGCCTTCCTTGGCGTAGTGGGAGAGTTCATCGCGGTCGTGTTCGCGCAGCTGGAGGTTGGACGAGGCGAGGCCGATGGACTGCCACCACTTAAAGCGGCTATCGCGCCAGAACTTGTACCATTCATGCGCGGTGTCGGGCCGGATGAAGAACTCGATTTCCATCTGTTCAAACTCGCGGCTGCGGAAGGTGTAGTTGCGCGGGGTGACTTCGTTGCGGAAGGCCTTGCCCTGCTGCGCGATGCCGAAAGGAACCTTGACGCGCGAGGTGTCGAGGACGTTGCGGAAGTTGGCGAAGATGCCCTGCGCGGTTTCGGGCCGCAGGTAAACCTTGTTGGCTTCGTCCTTCAATGGGCCGGCGTGGCTCTCAAACATGAGGTTGAACTGGCGGGGCTCGGTAAAAGTGCCGAGCTGGGTGGCTTCAGGGGCGAGCACCTTGGCTAACTGGGCGGCATCTTTGATGGATGAGTAGGGGACGACCAGCGGATCAGCGCCGAATTTCTTGGTCGCTTCCTTCTTACGCTTGGCTTCGCTGGGGGAGTCGGGGAGGAATGCGAAGATCGGCATGTTGGCGTCGCCCGTGGGGCTCACGTAGCACATGATGTGGTCGTACCGATAACGCTGCTTGGTTTCGCGGTCGTCGACCATGGGGTCCGCAAATGTCGCGGCGTGGCCGCTGGCGACCCAGACCTTGGGGTGCATGATGATGGTGCAGTCGAGGCCGACCATTTCGATGGGCTCGCCGTCGGCGCCGGTGCCGGGGCAGCGGACGATGTCCTTCCACCAGGCGTCTTTGAGATTACGCTTGAGTTCCACACCCAGGGGGCCGTAGTCCCAGAAACCATTGATGCCACCGTAGATTTCGCTGGACTGGAAGATGAACCCGCGGCGTTTGCAGAGGGCCACGAGTTTTTCCATTTTGGAGGCGGTGGGTGGGGTCTTCTGTTCGGACATGACAACAACCTTTTGAAATGCTTCGCACGAAGCCCCGCATTGGCATTGCGGCAGCCGGCGAAGGGCCACGCATTTTAACCAGTGGGGCGTGGTGTTTCGAGCGTTCTGACTTGGTGTCTTTGGCCTTGATGGGCGAAGGCGCTGTTTATGGGCTCGGCCTTTGCGATGGGGAATGGGGCGAAGATTTATCAGAGGTGGGCGCGGCGCGTGCGAGGTTTTGCACAGCGTGTGCAAAGAATGGTTGGGTGCGAATTATCACGTGATTTGCGGCGATTCTCGCGGTGTTTGGGCAATTGCGGGCACGCGGCCATGCAAGGGATTGCACACGCGGGCCTGGGGGCGGTGCGGGTGGCGGCGCGCACCCGATAAATTTTTGTGGGGGAAAAACCTTGAAAAACGAGCGTTTTTTGCGTGTGCCGAAATTTCTTTTGCGCCGCTCGGCTTTTGGCATGCAGCTCGCAATATGACTGGCGTCTCAACACCACCTACTAAACCGGGCGGACTGACAATGGCTCTCACAGTAAACCACGAACGACTCCAAACGGGCCAGAAGGTGCAGTTCAGGCTTGGCGACATCCATCTGCCCGACATCCAGGAAGTACTCGCTCGCATGACTGAAGACACGGAACTGCAAGGCCAAATCACCTTGCTGAGCGATGCCGGCGACCAGAAAGCGGCGTTTGCCGTGATCGAAGTCCGAGGCGTGCTGATGCCCATCATCGTCCCGGCCAGCTGCATCAAGGCGGCTGATGCTCCGGACGAACCCGCCAGCGAACCGACGGAACGCTGGTAATTGACAACCGAATACGTGCAACCTGCTGCACACTTGGATTCTTACTGTGCTCTCTCTCCCTCCCCAGGTTTAAGTTCCTCACGGCCTTAAGCCTGGTTTTTGAGAACAGCCCGCGGATACCGCGGTCTACATATACACCTCGGATTGGACACCCAAACGTGCTCTCTCTCCCTCCCCAGGTTCGAGTTCCTCACGGCCTTGAGCCTGGTTTTTAAGAACAGCCCGCGAGATTCGCGGTCTACATACCCACCTGGATCGGACACCCAAACGTGCTCTCTCTCCCTCCCCAGGTTCGAGTTCCTCACGGCCTTGAGCCTGGTTTTTGAGAACAGCCCGCGAGATTCGCGGTCTACATACCCACCTGGATCGGACACCCAAACGTGCTCTCTCTCCCTCCCCAGGTTTAAGTTCCTCACGGCCTTAAGCCTGGTTTTTTGAGAACAGCCCGCGAGATTCGCGGTCTACATACCCACCCGGATCGGTCACCCAAACGTGCTCTCTCTCCCTCCCCAGGTTCGAGTTCCTCACGGCCTTGAGCCTGGTTTTTGAGAACAGCCCGCGAGATTCGCGGTCTACATACCCACCTCGGATCGGTCACCCAAACGTGCTCTCTCTCCCTCCCCAGGTTCGAGTTCCTCACGGCCTTGAGCCTGGTTTTTAAGAACAGCCCGCGACGAACTCGCGGTCTACATATACACCCGGATCGGTCACCCAAACGTGCTCTCTCTCCCTCCCCAGGTTTAAGTTCCTCACGGCCTTAAGCCTGGTTTTTAAGAACAGCCCGCGAGATTCGCGGTCTACATACCCACCTCGGATCGGACACCCAAACGTGCTCTCTCTCCCTCCCCAGGTTCGAGTTCCTCACGGCCTTGAGCCTGGTTTTATTTTTGCCCAATACACCCCCTGAAGATGCCTTTTCCTGATACACTGCTCGATTCGCCGGGCGCTGCCGGGCGGCAAGGTATCTCTTTCGGTGAATCATGGCATTTTCCACTTTCGGCCTTCATGCAGACTTACTTCGCGGGATCAAGGATCTCGCCTTTACGCACCCCACACCTATTCAGCAGAAGGCCATCATGCCGGCGCTTGAGGGGCACGACCTCATTGCCTGCGCCCAGACTGGCTCGGGCAAAACTGCCGCCTTTATGCTTCCAACATTGCATCGCCTGATGACCCGTCCGCAGCATGGCCCGCGTGCGGTGCGGGCGCTGGTACTCACGCCGACGCGCGAGCTGGCGGCCCAGATTCTTGATAACACCAACGCCCTGGCCGTGCACACGTCGCTGTCCGCGGCGGTGATCATCGGCGGCGTGGGCATGAATCCCCAGGCGCATGCCTTTCGCACGGGTACGGAGATTCTGATCGCGACGCCGGGCCGCCTGCTCGATCATCTTCGCCATCCCTATGCCAAGCTCGACCGTCTGGAAGTGCTGATCCTTGATGAAGCCGATCGCATGCTCGATATGGGCTTCCTCCCCGACATTCGCCGGATCATGAAGTACCTGCCGGCCAAGCGGCAGACGCTGTTCTTCTCCGCCACGATGCCCAACGAGATCCGCCAGCTCAGTCTTGAGATTCTGCATAATCCCGTGAACATTCAGATTGAACGCCAAGGGACCACGGCGGCAGGCATCACGCAGGCGATTTACCCGGTGCCGCATCACCTGAAGTCGTCACTGCTGGTGGCGTTGCTGCAGGACCAGGCGCTCGATTCGGTCATCTGCTTCACACGGACGAAGCATCGCGCCAACCGGCTGGCGGCGTTTCTCACGAACAAAAACATCACGTGCGCGCCGATCCATGGCAATCGCACGCAGGGCCAGCGCATCGCGGCGCTGGAAGGATTCAAGTCGGGCAAGTTCCGGGTGCTGGTGGCAACGGATATCGCCGCGCGCGGCATCGACATCGCGGATGTGTCGCACGTCATCAACTTTGACTGCCCGCACGTGCCGGAGGATTACATCCATCGCATCGGCCGCACGGGCCGTGCGTCGGCGACGGGCGATGCATTTACGTTTGTCGCACCGGATGAGGAGCACGATTTGCGGACGATTGAGCGCGTGATCAACAAGCGACTGCCGCGTATCACGCTGCCGGATTTCGACTACACCGCGCGCGCGACGGAGCAGCTGGAAGTGCCCATTGCCCAGCGGATCGCGGAGATTCGCCGGCGGAAGGCCGAGGAACGTGCCCGCCGCGATGCGAAGTTGCAACGCACCGGTGGGGGCGCGGCGCCGGCGCATCAGCCGAATCGCCGCGACCAGGACCGGCGGAAGCCGAGCCTGCCGGGCCATGGCAATTCACAGTATGGCGGTCAACAGGGCGGTGGCGGCGGTGGGGGGAGCGGCGGAGGCGGTGCCGGGCATGGCGGTGGCCAGAAGAAACGCTGGCACGGCCAACCGAAGTTTCGGCCGCGATAAGTCGCCTATTTTTTCTTGTGAAACAAGCCGCGCAGGTAGTCGGCGATGGTGAAGGACTTCAGGTCATTGAACTCGCCGGCGTCGAGGAAGATGCCGTAGCAAGTCGTGCAGGCTTCGTAGTCAATGTGATGCTGGTCGACATCCACCATGCGGATCATGTGGGTGTTGCAGCGCGGACAGGAAATGTCGTTCACGCGGTCCATTTTGCGGCCGGTCTGAAGGTCGCCGATGTCAATCTTTTCGGACCCCTTCACGTCTTTGAGTTTCTTTTGCTCGTTGGCATCAAACCAGATGCCATGGCAGCCGGTGCAGCGATCGACCGTGATGGCTTCAACGGCGATTGGCTCCATGGCGGCGTGACATTTCGGACAGTTCATCGTTTGGCCCCTTTCGTATCAGGAAACGCGAGTTTTCGGGCTTAGACCCGCATCGCGCAGGATGTGCGTGCTGTATGCAAGCGCAGTGCCGATGAAATGGGCGCTAACGGTATCGGGGGCGGCGTGTCTAGCAGAGCTGGTGTTCTATGCATAAGCAATGGATGGCGATGCTGGGGGTGGTGCTGTGTGCCAGTGCGGCACAGGCCGCGCCCAAGTTAGCGCTGGAGCCCGTGTTCGCGCAGGATGCCTCGTGGTTGGTGGGTCAGCGGGCGATCGAGCAATTCACGGCGCCGACGCCCGAGCAGGCCGCGCAAGTCGCGGAGTTCGGGCAGCGGCAACTGCCGGCGGACTGGGACTATCGGCACCTGTTACTGCCGGGCCAGGCGGATCTGCTGAGCGTCGTGGGGCAATACTTTGATGTGAACAGTCTCGAGCTTTCGCATAGCGACCTGCAGAGCGTGCACGTCCTGTTGAGCCAGCAGTTTGTGCGGCCGTTTTTGTCCGTGGCACGCGAGGAGTTGCCGACGCAGATTGAGCGGTTTGGCATCGGTGGGGGGGTGCAGTGGATGATCAGCCGGCAGACGTCGATTGGGGCCGAGGTGCTGTACTTTGCGCCGACGACCACGCCGGAGCTGGAGACGCTGCGCAGCGATCTGCGTGTGGTGGGGCGATTTGAAGTGCGGTTCTAGGCTCTGCCCGGCCGCCACGTTTCACCGGCGGTCACGCTGAACTCTTGACATGCTGGCTTGCGCCGCCTACAAGCATCGCATATTCGTCGTCTTTTTCGGCGGGCATTACGTGACGGCTACAGAGCGACTCGGGGCCAAAGGGCTTTTCTGGCTTGAATCGCTGGGCGATTACGGTCGCTTTCTGCTGTCGATTTTTTATTGGATGAGCAGGGGGCCCGGGCGATTTGCACGCCAGCAGTTGTTTCAGCAGATGTTTGAGATTGGCACGTTGTCGATACCCGTTGTGATGATCACCGGTGGATTCATCGGTGCGGTTCTGGCGATTGAAACCTACCCGCAGTTTAAGGCGCTCGGTTTTGAGGCCCGGCTGGGGTCGGTCATTAACATCAGCGTGGTGAAGCAGATCGGGCCGGTGCTGGGGGCGGTGATGCTGGCCGGGCGCGTGGGCGGGGCGCTTACGGCAGAGCTGGGCACAATGAAAGTAACCGAGCAGATCGATGCGCTGCGGGCAATGGCCAGCGACCCGGTGCGCACGCTGGCGGTGCCGCGCTTTGCCGCGTGCATGCTGATGATGCCGGTGCTGACGGTGTTTTCGGATGCGCTGGGTATGTTTGGCGGGTGGTACCTGAGCGTGCAGGTGCTGGGCGTCGATCACTACCAGTATTGGCAGTACACACGCGAGAGCCTCGACCTCTACACCGTGATGACGGGCTTCATCAAGTCGCTATTCTTCGGCGCAGCGATCGCGTCGATCAGTTGCTACAAGGGCTTTAACTGCGGCTCCGGCGCCCAAGGCGTTGGCCGGGCGTGCACGGATGCATTCGTGGTTAGCTTTGTCGTGATCCTGGTGATGAATTTCTTCCTGGCCATGCTGCTCAACACGATCAACACGCTGTTGTGGCCGAACCAGCAAAGCATTTTCGGGTGAGTGATGGCCGACGGAGCGACTACAACTTTGCAGTCACCGTTGATCGAACTGCGCGGCGTTCACAAACGCTTCGGTAAGCTGGTCGTGCTCGACGGACTTGACCTGCGTGTGGCTGAGCGCGAGTGCCTGGTGGTGATTGGTCCCTCCGGCACCGGTAAAAGTGTGCTGCTGAAGCACATCCTCGGACTGCTGCGGCCGGACAAAGGCGAGGTGTACTTCCGTGGCAAACGGATCGACCAGCTCACCGAGCGGCGGCTTGAGCCGATACGCCGGCGGTTTGGCTTCCTCTTTCAGATGGGGGCCCTGTTTGACTCCTTAAGCGTTGGCGAAAACGTCGCCTTTCCGCTGCGCGAGAACGGATCGTTCACTGATGAAGAAATCGATGACCGGGTCAAACAGAAACTCGGCATGGTCGGCCTGGAAGGCACGGCCAACAAGATGCCCTCTGAAATGAGCGGCGGCCAGCGCAAACGCGTGGCCCTGGCGCGGGCGATCGCGCTCGACCCTGAGGTGGTGTTGTACGATGAGCCGACGACGGGGCTTGATCCGATTCGCAGCGATGTGATCAATGAGCTGATTCTTAAGTTGAACAACGAGACGAATGTCACCAGCATCGTCGTGACGCACGATATGACCAGCGCGCTTAAAGTGGCCGATCGCATGGTGATGCTGCTGGGCGGCAAGGTGCGTTTCGATGGCACGCCCGAGCAGATCAAACAGACCGACGACGAAGAGGTGCAGCGGTTTGTGCAGGGCCGGGCCAGCGAATCTGACTTGCGCGCCTTGCGCGGCTGAGGGGCGGCGCTGTGCTTATTCTTCTGCTGCTGTGCATCATCTTCGCGTTGGGGTTCTGGGCATATCTCAACTTTTCGCCGACACAGCGGATGAATGCGCGGTTTCAGTATGGTGCGGCGGATACTCCCGACTCGCAGAATGGCTTGTTTCGTGGTGATGATGTGACGTGGGGCTTCGCCGGCGATCCCGAGTCATGGCCGGCTGTGACAATTGTCGTCCCGGGCCGCAATGAGGGGCACGTTCTTGCTGACACGCTGGGCTCGCTTTGTCGCTTCGATTACCCGCGCTTGCGGATTGTGTTTATCAACGATCAAAGCACGGACAACACACGGGAAGTGTGCGCGACGCTGCAGCGGCAGTATTCGCATCTCGAGGCGCTGCACAATGAAGAACCGCCGCGCGATGGCTGGATCGGCAAGAGTTGGGCGGTGCACTTGGGGCTGATGCAGCCGGCGGCGCGTGAGGCGGAATTGCTGCTCTTCACCGATGCTGATCTGGAGTTTCATCCGCTGGCATTGAAGCAGGCGGTGCGCTTGCTGCTGCATCGCCGCGCGGACTTGGTCAGCCTGTTGCCGCGGTTGCGGGTGGGGTCGCTTGGCGAGTTGCTGGCGCTGCTTGCGGGCATGACGCTGATCAGCACGGCGTTGCCATTGCGCCGGGTGAATGAACCGAATTTTCCGAAGGGACTGGCGGCCGGTGGCTTCATGCTCTGGCGGAAGGCCTCGTACGATGCGATCGGCGGTCATGAGTCCGTCCGCGGCCAGATGATCGAGGACATCGCGCTGGCCAAACTGGCGAAGACGAAGGGCAAACGCGTGTTCACCACGTTTGCACGCGATCTGATGACGGCCCGCATGTATGAAGGCTGGCGCGATACGTTCGTCGGTTTGCGCAAGAATGCCTACGCGGGGGTCATGTACTCGCCGATCAATGCGGTGGCGTCGATTGTGGCGATACTGGCGGGCATCATTCTGGTGCCTGTTTATGTGGCGCTGGGCACGTTTCTGTGGATCACGCAGCCGTCGCCGCTGACATTTGTGATCTGCTTGCTTAGTTATCTCGCGATGGCGTGCATGCTGAGTGCGGCCAATCGCAGTGCAAAGCTTTTAGGCTTTCACCGCTATGCCGGCTGGCTGATGCCATTCGGTATGGCTTTCTACATGTGCATTTTTGTAGCGTCGATCATTGAACACTATCGCGGCGGCAACACGTGGGCCGGCCGGCGCGTGCAGACCAAAGACAAGCTCATCGACATTAGATGATTACAGATGCCAGTCGGGCGTCGTGGTATCGAGCAGGGCCCGCCACAGGCGGCCGAGGACGGTCGTTCGCTGCACGGTGATTTCGCCGCGACCGGTCATGCCATCTGCGATAAAGCTGGGGGCGTTTGTGGGCAGTGCGATAACGACGGTCGAACGCGGCGAGGTGCTGCGCAGTTGGCCTTGTGCATCGGCAGCAACCTCGACCTCACCCTTGGTGGTAGAGGCCAATGCGGGGTGCAGCAGTTGATCGGAAATCGTTGAACTGACGCGCAGGACCCGCGTTTCGATCGGGCTGTGGGCGTTGGCCCAGAGGCGAATCTTCACGGGCATGTCCTCTTTGACCAGCGCGGCTTGTTGCTGGGGGAGGCTGATGCGGGCTTCGAGCCGATCCGTGCGGATTACGCGGCACACCTTGACGCCGGGCGACACGTAGTTGCCGGCGATGCGTTTGAGGGGCTGGTCGCCGACGACCGTGCCGTCGACGGGCGCCCGCAGGGAGAGATCCGCAATGCGTTGCTCGATCAACGCGATTTGCTTGTTGTAGGCGGCGACCGCTTCCTGCGCTGCGGCCACGGCGGCGGGCTTGGCCTCGGCCGCGGCAGTTGATGCGGCGAGTTCCGCCTGGTCGCGCTGGCTCTTGGCCTGAGCGTAGAGGTTATCGAGCGCCGGATCGCGCAGGGTCATAATCGGGTCGCCGGCCTTCACACGCTGACCGACGTCCGCGTGCACTTCCGCCACATAACCGGGCGTGCGCACAAAGATCGGCTCATCGCTCTGCGAGAGAACGACCAGCGGCTCGCGAATACGATGCGACCAAGGCATCAACGCGATCGCCAGCAGCAGGCCGATGCCGACGGCACCGGCGGCACTCACATACGCCAGACGCTTCGTGACGTCCCAACGCTGCTTCCACAGGAAGTGCATGGTCCGGCCCATCGGCCAGAGCACAGTGAGGGCCACGTAAAGAATCGCCAGCATGACGCCGATCGGCCCCATGCCATAGCGATCGAAGAACATGTAGAGCAAGCCGATGACCGAGAAGACGACGACCCAGCGGTAGATGGTGGAGCCGATGGCGAAGGTGACCAGCGGAATCGGGCGCGAAGCATCGGGGACTTGCTGCGGCTTGAGCCCAAGGCAGTATTTCTGAAGGTAGAAGCCGACGAGTTGCCGGCCCTTGGTCATGAGGTTGGGCAGTTCGAGGTAGTCGGCGAGGAAGTAGTAGCCGTCGTAACGCAGCAGTGGGTTGGCATTGAAGAAGAGCGTGGCGACCGAGCAGGAGATCATCACGTTGAGTGCGATCTGGTTGACCAGTGAGTCGGGCTGGGTGAACAGCCAGACGAATGTGGCGAGTGCTGCGAGGACGAGTTCAACAATGATGCCGCCAGCGTTGATCCACAGTCGTGCGGCGCGGCCGGGCAGCATCCACGCGTCCGACGTGTCGCAGTAGAAGCTGGGCGTGACGATGAACATCATGACGCCCATCGAGGAGACTTCGGCCCCGTGATGCTTGGCCGCGAGGCCGTGGCCGAACTCGTGGAAGACCTTCGTCACGGTGAACACGCCGTAGAGCACGATGAGGTTCTGCCAACTCAGCAGGTTGTATGGCGTGCTGGCGAGCCGGTCGGTGTTCATCAGCACTTGCCAGAGCGCGAACAGCACGAGCGCCACACAAAACAGCCCGGTGATCGGATTGAAGATCACACGCCCCAGCGTTTGGTCCATGAAGCCGAGCAACTTGTCTGGATGAAACAGCGGCACCTTGAAGAACAGAAAGTTCTGGGCGAGCTCTTTGAATTTCTTCGTCTTCGCTTTGCGGGCCTGCTTGCTGAGCCACTCAGCATGGGCGATGCCTTCGCCGACGAGTAGGTGCGATTCGTGCAGCATGCCGACGAAACGCAGCACATCCTGAACGGTGAGCGTGCATTCGGGGTATTGGCGCATGATCACGCTGTGCAGGTCGCGAGCGGTGCGCTTGCCATCAAACTGCGCGATGAGGTGATGCTCGATCGGCTGCAGGCGGAAGTAGCGCAGCGTGACCGGGTCTTTAACCACGAAGCAGAGCTGGCCGTAGAACAGCTGCGGCGAGATCAGCAGGTCTGAGCGCAGCGGCGCGACGGGCCGGTCGGCGGGTTCGCCACCGACGGCAACGCGATAGAGTTTGTCTTCCGGTTTCCGGCGTTTCATGGCATCCGGTCAGAAAAAGGCCGTCATTTTCAACAGGCGGTTGGCCCCGCGGAACCACTGCGTAAACAGCGGCTTGTCACCCACGTTGATCTTCGCCCGGCCGGTCACGCCGCTGAGCGCGATATCCGGCGGCAGGCTCTTGGGGTCCAACTGCACCTGCAGGCGAAACACGTTCGCGTTCTTCGATTGCATGCTGGCCGGCAGCAGCGTCGCCACGCCCTTGGCGGTCACGCTGTAGCGGTCGTTCGGCCAGGGATAGAGGATGTATTCGATGTCGATTCCGCCCTTACCCTGGCCGTCCTGCGCGGCACGCTGGGCCGCATTAGCCAAGGCGTTGCGTACGGTGGCCACTTCGCTCTCGGGCACATCAACAACGAGTTCAAAATCCTGGAAGCTGGCGACTTCGAGCAGCGGCTCGCTCTTGCGAACCGTGGCCCACTTGCGCTGGGCGAGATTGTCGGTCAGCACTTTGCCTTCGATCGGCGACCACACCGTGGCCTTCTCGATCTGCAGTTCAACCAGTTGCATGTCGCCCTGGGCTTGTTTGATCTGGGCCTGGGCGGCGCTGATCTTCGACATGTCGCCACGCTTCTCGGCATCTTTGAGCTGCACGTGCAGTTCGCCCATCTTGGCGGTTAGCGACGCACGCTGGGCAATCAACTCCGTCGTATCAAACACCATCAGCGGGCGGGCATTCGGGTTCGGCCGTTCGGCGGTGGGCTTGGGGTAAACCGTCTCGCCCGGGCGCACCAGCACATCGATAATGCGCCCTTCCATGGGCGAATCGACGACCAACTGGGCCCGCGGCCGCACCTGGCAGTCGGCCTTGATCGCAAAGTTGAACGGCACGACGCACAGAATGATGAACGCCACGAGCAGCACACCGGCAATCGACGCAACAAGCGCCTTCTTCGATGCCGTCGGCTTACGCCACAACTGGCTGATCCAGAATAGTGGCTTGCGCAGCGGGATCGATTCGTATTCAATGGCGTTGGTCACGCTGGTTGTGGCCACGCGGGTCAGATCACTCAGCGTCATGGATTGTGCTTGAGCCTTCTCACTCGTTGAGAATTCCGACAGCACCACGCCGAGGACGCTGTCTTCCTGCTTGATGGGGGCGGCCAGAAACGCGTCGAACTCACTCGCCGCGAAATAGGCGGTCGCCGCATCCTGCAGCATCACATCGCTGGCCAGGTCCTTCGCGGCGCTGCGATCGATGCACACCGGCACTTGCCGGTCACGCACGTAGTCAAAGATCAGCCGGTTCGTCTGAATCACGGCCGCCCGTTTGTTCGGCACGTCCACATTCGACACGGCCATGATCTTCTTGCGCAGCTTGGGGTATAGCTCGACCGTCACACGGTCGGCGCCGATCGTGTCGCGCGTCAGGTTGGCGATGTCGATCGCCACCTGGTTCATAAACAAATGCTTGTGCACCTGCTGGGCAAAGTTGACCAGCTTCGCATGCGTACCGCGGTCCTTCTCGATCAGGGTGAGGTGGCGCTCGGTGAGATTCGCTTCGGCCGTCGCCAGCATCTTCGCCAGGAAGTTCAGGTACGTGCGATGCAGCGTGGCGTCGTTGGATTCCGGCGGGGCCGGCACCGCCATCACCAGCACCATCGCGATCTTGGTGTAGAGCTTCATGGGGACAAAGAGCAGTTCGTATGGCGACGGGTTGACCGGCGTGTCGTTGTTGTCGGTGTCAACGAAAAACGGCGGGACGATCAGCGGCTTGGCCTCGCGGGCACAGCGCCGCGCTGCCATGTTCAGGCCGTGGATCGGGTTGTTCTCCATTAGCAGGCCGATCGGCCCCAGGTTGTGTTCGAGAATCAGTTCGGGCTTGTCGATGTTTTCAGTGATGAACATGCCGGCGGCACTCGCGCGCAGTGCACCACCGGCGAGGCGGACCATTTCAGCAAGCAGTTTGTCTGTGTCCGGCTTGGTGCCGAGGAACTGCATAAACTGCGCATGGGCTGCATTCAGCGCGCTGGCCAGGTCCGGCGTGTGTTGCGGCAGAAAAGTTGTCGCGGTCGTCATTCACCACCCAAAAGCATTTGCGTGAGACGCTCATCTGTTTTTATCAGCCATATCTATGTCTCGCTTTATCTGACCGCAGCCGGAAAGCAGAAAGTTCCCACCTGCGACAAAACAACACCCCTCGCCGCGACCTGCGGCTGTCAATATGGCCGATAAGACGTTCAGCCATGCCCTTTTTGGGCCGATATCCAGGGTGTCGGTCTATCCGTCCCCGCCGTGGGCATTGCTCGCATAGCACGCGCCACGGCTCAGCGATTGACCGGGGCGGCCGCATGAGGCGACCGTCAGACCCATTATCGGAGCCGTTTCATGCCGCGCGACATCCCCGTTGGCAACGGGCAATTTCTCGTCAACTTCGACCGCCATTACCAGATCCGCGACGTCTACTTCCCGCACGTTGGCCAGGAAAACCACGGCGGCGGTCAGCCATGTCGCTTCGGTATCTACGCGGATATGCCTATTCATAGCGCCTGGGCGGATGAGCACGGCCACATCCACGCCCGCAGCGAACCCGGCGAACGCCGGCTGTTCTGGTCGCATGAAGGCTTCTCGACCTCGCTCAAATATGTCCGCGACACGCTTCTGACGAACGTCACGCTCGAACACCGCGCCCTCCAGCTCACTCTCCAATGCCACGATGCCGTCGATTTCCACCGGCCCATCCTCGTCCGCAAAATCCGCATCACCAACAACGCCCACCATCGCCGCAGCGTCACGGTCTTCCTGCACCAGGACTTCAACATGTACGGCAACAAGATCGGTGATACCGCCTACTTCGATCCCGAACTGCGCGCGGTCATCCACTACCGCGGCCAACGCTACCTCATGGCCACATTCTTCAGCGATCACAAGCAGGGCCTCGGTGAATACGCCTGCGGCACCTCCGGCTTCAACGGTGCTGAAGGCACCTGGCGCGACGCTGAAGACGGACGCCTCGGCGGCAACTCCATCGCCCAGGGCGCAGTCGACTCCACCATCGCCACCACGGTCGAGCTCGACCCCGGCGAAGAAAAGCATGTCTATTACGTCCTCGCCGCCGGCAAGACCCGCGCGGACCTGCTTGAACAGCAAGCGTTCCTTTCAAAAAACTCGCCGCAAAACATCCTCGACCGCACCGCCGCCTATTGGCGCCTGTGGGTAGGGGCCATGAACGTCAACTTCGGCAACCTCCCGCCCAAGATCGCCGACCTGTGCAAACGCTCGCTGCTCGTGCTGCGCACGCAGATCAACAACAACGGCGCGATCATCGCCGCCAACGATTCTGACTTCTTGCAGTTCAACCGCGACACGTACTCCTACGTGTGGCCGCGCGATGGCGCCCTCGTCGCCCACGCGCTCGACCTCGCCGGTTTCTCCGACATCGCCCGCAGCTTCTACAGCTTCTGCAAAGACACCATCACGCCCGAAGGCTACCTGCTGCACAAATATAACCCCGACGGCTCGCCTGCCTCCAGCTGGCACCCCTGGGTTTACAAGGGCAAACAGCAGCTGCCCATCCAGGAAGATGAAACGGCCCTCGTCATCTGGGCACTCTGGCGGCACTTCTTCCGCTACCGCGACATCGAATTCGTCCGCCCGCTCTATCTTCACCTCATCACCAAGGCCGCGGACTTCATGGTCAAATACCGCGACAAGCACACCGGCCTGCCCGGCGGCTCCTACGACCTCTGGGAAGAACGCTGGGGCATCCACTCCTTCACCGTCGCCGCGGTGTATGGCGGCCTCAAGGCTGCGGCCAATTTCGCAATCTGCTTCGGCGATCGCGAGCGCGCGAAAGAGTATTCGCAGGCCGCCGCCGAGATCCAGGAAGCCTTCGTCAAACACATGTGGTCGGAAAAGCTTGGCCGCTTCGTTCGCCGCATCACGCCGTTTGAAAATGGCGGGTACAACGTCGACGAAACGCTCGACGCCTCGCTCTATGGCATCTACAAATTCCACCTGCTGCCCGCCTATGACCCCCGGGTTATTGCCACCATGCGTGCGGTCGAAGAGCGCCTGTGGTGCAAAACCTCCGTCGGCGGCGTAGCCCGTTATGAGAACGACTACTACCACCGTATCGCCGACGACATCGGCAACGTCCCCGGCAACCCGTGGTTCATCTGCACGCTCTGGCTCGCCGATTACAAGATCTCGCGCGCCAGCACCGTCGAGGAACTGAAAGAATCGTTGCCGATCCTCGAGTGGGTCGCCCAGCGTGCCGCCGAGTCCGGCGTCTTGGCTGAACAGGTCAACCCCTACACCAACGAACCGCTCAGCGTCAGCCCGCTGACCTGGTCGCACGCCACGCTCGTTAACACCGTGATCAAATACCTCGAAAAACTCGAGACGATGAAATCCTGCGGCGTTTGTGGCCAATCCATTTACCACATGCGTCGCCAGCGCAACGAGATGCACGTGACCAACGCCGGCGTCGTCGATGAATACGATGCCGCGCTGGGTGATGAGCACCATCATCCGCAGAATCTCGCCGCAGAGGCGTCATTCATCAAAGAGGTCGAAGGCGGAGAGGCCCGCCGCATTTCGCTGGCCATCGATCAAACCAACTGCATCGGCTGCGGCATTTGCGTGATGAGCTGTCCGTCGGACATTCTCAAATCGCACAGCAACAAGGCCTTCATCAAGCTTCCAGTGCTCAGCAACTGCACCGCCTGCGGCAACTGCCAGGAGCTCTGCCCCGTCAGCGTCTTCACCATGCGTGACGGCCGCGCCACCGAAGAATGCACCCACGAACACGCCCCGCTCCCTACTTACCAACCCGACGGCCGCGGACACTTAATCAGCAGCGAACGCCCGATCGCAATTACATCTTCGCCTTAACACTGTCGATCTTGTCCTGCATGGTCTGCTCACGGTCCACGCGCGTACCCACCTTGATCGACGTCGTGATCCGCGGCGCGCCCATCGCATGCACCACTTCGTGGCACTTCTTCACGGCCGCAAACACCGCATCCCATTCCCCCTCAATATTCGTTCCATAAGCATGCATCTGGTGCTCCAGCCCCGCCTCGCGCAGCACCTTCGGACAAGCCGCGATATACGGCGACACGCTCACACCCACGCCCAGCGGCACGACGCACAAGTCAAGAATCACTTTCATGCGGACATTATAGTCAGCCCGCGCGCAGTGCGTGTGTGCCACGGTCAAGTCTGGGTAGGGACCCGGACTTGGCCGTGCGGATGGATACGACACGTTATTGTCGCCAATGGGTTCACGATGCACGGCCCAGACGGGCCTGTGTCTTAATCCAAAGTCCGTCTTGCCTTAAGTCCAGTTCATGCCGCGACTGGCCGGTGTGTCCGGCAGAGACTCAAAATCAATACTCAATCCGTCGTGCGTGTGACGTGTGTAAGCGCGAGCGCTCGACCATGCCCAATCGCTTGGAATGTGAACAAGGCCGCGCCGCACGGGGTTCAAGTGAATGTAATCAATCTTCTGCCAAACAAAAAAGGGCGTGAACAAGTTTGTATCAACGCCCGGGCCTTCCTGCCAGAAATGCAGTCTATCGCTTCGGTGGGTGTTTGCATGCTGCATCTGATGGGCAGATGCCGGTGCATGATCGCGTACCCAGTTCGCGCCAAGTCGCGCTACAGGCTGTTTGATGCTTTGCAGAATGGCGGCGATCGAATAGTCGCGCCGCGTGGGCCAGAGGACCAGGTGAACATGCTCAGGCATCAACACATACGCCCACAGGTGAAACTGGTGTTTCGTTCTTGCCTTTTCGATCGCATGAACAAGCCACATCCGCGTTCGATCCTTCGTCAGAAAGTCTCGTCGCTGAAAGCATGAGAAGGTGAGGAAGTGCGCGTGTCGCGCTGAATTGAAGTGACGAATCGTCTTGCGATGCATGCGACTAGATTAATGGCTGAGAAGATAGTGTGCCACGGTCAAGTCTGGGTAGGGACCCGGACTTGGCCGTGCGGAGAGAAACGGCACGCTCATGGTCGCCGATCGGTTCACGAAGCACGGCCAAGACGGGGCCCCAACCCCGTCTTGACCGTGGCACACACCCTCACATCCCGCCGTCTTTCCACCAACTCGCCGTCCAGTGATGCGCCCCATACGCCTCCGGAAAATTGTCCCCGCTGCGATGCTCCTCGGTGTAGTAGTACGGATAGAACAGTCGCCAGTCATAGAACCACAGTTGCTCCGGCCCGTTCTTCCGGCGAATCCGCGACCGCCGCCTGATGCACACATCGTGCTCCACCAGCCGGTCCGCCCCAAACACCTGTTCGATCACGCGCTTCAAAAACCGCGGTCCAGTCTTGTCCACAATATCGCCGGGACCGCGCCAACTCTCCGGCAACGCCGCCACCACTGCCTTGTAAAACGGATCACCCGCGACGCTCCCAATGATCGCATTGCACGGCATGTCGGGACGTTCGTCGGCGTAAAACGCGTTCACCCCGCCCAGCAGTTCACCAATCGGTCGCAGCGGCTGCATGTCCGAGTCAAGGTAGATCCCGCCGAACTGCGCCAGCAGCTCATACCGCAGAATGTCGCTCTTGGCGGCCATCTTCTCCGCCTGCTCGAATTCCTGTCTGTTGATCAGCGTCGGCAGATGCTTATCCGTCCACCATTCCATGCGCCAACCCGGGTTCATCGATACCCACGCATCCGCCCAGCGTTTGAAATGGTCGGGCAGCGGCTTTTCTCCGAGCCATATCTGGTGAAACACTTTCGGCAGCAGAACCTCAGCCATCACCCACCGCGCAAAGCAAGAGAGAAGTGCTTCACCACAGGGCGAAACGCTTCACTCCAACTCAGTAACAAACGCAGTGCCAAGGTTGAGGTTGGCGAGTGGGGGGGGCGGACGCTTCGGGCGCGAACGAATCACATCAGATGCTTCTTGCTCAACTTGCGCCGGATCACCTGCAACTGTCCCAGGTGCATGGCATCGTGCGTGCTGACCAGCAGCAGTAGCGACCCAACCGTTGGAACGTATGCCCGCACCGGATCCGGCATTCCCTTCGCCAAGTCCGCATCAGTAACGCTGGCCGTCCAGGCCTTCACCGCATCGCGCTGGGCGTTGAACACCGCCAGCAACTTCTCGCGGCCATAGCCAAAGGCCGCGAGACCATCCTTCCCCGCCGCATCCTTCGCAAACGTCTGCGCGAAGCCATCCGGCAGCGCCGGCAACTTTCCACCCGCCAGTCCCACCAACTGATGCTGGCTCGCCACCAAATGGCCGATCTGCCAAGCCGCGTGGTTGGCACCCGGCACCGGACGCACATACAACTCATCATCCGAAAAGTCTGCGACGGCAGCCCCGATGAGCATCTGCATCATGGCCATGGACTCGATCGCGTATTGTTGCACCGACATCGTTTTGCTCCAGAAAAGTCGTTTGGCGGATTGTAGCCGGGCTGGGGAGGATCGTCACAAACGTGCGGGCTGCAGCCGCCAGCGCGTTCGACCGGCATTTCCAGATTTTTTATTGGACTTTCGCCCAGCGTTCTATTCTCATATAGGCAGTTGTAACCATATCTTTCTTTGGGTGAGCTCACGGACGGGCGGTTTGCCAGTTGGGCGAAGGGGTTTGTATGCGGACGGTTCACCACGACCACCGGTTAGGCCGGCAGGAGCTCGAAGCCATTGTTGCGGGCTCAAAACGCATGACCATCGACGACATGGAATTTCTCGAAACCCTGGCGCAGAAACGCTGCATGCTGATGCCGCCATGGGTGTTCCACATCGGCGACGGCGGCCGACTCGAGAAACTCACACCCGTGCGCTACGACGAGAACTTCAACCTCGACAAACCGCGCATGCTGCTGGACGTCATGCGGAAGTTGCCGGCAGTGATTCACTAAATAAGGCGAAGGGCGGGCTCTTTCGAGAAGGTGAGGTTACGGCCCCTCTGCACCAGCCGCTACCAGTGCGCGCTCAACGCAGCCAGACAGCTCTCAGAACTGCGTGAACCCATCCCACTTGTGCTCAGCGATGCACGTGGTGACGCGGATCGCCAGGTCCACCGCCGCCAGACCGTCTTCCCCCGAAACCTCCGGCGCCCCGCGGGTGCGGATGCATTGCTGAAATGACTCCAGCTCCGCCTTCACAGGTTCAGCATCCACAATCTTCAAGTCTTCGTATTTCACGAGCTTCGTGTAGTCCAGCTGCTGCAGGTCCGTGATGCGCCCGCCCGCCAGTTCTTCCCGCACGTGCGACAACTGCTCCTCATTGGCCGTCTTCGTGATGATCGAGCCGGCCTTCTTTTGATAGTCCACGGACAAATACATGTCCGGCGAAAACAGCCGCATGCGCCGCTCCGTACGCAGCGCCAGCCGCGACGCCGTGAGGTTCGCCACGCAGCCGTTCCTGAACGTCAGCCGCGCATTGGCGATGTCTTCAAACTTGCCGATGACCGCAACGCCCACCGCCCGCACTTCCGCGATCGGCGACTTCACCAGGTGATTCACAATGTCCAGGTCATGAATCATCATGTCCAGCACCACGCCGACATCCACCGAGCGAAACGTCATCGGGCTGATGCGATGCACCTCGATAAACTTCGGGTGCACTTCATATTTCTTGAACGCCACCGTCGCCGGGTTGAACCGCTCAGTATGCCCCACCTGCAGAATCCGCCCGTGCTTCTTCGCCAGGTCCACCATCGCCTGGCAGTCCGCCACGCTTGGTCCCAGCGGCTTCTCGATGAGCACGTCCACGCCGGCCGGAATCAGTTTCTCCGCCACCCCGCGGTGATGCACCGTCGGCACCGCCACCGTCGCGCAATCAACCTTCAGCCCGCTCGCCAACAGATCCTCAACCGTCTTAAACGCCTTGCAGCCATAGCTCGCGGCAACTTTCTCCGCCGCCTCCAGGTTGAAATCCACCACCGCCGCAAGCTTCGAGCCTTCGATCTTGGCATAATTCCGCGCGTGGTGCTGACCCATGCGACCCACGCCCACGACGACTGCATTCAGTATGCTCGACATGTTTGCTTTCTTGGTTATTCGCCATTCTGCTGCGGCTGCCACTGCTGCTTGCCCCGCAGGTTCTCGCGGGCCCGGCCGTACTTGCCGCTCATCGAGTCGTGCATGAACTGCAGCAGTGTCTTGATTTCAGTTGCATCGGGGTAGAGCCGTTCAAGCTCCGGCGCCTGCGTGATCCACGGCGTGGTGTCTTTAAACAGCAACCGCCATGCGTTCTTCAAGCGATCGAGCTGTTCATCCGTAAAGCCGCGCCGCTTCAGCCCCGTGCGATTCACCCCGCGAATCATTACCGGGTTGCCGTCAGCAATCATGAACGGCGGAATATCCCGCGTCACCGGCGTCATCCCGCCCACAAACGCATGCTGTCCAAATCGCGTGTAATGATGCGCTGCGCACGCCCCCGAGATGATCACGTAATCTTCCAACTCCACATGCCCCGCCAGCAGCACGTTGTTCGCCAGAATGCAGTGGTTGCCGATGATGCAGTCGTGCGCAATGTGCGCCCCAACCATAAACAAGTTGCCATCGCCGATGCGGGTAAAACCGCCGCCATCCTCCGTCCCGATGTGCACCGTGCTCATCTCGCGGAACTGGTTGTTGTTCCCGATGATCACCCGGCACTCGCCCCCCTTGTACTTCAAATCCTGCGGCGCCGCCCCGATCAGGCTGTACGGGAAAAACTCGTTCGCTTCGCCGACAACCGTATAACCTTCAATGCTGGCGTGGTGGTGCAGCACGCAGCCCTTGCCCAGCACCACGTGCGGGCCCACATACGCAAACGCCCCGACGACCACATCGTCGGCCAGCTGCGCCCCCGCCTCCACCACTGCACTCGTATGAATCTTCGGCATCGTTACCTCGACCGAAGCCAGAATCCACAAGCCGGTAGCCAGGAAATCCCGCCAAGGCCGTATGCGGCCACGCGCTCTTCTGGCTTCTGGCTACTGGCTTCTCGCTTCTTCACTACTGTCCGCCCATCTCTGTGTCGTCCACCAAAACAAACTTGATCTCCGCCTCCGCCGCCGTCTGATCACCCACATACGCACGGCACTTCACGTGGCCCGTCCGGGCCTTCACGCGAATGTTCTCCGATTCCAAAATCAATTGATCGCCCGGCACCACCGGCCGCCGCAGCTTCACCTTGTCCAGGCTCAGCAGCATCGGAATCTTGCCCGTGTGCTCCAGCTTCCGCGACAGCAGCAAGCCCGATAGCTGCGCCATCGCTTCCACGATCAGCACCCCCGGCATCACCGGCGTTCCGGGATAATGCCCTTCAAAAAACGGCTCATTAAAGCTCACATTCTTCACGCCCAACGCCCGCCGGTCGCCATCCATCTCAATCACGCGATCGACCAGCAGCATCGGGTAACGGTGCGGCATCAAACGCAAAATGCGTTTTATGTCCATCACCGGTTCGCTCACGCTCAACTGCTGCCGGCGCTGCGCCTGCAACATCTGCGTAAGCTTCCGCACCATGGCGTGATTGAGCGAATGCCCGCTCTTGCTCGCCACCACGCGCCCTTTGATCGCACATCCCAGCAGGTAAAAATCGCCAATCAGGTCCAGCACCTTGTGCCGCACCGGTTCGTTTGGATAACGCAGCTCTGTGCCGATCGGCCCCGTCGTGTCCAGCACCAGCACATCGCCCGGCTGCAGATGCGTGCCCAGCCCGCGCGACCGCAGCATGTCTGCTTCAACCTTCGTCACAAACGTGCGGTTCGGCGCAATCTCTTTCTCGAACGACGGCCCAAGCTCATAGGCAAACAACTGCTGCCGGATCGGCTCAATGTTGCCATAGTCCAGGTCGTAAAAAATGTGAAACTCGTCGCCCACCGGTGGGGCGGCTATCAGCGACGCATTCCCGTCACGCACTTCAACCGGCTCCGTAATCTTCAAAAACAGCTTCTCCGCCGGCTGCTCGGTCAGGCCCACCGACTTGAGCGCCTCCACGAACGGCAAGCACGACCCATCCACCCCCGGCACTTCCCCGCCCGTAATTTCGATCTCCAGGTTATCAATCCCCAGCCCCGCCACCGCCGACATGCAGTGCTCGATCGTCTCAACCGCATCCGCCCCGTTCCGAATGGCCGTGCGCCGCGAACGCTTCGTCACATGCTGCACCAGGGCCGGTATCCGCACTGGACGCGACAGGTCCGTCCGCACAAACACCACCCCATGACCCACCGGCGCCGGCTTAAACGTCAGCGTCGTCTCGGCACCCGTAAACAGACCTCGCCCCGAAATCGAGACCGGTCCGGCAATTGTCTTTTGTGACTGCGTCACGTCCGCCTCAAAAATGTGTAGCGAGGCATTATGCGCGAAGCGGCTGTGCTTATCTAGCGCTACTTGCAGCTACCTGACCTGAGCTATCTGCCATCGCAATCACGTGATTGCTCGCGAATGGCTCAACCGATCAATTCTAACAATTTTATCATTTTTATTTTGACACGCCCCAAATCGGTGGTAAGTTTTCGGACGTACACCCGTTGTCGGTCACCATGCCATTGTGGGAGAGAGAGAAACCCGGCGATGCAGGCAGGCGTAAAGCGTCGCTGAGGCGTGGTAACTCCCACTTACATTTTTTCGATCTGAACCTCGTCGGAAAGCACTGCGCTTTCCGGACCGTGGCTGAGGCGTTTTTGCCGGCAATGAGCCGGCACGCCCTCGCTCCGGGCGACCAGCAGTCTCAGGGGAGAGAGTCTCTATGCGTATTCCTTTTAGTGGGGCTCCGCGCACATTGTGTGCGCTGGCCGTGGCCAGTGTGGTGTCCTGGGCGAGCTCGGCATCCGCCGCCGTTGTCTTCGACGTCAGCGAAACCTTCACGCCCGATTCTGCCGGCCTTACCTACGGTGGCTACACCATCGTTGAAAAGGACGGCAAAATCTGCGTGATCTTCGACCTCGCCAACGGTCTCAATGTTTCCGCCTCCGCGTCTGGCCCTAACCAGACCACCAACCTCATCACCAGCGGCAGTTTCAAAATCGACTTCGGTTTTGAAATCACCGACCTCGATGTGCACTTCTATGAAGACGGTGGCTGGGGGGCTGGCCAGGGCGGCGCCGTCGCTGCCGTCGGCACCGTGATCGTCCGGCCCGACAACTCCTCGGGCAACTTCCTCTACGTCGCCAGCAACCCCTCCGAGATCTTCGATGGCGGCCAGTGGTCCACCGAGACCTCCGTGGTCGTGCCCGTCGCCGCGTCCGTCTTCCAGATCGATTTCAACAACAACCTCGTGGCCTCCACCGGCAATGCCCAGTTCCTCAACACCGCCTTCATCGACAAAAAATATGTCGAAATCTGCTTTGAAATTCCCGATGATGGTGGCGGCGATATCCCCGAGCCCGCATCACTCGGCGTGCTTGGCCTGGGCGCTATGGCCCTGCTCGCCCGGCGTCGCCGGTAACCATCAACCTTGCTCTCCTAAAAGAGAACCAGCGGTGCGGACGCGTTCGCACCGCTGGTTCTGCTTGCGCCCTCGGCTAAGTGGTGACCGCCCCGGCGATTCGGTACCATGAAGCGCATGAACGAACCATTCGTCGTTGAACTGACCAAAGAATTCCGCTTCGAGGCGGCACACTCACTCCCCAACGTGCCCGCCGGCCACAAGTGCGCGCGCCTCCACGGCCACTCCTTCCGCATTGAGGTCACCGTCCGCGGTCCCGTCGATCCCCACACCGGCTGGCTCATGGACTTCGGCGACCTCAAGGCCAAGTTCAAACCCCTCGAAGACCAGCTCGACCACCGCTTCCTCAACGAAGTCCCCGGTCTCGAAAACTCCACCAGCGAAAACATCGCCCGCTGGATCTGGCACCACCTCAAACCCGCCGTCCCCCAACTCTTCCAAATCACCGTCCACGAAACCTGCACCAGCAAATGCGTTTACCGTGGTGAATAATGCCACGCTGGACCGTTCGTGACTATCTCCATGTTGCAGGGCTTGTCGCCGTCGCGGCAGCGCTGGGGCTTCTCACCTTCTATATTGCTTCTCATTTTGGTTTGCACGGGCGATGGGCTAATCGCGGTGCTGCGATTCTTGCAGCTGTTATTGTCGCGATGATCCTTGCTCTCGTCTCCGCGCCATTTTTCATTCGCAGTATTGTGCTTATGCGACAGCGGCGCCGATGGGCGCGTGAGGGGCGCTGCCTGTTCTGTGGTTACGACCTCCGCGCTTCCACGGAACGCTGTCCTGAATGCGGCGCGATGAAACCACGCTATCCTCCGCACCAATGAGCCACGTCGTTAAGCTTCCGTGCCTCCGGGGTGAGAAAAGTCTGTTCGTGTCTGTCTGTGTCTGTCCGTGGCTACGTACCTTCCCGCGGCAACCCATCAATATAATCCTGCAGTATCCGCGCCGCCGCGAGCGCATCCACCCGCTGCCGTTTCTGCATCCGCGTGTAGTGCCCCGCCAATTTCGATTCCGCATCATGCGAACTCAGATACTCCGAGTACCGCACAATCGGCGTCACCGTCGTGCCCATCAACACACTGATAAACTGCTCCGTCCGCTTCGTCTGCTGGCTGACGCTGCCGTCCGCATTTAATGGCAAGCCCACCACAATCTGATCCACCGCCTCCCGCCGCGCCAAATCCGCAATCGCCTGCGCGAGTTGCGCATCGGTCAAATTCTCAAACATCTCAAATGGCAACGCCAACCCCGACCCCGGATCCGCCGTGCGCGACTCCCCCAGTGCAATCCCCGTCCGCTTCGTACCAAAATCAACCGCAATCAACCGCATGCCCGCATTCTAAACCCACTCCCCCCTCAATGCCCACCCGCAGCGGCGGGTGGGCATTCAGACCAAAGAAACAGCACTCTCGCTTCGCACACGCTCTCCTCGCAGCTAAAATGCGCTCAAAGTGAGGGCCCCATGCACAAACTACTCGCGATTCTTTTCTGTTTCGCACTGCTTGCCAGTTGCTCTCGCCCAACTCGTGTCGTGGTCGAATTTCCTCAAACTCCAACGGGCCAGATGCTGCAGCGAGCATACAAAGGCGACGATGCCGTACGCCGTGCCGCGTTGATTGAACTGCAGGATCTTCCCGATGATGACAAGCGGTCCCTTCTGCCGACGCTGGGTGTCATCGTCGAACGCGACGCGCGTATGCGCAACTGGCCCATGCTCTGCCTTTACACCCATTGGTCTGGCCAACTCACACCGGCCGAGCAGATGACCAAAGCCGAATTTGCCGCGAAACTTCGCCACTGGTTGCCCGTCGTGTTGGCCAGCGTGAGTAACCCGAATCCGTCTGCCTACGACAGCAAGCCACAAGACCTAGTGTTTGAAGAAAGAATGCCAGGTTTCTACGCCGCGGCCTTGCTCGGGGCTTTCACGGCAAAGGAACTGCGCCCGCACCTTACTACCATTTCCGACGCCTTCAACGCTCCAGCACGCGGTGAGATGGATGGGGAATCTCACGACACTTGGCATCGTCACTTTCTTGCTGGCGTGTTAATCATGATGAAAGCCGACGGCGTCGCGGGACTCGTGCGCGGTCTCGATCATCCGCACCGCGTCATCCGCGAACAGTCGCTTGATGCACTCAGCAATCTGGCTACCGATCGTGTGGGCCAGCGTTATGTGGTTGACGGGCCCGACACCATCCCTCTAGACACGGTTCGGACGGCGAAAGAGCAGGCAACGATTCGTCGCGCCCTGCGTTCACACTTCCCGCGTTTCGTACAGGCTCTTGAAATCGAAACCGAAGATTCGGCTCTCCGTGATGCTGTAACCATCGTTGAGAGCATTGCCGAACCCGCGCTAGTGACGCCGCGCTTGCTCACCGCCCTCAGCAAGATCGAAGCCCGCATGGCTGACAAAGAGTTCTACGCTAACGCTCGTGTCCGATTGTCCAAGCTTCGCGAACAACAGTCCACGCCTTCTCGGTAGATCATGAGTGAAGGGGCAAAGCCCCGTCAGTCACTAGCAGCAACCGTGAGGTTGCTGACAGCCACTCCAAAAGATCCGTGAGGCCCAACGGGCCGACACTAGCTCGCCGCGTTAGCAGACGTTGAACGCCGCAACTTCTCCGCCCCTCTGAGCGTCTGCCCTTTGAACGTCGCCCATCGCACGTCGTCCTCGTTCGAAACCGAAGGCAGAGCCACTCGGCTCCCTTCACCTTTTGCATCTGGGCCTTCATTGAACACTTGTCCTTGAACATTGGTTCGTCATTCATCATTCGTGCATCCGTCATTCCGAACGACGTTCAAGCCGCCCCGTCTCCACACCTTTTGAACCTTTACCCTTTGAACTTTTAACTTTTCCCGCCCTTGCACATCCCTCTCCCTCTCGGTATGGTATTGCTATTATAGCAATTAAAAGAAAGGCCCCGTCCCATGGCTAAATCCGCCAGATCCAACGCCGCCCTCGCCAAGCTCCAACGCGACGCCGAAGCCGCCGCCGCCATCCCCGCACCCGCCTCCTACTCCGGCGTCGTCCCCTCCCTCTGCATGAAAGCCGACCAAGGCCCCGCTCGCTCCGAGTGCGGCATCGGCGGACTCGTCTCCTTCGCCGGAAAACTCTGGGCCATCACCTACGTCTCCCATCGCAAACACACCGGCACCGGCACCGGCCTCTACGAAATCGACGAAAACCTCCGCATGGTCAAACGCCCCGAGTCCTACCCCGGCACCTACGCCAACCGCTTCATCCATGCCGAGTCCGAACAACTCTTCATCGGCCCCTGGGCCATCGACAACCAACGCCGCGTCCGCACCATCACCCCGCTCCTCGACATCCGCCTCGCCGGCACCGCGCGCCATCTCACCGATCCCAAAAACAAAGTCCTCTTCCTCGGCATGGAAGGCGAACTCTTCGAAGTCGATGTCAAAACCCTCGCCGTCAAACAAATCGCCGACCTCGTCAAAGTCCTCGACACCCCCGGCGAAGGCCGCGTCCATTTCAAAGACATCTACACCGCCTTCGGCCGCGTCGTCGTCGCCGACAACACCTACGACGAAGCCGACTTCGAAGGCAAAACCGCCGACGGCCGCCTCGCCGAATGGGACGGCAAAACCTGGCGCATCCTCGAACGTAAACCCTTCGTCTCCATCAACGGCCTCGGCAACTTCGCCAAGACCGGCACCATCTTCGCCAGCGGTTGGGACCGCGCCAGCGCCATCCTCAAGGTCTACACCGACCGCAACAAAACCTGGTCCACCTACCGCCTCCCCAAGGCCACCCAAACCCACGACCACATGTGGCAAACCGAGTGGCCCCGCATCCGCTCCATCGAACACGAACGCATGATGCTCGATCTCCACGGCATGTTTTACGAACTCAGCCCGCACTGCTACATCAACAAACTCTGGGGCGTCCGGCCCATCTCCACGCACCTCTGGGTCATCCCCGATTACGCCAGCTACCGCGGCCTGCTCGTCATGGGCTCCGACAACGCCTCGTTTGAATCCGGCGAAAACACCACCTGCATCGAACCTCAGTCCGGCCTCTGGGTCGGGAAAACTGATGACCTCTGGAACTTCGGCAAACCCGCTGGCTGGGGCGGCCCCCTCTGGAACGACCGCATCCAGGCCAACACCCCCAGCGATCCCTACCTCATGACCGGCTTCGACAACAAATGCATTCATCTCTCCGCCGACGCCGCCATCACCTTCACCATCGAAATCGACTTCCTCGGCACCGGCGACTTCAAACCCTACCTCAAGTTAGCCGTCGCCAAAGACGGCTACGCCCACCACGTCTTCCCCCCTGGCTTCAGCGCCCACTGGCTCCGCGTCACGACCAACAAAACCTGCACCGCCACCGCGCAGTTGCACTACACGTGATGCAACTAGCCAATCACGCCGCTCTGTTTTAGCACCGCGCGATAGATGTCGCCGCACGCTTGCGAGAATCGTTTGGCATCGAGAAAACTCGGCGTGGGCGACGCGGCCATCCGCGCCGCCACTTGAGTTTTCATCTGCTGACGCCAGTCGCTGTCGCGGGCCAGGCGTCGCGCGATCGATAGGTATCCCTCGGCATCGGCAGCGATGAGTTCGGGCAGACCCAGATCTTCGAGCAGGGCCGCAGACATGGCGGATCGCAGAAACCTGCCCTTCTGCACAACGACAGGCAAGCCAACCTCGAGGGGATCAACAATCGAAGTCGACCCGCCGAACGGGTACGAGTCGAGGTAGATGTCAGCCAGTTTGAGAAACTCCTTGATGTCGTCGCGATTGGGCGTAGGCGTTGGATCGAGAACCAGCAGGCGGTTGGTCGCCACGCCATGCCGCGCCAGCACCGCGTGGAATGAGTCCGTGAAGTTCTTCTTGGCATAAACATTCGACCAGTTCGGTCCATACGGATACAACATGAGAAGCGAGCCCGGTGTTTGCGCCAGCAAGGTCGCCCACAGTTCCCGCAACTCCGGCAAAATCTTGAAAACGTTGGCTCCTGAAGCAAAGACCGTCTGCTGTGCCGCGATGCCCAATTGCTGGCGATTCACGCGGTAGGTTGCCGTCCCTCGCTCCGAACCATAGGTGAAGCAATGCGCCGGACCATCCAGCAGCAGCAACTTCTCGCGGTAGTGTGTTTGGGCTTCAGGATCAGGTTCAGTGAGTTTGCCCGAAAGGTATGAATCCATATTCCGAATGCCCGTGGTCACCACCGATCCAACAGACGTGGTCTGATGGCGAGCCAATCGGTGCATCGCGAGGATGCAGACCTGGTTGAGTACCGCCGTGACGTTCGTCGCGATGAACAGAATATCCAGGTCATCCTCGCGAATACGCGAGATCTGCTGGGCCATATCCTGCGGCAATGCCACAAACTTCGCCGCCTTGCTTCGGCAGTAATCCTCCAAGCGATGCCCAGTCGGCTGAAGCGTATAGAGAATCGTCTCAAAATCCGCGGGCAGATGTTCATAGACCGCCAGCGCAGCGAACGTTTCCGGCGCCGGCGCATAGTGTGCCGCCAGCACGCCAAACCTGATCTTTCTCCCTGCAGGCCGCGGCGGCATCTGGTAATCGATCGGGAAGCCATTCTGCCGAAGTGAAAACTCGATGATATCGCCGCGCTTTTCGTAAAGCGGCCGCACGTTCACACTATTGAAGTATGCCGGAATAAACTTGCCCCACCGGGTGAACACGGACCGCACGATGGCCCATCGCTGGGCTTGTGGATTCGCCAGGATCTCGCGATGCAGGTAGTCGAGCCAACTGTTCATGAACGGCACATACCGGTCGGCTTCGCCCACGTCACTGAAAACCGCCGGACCGGCAATCACGAACTGCACGTAGGGCTCCAGCAGTGCCTGGTCGATCCCCTCAAGCGTCACGGGCAGGCGCAACTGGTAAGCCCATCGATAAAGCATGAGCGCCAGGATCATGCGCAGCATTTCATCATCGATCGAACGCACGCCGGCCGTTCGCTCGGAAAGTTTGGCGGCAAGACCCTCACATCGTGCCGCATCCTCCTGTGACAACGGCAAGCCTACGATCGCAGCATCGCGAAGTGCTTGCGCGGCAGGCATGGCCAGCGATGCTGCCAGCACGCCCGTCGGCTCTGGCGAAGTCAGTACGGCCTTTGCTATCTGTGCCCTGGCTTCATCCAACTGTCTATGGGTTTCGGGGCTGGGCGTATGTGTGTATCGATTCAGCGCCGCTTGGAATGTCTGCAGCGTTGTCAGCTTCGGCTGGCCAAAAGTCACCACCAGCCCGCCGCCGGGAAGCTTTCCGTGGACGTGTGCCTCTTTCGCCATGGACAAAACCTTATCGATATGACGCGATCGTAACTGCCTCGCGCATCCTACAAGTGGCTGTCTTGGCCAACAAGCGCCAACCCCCGTTGCCGGTACCGCGACCTCCTTGTAGTGCCCTCCCTCCGGCGTTACCCTTGGCCGTCGGTTCTTATCTGCTGTCCCTTCTCTCTGGAAACAGGTCATGCCCAATCCGCCGCTCGTTTCCATCTGCGTGCCCGTCTACAACAAGGCTCGTCACCTCGGTCGCACGCTTGAACATATCCTCGATCAGTCGTACACCCATCTCGAAGTCGTTATTTCCGACAACGGCAGCAACGACGGTACGGCTGATGTCATTGCCTCCTTCATCGCGCGCGACAAACGCATCCGCGCTGTCCATCTGCCTCAGACAGTCACGATCATGGAGAATTGGCGCATCGCGATGAAGCTTGCTGCTGGCGATATCTGCAAGGTCCAAAGCGCTGATGACCCGCTCGCGCGTGACTTCATCGAGCATATGGTTCAACCCCTGCTCAATGATGCCACCATGGACTTCAGCGTCTGCGGCGACAACGTCAGCTTCGTCGACCTGCCCGTGAACATCGACCAGGCCGCCGTTCGCCAGCAGTACGCGCAGATCGATGCAAATTGTCGTGAGCTCACTCGCCTCGCTGACAAACGTGATCGCGCGATCAAACTGCTCTCGCATAGCGCCATCCAGAATGGCCTCGGCAACATCTACAAGGTTCTGTTCCGCCGCTCCTGCCTTCCTCTCAAACGCTGGGCTCATCTCAAGAGTTCTGCACCGCCATGTGAGTCCTTTCCCGACTGGGATTTCCTGATCCGTTTGTTCCTCAACCACCGCGGCTTCTACGTTGAGAATGTCCGCGCCCAGTTCGAGCTATCGGCCGCCAGCCCCGTCTTCAAGGCAATGTCCGATCCGCAGACCCGGCTCGCTGCCTTCGTGGCCGGTCTGCTCCTTCCCATGACCGTCGTCACCGACCCCGAACTGCGCTACCTGCGCGAACAACTCCAACCGCAACACTATGAACAGTTCTTCCAGATCCTCTCTCAGCAGATCCGCGGCATCATACAGCAGGCACAGACCGCCGATGCCGCCGCCCGTAAGGCTTGAGCCCAGCCCATTCCACTTCCCGGCATTCTCGCCTCCTTGTGGTTGAGAGCGGAGTCGCTGCAAGGTATTCTGGTTAGGTTTCTACCACCCTCCACGGAGATTCCCGGTGAACGAAGGTCATTTTCGTAAATGGGGCAAGTACTACCTCGCCATCATGAGCATCTTCCTCATGGTCGCCTTTGCCATGCCCACCATTAACCAGCAGGCCTCCGGTGGCGGCAATGCCGAAATCGGCCGCCTCAACGGCAAAAAAGTCCCCGCCAACGAACTCCGCCTCGCTGCCTATGAAGTCGATCTGCTCCGCCGCCTCACCATGGCCGACGCTCGCATGAAACTACCCCCCGATATCGCCGGCTACTTCCTCACCAACAACATCGACGAAGTCGGCAGCGCCATGGATTCCCCCCTCCGCTGGCAGTCCGTTGGCTTCCGCCTGCGCGTCCTCCTCACCATGCTCAACGACCGCGAACCCGAACTCCACTTCTACCTCCTCCAGCAGGAAGCCATCAAGCAGGGCATGTACGCCACCGAACAGGAAATCTCCAACTTCCTCGCCGCGTCCCCCTTCACGCGCGATGCCGAGTCCCTCCACAAATTCATGGAAGAACGCCAGATCACCGAAGACCGTCTCCGCCGCGTTGTCGGCCACGGCCTCTCCGTCATCAAGCTCATCGACCTCGCCAACGAAGCCATCCAGCCCAGCCTCCCGCAGATCGAACACCTCGCCGTCGAATCCCGCTCGCAGGTCCGCATCGATTACGCCGTCCTCGATGCCGCCCTGCACTACCACAAAATGCCCGAACCCACCGACGCCCAGCTCAAGGCCCACTTCGATAAATACAAATCCATCCTCGCCCGCGACGCTCGCGCCAATCCCCCCGTCATCGATGGCCGCAAACTTCCCTTCGGCTACAAATGGCCCGATCGCGTCCGTGTCGAATACCTGAAGTTCAACTTCGCCGCCATCCGCGCCAAGCTCACCGCCACCCCCGATGATGCCGTCAACGCCCTCAAGGTCTACAACGAAAACCCCGCCCGCTTCAAAACCGAAACGCCTTCCACCATGCCCACCGCTGGTCTCGCTCCGGCCTCGCGCGTCAAAACCTTCGAAGAAGTCAAAAAGCAGCTCATCGATGAACAGGTCAGCCTGCGTGCCGAGAAAATCCTCTCCGAGATGATCCGCCGCCTGCAGATCATCCTCAGCGAGCCCTGGCGTGCCCAGCGCATTGATGAGAAAGGCTTCCGCAATCCCCTCCCGCGCGACCAGTGGGTCAGCTATTCCGACCCCGTCAAAGGCGCCGCCATCCAGCTTCAAAAGCAACGCGATTCCCTCGGCTACCTGCCTGACGTCGTCGCTCCCGCCGGCCTGCTCGCTCCCGAAGAACTCGCCGCCCTCCCCGACATCGGCGGCGCCGTCTACGTCACCCAAACCGAACAAGCGCCCTTCCCCGCACTCGCCATCAATGTCCGCGAACTCGGTGTTGAAAAAGGCGTCCTCGGCCAGTTCCTCCAAGTCGGCATGGAAGGCCCCGTCCTCCGCGACCGCGCCGGCAACGCCTACGTCTACCGCATCGTCGAAGCCAGCAAATCCCACGAGCCCAAGGACGTCAGCGAAGTCGCCGACGCTGTCCGCGTCGATCTCCGCAAACTCGCCGCCTTTGAAGCCCTCAAGGCCGATGGCGAAAAACTCAAAGCCTCCGCCGTCGCTGGCGATTTCGCCGCGGCCGCCCGCAAACTCGACACCCGCGTACAAGAAACCGACGCCTTCGCCCGCCTCCAGCGCGATGAAACCGGCTCCCCCCGGCCCACCAAGCTCGTCGGCCTCGAGAACGTCTCCCAGTTCGTCGAAGAATCCTTCGAACTCGCCGAAGCCGCTTCGTCCAGCACTCAGCCCGGCAAGACCGCGCGTCCCGCTACCACCTTTGCCAACGACCAGTCTCTCCAGGTCTTCGTCCTTCAGCTGAAGGACTACCGCCCGCTCCCGCGCGATGAGTTCGAAAAGGTCCGCACCGCCATCGTTGCCGACGCCACCATCCTCCCGCGTATGCGGTTTGCACCGCGTTTCATGGAGATGAAGCGCGTCGCTGACCGCATCAACTTCACCCCGCGCAACCCCTGGACCACCACCGAGTGATCGCCGCTAGCCACGTGGGCCGAGATCGCCATGCCTGATGAAACCAAGCCCATCCCCGACCACCTGCCGGCCCCGCGCCGCAAACGCCGCGGCATCTCCGCGCTCCCCACGCTCTTCACCCTCGGCAATTGCCTCTGTGGTTTCGCCAGCCTCCACTACGCCGCCCGCGGTGTCGGTGAAACGCTCTCCACCGCCACCACGCAGCCCACACCCTTTGCCAGCAACTACGCCATCGCCGGCTACTTCATCTTCGCCGCCATGCTCTTCGACATGTTCGATGGCTTCGTCGCCCGCCTCACCCGTTCCACCTCCGACTTCGGCGCTGAGCTCGACAGCCTCGCCGACATCGTCAGCTTCGGCGTCGCGCCGGCCTTCCTCGCCCTGCACCTCATCTCCGACATCCTCGCCCAGCGCTACAGCCCCGAGACCGGCCGCTCCTACTGGGAATTCCTCGGCCCCGCCGCCGACAACCACATCGGCAAGCTCTTCTGGGTCATCGGCGCCATCTATGTCTGCTGCACCGCGATGCGTCTCGCCCGTTTCAACGTCATCACCAAGCACGACCTCGACAGCCACATGAGTTTCAAAGGCCTGCCCAGTCCGGGCGCCGGCGCGGTTGTCGCTTCGTCGATCATCTTCTTCGAGACGCTCTTTGCCGATCAGCACGTCGTGTGGTTCAACGTCTCCGAGCCGGTCAAGCAGATGCTTCGCGCCTGGTTCGCCCACGCCATGCCGGCCATTCTGTTGCTGGCCGCGCTGCTCATGGTCAGCCGCTTCTCGTACGCCCACCTGATCAACCGCTTCCTCCGCGGCCGCAAGCGCTTCCGCGACGTCGTCGCCCTCTTCCTCCTCGTCATGCTCCTCGTCTGGCAACCCCAGATCACCGCCCTCGTCGCCATCTATGCCTACGCGAGCAGCGCTCCGCTCATGGCCGCCCTCGCCAAAATCTGGCCCGCCAAACCCCCCGCGTCCACGTAACGCAGGCCTCCGGCCTGCCGCCAACGCCGACACCCCGACACTCCGAAACTCCGAGACTCGTCCGCCGGCCGGGCCGGCGGCGGGGGGGGGTAACATTGCCAACATTGCCAAAGAAAAACACTCAAAAATCGCTCATAAATACTGTGTTGACGGCCTCTTGGTGTAACATTGCCAAGAATGCCAACTTTTTCGCGGGCCCCCTTGGTTCGCAGCAGCCATTGCAGGCTGAAAGCCTGCCAGATTGGTAGCCGGGGGCAGAGCGCCAGCGCCGCCCCCGGAAAGCAGCCACAGAAGGAACGTCGAGCCAGAAGGGCTCGCACAATTCGTCGGCTCGCGCTATAGTCGTCGACGTTCTCTTGATCGAGGGCGCCCCTGGCTTCAACGTTCACCAAGTTGCCGGGTGCCGTGCCGGGTGCCGTGCTTCTAACGGGCGAGGGCACGATTGTCCAACGGGAATAATGTTTCTTCGCCCGTTAGAAGCATGCCGTCGCAACGGGCCATTCTCTACGATTTCACAAATTATGTACGCATGCTTCTATTGCGAACTGTGCAGCCCCGAGTTCAATCTTCCTTCATTCGCGTCGCCACCCACCGGATGACGAAGAAATTCGCACAGAAAACTGTGCCGCACAGCAGGATCACCAGCCAGAAGCCGTTGGGCAGCCCGAAAAACGCCAGTATCCCATTCACCGCCAGCACTCCCACAAGCGTGATCGGCGCCACCAGTAGTCCGCCCAGAACATCGCCGGACAACGCATTACTCTCGCCCCGAAGCATCACATCCTGAAACAGAACCAACAATACCACCGACTCGTAGCTGCAAAGCAACATGGCCCAGAGCACCTGAGTAACAGTTGATCGCTTCATCAAGCCACCGCGGTTCGCAGCCTATTAAAGCTTGACACCCAACACACGCAAAACAAATCCCAGCGGCCAAATGCACAACACGAGCAACGGGACAATGCCGGCCAGCAACACACAGATGCGTTCATTTCTCACCATCGGCACGCGTCGCGCAAACATTGTCCATGCAAACAGACCGACCGTAACCAAGGGCACGGCAACCAGAAAATTGGCGCAAAGAGGTACCGACACAAATTCTGGGAGGGGTGCGACCTGGTTCACCGTGGCCAGAAGCGTCATACCTGTAATCAGCAGCACAAACCCCAACGGCACCGCACCCAGTCCGAGGAAAACAAGAATGATCGATCGCACCGCCCACCCGTGGTGGCGTCCTGCGGCATATCCCATGACAGGCAAGTAACGTTCTTCCTGGTGCCGGTCCAAAATACCTCCTGTAATCCCGATTGCTATTTGCCGGGTGCCGTGCTTCTAACGGGCGAGGGCACGATTGTCCATCGGGAATAGTGTTCCTTCGCCCGTTAGAAGCATGCCGTCGCAACGGGCCGTCAGCTATGATCTCACAAGCCGTTTATGCATGTTTCTGCTGCGAACGGCGCAGCAGAAGCACGGCACCCAGTCGTGGGCATGAACGAGACCCTTAAGGCGGGCCGACAGCGTGCGATTGTAGTGAAGGCTTCCAAGCCTTCACGTATCGATGCGCGGGACGTGAGGACTTGGAAGTCCTCACTACAAAACCTGGCCCCTGAGTTCATCTTTCCCGCCAGCGCATCTTGTGCAATACGCCAAAAATGCCCCCACCCCCCCGGAAAAATCTTGACAATCTTGACAATCTTTGACAAAAACCCCTGAAAAACCGCAGTTTCCGCAAAAAAACGTGACAATCTTCCAATAAAACCACACTTTTTGCAGGAATCAACCGAATAAAACGAATCAAGGGAAACAAGGGAACCAAAGGAAGAAGGGGGCTCAAACCGCGCCTTTCGGTCCTTCCATTGATTCCATTACTTCCCTTGCTTCCATCGCTTCCACTCGCAGGCTCCGAATCCTGCGTTACACGGCCAGCGGCTGCGCAGCCTTTTCCTGCAGAATCACCATGCGTTCGCGGACTTCGGAAGCCATGCGCGTATTGGGGAATTCGTCCGTAATCTGCTTGCCGATGCGCAGCGCTTCGGACCAATTCTTGTCGTGCACATGCAACGCGAATTGGACGCCAAGTTGCTGCAGGCGCTTCTTGAAAACGTCGCGGGCCATTTCCTTGTAGGCCGTCGCTTCGCTGGGCGAAAGGTATTGATCGAGCTGGCGAAGCAGATCGACGCTGCGATCCACATCGTCCTTGGCGATCGCATCCTTCCACTGCTTCAGCAAATCTCGCTTGTGCGAGTCACGCACATCGGCGATGCGGTCCGGCAGACGCCGCGCTTCGGGATGATTGGCAAACGTGCGGAGCAGCCGATCCGCTTCGCGGTCAGCCTCGGCAAACTCAAAGCGGGCCAGCAGCACGTTGACGTGCTCCACGGTCTCACGCACACGGGCATCAATCGCGGCCTTGCTGGTCTGCTGAATCTGTTCACGGAACTGGTCGGCTTCCTTCTGGTAGCCGAAGCGGCGTTCCATCTCGTTGACCAGCGTCATGGCGGCTTCAAAGTCGCCCTTGTCCATGTCTTCGCGAATCGCCTGACGCAGCACGGCCAAGTCCTTGGCGCGGTAGGCGATCTGTTTGGCGGCATCAGAAAGCGAATTGAGCTCACGCAGATTTTCGAGCAGGTGGCGCTGATTCTCCAGCGAGCCCTGAAGTTGTTCGGAGCGATAGCGGGCATCGATGGCGCGCTTATAAACCGCGGCGACGAGTTGCGACGCTACTTGTGGGGCCACAGCGACCACGAGGCCGAAGCCGGCGATGACGATCGCGGGCAGGGCGGCGCTGAGCCCGGCGGCGAAGTTGGCTTGCTTGGAAGCGATGACGGCGATGAGAACGATCCCCAAGCCGAGGACCGCGATGCCGAGGATGCTCAGGAGGTTAAGGACGCTACGCGCACGGGCGGCGAGTTTTTCGAGATCCATGACATGCCCTTTTTGTAGATACCGAGCCAAATTGGCGTTGCGTCCCTGCCAGAACGCACGAGAGATGACCTATACAATGTACGCCTGTGGTAGTTGGCGCGTCAAGAAAAACACCGGGGAATGCGAAGATCGGGGTGGAAGGCGACCAATAAAGCGGCGTGCGGCGGCCAATGACGAAATCTCATGGGGGCGGGTATGATTCCGCTCGATGGGAAACACTTGGCGACAGAAACTGTGCACGGCAGCACTCATGCTGGTCATGCTGGTGCTGGCGGTGCGGCTGACGGTGTCGGAGGCATGGCGGTCGCCGTTGTCGCAGCGGCTGGGGGCGGCGGCGCAAGTTGCGGCGGGCGAGGTTGTGGTTGCGGTGCCGGAGTTGGGGGCGGGGTTTATCTTCGGGTGCTGCGGGTTGACGCTGGCGGCGGGCGTGGCGGCGGGGTTTGCGGGGAAAGTACGGCGGAGGCACGTCGCGTGGCTGGGGGGGATTTTGTGCATCGCGGCGCTGCTGGCGTTTTCATGGGGCGGCGCTGCCAATAAGTTTGCGGCGATCGTCGGCATGTGCGATTTGCTGACTGCGCTGGTAGCGGGCTGGGTGGTGGCGGCTGCCGCGACGACGGCCAACCAGCGACGGCTGATCGTGGCGGCGCTCGCAGCGATTGCCGCGGCGTGGGTGATGCGGGGGATGATCCAGTGGCAGATCGACATTCCGGACATGATCAAGCTGTTCGAAGAGAACCGGGAGAAGATGCTGGCGTCGCAGGGGATCGCGCTGGGCGAGCCATCGGCGAAGCTGTTTGAAGATCGCCTGATGGGCGGCGAAGTTGGCGGCTACCTGGCAATGGTGAACGTGGCGGCGGCGGGATTGGTGGGACTGGTGAGCGTGCTGGTGGGGACGCTGATGGCGGCGGGGCGGTTCAGGACCACGTTGCCGGCGGAGGAGAAGGCGGGCAACGAAGTGCCGGTGCTGGCGATCACGTTGCCGGTGCTGGGCGTGCTGGCGGCGGGTGCGGGGCTAATGACGTTTCTCACGCAGAGCAAGGGCGGCGTGGCGATGATGCTGGCGGCGGCTGCGGGCATCGTGGTGGGGGTGCTGGCGTGGCGCATCGTGGTGCGGTGGCGGCGGGTGCTCTTTGCGGGGGCGATTGTCGCAGCGGTGGCCGGCGGCGTTGCGGTGATTGGTTATGGCGTGGCGAACGATCGGCTGCCAAGCAAGACGATGACGTTTCGCTGGCACTACTGGACGGCATCGGCGGAGATTGCCAGTGATCACCTGTGGCGGGGCGTGGGGCTGAACAATTTTGGGGATTATTACACGACGTATAAGCGGCCGAGCGCGCCGGAGGATGTGAAGGACCCGCACAGTTATTTTGTGCGGCTGGCGGCGGAAACGGGGGTGCCGACGACGGTGGTGATCGGGGGGCTGATCGTCGCGGTGATGTGCTGGGCGGTGCGTCGGAAGGGGGCAACGGACGAACCGGAAGAGACGCAGGTGTTTGTGCCGGTGGGAGTGGGGGGCGTTTTTGTATTGGTATGGTTGGTGGCGCGGCGCGTGCTGGCGGATGGGGCGGATGACTATTACACGCTGCTGACGATGGTGTTTGTGCCGTTGACGCTGGGGGTGTTTCTCGCAGCGTGGCAGGTATTGGGGCGGTTGACGGCGAATGGATTGCGCGCGGTGACAATCGCGGCGCTGGTGGGGGCGGGCGGCATGCTGGTGTATGACCAGATCAACACGGCGCTGGTGACGGGACCGGTGGCGATGTTGTTTTGGGTGCTGCTGGGATTGAGCGTGAGCGGGGCGGTGGAAACGGCGGTGAAGTCGCGGCGGAAGGCGCCGATCTTTGCGTGCGCGATGGTCGTGTTGCTGGCTGTGAACTTTGCCATCGGCATGTACTTGGCGATGGTGCTGTCGCCGCTGCCGCACGAGAATGCGTTTGTGAGGCACCTGGTACGGCGTGATTTTGTTGAGGCGTCGAAATCGCTGCGATGGGCGGTTGCGTTCTCGCCGCGGAGTGTTGATTTGTTGCGCTGGCAGGTGCGATTGAACAAGCAGTTGGGACAGGATGTCGAGGCGGACGTGCGGCGGATCATCGACATTGATCGCGCGAACGCGCTGGTGCGGGTGGACCTGGTGCGCGAGAACCCGGGTCTGCCGGCGGAACTGAAGCGACAGATGTTGGAAGATGCGCTGCGGTTTGATGCGGCGCTGGCGAGCGATGAGCCGAAAAAAATGAAGGCCAGCGATGTGGCTGACGTGCAGCGGTCGCTGGCCGAGTTGCGTGCGATGACGCAGCCGTGAGTTGTTACTGCATCAGGAAGACGTGCATGGAGGCGGGGGCGTTGATGGAAACCTTTTGGCCATGCTGGGTGATGTCGGACTTGCCGCCGTTGACGCGCCAGAGTTCGGGGCGGACGTGGTTGGTGATCTGGGCGATGATGTCGTTGCTGTCGAAGCTGGGCTTGATGGTGGGGGGGTTAACAGGCTTGCTGAAGAAGTCGCCGGAGTAAACGGGCTCGACTTTTTTGCGGGCGGCGAGTTCCTGGGCTTTCTTGAGGAAACGCGGGGCGCGGGCCTGCAGCACGGCGAGGTCGTAGGTCTTGGAAACCATCTGCAGATCGGCCTGGGCCTGCGTGGTGAGGAAGATGACGTTGTCGTCGGCGGTGATGACCATCGGTTCATGCGGAACAGCAACGGCGAGGAGGGCGATCACGGCTTCGCGGAGCGTGCATTCTTCGAGGGCGAGATCGAAGGTGGCTTTGTCATCGATGTTGGCTTGCTGCAAGGCGCGGGTGCTTAGCACGACGTTGGTCTTGGCGCTTTGGCCCAGTTGGGCCGCGGCCTGGCGCAGCGTGGTGGCCTTGAGTTCCGCGGCGGGTAGTTTGCGGTTGAGCAGCGTGGGATCTTTCTCGATGAAGGTAATGTTGTCGACCACTGCGGGGCGGTAGTTGGCGCCGAAGCCGTTGTTGATGGTACGCGGGAGGCTGGCGCCGCCGCTCAGCGACGTGCCGACGTTGCTGAAGGTGTCGATGCCGTCGAGTTGTGAGAACTGCGGACGGATGCCGATGGTGACGTAGCGATGGTCGGGCGACACCGACGCGCGGGCGTCGAGCACCGTGCCGGTGGTGAGCGTGGAGACGGTGGTGCTGGTGCCGGAGATTGTCTGGGCAAAGGCCGACGACGCGCCGAGGAGGAGTAGTAACGTTGTGATGCGAATGTTCATGAGCACCTCAAAGACCGAAACGCTGGCCGCCTTCGGGGGCGACGGGGCCGCCGATGGCTTCGTGAACGCTTTGCGGCGCGGTGACGATAAGTTTGCCGCTGAAGAAGACAACCGAGCATTCGCCGCCGTTTTCTTTCCAGATGTTGGGGCGGATGATATCGCGGATCATCTTGGCGAGGTCGTCGCCGCGTTTCTGGGGTGAATCGTCGTTGTTGCTGGCGACGGTGTCTTCCTTGAATATCCCGCCGCCGCCACCACCCCCCCCAATGCCCATGCCGCCGCCGCTGCCACCGGAGGTGGTGCCGCTGCGGGTGGCGGAGTTCAGATCGATCTGTGGGGGAGGCGAGGGGTTGTTGTTGGTCATGACGAGGTCATCGACGACGTAGACCTTGGTGATCATTTTGCGGTCGGCATCTTCCTGGGTGGTGACTTCGATGACGTTGTCGCTGACGTTGAAGACCAGCAGCGCGCTGGTGCCGGCCTGGTCGAGTACGAGGCGAAGCATTTTGCGAAGAGTGCGTTCGCGCACGTTGAGGGTGATGGGAGTGTCCTTGGCGATGCCGGCGGTTTCGAGGACTTTCCAGTTGACGACGATGTTGGCGCCGGAGAAGGCGCGCAGGTGATCGATGACGCGCGACATGGGAACATTTTCGACGTTGAGTTCTTTGATCGGCGTTGTCAGCGCTTTGCGTGCCCGATCGGAGTTGACTTGGGCATAGGAAGGAACGAACGAACCGACAGCTAAAACTGCTGCGGCAGCTACCACCAAGAGACGCACACGTGCCATCATACACCTCTCTTGCGAACGCCAGCCGCTGCCGCGACAACGACAGCTATGTATTATTAGACATTATAGATTGATTCACGTTTGTTAAACAACATTATTTTTTAAGCTGGGCTTGCAGTTCGTCGAGGCGGCGCTTCATGTCGTCGCGCCAGAGGCGTTTGAGCTCGGCCTGGCGGTGCTGGACGAAGTCGGACTTGGGCTTGGCGGCGGGGCGGTACTCTTCGGCCACGGCCTTGAGGGTTTCGGTTGTAATAGGTTGGGGTTCTTTCACTTGCAACTGGCCGTCGACGACGTCGCTGAGGGTGAAGCGGGGGAGTTCGCCGAGCTTGGCGAGGAGTTCGGGTTTGTCGCCGGCGTCGCGAATCGCCTTGCGCACGGCCACCAACTGGGCATGGTTGTCCACGATGGTGCTCTTGACCAAGTCCCCCAGGAAAATGGCGCGGACGCGCTGGATGACGGGGTCGGCCTTGAGCGCTTCCTTCATGGCGAAGGGATTGATGGGATCGAACATCTGGGCGGATTCTTTTTCGTAGAGTTCGGGCAGCACGTTGAGGCGGCCGAGGGGCGTGCGCTTGGGACCGCCGGGGACGCCGTTTTTGAAGGTCCAGAGGCGCTGGCCTTCGGGCGAGATGACGTACTCGATGAAGCGGCCGGCGAGTTCCTTGTGGGGCGCGCCGCGGAGCATGGCGATGGGATCGGGGTCGATGGTGCTGCCGCCCTCGGGCACGACGAAGCTGACGATGTGCGGACCGACGCGCTTGATGTGCACGCGGCCATAGAAGTCGATGACGATGCCCGCGACGGCGGCGGCAGAGCCAACATCATCGGAGGGGGCGGAGCCGTTCTCTTTGATGTATTCGGCGTTAGCGAAGATCTGCACGACGATGGGCCAGGCTTTTTCCCAGCCGTACTGCTGGAAGATCATGTCATAGCTGCTGAGCACCGAGCGCGACTTGGAGGGATCGGCGAGGGACAGGTGGCCGTACCATTGCGGGGCGGCGATGTCGTCCCAGTGTGTGGGCATGGGGAGTTTGAGTTCGTTGAGACGGTCTTTGTTGACCACGATGCCGAAGTTGGAAAGCGTGGCGGCGAACCAGAGGTTGTCCTTACCTTTCAGTGGCGTGCCGAAGATGTCGTTGGGCACGCGGTCGGCGACTTCCTTTGGCAGGGGGGCCACTTCGAGGAAGTTGTTCTTCATGAAGTCGTTGAAGGCTGCGGAGCCGCCGCCGAAGACGATGTCGGCATCAGCGGTGGGGCCGGTGGAGTAGCGTGAGTGTAGGTACTTTACGATGTTGCCGGTGCCGCCGCCGCCGATGTCGGGCCATTGGATTTTGACGGTTTTGCCGTGCTTGGCTTTGTGCCACTCGGAGAAACCTTGCTCGAATTCTTTGCGGATGTCGGTGCCGTGGGGGGAGATGACGTAGAGGGTGAGTTCGCCGGAGGTGGATTCATCGCGGCTGCAGGAGGCCATGAGCAGTGCGACGAGAGTGAGCGAAAGGATGATCAACGCTCGCATGGCCGCCTCATTCGTCCGCGACAAGCATGAGGTTTTCGGGGGCGATCGACACACTGACGACCGACGCCTTCGCGGTTTCAAACTTCGGGTTCATCTCGAAGGCTTTGATCTTCTGGCCGTTGGCGAGTTCGATTATGTGTTCGGCCATCTCGCCGAGGTAGGTGCTGGAGAGACGCTTGCCGGCGATGGTGTTGGGTGCGGCGGAGGGCTGGTCGCTGACGTTGACGCTTTCGGGGCGGAAGGCGACGACGAGTTTGCTGCCGTTGACGTTGGAACTGGCGGCCTGCAATGTGCCCACGGGCGTGCGGACGGTTATCGACTCGCCATTGCGGTTTTCAACGGTGGCGGGGAGGAAGTTGGATTCGCCAATGAAGTCGGCGACGAATTTGTTGACGGGTTTACGGTAGAGATCGGTGGGGGAGCCGGTCTGCTGGAGTTTGCCGAGCTTCATGACGGCGATTCCGTCGGCCATGGAGAGGGCTTCTTTCTGGTCGTGCGTGACGTAGATGGCGGTGATGCCGGTCTGCTCGACGATGCGGCGAATTTCGGCGCGCATCTCGAGGCGAAGCTTGGCGTCGAGGTTGGAGAGCGGTTCATCGAGCAGCAGGCACTTGGGGCGGATCGCAAGGGCGCGGGCGAGGGCCACGCGCTGCTGCTGGCCGCCGGAAAGTTGATTCGGTTTGCGCTCGGCGAGGTGGCCCATCTGCACGAGGTCGAGGGCGGCCTTGATACGTTCGGCGCGTTCGGGGTTTTTGACTTTGCGGACATCGAGGCCGAAGCCGACGTTGTCGGCGACGGTCATGTGGGGCCAGAGGGCGTAGCTCTGGAAGACCATGCCGGTGTCGCGTTTGTGGGGCGGGACATTGGTCATGTCCTGCTGGTCAAAGAGGATTGTGCCGGAGGTGGGAAGGCTGAAGCCGGCGATCATGCGGAGGAGCGTGGTTTTGCCGCAACCGGAGGGGCCGAGCAAAAAGTAGAGCGCGCCGGACGCAATTGTGAGCGACACGTTGTCGACGGCCGTCGTGCCGCCGAACTGCTTCGTGACGTTCTGGATATGAATCGCAACCATAGGTTCGCGTGGGAAGATACCACAAGCGTCGGGACGCGTATAGATAAAATGTTAGCGATGCGCTACGGCGATCAGGCTTCGAGATTGAGCCAGCGGACCTCTTGCGGGGTCAGTTGGATCTTAAGTGCGTCGAAGCTGGTGCGAGTCTCTTCCACGCTGCGCGGGCCAATGAGGGCGAAGGTGGGAAACTCCTGATTGAGCACGTAGGCGAGCGCAATCTGGATGGGCGTGACGCCTTTCTTCGCGGCCAGTTCTTTCGCACGGGCCTGGCGCTGGAAGTTGTCGTCGCTGTACCAGCAGCGGACGAGTTCTTTGTCGGCAGTGTTGTTCGGATCGCCCAGCGTGAAGAAGCCGCGGGCCTGGCTGGACCAGGGGATCAGCGGCATCTTGGTGGTGCGGTGCCAGGCCATGAGCTTGGGATCGGAAACCGAAATGCAGCCCGGCCAGGGCGCATCGACCATGCGGGCGAGGCTGAGGTTGTTGGACACTGCGACGAAGCCGGTCTTGCCGTTCTTGCGGGCGTATTCGTTGAAGGCTTCGATGCGTTCAGCCGTCCAGTTGGAGCCGCCGAAGATCTTGATGCGGCCGGCGGCTTTGTGTTCGTTGAGGACATCGACAAACTCGCCGACGGGGATGTCGAGGTTGTCGCGGTGCATCATATAGATGTCCATGTGGTCCATCTGCAGGCGGTCGAGCGACTCCTTGAGTTGCTTGGTGAGATTGACGGGATCGCACTGCGGGGTGTGGGCGCCTTTGTCGAGGATGACGACCTTGTCACGCACGTTGCGGCTCTTGACCCATTGGCCGAGGGCGCGTTCGCACTGGCCGCCGCCGTAGACATAGGCGCTGTCAAAGGCGTTGCCGCCGCGCTCGAAGTAGTCGTCGAACATGGCCGCAGCGTGGGCGAATTGATCGAGGCGCTGGTTGTCGACGCCCATGAGGAGGCGCGCGATGGGTTTGTCGAGGCCGGGGAGTTTGCCGTACTGCATGAAGTTGTCGCTGCGCACGGCGAGCGGCTTGCCGGTGATGGGCATGGTGCGTGCGGCGGGCTTTTCGGATTCATATTGTTGGCCCATGCCTTGGCGCCAGCGATCGAGGGTCTTCATGTTGCCGAGGGTGTCGGACCAACTCATGGCGGGCCAATCGGCCTGCTGGGCACCGCGTTCGACGACGTCGGCGAGGCGATCGGCTTCGAGGGCGTAAACATTCACATCGGCATCGCAGGCGTGTTCGATTGTGTCTTTGCCTTTGCTCACGATGACCTTGTTGCCGGTGTCGGCAGGCACCCATGTGCCCACGGTGATCTTGCCCTTGTCGCCGTAGATGCGGGTGACGTTTTCCATATTGACCTGCACGCCGGTGGCCCACTCGGCAATGATCTCGTGACCGCCGTGTGCGAACTTGGCGACAGCCGCGGCGTATTCGTCGACGCCGGTGGAACCGATGACGCCGGTGGCTTTGAGGTCTACCGGGTCGGCGGAATTGTTGAGACCGAAAGCGGCGCCGGCGATGAGGCGTGTGAAGCTGACGGGATAGCAGCCGACATCGAGAATGCCGCCGCCCCCGAGGGTGTTGTTGAGCAGGCGATGATTTTCCCAGCCGGGGTTCTTGCCCATGTTGAAGCTGAACGCGGACTGGATGGCGCGGACCTGGCCGATCTCGCCGGCCTTGATGAGTTCGATCGTCTTGGCCACGAGCGGGTGGCAGCGGTACATGAACGCTTCCATGAGGGCAACGCCGTTGCGGCGTGCGGCTTCGATCACCAGCATGGCATCGGCGTGGTTGATGGCGATGGGCTTCTCGACGATCACGTGCTTCTTGGCTTCGCAGGCCATGATCGCCAGACGCGGGTGCTCATGGTGCGGGGTGGCGATGTAAACGGCGTGGACGTTTTTGTCGGCGAAGAGCTCTTCATAGCTGCCGTAGCGCTTCACGCTGTCGGCCTTGTCGCCGAGAAAGTCTTTGCCCCAAGCCTGGGCCTTCTCCAGCGACCGGCTGGCCACGGCAACCAACTTGCCTTTTTTCGACCCCAGAACACCCCTTGCGAAAATACCGGCGATACGCCCCGTCGAAACAATACCCCAGTTCAACATGTGTTTTTACGTCCTTCGTGATAGCGACTGTTTAAACCAACTAGCGTAACGCAAAACGCCGCCGCCGCAAGAAACATGCATACTTACGGCTCATCGCGACGTGTCAGTTGCATGATATTGTCACGCAGGTTCGTGCGAAGTTTTTCAACGCGTTCAAGGGCGGGACCGATGTCGAGCCATTGGTGTGAGCCTTCGGGGTTGCGGACAACGCTGCCATAGCGGATGCGGGCGCGGGTTCGCGGAGCGACGATGTCGATCTGGCGGGTGACTTCAATCGTGAGCGTGGTGGCGTCTCTGATGGGGCCGAGCGTGACACTGGTGCCCTGGATCAGGGCCATGCCCAACTCAGTGGGCTGCTGATCGGTCAGGCAGCAGATGTGTCGTAGGACGACGGGGTCGCGGCCAACGCAGGTGAGCGTGGTATGTTCGTCGCTCACGGTGATCAGCAAGCCGTTGACGGTCACGGTGCCGCTGGACTTGTCGAGTTTGATCTCGTGCGTTTCGATGGGGGTGTGGTCGACGTTGAACACCGCGATGAAACGGGACGTGTAATCGACGAGGTAGCCGGGCAGTTCAACTGGTTCAGGCAGGCCCGGAACGAAGATTTCAAGAATGACGGGTTTGCCGATGTAGCGTTCGAGAAGGGGTTCATAGGCGTTGGCGGCGAGGTTGACCACGGTGCCGGTGAGTTGGTTGATGTCGTTGGCTTGCGTACCGATGGCGGCACCGGTGGGGCTGGTGCGTGTGATGCGTCCGATGATGAGGCCCACGGTTTTGGTGATGGCGTCGCGCAGGGTGTTCATGAGGTTGCCGAGCCAGCGGCGGAACCGGCGCAGCACGCCGGGGTTGAAGGTTTTGCGGATCTGTCGTTTGCGGTCTTGCTTTTCCTGGTCGGTCAGACCGTGGACGGATCGTGTAATAGCGACCACCGGGGCGAATTCGTCGTCGTAGATGAGCGCGGAGGATTTGACGAGTTTGCGCCGCGTGGTGAAGGGTTCATCAAACAGAAGTTCGACACCTTGCGACAGCACGACGAGGTCGCCCCAGATGGTGGGGCGTTTTTCCACGAAGAGCGCGACGTGGTAGTCGTCGAGGAGTTTGAGGGCCTTGTCCTTTGCCAGGCGACGCAGGAATGCCGACAGGATAGTGACCAGAAAGATCGCGAGTACGCTGAACCAGAAAATGGTGTCGAGCGTGAGGCCGCCGCCCGTGGGTGCGGGCGGTGGGGGAGGGACCTGGGCCAGTATGTGCATGGGTATAGGCATGGGCGGGATATTCTAGCGGCTTTGTGACACGTGTCGCGGGTCGCGAACAAAACGGAAGAGCATCAGCAGTGCCACACTGGATGCGACGAGGCAGCCGAGGAATACGGGCGTCATGCCGCTGTAGCGTGCGACTGTGCCCCAGATCAACGGTCCGCCGATGGCGATCGGTGCGATCGCGAGGCTGCCTGCCGTGATGTGCGCCAACCGGTGATCGTGCGGGCAGGTTTCGAACAGCATGTTCTGGTGGCTCATGAAGGCCGCGCCGTTGGCCAGGCCGATGAGTCCAAACGTTGCGAAGCAGCTGATGGTACCGCTGGTGAACAGCGGCAGTGAGAGCGCCACGGTCTGGGCCGTGACGGCCATCAATTGGCCGAGGCGATGGCCACGCGTGTCGCCAAGCCGCCCGGCGATGAGATTCATCAGGGCTTGCATGATCGTCATCATGCTGCCTGCGGCGACAACCGTAGCGCCGGGCACATTGCCGCCGGCTTCGGAGGTGTAATAGCTGGTGATCAGCAGCGTGATGCAGAAGCCGAGGACGGCCATGGCCCGTGCTGAAAGGTACAGCCGGAAATTGTGGTGCGTGTAGCTGTGGCGGATCTTGGCGAGCAACTCACGAATGGTCGGGGTTGCAGGAGGCGCACCCGTGTCTGGCGGATCGTGCACAAACATGAAGGCAACGAGCGACAGGCTTGCGGTGATCGTCGCACAGAAGTAAAGGATCGCGAAGGCCTTGGGCGGGCCCATGGTTGCGATGATCTGCGCTGCAGCCAGCGCGCCGAGCGATCCCATCGCCGAAGCCAGGCAGAACGATGCGCCCATGACGGTGCCGCGCACGGACTTGTCGAAGAGATGGGCGATCCAGTCGAACCAGACGCCGAGGATGGCGCCGATGGACATGATGTACCACGCGAATAGTGTGAGCAGCACGATGCGCACGGCCGTGTTGGACCAGCCCCATTGCGGGCCGAACCAGAGCAGCGCGCCCATGATCGGAAGCGTCGGGATCATGGGAAGGAAATGCCACCAGATGAGTCGCCATTTGAGGTTGTGGCGTGACCTGAACAGGTAAAGGCCCGCGAACTGTGGGAGGAGGAATGATGCGGATTCGATCGCGGAGATGGAGCCGAGCATCGTCTTGCCGGCGCCGAGTTCTTTGAGTGCCACGACGAGGACGGTGCTGGGCAAAATCATGTTGGCGCCGAGGCCCCAGAGGCCCTCGCCGATGCCATTGAGCACTGCGTTACGTCGCACAATAGGTGACATGAGAGGGAAGTGTAGGGGTTCTGAGCTGCTCCGCAACGTCCGGACGCTTTGTCGTAGGCCGCGTGTCAGCTTGCTGAGGGCATCGTTTATCGGTCTCTTGCGGGGGATCGCCATACGCATCTATGTATTCACCACGCATCGCCCGTGGCAACTTTATTGACCCTTGCGATTCGCCGATAGACCCAATGGTCATATCGACGGAGGCTTATGCGAGCGGCACAAACCAGGGTGACAGGGCTGTTGATGCTGGCGGTAGGCGCTACCACCGCTTTGGCAGTCTATTGGCTGCCGCGGGTAGCGCAGGACGCGCCGCTGAGCTCCTATCACGCGCCAACGCTGGTGGCGAGCTCGGTCGTCGTGGCGTTGCTGGCGGCAATTGCGCTGCACCGGGACAGCGTCAAGCACACGCGTCGCGCCTTTGAGCAACTTAAGCAGTGTGCCCTGAGCGAAACTCCCTGTGCGGGTGACCTCATTAATGAACGCAGCGGCGGCGAGGTGGCCCGTGAACTTCGCGAGCACATCGATGCGCAGAAGAAGAAGATCGACAACCTGCTGATGCAGAAGAAGAACCTCGAGATTCAGCTGAAGATCGCTGACGCCCAACGCAAACAGACGCAGGTCATGATTCACGGCATCAGCGATGCGGTCATCATCACCGATGCCTTTGATGAAACACTGATCGCCAACCCGGCGGCGGGCGACCTCTTTGCCTTTGATGCCAACAAGGCAGCGCGCCAACCGGTGGCGAAGCTGCTGACGGGCAGCGCGCTGGCGGGCCACATCACGGAGATGCGCCAGCACCATGCCCGCACCAACCGGCGCACTTTTGAATTTGAGCACGAAGTCGACAAGCAGCCGCGGCACTTCAGCGTGACGATGACGTGCGTCAATGACAGCACCGATCAATTCGGCGGCGTGGTGACCGTATTGCACGACATCACGCGCGAGAAGGAAGTCGGCAAGATGAAGAATGAGTTCGTGAGCCATGTGAGCCACGAACTGCGAACGCCGCTGTCGAGCATCAAGGCCTATGCCGAACTGCTCGTGGACGGCGAAGCGAGCGACGAGAAGACGCGGCAGGAGTTCTATCACGTGATCCAGACCGAGGCGAACCGTCTCGGCCGGCTGATCGACAACATTCTGAACATCAGCCGCATCGAAGCGGGCATGATGAAAGTCAACAAGAAGCCGGTGGACGTGAGCGCCGTGGTTAAGCAGGTGCTGGAAGTGGCGATGCCGACCGCGAAGGAGAAGCAGATACAACTGGTTGATCAACTCAAGCCGGTGTTCGATCACGTAAACGCCGACCGCGACATGATCTACCAGGCGTGTCTGAACCTGGTGAGCAATGCGATCAAGTACACCCCGAGTGGCGGCACCGTGAAGGTCTCGCTGGATCTGGATGAAGCGGCACGCCAGGTCAAGGTGCTGGTCACCGACACCGGCGTGGGCATCCCGGCCGATGCGATGAAGCACCTCTTCGAGAAATTCTTCCGCGTGGAACAGAACAAGAGCATGGCCAAGGGCTCGGGCCTGGGCCTGAACCTGACGAGGCAGATCGTCGAAAGCGTGCACGAAGGCAAAATGCTCGTGCAGAGCGAAGTTGGCAAGGGATCCACCTTCGGCTTCACACTGCCGCTGGCGGCATAAGAAAGGCAAGCGTCATGAACGGCAAGACGATTCTCTGTGCGGACGATGAAGCCCACATTCTGCATGTGGTCTCGCTGAAACTGCAGAACGCAGGCTTCAACGTGATTATGGCACGTGACGGCGAGGAAGCCTTCGAAGCGGCCATGGGCGCCACCATCGACATGGTCATCACCGACTACCAGATGCCCAACGCCTCGGGACTCGACCTTGCCAAACGCCTGCACAAAGAGCCCGGCAAACGCGATCTGCCGGTGCTGCTGCTCACGGCCCATGGTCTGGGCCTCGAACGTGTTGATCTGGTTCGCGCGGGCATCTCCGCCTGTCTCTCAAAGCCCTTCAGCCCCCGCGAACTGCTTGAAAAAGTCCACGAACTGCTGGCGCAGAGTGCGCCGCGTCCAAACACCGCCGGGTCGACCCCTTCTGAAGCAACTGCGAGTCCTGCTTAACGAAGGCTGCTATGGCTGTGATGGTCACAAATCGTTCGACGCATCCCAACTCGACGGTGCTCACGCGCCTCGCTGAACGGTGGCGCCCCGCCGGCCTTTACCTGGCCTGCATGGACCGTGAGGGGAATCTGCTGTGGCATGATTCGCACATGCCGCGGCTTATGGCGATTGCCGTCACCGCGGATGCGAGCATCGCCCAGCAGATCAAGGCGCTGAGTGAAGGCAACGCGACCAAGTCGCGGCTGCAGTCGCCGTTCAATGGCGTACAGGTGTATGCCGCGCCCTTTGGCCGGCGCAAGAAATCGGCCACCTGGGTTGTGATGTTGGCCCGCGTGGATGCCATTACTCCCAACGAAAATCTCGACCGGGCAGCCGGCAAATCGTCGCTGGATGTGCAGGGCCTGATTGTGCAGACGCAGCGTGTCCCGGTGATTCACACCGACTTGCTGCCGTCACTCGTCGAAGTGGCTGAGCACATGTATGAAGACATGCAGTCCACGGCGTTGATGCAAAATGAAATCTCCTCGGTCACCGAGCAACTCACCACCACCTACGAAGAAATCAGCCTGCTGCACAAAATCTCCTCGGGCATGCGTTTCAGCCAGAAGCCCACGGCCTTCCTTGAACAAGTCTGCCGCGAGGTGCAGGAAATTGGCGGATACCGCGCCGTTGCCGTTGCCCTTGCCCAGCCGCGGGAGAACTCGCAGCAGGTGGACTTGAACGGTATCGCCACGCTTGTAGGCAACTGCCCGGTTAATAACGACATGCTCGTTCACGCCTTGCACGAGCCGCTGCTGGACGCGCTCCACGCCGGCGATGCCATGGTTTACAACGAGATCGCCCCTGACGATGTGTGGGCGAATCTGCGCACGTCGATGCAACGCTTCGCCTGCGTGCCGCTGGTCCGCGATCGCCGTCCCCTGGGCGTGATGCTTGCCATCGACAAAACCGACCACAGCGAATTCAACTCCGTGGACATGAAACTGCTGACCAACGTCGGCAACCAGTGCGCGATCTTCCTTGAGAATGCCGCGCTCTACCAGGACATGCAGGGCCTTTTCATGGGCGTGTTGCATGCCCTCACGCGATCGATCGACGCCAAGGACGCTTACACCCGCGGCCACTCGCAGCGCGTCGCGGAACTCTCGCGGGCACTCGCGCAGCGTATCGGCCTGCCGGATGAACAATGCGAACGCATCTACCTGTCGGGTCTGTTGCACGATGTCGGCAAGATCGGTGTGCCCGAAGCCGTGCTGACCAAGCCCGGCCGCCTGACCGATGCCGAGTTCGACACCATCAAGAAGCATCCGATCATCGGCGCCCAGATTCTTGGCAACATTAAGCAACTGCAGGACATCCTGCCCGGCGTGCTCTACCACCACGAACGCTGGGATGGCCGTGGGTATCCCTACCAGCTCAGCGGCGAAGCGATCCCGCTCATCGGGCGCATCATCTGCGTGGCTGATTCCTTCGACGCGATGAGCTCGACCCGCACGTACCGCCCGGCGTTGCCGCTCGATACCGTGCTCGCGGAAATCAAGCGCTGTGCGGGGGCACAGTTTGACCCGGCGTTGGCGGCGGCCTTCGTGGCACTCGATTTCTCGCAATACAAGAAGAGCATGGATGAGGCCCTCGCCAGCATCAAGCCGGTGAGCATCACCGCCACTGACAGCAGCGGAGGTCAGTGATGAACGTACGCTGCGAAGACTATGACCACGTGACGGTGGTGGCGCTCTCGGGCGAACTCAACGCTGATACCGTCGAGAACGTGCGGAAGCACATCGACCAGCGGATTGAAAACAAGGTCCGCTTCTTCGTGCTCGATCTCGAGCAGATGACCTATGTCGACTCCAAGGGACTGGAACTGCTGCTCTGGCTGCAGGAACAGTGCGATGAACGACTCGGCCAGGTGCGGCTGAACAAGCCTGACGAAACGTGCCGGAAGATTCTCCAGGTGACGCGGCTCGACGGCCGCTTTGACATCTTTGACGACGTGACCGAAGCCGTGAAGACAATGCGCTAACAGTCGCCTGGGCAGACGACCGTTAACTGAACCTTGAACTTGGGAAAATGTGGTGATCGCAACTGCCGCAAAACGAAAGACCATCGGGCAGGTCCTGATCAGCAAGGGGCTGATTGATCAGGCCACGCTCGATGCCACGCTTGAAGAGCAGAAAGCTGCGGGCCGGCGGAAGCTGCTCGGCGAGTTGCTCATTGAGAAGAATCTCATCAACGAAGAGCAGCTGTGCGAAACGCTCGCCGAGTTGCACGGCGTGCCGTACGCCAAGGTCTCGCCGAAGATTTGCGACCCGCGCATCATCGAAGTGCTGCCGCGCGAATTCCTCGAAAAACACAGCGTACTGCCGATGTTTTTGGTCAACGGCATGTTGACAGTGGCGCTCGCGGAGCCGTCGAATCTCTTTCTGATCGAAGAAATCCAGCAGCTCACGGGCCACCAGGTGCAGGTGGTGGCGAGCACCCAGCGCGATATCGCAGCCACCATGCAGGCCCACCTGCCGGCGGCGAACGTCTTCGTCATTGACGACATCATTGATGAAGTCAAACCCGAGGACTTCACCCTGGTTGAAACCCAGGTTGAAGATATCGGCAACCTGCAGGAAGTCGCCGGCCATTCGCCGGTCATCAAGCTGGTCAACTATCTGCTGTACCATGCCGTGCGCGAGGGCGCATCTGATATCCATATTGAGCCCGACGAGAAGAAGTCGCGCGTGCGTTATCGCGTTGATGGTCGGCTGTTTGAGAAGCTCTGCCCGCCGCACCAGATGCACCCGGCGATCGTCAGCCGCATCAAGATCATGTCGGGGCTCGATATTTCTGAGCGTCGCTTGCCGCAGGATGGTGGTATTCACGTGCTGCTCGAGGGCCGCCCGATCGACCTTCGCGTCAGCACCATGCCAGAAAAGTATGGTGAAAAAGCGGTCATTCGTATCATCGATAACCGCAACATCCCGATCAATTTGGAGAAGCTCGGTCTCGCGTTCGACATGCTGACGGAGCTGCGCAAGGTGCTCGAACAGCCCAACGGCATCGTGCTCGTCACGGGTCCGACGGGTTCAGGTAAGTCGACCACGCTTTACGCCTCGCTGCAGGAACTGCACGAGCCTGACATCAACATCTGCACGGTTGAGGATCCGGTCGAGTTCAAACTCTCGGGCATCAACCAGTTTCAGACGAATGAGAAAATCGGTTTCACGTTCGCCGCGGCGCTGCGGTCGCTGTTGCGGCAAGACCCTGATGTCATCATGGTCGGCGAAGTCCGCGACACCGAGACGGCGCGCATTGCCATTCAGGCCGCGCTGACGGGCCACCTCGTGCTCTCCACGCTGCACACCAACGATGCGCCGAGCTCAATCGTGCGCTTGGTCAACATGGGTATTGAGCCCTATTTGATCGCCGCGTCGCTGCGGGCGGTTATCGCACAGCGGCTTGTCCGCAAACTGTGCCCCGCGTGCAAAGAGCAATACGAACCGCCGATGAACATTCGCCACATCGTGGAGAAAGCGGCCGGCCCGTTTGATGCGCTTTACAAACCCAAGGGCTGCAAGAAGTGCCGCAACACCGGCTACACCGGGCGTATCGGCATCTATGAATTGCTGGTGCCCGACACCGAGATGATGGAAGCGATTGTGGCCGGCGCCACCATGGGCCGGCTGCGCGAGATGTGCAAAGAGAAAGAAGTCCCCACGCTGCGTGCCGACGGCCTGGTCAAGGTGAAGGCCGGCATCACGACGTACGAAGAGATTTTGAGGGCGACCGCACTGTGACCATGCAGGCCGTACCAGTTCGATTTGCGTATCAAGCGCGTGACCAGCGTGGTCAGGTTGTGCAGGGGATCGTCGCTGCGCTGAATCTCGCCGAAGCCACGAAGGCGCTGCGTGCTGAAGGTAAATACATCGTTGATATCAAGCCCGCCAAGGCCGGCCAGGCTGCGGCCGAGGCGCCCGTCAGCGATGTCGTTGTTGACAAAACCGCAAAGGCTAAGCGCGAGGAGCTGATCCACTTCACGATGCAATTGTCGGTGATGGTGGATACCGGCGTGCCGCTGAGCGATGCGCTGCAATCGCTGGCGGATCAGACATCAAGCGAAGTGTTCGGGGCGGTGCTCAAGAACATCGTGCAGGATGTGCAGGGGGGTAAGGACTTTTCATCCGCCATCGAGCGCTACCCGCGGATCTTCCCGAAGTACTACGTCTCGCTCGTGCGCGCTTCTGAGCTTTCCGGCACCATGGGGCCGATCCTGCGCCGCCTCTCGGAGTACCTGCTCGGCCAGCGTGAAATCGTCAAGAAGGTCAAGGGTTCGCTCATCTACCCGGGCTTCATGTTCTTCATGTCGATCAGTGTGACGATCTTCCTGCTCACGGTGGTGCTGCCGCGGTTCACGAGCATCTTCGCCGCACGCAAAGCGGCACTGCCGCTGCCGACGCAGATACTCATGGCCGTCTCCGGCTCGTTGATTAACTATTGGTATTTGTGGGTCGGTGGGGCGGTGGCGCTGACCATCGGCACGATCTTCTTTGCCCGTACGCCCACGGGCGAACGCTTCTTCGACTGGCTCAAACTCCACGTGCCGATCTTCGGTCCGATGTTTCACAAGTTGCACCTGTCGCGCTCGCTCTCAACGATGGGCACGATGCTTACCGCTGGCGTGCAGATGATGGACTGCCTGCAGATTGTGAAGGAAGTATCGGGCAACCATTACTACGCCACGCTTTGGGAAGAAGTGAAGGACAAAGTCCAGAACGGGTCGCAGTTGTCGGAACCCCTGGTGAAGTCGCCGCTGATTCCCAAGAGCGTGGCCCAGATGATCCTCTCGGGCGAGAAGACCGGCGAACTGCCCAACGTGCTCAACCGCGTCTCGATCTACATGGAAGAGGACCTGCGCACGGCCATCAAGACCGCGACGCAATTCATCGAGCCGGTCATGATCGGCATGATGGGCGTGATGATCGGCGGCGTGGCCATCGCCATGCTGATGCCGATCCTGACGATCAGCAAAGTGATGTCGCAGTAAAAGGCAAAAACTAAAACGCAAAACTCAAAACGGAAAATTCCAGACGCGTCGCTGCGCTGTGGCTGTGTTTCGTTTTGAGTTTTGCGTTTTATTTTTTGCGTTTCGCAAAAAAGGAACAGGCGGACGATCTCGCGTTTTAATCGGCCGCCTGCTCAAACAAAAACCCTGATCGGAGCTCGAACTTTCCCGCCCCCCCGGTGCCTCAGTTCCGACCGCCGCCTCGTGATGGGCCGGCGGTGACAGGTCATCAGCGCCAGCCGATCACAGCGGTCGGAGGAATGGTTTTAGTCTTTGAGTCCGCCACCGTTGGCGTTGCCATCTTCGCTCGAGGACTCGAGCATCTGGCGGAGATACGCGTTCTCGCGCCGGGTGGCTTCCAGATCAAAGACCAGATACTTCACAGAGAGCCGCAGCCAGTCGAGGCTCTCTTGAAGATTGTTGATGGATGTGCGGAGCTGGTTATGACGGTCCTGGGTTTCCTTGGCGAGGGCCTGCAGCCGTTCGCGTTCGCTCTCAGGCAGCGTCTCGATCTCGGTCATGAGTTCGCCGAGCTTGGTTTGGAAGGTCGTCTCGTCCATTTTTTCCCCTTCGTGGTTGGTGACGAGGAGACTATTAACAAAGGCAGTGCCAACAGCCTCTGCGGAGCAGTGACGACCGATAAAGCTCTGCCTTTCAGTACAGACCCGTGATGTACCGCGACCGTAGGCCCGTTTATCGGTCCGTGCCAGTCAGACCGTGTGAAGCGACTTTGAGGCGTGTTGCGGAAAAACAACACGACGCGTTGCCTGTGCGATGCGTCCACTACACACGAGCAGGGGCTCGGGGCGGAATGTTGTCGCCACGCGACGTGATCAGCTGCGCCGTAAGATGGCGAAATACCCGCCGTCGCGCTGCTGGTTGGCTTCGCCCGCCTGGGGCACGGTCGTCTCTTGGTGTTCGAGTGTGAGGTCGGACCGCAGCTTCAACACGGTCTGTACAACTTGGTCGTTCTCACGCGGGTCGATCGAACAGGTCGCGTACACAACGGTGCACCCGGCCGCGGTAAGGTCGGCTGCCTGCTGCAGCAACCGGGCCTGCAGGCTGCGCAAGGCCACATGATCCAGCGCCGGCCAGCGCCACCGCGACTGCACCCGCCGCGCCATCACCCCCGTGTTTGAACATGGCACATCCGCCAGCACCAGCTGAAACGATGCGGGCGATTTGAGCGTGCTCATGGCGGCGGAGCGCGCGTTCTTCAATTGCAGTTCATCCACCCGCTTCTGCAGGCGGGCCAACTTCAGATCATCAATATCGGTCCCCGTGACCTGGGCCTGCGGAAACGTCCGGGCCAGTTGCACGGTCTTCGTGCCCAGGCCGGCGCACAGGTCGAGAATCGTCGCAGGGGTGAGATTTCGTTCCGCCAAGGCGCGAATCGGCTTGCCCGCGGTGGGGTCCTGCGGACTCAGCTTGCCCGCATGCACGAGCGTTTCGATGTCCGGCGACCAGCCTTCGGCAGCCACGAGATAACGCGGCGTCTCATGTGGCACCAGCCCAAGCGTTGCGGGCACATCGATCGATGATGCATCCACGCGACACGTGACGAATGGCCGACGGTTGTTGGCGAGCATGATGTCGCCCGCTGTCTCCAAGCCATAGGTCTCGGTTAAGAACACGGCCAGTTTGCCGGGGTGGCTGCGGGTCTGCGACAGATGGGCAATCGGGAACTGCTTCGGATCGGTGAACAAGTCGCGGTTGAAAATCACTTCCTCAGTGTGTGAGACGGCAAAGCGGTTTCGGCCAATGCCGGAGCGTGGCTGCCACTTGGGCTCAAGCCGCGTGATGCCACGCAGCACGGCGTTGATGAGGCCGCCGGCTCGGGGCGCTGCGGTCCGCGCAAGCGTGACCGTCGCGTCCACCGCGGCATACGCCGGCTCGCGCTGAATCAACAACTGATAGGCACCCATCAGCAGCAGCAAATGCACCGACTGATCAAGCGATTGCAGCGGTTGCTTCAACTGTGATGCGATCACAATATCCAGCGTACCCCGCCAGCGCAGAATGCCCGTCAGAAGATCAAATGCGAACGCCCGGTCACGCGTCTCAAGCCGCGCCCAATCACGATCGTCGCGCTCCGGCAAGTGGGGCGGGTCTTCGATCTTCCGCCAGCGCGACAAAACATTCAGAACAATCTCACGGGCAGTGGGCATGGCAAGGTTCTTTCGTCAAACGGAATAACACAATCACAACCGCATTCAAGCCAGCGGCAATTCGATGCGGAAACTCGTTCCGCGGTTGGGTTCGGAATTCACCACGATGTGGCCGCCGTGCTCTTCAATGATGCGGCGGGTAGTGGGCAGGCCCAAGCCGGTGCCGCCCTTCTTGGTGGTGTAGTAGGCCTCGAAAATCCGCGGAATGTTTTCCGCCGAGATCCCAACGCCGGTGTCCGACACATACAGAATCGCATGCGTCTTCGACGCCATCGTGCGAATCATCAGCTCGCCGCCGTTCGGCATGGCCTGGATGGCATTGAGCATCAGGTTGAGCAATGCCTGTTTGAACAGGTTGCTGTCCAGGCGGCAGTGGGGGGCTTCGGGGGCGAGTGCCGTCAGGATGCGCACCTTGCCGGCCTGCGCCTGGGCGTGCAGAAAATCAACGAGGTCCTGCACCAGCGTGTTCAGGCCGACATTCTCGAGACGCAATTCAATGCGACCGGCAAAGCGCAGAAAATCATCCAGTGTCTGCCGCAGTCGCTCCGCTTCTTTTTTCACAGTAGCGATGCGATTCAGCATCGGCTGCTTCTCGGCAAGCTGGGCCGCCGCCAAGTCTTCTTCCAGCAACTGGAGGTGCAGCTTCATCGTCGACAGTGGATTTTTCAGTTCATGGGCGAGACCCGCCGCCAGTTTGCCCATTTCGGCAAGCTGCTCAAGCCGCGCAGACCGCTCCGCCTCGCGCCGCACGCGGCGCGGGCGTTTGTCATCGGATGATGTTGCAGATTGAGCGTACGACATGCTCTTTGCCGCGCTCAATTGATGGTCATCAATTGAGCGCTGTTCTTAACCGCGCTGGCCCCAGGACCGCTTCATGCGTTCGAGGTAGCGTTCCATGGCGCCGGCCACGTTTGCGGCGGGCTGGTTCGGCACGAACGGCTGGGCGCCTTCACGCACCGGCGTGGCGACGTTGCCGTTGACGTTGCTGCGCTGCCCGCGCTGGTTCTGCTGGCCGCGACCTTGCTGCTGGTTGCTCCGGCCGCCGCGGTTCTTCTGTTTCTGCTTCTTGCCGAACTTCTGATACCCGCCATGGCCGCCGCCACCACCACCGCCGTTACCATAGTGCTGCGGCTGGTACTGGGGCTGATACTGCGGCTGGCGCATCGGGCGCGGCTCAAGCTCCGGCGCTGCCGCCGGCACCACTGCTGCCGCCACGGGTGCTTCCGCAACCGCGGCTGCTGCCACGGGCGTTGCCGTCGCATCGGCGCCAACCGTTGCAGGCGCCGGCACTGCTGCCGCCGCTGCCGCGGGATCTGCCACCTTCGGCGGATTCACGCGCTTTACATTCTTGGCGAGCAAACCCTTCGGTCCCTGCTCGACTTCATACTCAACTTCTTCACCCTCTTCGAGGCTGCGAAAGCCGTCCCCGGTGATCACCGAGAAATGCACGAACACATCGCGACCCTGGTCGTCGAGCACAAAACCGAAGCCCTTGCGACCATCAAACCACTTAACTTTACCCACAGGCATGAACACACCTCAGACACAGACATGTACGCTCGGCCGAATACAACGGTCCGTCGCGTTTACATACACTGATTTAGATACCTTCCGGTAGATACACAGAATCACTTGCCTAACACTGCAAACTAAAGGCTATTAACCTTCTCGGCGAAACGCTTCCGCCACCATCACTTGAATTGAACCCTTGCCACCTAACGCTCTACGCCACCAGCCGCCACATGCTGCTAACTAACAAATTCTATACCGCCACATACTTCGCGTCGGCACAATGCCGAACCCGCAACTCTTATGCACGCCATTGACTTGTTTTCAGGGCATCGCGTGACAACTTGCACGCGATACGCGGTATTCTACCGATGAGATCGGGCGAAAAGCAAGAGGGCGCTTGCCAGAACGCTTGCCCTCGCCCCCGCCAACCCTAAGATGACCGCATTCCTCATGTCGTAAGGTTGAGATGAACCTGCCTCCCAACTTCTGGTCCACCCCCGAATCGGCCGCCCTGGTCATCGCCCTCGTGCCCGCGTTCCTCCTCGCCGCACTGGTCATGGCCATCTGCTTGTTCCTCTTCGGCCGCACGCGCGCCGGCCTGCCCGTGCGGTTCACCAACTGCTACGCCATCGCCACCCTGGCATTCGGGTTTATCGTTGTCCTGCACCTCTTCGCCCTGATCCTCGGCGGTGGCACGCGGCACCTTCTGGCCGCCGCGCTCGGCATGCTCGCCACCTTTCTGGTCTACTGGCTGATGCTTCGCCGGCCCGACAACAACAAGCCCATCGGCATCTACCGGGCACTCATCACCACGGTTGCCGTGTATCCCGCCAGCTGCCTCCTCGTTGCCCTGTTAACCTGGGCCGTTATCGCCGTGCTGCGGGCGACCAATCTCACGCTGTGGTAAAAGAAAAACGCCTCGGCAGGGGGCCGAGGCGTTTCGATCTACTCAACTTTTAACGATAACTTAGGCTTGCGGAGCTGCGTCCGGAGCGGGCGCCGCCGGAGCGGCGGGTGCTGCCGCGGCAGGTGCGCCGCCGGCCTTCGCCGCCTCTTCCTTCATCGCGGCCTTGCGGCTCAGCTTGATGCGGCCCTGGTCGTCGATCGCGATAACCTTCACGCGAACGGTCTGGCCCATCTTCACTTCTTCGTCGACGCGCTTCAGATAGCGGTCGGCGAGCTCGCTGATATGGCACAAACCATCCTGGCCGGGGATCACTTCGATAAACGCACCAAAGTCCTTGATGCTCGTGACCTTGCCGGTGTAAACGCGGCCGATCTTGACGTCTTCGGCGAGGCGTTCGATTTCCTCGCGGGCCTTCTCGGCCGCTTCCATGCCGACGGCCGCGATAAACACGCTGCCATCGTCCTCGATGTCGATCTTGGCGCCGGTGCGTTCGACAATCGCCTTGATCGTCTTGCCGCCGGGGCCAATGATCTTGCCGATCTTTTCCGGGTTGATCTTGATCGTGAGCAGGCGCGGTGCAAACGGCGAGATGCTCGGACGGTGCGTCTGCAGCGTCTTGGCCATTTCGCCCAGGATGAACATGCGGGCCGTCTTGGCCCGTTCGAACGTCTGTTGAATGATGTCGAACGGCAAGCCGCGGATCTTGAGATCGAGCTGCACGCCCGTCACGCCTTCCGTCGTGCCGCTTACCTTGAAGTCCATATCGCCATAGTGGTCTTCTTCGCCCAGGATGTCGGTCAGCAGTTCCTTACGGTCGCCTTCCCACACCAGGCCGATCGAGATGCCCGCAACCGGACGGATCATCGGTACGCCCGCATCGAGCAGCGCCAGCGTGCCCGAGCACACCGAAGCCATCGACGACGAACCGTTCGATTCCATCACGTCGCAGATCACGCGGACTGTGTAGGGGAACACATCCGGCGGCGGCAGCATCGGCTCGAGCGAACGCTCGGCCAGTGCACCGTGGCCGATTTCGCGGCGGCCGGGGCCCATGATGCGCTTCACTTCGCCCGTCGAGAACGGCGGGAAGTTGTAGTGCAGCATGAATTTCTTCGAGTACTCATCGCCCAGGCCGTCGACGATCTGCTCGTCTTCGCCCGTGCCCAGCGTGATGCTGGCCAGCACCTGCGTTTCGCCGCGCTGGAAGATGGCCGAGCCGTGCGTGCGGGGCAGCAGGTTGACCTGCGACATGAGCGGACGCACGGTGACATAGTCACGGCCGTCCGGACGCTTGCCGGCGAGAATCATCTCGCGAATCGTCTTTTCTTCGACGAGGCTGATCGCCAGGGCAATGTGGAAGGGATCGTTCGCCGGCTTCTGCGTGGCGGGGTCGATTACGCCGAACTCAGCCTTGATCTTGTCCTTGATTGCGCGGACCGCATCGTTGCGGGCCTGCTTACCAGTCGTGGCCTTTGCTGTCGCCAGCTCCTGCCCGTACTTGGTCTGAATCTTCTTGACCAGATCATCGGAAGGCTTGTTGGTCTTGAAGGTCTTGGCCTTGCCGACCTTGCTCTGCAATTCGCGGATCGCGCCGGTGATCTCTTTGATCACGTTGTGGCCGATCTGGATGGATTCCAGCACCACGGCTTCCGGCACTTCGCGGGCGCCAACTTCAATCATGTTGACGGCTTCATCGGTGCCGGCAAGGAGGAGGTCGAGGTCGCTGACGTCGAGGTCGGCCTGCGTCGGCGCCACGACAAACTTGCCGTCAACGCGCGCCACACGCACCGCCGCGATGGGGCCTTCAAACGGAACGCTGCTGATGGCCAGCGCCGCGGAGGCGCCGATCATCGAGAGCACGTCCGGATCGTTCTGGCCGTCGGCCGAGAGAACCATGACCTGGATCAGCACTTCATCAAAATAACCAAACGGGAAGAGCGGGCGAATCGGGCGGTCGATCATGCGGGCGGTGAGGGTTTCCTTCGTTGAAGGACGCCCTTCGCGCTTGATAAAGCCGCCGGGGAACTTGCCGGCCGCCGCCGCGCGTTCGCGGTAGTCAACCGTCAGCGGGAAGAAGTCCGTGCCCGGACGCGGATCGCTGCTGACGACCGTTGCGAGGACGATCGTGTCGCCGTAACGCACGGTTACCGCGCCATCCGCCTGCTTCGCGAGCAAGCCTGTTTCAATGACCAGCGGCTTGCCGTTGATCATCCGTTCAATACGTGTTACTGCCATTGTCTATACCTTTTCTTATCTCAACCTACCGACACATATTTCAGCCAGCCGACTCTACACCGATTCGACTTGTGTGGGTTCGTTTACAGAAACCAGAAGCCAGTAGCCAGAAGTGAAGAAGCATGAGTTGCAGGGCAACTACCGGCTTCAGGCTTCTGGCTACTGGCTTCATGAAAATTACTTACGCAGACCGAGCTTGGTGATGATCTTCTGATAGCGTTCGCGGTCCGTATTGGTCAGATACTTGAGCAAACCGTTGCGCTTGCCGACCATCTTCAGCAGGCCGCGGCGGCTCGAGTAATCCTTCTTGTGCGACTGCAGATGCTCGGTGAGCTCGTTGATGCGCTCCGTGAGAATCGCAATCTGCACTTCCGGCGAGCCGGTGTCCTTGTCATGGACGCGATTGGTTTCAATGACGGTTTTCTTCTTGGCCGTGGCGATCATGGTACAAAACTACCTTTCGATACGGGCATTGGCGAGCTAGCAACGTGCCGGCCTGCGCAAGCCTAGACGAAATTGTGAATTAGGCATGATAGCAGTGGGGGAGAGCTACAGCAAGCGTGCCCAGACCCCGGCCCCGAGGGCGAGACACCCCACGCCGGGCTCGTGCCACGCGCGCCATGTATGCCTTACCCGTATTTGCATGGACTTTGCGCCTCGGCCATGATGCCCGCTCGAAACGTGAGAAAAGGGGTTGAATCATGGACTTTACGGCTGATGCGCTCGTCGCACTTGCCACGCTTACAGCGCTCGAGATCGTTCTTGGCATCGACAACATCGTCTTTATCGCCATCCTCTGCGGCAAGTTGCCACCACACCAACGTGACAAGGCCCGCCTCATCGGCTTGGCACTTGCCATGTTCATGCGTGTCGGGCTGCTCCTCTCCATCTCCTGGATCATGGGCCTCACCCAGACGCTCTTCACGCTGCCCAGTTTCGGCCTGTTTGAAGCTCACGCCGCCAGCGCCACCCAACCGCACCACAACCCCCTCGAAATCTCCGGACGCGACCTCATCCTCATCCTCGGCGGCCTGTTCCTCGTGGGCAAAGCCACGTACGAAATCCACGACAAACTCGAAGCCCACGAGCACGGCGCCGCCGGTACGCCCCGGGCCGCAGGCTTCGCCTCGGTGCTTGTGCAGATACTGGTCTTGGATCTGGTCTTCTCGCTCGACTCGGTCATCACCGCTGTCGGCATGGCCAAGCAACTCTGGGTCATGATCGCCGCCGTCGTTATAGCCATCGGCGTGATGCTCGCCTTTTCCGGCGCCATCGTTCGTTTCATCGATCGCCATCCCACCATGAAGATGCTCGCTCTCTCCTTCCTCATCCTGATTGGCATCATGTTGATCGCCGAGTCCTTCGACGTGCACATCCCCAAAGGGTACATCTACTTCGCGATGGCTTTCTCGTTGCTGGTGGAAATGCTCAACATTCGCCTGCGCAAACGCGGCGAGCCCGTGCATCTCAAACAAGGGTACGTCGAACCGGCCGCGCCCAAGCCTGAGGCCTGACATCCTGCGGTGATCGCATCGCACTGCAAAAATGCAAAGACCCGCGACTGTCGCGGGTCTTTGGTCGGGTGACAACGTGGGTGGGGGGGGCTCCGTTGGCCAGGCGCTGCGCCCGTTATTTCCTCTCCGGCAGGCGAATGGTGCTTGCTGCCACCTTGCGATAGCCCAACTGCTTTACGACTTCCAGCACTTCCGTCCACGACGGAAACGGCCGGTTGTTCAAACGCTTGTATGTATCGATCGCGAGCACAAACTCAAACTGCTCGTCGGTCATCTCGCCTTCTTCGGCGCTGCGGCGCTCATCGGTGCGGCGCCGGCCCGGCCCGCGGCGGCGCTCCAGCCCCGTCGGCGAACCAATATCCACGACACGCCGTTCCAGCCCCGTCCGCCGGTCCACGATGTTCTGCCGGCGTTCCACGCCTCCAAAGCCGTCCGCCTGTTGACGACGATCGACCTGGGGTTCCGTGTTCGGCGTTGACTTGGCAAAAGAAGAACCGGCCGCACTCACGGGTTCAACCGTGGCGGCCGGCAGTCCTTCTGGTGATTCAACGCACGTGCCCGCGATAGGCGGCAAGTCCGTACTGTTGTGAAGCGTATCGCTCATGGCCTCAATCTCCTGACGCCCGCAACGGCGCCAGAATCTCGGCCATCAGCGGGCGTTATTCGTCGTCTTCGTCGTCGTAGAAGATGTCGTCGTCATCGTCGTCGAGTTCGTCATCGCCGAACTCTTCCTCGAAGTCTTCGTCATCTTCCTCTTCGTCCTCGTCGTCTTCGTCTTCGTCGTCTTCGTCGAGGTCGTCTTCATCGTCGAGGTCTTCTTCCTCCTCGTCGACTTCGTCTTCCTCCTCCTCCTCCTCCTCATCGTCAGTTTCCTCCTCCTCCTCAAGCTCTTTTTTCTTCTTGGCCATAAGAGCTTCAGCGAAGCCGAGGTCCTCGAGTCCCACCGCCACCGCTACCCCGCCCGCAGTCGTTTCCGTAAAAGCATCGATCCCCGCCTTCGCGAGAATGCGGTCGATGGCGCCAGCCCGCTCCGCAGTCAGATTATCAGCCACCACCACCAGCGTGCGATCCGTCATTTCAAAACCCGGCGTCATGCGCAGTCTCCGTAAGTCTTCCAGCGTCCTACTTTATCGGGCGAACGCCCCCAACCCGTTCCGTCCGCCTGTTGCGCCGGTACAATACGCGCCGACGCACAATAGTCAATCGCCCTTGCAGAAATTTCTCTCCCCGCATTTGGCGAGGTCGCCCCCGCGCCTTACACTCATCCCCTGGCGGTACCTTTTCTTGAGCGAACCATGCCCAACCCACAACCCAAAATCGGCATCTTCCCCGGCACCTTCGATCCCGTCACCCTCGGTCACCTCGACGTCATCAACCGCGGCCGCCAGCTCTTCGATCACCTCATCGTTGCCATCGGCACCAACCCCGACAAATCTCAGCTCTTCCCCGTCGATGAACGCCTCGCCATGATCGAAACCCTCGTCCGCCCTTTCGGCAACGTTTCCGTCGAAGCCTACAATGGCCTCACCGTTCACCTCGTCCAGCAGAAGAAAGCCGTCGCCATCCTCCGCGGTCTGCGCAACATGACCGACCTCGAGTACGAGTTTCAGATCGCGCTCACCAACCGCAAAGTCGCCGGCGTCGAGACCGTCTTCATCATGACCTCCGAAGAGTTCGGCTTCACCAGCTCCTCGCTCATCAAGCAGATCGTCAGCTTCGGCGGCGATCCCAAACAACTCGCCGCACTGCTCCCGCCAGTCGTGATCGAGCGACTGACCTACTACCGTGACCGAAAGGCCGGGCCATTCGCCCATGCGCCGAACGACGGCCTGAAAAGCTGAGCCGCCGTTCGCTGAATGTTTCAGTGAACTCGACCGTCGGCAGCATCTGTGTATAATCCCCCTCCAAAGCCAAACGAAGGACCAAACCATGGCCATCGACCATCCCGCAGTTGCTCGTTTGAAAGAGCGTTTTCCCCAAGTCGCGTTCAAGGGCGCCAGCTTCAAGGGCGACACCCAGATCATCGTTCCGCGCGAGAACCTTTTCGAGGTCGTCAAATTCCTCAAGGAAGATCCGGCCCTCAACTACAACCAGGTCAGCGATGTCTCTGCCGTGGACTATCTGAACTACCCCAGTGCTTCCAAGGACGGTCGCTTCGGGCTCGTCTACATCCTTAATTCGATCAACCAAAACGGCGGCCCCGGTTCGCCGCGTCTTATCTTGCGTGTGTTCCTGTCCGAGCCGAACCTCGAAGTCGACTCGATCGTGCCGCTGTTTTTCGGCGCTGAGTGGCTCGAACGCGAAGTGTGGGACATGTTCGGCATCAAGTTCAAGAACCACCCCGACCTGCGTCGCATCCTTCTGTGGGACGCCTTCAAAGACTATCCCCTCCGCAAAGACTACCCCGTCACCGGCAAAGGCGAACGTGAATCCTACGCCATCCTCAATCGGGAATCCGCGTAAGAGAAGAAGATCCCTTCGGGGCAAAACTCTCACCCGAGCTTGCTCTTCGCGGACCTATCGCTTTTTGTGCAGAGGCCAGCTGTCGTAGGGCGCTACAAACGCCCAATCTTGGACCAGCAGTCCCTCCTTCGGCGCATTGTCACGAATATATGCAATCGTCGGCTCAATATCCTCGACGGAATCGAGAAACACCGCATACGGTCGCTTCGCCCACACCGGATGGTGTTCAGTCGCACTGCCGCGTTCAACCAAGTCGGTACGCGCTTGCGCCGCAAAGTTAGTCCATTGCGTTTCATCGCGGTCACGATGCACGCGTACGCAAATGTGCGCATGATTCGAACCGACGAAACATGCCCATACGGTGTAACCGCAACGCTGCGTTACGTTCGCGAAAGCTGCAGCGACAATCTCGCGCTTCGACTCATCAAACCACATCGGGATATGTTCGAGCACCGGTGTGGCGCGCCGGTAGAAATCGCGGAGTTCCTCGCGCGTGGGCTGTTTACGTTTGCGCCCCAAATGGACGCTGCCGAATGCATCAAACCTGTGGTCACGGATCGCTTCCGATCCACTGCCGCGCGGCTCATTCGCCAGCCAAAAACCATAGCCTGAGAAGATCAAGTGATGAGCAAGAATACGTGGTCGCATGTCAGAATGTTGCTCGAGAGGTCCGCGAAGAGCACGCTCGGTCGGAAGTCTTGGTGCGAAACGAAACTCCCCCTGTAACATCCTCCCTCACTCTTCGTTATAGTCTTCACCTGAGAGGAAAAACCGTTCGTGTCTGAAGTCGCTGCTGCTACCACTATTCCCGCACCCCAACTCACCCGGCGCGAGCGTTGGCAGCGCTTTCCCTCCACCTGGCAAATGTACGCCCTTCTCCTCCTTGTCACCGCGGCCGGCGCTTTCCTCCGCTTCTGGCGCATCGACTACCAGTCCTATTGGATCGACGAGTACTACACCGTCAACCGCATCAACGGCACCTTCACACGCCTGCTCGAATCCCTCTCCTCCCAAGGCTTCCCGCCCGGCTGGTACGCACTCCTCCGCTGGTGGTGCCTCGCCATCGAGTACATCACTGGCTCCGGCGCCACAGCCTTCGGCCCCGTCGGCACGCGCTCTCTCACCGCGCTCCTCGGCACCCTCACCATCCCCGCCATGTATCTCCTCGCTCGCCAATTCACCGATCGCAAGGGCGCACTCCTCGTCGCCCTCTTCACTGCCGTCAATCCCTTCCTCATCTACTACAGCCGCGACATCAAGATGTACCCGGCCACCTGGTTCTTCATGACGCTCAACCTCGGCCTCTTCTTTAAGTGGCAAACCTCCCAGCGGCACATCACTGTCTTCACGCTCTGGGTCCTCAGCGGCGCGGCCATGGTACTCATGCACGCGATGGCCTGGTGGATTGTTGTCATTCAACTCCTCGCCGTCCTCACCCGCCCGCGGCTTCGCCCGCTCAATGCCCCGTTGTTTCTCTTTGGTATCTCCCTCTGGGCCCTCACGCCCATCTACTGGTTCATGAATCGCACCAACTGGGTCACACGCGTCGTCGAAGAAGGCGGCGACGGCGGCGTCGGCTGGAACACCCAATACACGGACATGTCCTGGCAAACAGTGGGGGGGCTCGTCACTTCGCACCTTGGCGGCTACCTCTGGCCCGTCCTCCCGCCCAGCAACAAAATCAACGGCTGGTTCGGCCTCGGCGGCGACTTCAACCAAAACCTCAGCACCCGCGCCTGGCCCTGGCTTGCCGATTGGCAACTCTACGTCGCGGTGTTCATCTTCGCGGTCCTTCTCCTTGGTCTGTTCCCATGGCGTGGCATTCGTCGTTCGGAAGAACGCCAACTCTCCGCGACCGAGGGCCGCTGGTGGTGGATCGCCATCTGGGTGGTCATCCCGCCCACGGCGCTCGCGCTCACGTGGCTGCCCCGCGACCACGCCTGGTTCAAACTCATCTTTGAACAATGGCTCGATGTCCCCAGCGTCCCGCGCGTCTGGGAGCCCCGCTACCTCGGCATCGTCGCCCCCGCACTCATCCTCTGGCTCGCCGCCAGCGTTCGCCGCTTCCCAACATGGCCTCTGCGCACCCTCCTTGTGCTCGCCATCGTCGCGGCCAGCATCTACTCGGCCCTTTCCAGCCACCTCATCATCCGCCAGCCGCCTTGGCACAAGACCATCGCCGCCGCCTTGCCCTATTACGATCGCAACGCCAAGCAGAAGATCGCCGTCGGCACGCCCGCCATCCGTCACCCCGGCACCACCGATCTCTTCATGTATCAAACCGCCCTCGGCATCCGCCCTGGGGTCAATAATGAGCAGCCCTTCCTCTGGAACAAATGGGCCCGCGGGCTCTATGACACTGAGTACGATAACTGGCTGCGCCAACTTCGCTGGGACGATGAAGTCGAGGTCGTGGTCCTCACCGACCGCCTCGGCGACCTATCCGACCCCGCTCACCCCATCTCCAACGATCGCGCTCTGGCGCTACTGAATCGCCGCGGGGCGCAGAATCGCCAATGGCGCCTCGTCTACGAGGAACATTACCGCTGGCATTACGAGTGGCGGTTCTACATTTTTCACACTTGGCGCACCCGCATCTGGGTGAAGGATCCCCCCGCCACCACCTCCGCTCCCGCCACCACAATTACCCGGCCATAGGCGGTTTCTGCAAATACCTTTTTCGCATCTTGACAGACCCAAATTCCGCGCCATAATAAATTATTCGTTCAAACAGATCTTGAGCAGACTTTCGTGAAACTCTACAACTGAATAAACGCGTTATCTTGGGTAGAAGATAACGACGATCCTCGCCGCCACCGTAAAGGTTCCCACTTTGCCTTTACGAAAGCTGTCGCGCCCCACTCGGCAGCCCCGTGGCGGCATTTTTATTTTTGCGTTTCGCTTTTCCCGCTACCGTGCGTCAGGCACCACTCGCCGATCATCTTCACGCGTTCAATCCCTTCTTCGCCGCACCCCTCGGGCACTTCATCCGAGACACCCAGGATCAGCCGCGGATAAAACAACCCCACGATCTTTTCAACGCATGCCATAAGTTCATCGCGTGAATAAGTGTCGAGAAACAACACCGCCGGAATAAGGTCCAAAGCGATCTTGTCTCCGATGTGTTCCCTGATGGCATCAAGAGTCATGTCGCCCTGAGGAATGGGCGTGAGCGCTTCGATGCCGTGGTGGGGCATCAGCCTGAGGTATTTGAGCATGTGGTTGAAGTAGCCATCGATATGCACGTGGGTGAAGATGCCCGCCGCGTGGAGCTGGCCGCATCGCCGGCCATAGAAGGGCAGGAAGTATTCTTCAAAATACTGTGGCGAGCAGAGCTGCTCGTGGATGTTCTCGCCGAAGTTGAGGATGCGTGGCTGGCGCGCGGCCGCAAGTTGGTCATACAGGCTATCGTAGGATTCATCGATCGCCTTCATCGCATCTTCCACCACGCCGGGGCAATCCGCCAACGCATAGATGAGGTTCTCGAGCTTCATCCACTGTTGCGCCAGCGCTTGGTAAGGGCTCTTAGGTACCCAGAAGTGCCCTTCGCCCCGGTCCCCGATCATGGTCTGCCCCTGTTGCCATTTCGTCTTGTCATATTTCCATGTGATGCGCCGGAACAGCCACGTCAGCTTGCGCAGGTCGTCCGCATCCTTCACCGGGAACTCGACCTCTCGCATCGGCCCGTCGATCGTGCGCTCATGCCGCTCAACCAAATCTCCCACCGGCGTTTCGTAACGGATCGTGAGTTCCGTGCGATCCCCGCTCCAGTGCTCGTGCACCTTCACCTCGGGGGCCACGATCCGCTCAATCGGATACGGACAGCCCGTGTAGTAATTCACCGTCCGCATCGAGGCGTGGCAGTAATCATAAAGCTGCGGCAGTGACATGCCCGCGTAACGTGCGGGCATCACGCGATGGTCCCGATGCCACGCATACCACGGCTCAAAGCGCGGCTGAAAGAATACGTGTGGTATGGGTCGTCCTTCGAAGACGGCCACGTTCATCTCGCGCAACGTCATGATCGCTCCTTATATGCAGCACGAAGGTAGCACGAGCCCAGATGACATCGCCCGCAGTAGTCAATGCCCCGCGGGTTGCCCATTCGGATGGGCATCAATCCAGGCGCGGTTCACCTTCGAGGGATCACCATAGGTGTTGCCAGCGCGGTCCTTCCCGCGCGCCAAGTAAATCTGGAATCCATCTTGCTTGTCCGAGTATTTCACCGTCGTCGGCATGTAGCGCATCGTGTACCCGCACCGGCGCATCTTTCCCGTGTTCGCCGCGCTGCCATGGATCAGTTTGCCATCATGAAACGAGCACTCGTTCGGTTTCAGAATGCAATCGACCGCCTTGCTGATATCAAACTGGTCCTGCCGGATCTCCGTGTCGAAAACGTTGGTATTCTTGTCGACCTTCTCATACTCCGAAAACCCGTTGCTATGCGTACGCGGAATCACCTGCATGTTCCCGTTCTCCTGGTTCGACGGATCCACCGCCAGCCAGATCGTCACCACCTCCATCGGATCCAACCGGCCCTTCCAGTAGGCCGAGTCCTCATGCCACGGCACGCGCTTGCCCACCGCCGCCGGTTTGCAGATGAAGTGACTCGAGAACAGCGCAATGTCCGGCCCGATGATCGGCTCCACCAGGTCCAGCACATGGTCATCCAACAGCCAGTTGAACAGTTTCGGCTCCCAGAAGTGCGGCACATCCATGTGCTCCGGCGACTTGCTCACTTTCTTCGCCGTCCACTCCTGCAGCAACCCCTCGAAACAGTCCTTCAACGCCGCAAACTTCCCCGGTTCAAACACCGGTTCGTTGTAAACCAGGTACCCCTCGCGGCGATAATGCGCCACTTGAACTCCCGTCAATCGTGCACCCATCGTTTGGCTCCAGTCTAAAGGACTTCCGTTTCGAGCGCCTCGAAACATTCACGTTTGGCTTCAACAATTTAACTCGCACAGAATGATTATTCTTCGCTTGGAACAGCAACTTTTTGATCCTAAAGTGATATTCATGCCCCGCCTTAGTCTGGCCCGGGCTGCGTCCGATAGCACTGTTGCCTGATATCAACATCACCGCCGCCCCGTTGTTCCGTCGCCATGGCGCATCAATGCGATGTCGCGCCGCGGCATCACCCGGCGCAGGCCGCACGCTTTGCCTGTCTTCACAAACTGCAAAAATGCCCTGATTTTTCAGCCATTTCACGCACATCTACGCCATCTGCCGCCGCGTGCCAACCACTTTGCATCTGCATCTCCCCAAGAGGTGAAAGATGTCGTACGGTGCAATTGGTAATGTTGGCAACACGATGCTCGGCCTGTCGCTCATCGACATGTGGGCCGAGGCCCGCAAGAAGGTACAGGCCACCGATAAGTCCGGCGAAGGCAGTCCGCTCCTCGCCGCCGTCAGCGCCGCCTTTGAACAGTACATCTCCCTCAAAGAAACGCAGAACGCCGCCACCATCGCCGGCGTCGTCACCTACGCCCTCACCCCCAAAGGCGGCGTCCAAGGCATCTCCGCCAAAGACATGGCCCCCTTCCTCGCCCTCAACGTGATGGCGTAAGTCGAGTTGTGTTGTCGAGAGCCGAGCGGCTCTGCCGCCGGTAAGGTGCGAAGGGGGTCTGGACGTTCGCCCGTGTGCTTTCACACGAAGCAAGACTCACTAAGTGCACCAGAACTTTCCCGCCAATCTTGGGCCGTGTCCGTTACAGACCTGCTCACCCATACCTGATTGCAGTACGTACGCTCCGTGCGTCATCAAGCCACTTTTTACTGTTGCCAACATCCAGGCGCGAGTAAGATGCATGCTGGCAGGTGGCAAGACGATGGCGATGGGGCGGGGAGGGGCAGGTGATTCGATGCCGTTCCGCGCGATGTTTGCAACAATAGTGACCGTGGCCTTGGCGCTCGGCGCCATCGCGCTTTGGGTGGGAACCGTCGGACCGATCCTCAAAGATGCCCGTGTGCACGACGCCGGCATCGTGGCGACTCAGCCCACCACCTCCCCGGCCGAAAGCCTGGGCCTGCTCGTCCGCGGCACCATGACCCTCAGTTTCCTCCTCATCGCCTTCCTACTCGTCGTGGGCTTTGTCGCCACGACGCGCGAATGGGCCAAGGTCCTGATGCAGCGCCGCGCCAAGAACCGCAAAACCAAGTATGTCGATGCGTGGAAACTCGCCGGCGAAAGACTCGAGACGCCCGGCGCCGACGGGCCCGATGGTAAAGACGCGTCAAGCTAGGCGGGTTGGGCTAATCTCTTCCATCACAAGAATTTAATCAATTCTGCCGTACTTCTAGGCAGCAAAGTGTAAATGCCCCTTCTGCGCGCGGGCTGAGCAACCGAGTGCTAAGTCGTCCATTACGTTTTTCAAGAGAGATGTTGTAAGTGATTGTTAACAAACAGTTTGCATAGCTACGACAAAAGTTCATTTTAATCAGTTTTTCATTTGCGTAGGGTAGATTAGGGCTCAGAATTGCTACTGCTTTGTTCGCGCAGAAGTTGCTTGTGTCAAACAAGCCTTGTGGGATCAGAACGGAATCTGAGGTCTGCGAAAGCCGTGGGCTTAAGGCTCATCGCCGACCGCGCGAACATGGGAAGTCGAGAAAATAGAGGAATCGGAACATGACCTTGTTTATGCCGGCCTCGGACCGAGGCCAAAAGCGGCTCATTGCCAGCAATGAGCCGCAGCGTGGTGCCATTGCCCGCATCACGGTCGATGGAAAGTTTTTCTCAGCCGGCGGACGACGCTGGTTCCTGAAAGGCCTCACCTACGGTCCTTTCGCCCCCAACGCATCGCTGGGCGGGCACTACCTGCCCGACCTCGCGCAGATCCGCAAGGACTTCGCTCAGATTCAACGTCTCGGCGGCAACGCCATCCGTGTCTATCACGTGCCTCCTGTCGAGCTGCTCGACCTCGCCGCTGAGTTTGATCTGCGCGTCATGATCGACGTCCCATGGGAAAAGCATCGCTGCTTCTTCGAAGACTGGGATGCACAAGAGTCTGCCAAAAACGCTGTGCGTGAAGCCGCGCAGCGCTGCGGCAATCACCCCGCGGTCCTCGCGATCAGCGTCGCCAACGAATTCCCCAACGATATCGTGCGTTTCTACGGCCCCACAAAAATCGAAGCCTTCATCGAAGAACTCCTCGACATCGTCAAAGAAGAAGCCCCGCAGTGCCTCGCAACTTTCGCTAACTATCCCACCACCGAATTCCTCCGGCCGCGCGGCCTCGACTTCCTCTGCTTCAATGTCTACCTCAACGATCCCGAAACACTCGGACGCTACCTCGATCGGCTCCAGCACCTCGCCGGCAATCTGCCTCTCGCCCTCGGCGAGTACGGCATCGACTCCCTCCGCATGGGCGAAGACAAGCAAGCCCAGGAAGTCCGCTCGCACGTGCAACGCGTCTTCCAGCACGGCCTCGCCGGCTCCTTCGTATTTGCCTACACCGACGACTGGTACACCGGCGGCCACCAGATCGAAGATTGGGCCTTCGGCGTCACCGATCGCAAACGCACCTTCAAACCCGCCGCGCTCACACTGAAAAATGTCTGGGCCAGCGTTCCCGTTGTCACCGAACGCACCTGGCCGCGCGTCAGCGTCGTCGTCTGCTCGTACAACGGCGCCAGCACTCTGCGCGAGTGTCTGACTTCGCTCGCCAAGCTCAACTACCCCGACTACGAAGTCATCCTGGTTGACGACGGCTCCAAGGACAACACCCGCGAAATCGCCGCCGACTTCCCCTGGGCAACCTACCACCACCAGCCCAACCGTGGCCTCAGCGTCGCACGCAACGTCGGCGCCACCATGGCCACTGGCAAGATCGTGGCCTACACCGATTCCGACTGCATCGCCGATCCCGATTGGCTCACGTTCCTCATCACCAGCATGCAGGAGCAAGGCGTCGATGCCATCGGCGGTCCCAACATTCCGCCGCCCAGCGACGGCTGGATTGCCAAGTGCGTCGCTGCAAGTCCCGGCGGTCCCAGCCACGTCATGCTCGACGACCGTCGCGCCGAACACGTTCCCGGTTGCAACATGGCCTTCGATCGTGAAAAACTTCTCGAAATGGGCGGTTTCGACGCCCAGTTCCGCGCTGCCGGCGACGATGTCGATATCTTCTGGCGCTGGATGGACCGCGGCTGGACCATCGGCTTCTCTGCAGGTGCCGTGGTGTGGCACAAACGCCGCACCAGCATCAAGGCCTACCTCAAACAACAGAAAGGCTACGGCTGTGCCGAAGCCATGCTCGCCCTCAAGCACGCCGACAAATTCAACTCGCTCCTCACCTCGCGCTGGCACGGCATGATCTACGGCGAAGGCGCCGTCGGCCTGCCCGTCGCCGATCCCGTGATCTATCACGGCTCCTTCGGCAGCGGCCTCTTCCAGAGCGTCTACGCCAGCCGCACCTACACGCCTCGCGCTTACGTTGGCATGCTTGAATGGTACGGTATCGCCGCGCTGCTGCTCGCCATGTCCTTTATGGTCTGGCCGCTCGCTCTCGCCGGCGGCGCCATGTTGGTCTGCAGCCTCGTGGGCGCAGCCATGTCCGCCATCGAAGCCCCGCTGCCCAAGGCCGCCCCCGCGTGGTGCCGGCCCGTCGTGTTCGCGCTCTACATCCTGCAGCCGCTCGTGCGTGGTTGGCACCGCTACAACTACCGCTGGATTCACCGCGGCGAGGCCGCACATCTGCAGAACCACCATCACGTGCGGACCGCCATCAAGAAAATCAACGGCCGCCAGAACGACCTCTACTGGAACAGCACCGACAACCTCGGCCGCGAAGAGCTCATCAAACATCTCCACGCGGAAGCCACCGAACGTGCCTGGTCCGGCGTCTTCGGCCCCGCTTGGGCATGCTATGACATGCAACTTATGGGCGACCGCTGGCACGATGTGCAGGTGTACACCGCCACCGAAGAACTCGGCTGGCCCAAACGCTTCACCCGCTGCCGCATGAAAGCCGTCACCACCCGCACCGCCCGTGTGCTCGGTACGTCGCTCCTCGCTTGGAACGTTGTCGCCCTCTTGTCCTTCTCGCTCTGGGGCATGGCCGTCGGGCTGCTCCTCAGTGCCGTGCTGCTGGGCCTGCTGATCGCCAGCCGTCGTCGCGTGCTGCGTTCCGTGGCCAGTGTTGCCGCACTCGCTGGTCGTGCGGCCAAACTCGATGCGGTTGTCGCCAAAGCGCCCGCCGCCAACGCCGCTCGCCCTACTGCCCCGGCGCGTGCCGCATCAACGCCGGCCGCACCGAAAACGCAGAATGGAATGCTCGAAGCCGCATGAAACATGGAATGATGCACATTCTCAAGCGACTGCTGCCTTACGTGCGTCCGCATGGCGGACGTCTGGCGCTGCTGCTGGGCCTGGCCCTCGGCCAGATGGGCCTGCAGATGCTCCGTCCGTGGCCAGTGAAATGGGCCATCGACGGCATGATCGAGCAGAAGAACGTGCCCGGCTGGCTCACCTGGCTCATTCAGCAGACGGGGCAGACAACGGCGCTGGTTCTCCTCGCGGCGTCCTTCGTCGCTATGATCGCGCTGAGCGGACTGCTGTCGATCCTGACGCTCTATCACGGCGTAAAGCTCGGCCACGCGATGGTCGGCTCGCTGCGCTCAACCCTCTATGAGCACCTCCAGAAACTGTCGATCTGCTTCCACAAGAAACAGGCGATGGGCGACCTGATCAAGCGTGTCGCCGTCGATACCTTCTCCATCCAAAGCCTCGTGAACAACCAGGGCATGCCCACAGTGATCGCTTGCCTGATGATCGTGAGCATGCTGACGATCATGTTCTGGATGCATTGGCTGATGGCGCTGCTGTCCATGGCGGTGGTGCCGCTCCTGTCCCTGACCATCCTGCGGATCAGCCGGCGCGTAGAGAAAGATGCCTCCGAGGCCCAGGAGGCCGATAGCAAGGTTTACCAAACCGTGCAGGAGGGTCTCGCCGCCATCGCCCTCGTGCAGGCGACCAACCAGGAATCGCACCAAGTACGCGGCTTCCAGAGCGCCAGCGACCGCGGCCTCAAGGCCAATCTCCGCCTCTACATGACGCAGGGGCGTTTCTCCTTCATCGTGGAATTCATCACCGGTCTGGGCACGGCGTCGCTGCTGTTTGTAGGCGTGCGCGCGGTGCAGTCCGGGCAACTCACCACCGGCGACCTTTGGGTCTTCCTCGCCTACCTCGCCTCGCTCTACGGCCCGGTTAACACCATCGCCCAGAACATTACCTGGGGTCAGGCCTCCGTCGTAGCCCTCCGCCGCGTGTTCGAAGTGCTCGACAAACAACCCGATGTTCAGGACCGCACGCATCCCGCCCCGTTGCCCCGGATCGCCGGCGAACTCTCGTTCGAGAACATCACCTTCGGCTATGAGCCGAATCGCCCCGTCCTCAAGAATGTCTCGTTCAAAGTCAGCCCCGGCGAAAAGATCGCCGTCGTCGGCTCCACCGGCAGTGGCAAGACCACCCTCCTTGGACTCGCCATGCGATTCTTCGACCCGCAACAGGGCCGCGTCCTCCTCGACGGCCGCGACATCCGCGACTTCCGCCTCTCTGATGTCCGCTCCCAGATGACACTCGTCCTGCAAGACCCCGTGCTGCTCGCCGCCTCCGTCTATGAAAACCTGCGCTTCGGCATGCCCGATCGCACCGACCAAGAAGTGATGGACGCCGCCCGCAAGGCCTGCGCTCACGACTTCGTCAGCAGTCTGCCGGAACACTACAGCACGGTCCTCGCCCAGGCCGGCACAACCCTCTCCGGCGGTCAGCGCCAGCGCCTCGGCATCGCCCGGGCATTCCTCCGCAATGCACCCATCGTGCTCCTCGACGAACCCACCAGCGCCCTCGATGCCAGCACTGAATCGCTGATCATGGGTTCGCTCGCAAGCTACCTCCGCGCTCGCACCTGCTTGATTGTCACGCATCGCCTTCTGCTCGCCCGCCAAGCCGACCAGATCGTCGTCATGCACGAGGGCACCGTCGCGGAAATCGGCTCACATGAACGTTTGCTACGCAAGGGCGGCGTATATGCCCAATTGTGGGAAGACGCCCAACGGCCGGCGGTCGAAACCGTCGGCTCAAGTGAAATGGATTAAACCGGAACTTCGAGAAAGGGAGTTTATTATGGTTTCTGTTCTCTCAAAGAATGTGCAGCGACGCGGCTTTACGCTGATCGAACTGCTCGTGGTCGTGGCGATCATCGCCCTGCTGATCGCGATCCTCATTCCATCGCTCGGACGCGCCCGCGAAATCTCGCGCCGCTCCGCCTGCGCCGCCAACGTCAGCGGCCTCGCCAAGTCGATGCTGATTTACGCCGAGGAATACAGCGGCTTCCTCCCCAACTACAACCCGGCCAACACCGTGAATGACTCCGCCGGCGCTCTGCAAGCCGTCCAGTTCCTCAACGCCAACTACGCCAAGAGCCCCAAGTCGTTCTTCTGCCCGTCCGACGCGGAGCAGGTGCCCACCGAAATCATCTCCGGTGACATCGGCGTGCTCAACTCCGGCCGCATCAGTTACGACTTCTACTCGTTCTACTGGCTTCCCGAGAAGGGCCCCAAAGTCCAGCGCGTCGACATGGCGCCCCTCGCCTGGGATATCAACGGTGGCAGCGCAACCAAGGACAACCTGATGAGCCACGAACCGGGCGCCGGCAATGTCGCGTTTGGCGACGGCCATGCCGAGTGGGTCAAGCGGTCCGACTGGGACAACGCGAACTGGCCGAAGCCCGCCGCGCAGTATTACCAATAAGCGGAGGAACGCCGCCATGTCCGATGATGCGCGCCAGAGGAGCCCATGGGATCAGGGCTCGCTGCCAGAGAACGTCCGCGCCGGCGTCGGTACCGCGATCATCGGGGACCTGGCATTCAAAAGGTTCTACGCGAAGCTGCCCGAAGCCCTGGTGATCGGTGAAGGCTGTACCATGGAGTTGGTACACTTCGACGTGGGCCCCAAGGGACGCATGGTCGTGGGCAACTACTGCTACTTCACCAACGCGGTGCTGCTCTGTGAAGACCGGGTTGAGATCGGCAATTACGTCGTGATCGGGTGGAACACGACCATTGCCGACTCCGACTTCCATCCCATCGAACCTGCAAAGCGCATGGCCGACGCCATCGCCTGCTCTCCCTTGGGCAAGGGACAGCCGCGGCCACCGATCGCCACACAGCCTGTCATCATCGAAGACAACGTGTGGATCGGACCACAGGTCACGATTCTCAAGGGCGTCCGCATCGGCCATGGTGCATGGATCGAGCCCGGTTCCGTCATCACCCGCGACGTGCCGCCAATGTCGCGGATGATGGGCAACCCCGCCCGCCTGATGGGTCCGGTGTCGGCATGACGTTGGCCGGCAAACTTCCGTGGGACTGGCATGACGGCGTGATACCCGCCAACGCCGAGATTTCGTCCGAGGCCTACCTCGAAACGACGTACATCTTCGGACGCTTCCGCAGCAATCGCGACGCCGCCTGCCGCGTGGGCAAGGGCGCCTCAATCTACGGCGGGACCATGCTGGACGTCAGTGCGCATGGCCAGGTGCAGGTCGGCGCCTATACCACCATCGTCGCGGCACGCATCATCTGCGACCAATTGGTCCAGGTGGGAGACTACTGCCTGATCTCCTGGAACGTACTCCTGATGGACAGCTACCGGCAGCCTTTCGACCTCGAGAAGCGGCGGCGGCAGTTGGAGTTGCTTGCCCGAACCAACCCACGCTACGTCGAAGGCGACGCTGAGCCGCGACCGGTTGTTGTTGGCAACAATGTCTGGATCGGCTTCGACGCCTGCGTGCTGCCCGGCGTGTCCATCGGCGACGGGTCGATCGTCGGGGCACGCTCCGTTGTAGCCGAGGATGTGCCGCCCTACACCATCGTGGCGGGCAATCCGGCACGCGTCATTCGAAATCTTGAAAAACCGGAATGAGGAATACGCAGATGTCATCCAAGCCCAAGGGCAAGATCATCGTTACCGGGATACTCTTCTGGTACCCCCTTGCGGGCGTCACCTACCAGTTTCTGCATTACATGCTCGGCCTGCGCAACCTGGGCTACGATGCGTATTACATCGAAGATTCAGGTCGCTATGTCTATGACGCCACACTGAATGACCTGTCGCCCGACGCTGCAAACAACGTGGCCGCGGTGCAACCCGCGCTCGACAAACTGGGCTTCAAGGGCAAGTGGGCCTTCCGCGGCGCCTATGAAGGTGGGAAATGCTATGGCATGACTCACGAGCAGATTCTCAAACTCTACGCCGAGGCCGATGCCATCCTCAATGTGACCGGTGCCCAGGAACTGCGCGATGAGCACATGCAGATTCCCATGCGCGTGTTTGTGGAATCAGATCCATTTGCCATGCAAGTGAAAGTGGTCAATGGCGACCGCGGTGTTCGCGATTTCCTGGCCCAGCACACCCATCACTTCACCTTTGGCGAGAACATCGGGGCCTCTGACTGTGGCATCCCGAAAACACCATTTACGTGGCAACCGACCCGGCAACCCGTGGCCATGGAATTGTGGGACATGCTCCCGCCTGTGCAATCGGGCCAATCACGTTACAACACCATCACCACATGGAAGAACAAGGGCAAGGATGTCGTCCACAACGGCGAAACCTACTACTGGACGAAGGACCGCGAGTTCGAAAAATACATGAGCTTGCCGACGCAACGCAAAGGCCCCTTTGAACTCGCCACGCTTGTGCCCGACGACATCCGGACCCGGTTGGTGGCCAACAAGTGGCTGCTTGCGGACTCCTTTGCGATCTCAAAGGACTGGAATTCATACCGGGCCTACATCCAGCATTCACGCGGCGAGTTCACCGTCGCCCGCGATCAGTACGTGCGCCCCAGGGACCGGCTGGTTCAGCGACCGCACATGCTGCTACCTCGCGGCGGGCCGACCGGTCATTACTGAGGAAACCGGCTTCAGCAAGTTTCTGCCGACAGGGAAGGGGCTTTTTGGCTTCTCGTGCATGGACCACGTGCTGGCCGCCATCGACAAAATCGAAAGCAATTACCCCGCCGCATGCCAGGCCGCCCGCGAAGTCGCCCAGCAATACTTCGCGGCCGAGAAGGTTGTCGGCAGCGTGCTGCAGCGTGCAGGTCTCTGAACAGGGTGCCCGCTAACAACAGCGGGCAGGCGCTGCGCCATCCCGTTGCACGCGACTCTTTGGGAACGCTGGGTCAGGTTGTGCTGGAATACGTTCACGTGAGTGCTCTGTTGCCCGTGGGTGCGCTATGGGACTTCACATCGCCTGTGGAATCTATATGGTCCGCTACCCGGTCGGCGGCTTGTGCTGGCACCACCTCCAGTACCTCGTGGGACTCAAACGCCTCGGGCATCACGTTACCTTCTTTGAGGACCATGGCTGGGACAATTCATGCTATGACCCGGTAGTTGGCGATATGGCCAACGACCCGACCTATGGCTGGAAATTCCTGACGGCGCTCCTTGCTCCGCATGGCCTGCAAGGCGATGGCTGCTATCTCCGGAGCGATGGCAGCACTCTAGGAATCCCGCGGCAGGAACTGGCCCAACGTATCCGTGAAGCCGATGTGGTTCTCAATCTAAGCAACATGAACTGGATTCCGGAAATGGAGCACGCCCAGCGTCGCGTACTCGTGGATACCGACCCCACTTTCACGCAACTTGGTTTCGGCAAAGATGACGACTTCAAACGGGACCATGCCCGCTTTACCTACGGTGAAAACGTGCATCGCGCCGGCTGCGACATGCCCACCGCAGGCGTGCGGTGGTTGCCCACACGCCAGCCGGTCGTGCTGGACCTCTGGCCTCACGCTCCGGGCCCGCAGTCCGGGCCCTTTACCAGTGTCCTCAGTTGGACCGCCTATGGCGACCGGGAGATGAACGGTCGCGTCTATGGCCAGAAAGACCGTGAGTTCAAACCGTTCATGCGATTACCCAGCGAATTGGGGCTTCCGATGACGCTCGCGGTGAACGGCCCAGACGCCGTCAAGAAGGAACTAGGCGACGGAGGGTGGGAGGTGATCGAGCCGCTCGAGGTCACCCGGACACCTCAGTGTTACCAGGCCTTCATCTCTCAATCCCGTGCGGAGTTCTGTGTCGCCAAGCACGGCTACGTCTCCACACGCAGTGGCTGGTTCAGTGATCGCAGCACCGCCTACATGGCCATGGGACGCCCCATCGTGGTGCAAGACACCGGCTTCAGCGACTTCCTGCCCGTCGGCCAAGGCCTCCTCGCCTGGCGCACGCCGGCCGAAGCCAAGGCCGCGCTAACCGCTGTCTGCGATAATTACCCCGCCCATTGCGCCGCCGCCCGCGCCATCGTCGAAGAGCATTTCTCCGCCGACAAAGTCCTCACCCAACTGCTGCAACAAGCCGTTTAAAAAAAGAAGCCCCAGCACATCGGCCGGGGCTCCCGCAATTCAATCAGCATTCATCGCCATGCTTACGGCAAACCATCGCCGCCACGCCGCCCGCCTCCGGGGCCGCCGCCACCGGGACCACCGCCGCCAAACATGTTGATCAACGGCTGCATCTGGTTCCCGCTGCCCAGCATCATGCCCACCTGTTCCGCGGTCAGCACGTCGTTCAAAATCTTCTTCACGAGATTGCCGTGAATGGCCGCCGCGGCCTTCGTGTCCTTGTCGTCCTTCAGCGCGACAATCTCTTTCGCGGCCGCCAGCACCAGTGGCTTGATCTTCTCATTCTGTTCCGCCGTCGGGTTCATCATCCGCAGGCGATCGTTCACCGTCCGCGTCAGTTTGTACACTTCCCACTTCTCACGCTGCTCCGCTGTCAACTCGGCATTGATGCGCGACTGATGCTCGGCCACCAGTTTCTGCTGGTCTTCGCCGATTTTCAGCATCGTCTCCTGCATCTTCTTCATCGCTTCTTCGCGATTGCCGTCGCCGCCCGGCTGCCACATCCCGCGCATCCGCGTGCCCGCATCTTCGCGAAACTCGTCGAGTTCCTTGTTCATCTCGTCGACCTTCGCCTTCACCTTCGGCTTCTGCTCATCGGTCAGCGACAACTCGCGAATCATCACATCGTATTGATTCGCATACGGCGAACGCATCTGGCCCCAGCCGCCGCCGCGGTTGCCCCGGTTCCCCTGGGCATCGCCCTGACGACCTTGGCCTCTGCCTTGCCCTTGCCCCTGTCCATCCTGCCCCTGTCCCTGCGGACGTGCCGGACGGTCCCCGCCCGGATTATTCTGTCCCATCACCAAGGCGCCTGATGACACCATCATCACCGCCGCTGCCAAAACCACTGTGATCTTCATAGAAATACCTCAAAACAAGAATTGCACCATCAACGCTTACACGCGCCACTCCCCCCAAAGTTGCAGAAACGTTGCCATCTCCCCAAAAAATTTTCGCGCGTGGCATGCCGCCGCAGCGCCGTTTATACTGCTCGCCATGAAGCGACAGTTCCTCCGCCAGACATTTCTCGCCACGCTGGCTGCCGGTGCTCTCACCCTCGCCGCCACTACGCTGCAGGCCGCACCCCCCGGCTGGGAGCTGCGCAACGGCAGCTGGGTCCCTCTCGTTCAACCCGATCCCAAAACACCCGAAGGCCAGATCGCCGCGATGATCGCCGACCTCGAGGCCGGCCGTAACGTCGCCAAGGTCTCCGAACGCGCCAAGGCCTGGCTCAAGGCCAACGCCACGCATCCGCTCGTCCCCCAGGCGCTCCTCCTCCGGGCTGACAGCCGCGTGCAGCGGGGCAAATACTACGACGCCCTCTTCCCCCTCGAAGACCTGCTCAACAACTATCCCACCAGCGATCTCTACAACGCCGCCCTCCAACGCGAATATCACATCGCCGACGCCTTCCTCAACGGCTACAAGCGTCCCTTCCTCGGCATCTTCCGCCTGCCCGTTGAAGCCGACGCCATCGAAATCCTCGAGCGCATCCAGGACCGCCAGCGCGGCAGCGCCCTCGCTGAACGCGCCGCCCTCCGCATCGCCGACCATCACTTCCAACAGGGCGAATTCATCGAAGCGATCGACGCCTATGGCGACTTCCTCCGCCGTTACCCCTACAGCCAATACGTTCGCAAGGCTGAAGTCCGCCGGGCTGAATCCAGCCTCGGCAACTTCCGCGGCGTTCTCTTCGACATCACCCCGCTGACCGACGCCCGCGAGCGGCTCAGCAGCATCGCCAAGGCCTATCCCCAAACCGCCGAGACGCTCCAAGTCAAAGCCATCGACGACCGCATCTATCAGCTCGAAGGCAAAAAAGAACTTGAGGTCGCCCGCTACTATTGGCGTGCCGGCAAAAAATACGCCTCCGCCTGGTACTACCGCCGCGTCATCGAGAACTGGCCCGAAACCCAGATGGCTGAAGAAGCCCGCCGCGAACTGACCCGCCGCATGCCACGCGAATTGGGGAGGCAGCCATGAACGAAACCCTCAAACGTCTCGTCGCCTTCGCGCTTCTGTGTTCGGCCTTCTGCGTGCTGGTTAGCTGCGGTTACAGCAGCAAGACCCTTTACACGCCGTCGGTCAAGACGATCGCCGTGCCGATCTGGGGCAATAAGACCTTCCGCCGCGAGTGGGAGTTTCGGCTGACCGAAGCCATCTCCAAAAACATCGAGTCGCGCACGCCCTACAAGATCGTCCCGCAGCAGCGTGCCGACACCGTCCTCACGGGCGAGATCATGGACATTCAGCAGACGGTCCTGAACCGCCGCTACGGCACCGACCTTCCGCGTGAGTCGCAGCTCACGGTCGTGGTCAATTTCACGTGGAAGGATCTGCGTACCGGCCGCGTGATCGTGGAGCGTAAGCAGTTCAACCGCTCCGCCACGGAGATCCCGCAGATCGGCGAACGCGTCGCCGACGCCGAACAACTGGCCATCGAGCGGCTGGCGGCGGCGATTGTGGAGCAGATGCAGAGCGACTGGTAACCGCCTTTCGCCTAGAGCCCCATCTGTAAGTTGCTTCGTCGCAATTACTTGGGAAATTCGCGAAAATCTTTCGATTTTTTACTTGACAGAATACACGACTGGTGTTAGGTTATTCGTATGACGTTAAGTATACTCGATTGCGGGCAGGGCGGCCATGGTGAGTCGGTGGGCGAGGTTTGGTGGTCACGGCGTCGATAGGTGGGGCTCGAACTTCGGCTGTGGGCGGTGTATGTCAATGAGGGGCGAAGCCCCGGTAGTGAGTGGCCGCAACCGTAAGGTTGCCGGCGCTCGGGGCATTGTAGTGAGGGCTTCCACGCCCTCACGAATCGAACGGCGGGATGCGAGGACTAGAAAGCCCTCACGAATCGACCGGCGGGATGCGAGGACTAGAAAGCCCTCACGAATCGAACGGCGGGACGTGAGGACTTGGAAGTCCTCACGAATTGAACGGTGGACGTGAGGACTAGAAAGCCCTCACGAATCGAGCGGCGGGACGTGAGGGCTAGATAGCCCTCGCGAGTTGAGCGGCGGGCCGTGAGGACTTGGAAGTCCTCACTACAAACCCATCGCCACTCGGAAAATGCGCTTGTCCTGTGTATCCCCAATGTTTCAGCTTCATTACTGAGATCCCCCTGCAGCGGTTTTCACGGTGCCCCCTGCAGTGCATTGCACGGTGGCGTTTGCACCGCCTTGCGTGGGGGGCTACGCACGGCTGTGCGTAGCGCCCCACGCACGGCTGTGCGTAGTGCCCTGTTGGCGCTGTTGAAAACGCGGTTTCCGGGTCCTACTAATCAGCACCCAGGCCCGCCATCGGTGGCGGGCCGATGCTTCCCATCCGGCATGCCCCTTATGCTACAATCCGCCCCCATGAAAGAACTGCTCCACCAACTTATCGCCGGCAAGCCCCTCACCGCTGACCAGGCCGCCCAGGCCTTCGAGACCATCATGACCGGCAATGCCGACCCTGCGCAGACGGCCAGCCTGCTCACGCTGCTGGCCGCGCGCGAACCCACCACCGATGAACTCCTCGGCGCTGCCGGCATCATGCGCAAACACGTCCTCCACATCGAAGCCCCCGACAACGTCATCGACACCTGCGGCACCGGCGGCGTTGGCTCACGCATCTTCAACGTCTCCACCACGGCCGCCATCGTCGCGGCCAGCTGCGGCGTGCCCGTCGCCAAGCACGGCAATCGCTCCGTCACCAGCAAGTCCGGCTCATCCGATGTGCTCAAGGCCCTCGGCGTCAACATCGATACCACGCCTGAACAAGAAGCCCGCTGCCTCCGCGAAGCCAACATCTGCTTCGCCTTTGCCCCCAAGCATCATCCGGCCATGAAGCACGTCGCCCCCGTGCGCCAGGCTCTCGGCTTCTCCACCATCTTCAACATCCTCGGGCCGATCACCAACCCCGCCGGGTCGCGCCGGCAACTCGTCGGCACGCGCTCGCAAGCCCTGGCCGACAAGCTGCTGGATGTCCTAGTGAAGCTCGGCGCCAAGCGTGCCATGCTGGTCTGTGGTTCGGATCCCGCATCCTCGTGCGGCACCTCGGCCCTTTGTGAGTTAAGCGTCATGGGCCCCACGTACGTGGCGTCTTATGACGGCACGCTGATCAAGCGCATGCAGGTCACCCCTGAATCGGTGGGGCTGAAGACTGCCGATGGGGCGGCATTGGTCATTGACTCGCCCGAGCAGTCGGCAGCCCTGGTCCGCCGGGTGCTGAGCGGCGAGAAGGGGCCGGCGCGCGATATTGTTCTGTTGAATGGGGCGGCCGCGCTTTGGGTTGGCGGGACCGTGAACGATCTGGCGACCGGCATTACCCGCGCGGCGGAAGCTGTGGACACGGGACGGGCTTCGGCCACGCTGGAACGGCTGGTCGCCTGCAGCCACGCGACCTGATTTTTCACGCGGCAGATTTTCGTCGGAACTTTCGAGGGGGGCGGGATCGTTTTTGAGTGTGAATCACAACAGATGAGTGCGGTCAAGGATGACCGCCAGGATGCCGATGTAGCGAGCATCGGCCACAGAGCCGGCGTTTGCCGGTGTCAGGGAGCTTTTTGCCATGCGGACAGGTATTTTGTTGCTGGCGGCGGGGGCGTTGCTGGGCCTGGCGAACACAGCGCGCAGCGATGCGGTCGAAGTTGCAGCACCGCAGCCGCGCATCATCGGGCTCGTCACCGAAAAAGAGTACGCCGACGACATTATCCGCCGTTTGCGCCGGCTCGGCATCAATTTCAACAAGACGCGTTTGCCCAACCCCTACGATCCCGCCTGGGAAGTCGTCTAACCGACGCGGCGGCACTTACTGGCCGGTGGGAAAGCCAAATCCCATGTCCCGCGCCTGCTTGCGGCTCTCGCTGGTGCCGCGGACGGTTTCGCCGTCCCAGTAACGCTTCTTCCGCTGCGTTACCGTGTCGCCATCGCGAAACGGCGAGCTCTGCCCGCAACCGCCGATGCAGACCGTCACCATGCCGCAAAACATCGCGGCCAGAACCATTTTCTGTGCAAGCTTCATGGCCAAAGTGTAGCAACCCCTGCGACTTGCAACAACGCTGCGGGCCAAGTATTGTCGCATCCTTGGGTTTCGAGGCGGTTTCAAAGGTACACGCATGAATCTTGCGCCGTTGTTAAATGGCTTGGGTAACACGTCCATCGTCGGCCTGCAGTGGGGCGACGAGGGCAAGGGTAAGATCATTGACCTGCTGTCGGGCTCTTTCGACCTGGCAGTACGCTGGAACGGCGGCTCCAACGCCGGCCACAAGGTCGAGGTCGGCGACAAGAAGTACCGCTTCCACCTCATTCCGATCGGCATCCTCCGCCCCAACGTGACCTGCGTGATCTGCAACGGCGTGGTGATCGATCCCCTCAAAACCCTGGAAGAAATTGATGGCCTCTCCACGCAGGGCGTGAAGATCGAGGCGAGCAACCTGAAGCTCTCGGCCAACGCCAACGTGGTGTTTCCATATCACAAGCTGCAGGACCAACTCGCCGAAGCCAAGGCCGTGGGGTCGAAGATCGGCACCACCGGTCGCGGCATCGGACCGGCCTATGCCGACAAGGCGAACCGCTCGACGGCGATTCGCATGGCCGACCTGCTGGACGACCAGCGGCTGACCGACAAATTGCAGCGCATTGTGGCCGACAAAAATGCGATTCTCAAAGCGCTCTACGGCGCCGATCCGCTCGACTGGCGGCCGATGTTTGAACAATACCGCGCCTGCGGCGAACAACTGCGGCCCTTCATCACCGACACCACACGCCTGCTGCATGCCGCACTCAGAGAGAAAAAGCGGATGCTGTTTGAAGGCGCCAATGCGGTGCTGCTCGATGTTGATCACGGCACCGTGCCGTTCGTCACGAGCAGCAACTGCGGCACCGGCCTGAGCGTTGGCACAGGCCTGCCGGCGAAGGCCGTCGACAGCACGATCGGCATCGTGAAGGCGTACTGTACCCGCGTGGGCGCTGGGCCGTTTCCGACCGAGCAGGACAACGAAACCGGCAATCGCATCCGCGAACGCGGGCATGAATACGGCACCACCACCGGGCGGCCGCGTCGTTGCGGCTGGCTCGACACCGTCGCGCTGCGTTACAGCGCGGGCATCTCGGGCGCGACGATGATCAGCATTATGTTGCTCGATGTGCTCTCGGGCTTTTCGGAATTGAAGATCTGCACGGCCTACAAGATCGACGGCGCGACGACCGATTGGTTCCCGTGCGATGCGCTGGACTTGGCGAAGGCCGAGCCCGTGTACGAAACGTTACCGGGCTGGTCAGAAGATATTTCGAAGTGTCAGTCGTACGAAGAGCTGCCCGCGAACGCCAAGAAGTATCTGGAGCGTATCGAGCAGCACGTCGGCATCCCGGTGCGCATCGTCAGCATCGGCCCCGGCCGTCACCAGACGCTCATCAAATAACTTTCAGCACGAAGAGACGAAGTTCATACCAAAGAAAAGGCCCATGCGTGATGCACGCATGGGCCTCTTTGTTGGCTAGAAGATGGGGGGGGGCGTTAGGCGAGGTTCATTGTGATGAGGAACTCGCCGTTGGTGCGCTTCTTCTCGACGCGGTTCTTGAGCAGTTCCATCGCTTCCACGGGGTTCATGTCCGAGAGAACCTTGCGGAGCTTATAGACTAGTTCAAGTTCCTTGGTCTCGAGCAGCAGCTCTTCCTTACGCGTGCCGGACATGCTGATGTTGATGGCCGGATACGTGCGGCGTTCAACGAGGCGGCGGTCGAGGTGGAGTTCGCTGTTGCCGGTGCCTTTGAACTCTTCGAAGATGACTTCGTCCATCTTGGAGCCGGTGTCGACCAGGGCCGTGCCGATGATGGTGAGCGAGCCGCCTTCTTCGATGTTGCGGGCGGCGCCGAAGAAGCGTTTGGGCTTCTGCAGGGCGTTGGCGTCGACACCACCGGTCAGGATCTTGCCGGAGTGGGGGACTTCGGTGTTGTAGGCACGGGCCAGACGCGTGATGGAGTCGAGGAGGATCACGACGTCGCGGCCGTACTCGACGAGGCGCTTGGCTTTTTCGATGACCATTTCAGCGACCTGCACGTGGCGGCTGGCGGGCTCGTCGAAGGTTGAGCTGACGACCTCGGCCTTGGTGCTGCGCATCATGTCGGTGACTTCTTCGGGGCGTTCGTCGATCAGCAGAATCATGAGGTAGCACTCGGGGTGGTTCTGCGAAATGGCGTTGGCCATCTTCTGCATGAGCACGGTCTTGCCGGTACGCGGCGGGGCCACGATCAGCATGCGCTGACCCTTGCCGATCGGCGTAACGATATCGACGATGCGCATGTTCACTTCTTCGGGAGAAGTCTCAAGACGCAGACGCTTGTTGGGGTGCAACGGCGTCAGGTCTTCGAAGTTGACCTTCTCGGTCAGCAGCGACGGCTCTTCGAAGTTGATGGCTTCAACGCGGAGCAGGGCGAAGTACTTTTCGTTTTCTTTCGGTGGGCGGATCTGGCCGGTGATGATGCAACCGCTCTTAAGGCCGAAGCGACGGATCTGGGAGGGCGAGACGTAGATGTCGTCCGGGCAGGGGAGGTAGTTGTATTCGGGGCTGCGGAGGAAGCCGAAGCCGTCGGGGAGGATTTCGAGGACGCCTTCGCCGACCATCAGGCCGTTGTCTTGGATGCGCTTTTTCAGGATCAGGAAGATGAGGTCCTGTTTCTTCAGGCCGACGTATTCTTCGATGCCTTCCTTCTTGCAGACCTCGTGAAGTTCCTGCACGTTCATGCGCTGCAGGTCAACGAGGTGCAGTTCGGCCCGCTTGACGCTTTCGTACTTCTGGTGGGTTTCATCGTCGTAAGCGTCTTCGTCTTCTTCAGCGGCGTGAATGCTGCCGCCGACGATGACATTGCCGACAGCGTCGCCGCCGTCGGCCGGTTCGTCTTCATCAAACGAGGCCTCGGCGCTGGCCGGGATGGCCTTGCCGATCATGCCGCCGCCCTGGCCGACGATCTGGTTGGCATGCTTGCGCTCTGCCGTGGCGGGGGCGCGGTTACCGACATCATCTTCGGCCGGTGCAGCGGGGGCTTCCGCCACGGCCGGGGCTTCTTCAACTGCCGGTGCTGGTGTTTCTTCTACCGGTGCTTCTACCGGCTCAACCGGAGCGGCAGCGGCTTTCTTACGTGTGCGAGTGGTACGAGCCATGATCAAGTCCTTCTGTGTATGCGGCGGTCAATGCCGCCAGAGTATGAATATGCCGATTGATTGCGTGGTTGGGTGGTAGCTAATAGGGGGGACGCAACAGGCATGAGCCGGGGGGCTTGGGTTAGGCGTGAGCTTTCTCAATAATTTGGGAAAAAACGCGCCGAACTTGGCCAAGCGTGGCGGCCTGTGTGCCGCCGTTATCGATAACATAATCTGCTAATTGCTGCTTTTTTTCAAGTGGTAATTGGTTTTTTTCGCGGCTCAACAGGTCGTTCTCGGACCAGCCGCGGGTGGCTTGCAGGCGGGCGAAACGGGTGTTTTGGGGCACGTGGATGAAAATTGTGGCGTCGCATTGGGCGTTCAGGCCGGTCTCAAACAGCAGGGGGCTATCGATCACAATTGCCGTGACGGCAGGATCTTGCTGCAACTGGGCGAGCCGCTGGGCGCGGGCCTCGGCGACGCGGGGGTGGATGAGGGATTCGAGATGCTGGCGCTCGGTGGGGGCGTTGAAAATACGCCTGGCGACTGCCCGGCGGTCGACGGCGCCGTCACTCGTAAAAATGCCGCCCTGGGCTGTGTCGGCGCGGCCCCACCACGCGGCAAGCTGGTCTTTGACGGCCGGGGACTGGATGACGTCGTGGGCGATGCGGTCGGAGTCGATCACGGCGCGATCGGGATCGCCGGCGGAAACAGCACAGGCCGCGAGGGCGCGGGCCACGGTGGACTTACCGGAGCCGATGCCGCCCGCGACGCCGATCAACGGCTTGCGGCGGGTGAGCGGCGGTTGTGCAGCGCCATGGGGCACAGTTATCTCGTTACAAAGACCATGGAGCCTTGGGGCAGATCGCGCGGGAGCGAATCGCGGAGCGTGAGCTTGCCGTTGCTATAGGAACCGATCGGAACCAGCGCGTTGTGCGTGGCCGGTGCGACGGGCGGGGCGACGGTCCAGGCGACGGCGCCCTGCACGTCGCCGCCGCGGGCGTGGAGTTGCCAGTTGCCCAGGTCGTCCTTTAGCAGCACGCCGGTGGCGATCACATCAAAGCTGACCTGTTTGAACAGGTCGGCCTTCGCGGTGGCCAGTTTCTGCTTGATGCTGGCGCCGCTGGGCATGTTGTCGAAGATCGACTTGATCGCCTTGCGCGTGCTGTCGGTCACACGGTCCTTGTCGTACCAGGGGAGCGCATCGACCTGCTGACGCGTCAGGTCCAGCAGCGTCTTGTCATAGGCATCGCCGATGGCCCAACCTGCCACCGCCTGGTTCACCTTCAGCACCTGCTGCAGCAGAATCGCACGGACCACGATGTCCATGGTGTCGTCTTTGACGATGCGATCGGCGAGGTCGATGCCATAGGTGTCCCAGTTGTTTTCGTCGACGGTTTTGATTTCGTCGCTGATGAGGTTGGCGAACTTGGCGTGCGGCAGCTTCACGGGTGTGGCAGTCTTGAGCGTCTTGGGTGCGTCCACCGTGATCGTCACGCGCTTGGCGAGGTCTTTGAGGTTAAGCGCCTGGAACGACACTGAGACTTGGTTGTTGATCTTGCGTTCGATCTTCTTGATATCGCCCATGACGAGATAGGTCGAGCCGTCGGACACTTCCATGTAGGAGATCTCCGACACCGTAGGCGCTGCGAGCAAGTCCGCAAGTTTGTCCTGCCACGTGTTGCGCTCGGCGAGGCCCTCGGTGGCCCGCTTCAGATAGTCGGCATACGTGGTAAGCGCCGGCGACAGCGGGCTGTCCGCGTAAGTGGTCAGGTAAGCCGTAAGTTGCTCGACACGTTTGGCGGCCACGGCGCTGGTGGCGGGCACAAACTTCCCGTTGAGCGAGATCTGTACATCGCGCCACGCTTCGATCGCCTTGGCGCCGTTCAGGCGCTTGATCGCTTCGTTGAATTCCGCCGTCTGCGGCGCATCCGGGAACTTCGCCGTAAACTGCTGGAGCGCTTTCTTGAGATCATCGGAGCTTACCACGGCACTGCGAATGTTCTGCATCTCGCCGGCCATCTCGCGGGTCGATTGGATTGCAGCGAGGCGGGCGGCGACTTTTTGGTCCATTGCGGCGAGGGCGGATTTGGCGCTCTCATCGATGCCGGGGGCGTCTTTCATGGCCCGCAGCGTGTTGCCCAACGTCGTGAGCGGCCCATAGGCCTGGTCACTCGGCAACTTCACTGCTTCATCAACACGTTCCGACAGCCCCGCGATCTGGGTCTGAATCTGACCCGCCACGCGCGACCGCGCCTGCCCCAGCAACTGGTGCACGCCCGCAAGGGCCGTAGGCAGCTTCTTTTCGCCATCAACCCAAGAGAGATCGCCGGCGGCGGTGGCCTTGTCGATCGCGCCCTGCAGCGTGCCGGCAATGTTCAGCAGATCGTCAACGCTGGCGTTGGCGTCAGTGACCGACGACTGAGCGGCCTTGGCGGCGCTGTCGAGATCGGCAACGATGCCGGTGAGCACGCCGCGGTCACGTTCATATTCGGCTAGCAGGGCCGCGGCTTCGCTCTTGGCTGTCTTGATCGCCGCATCGCCGCTGAGATTCGGTGCGGTCTTGTCCTGCTGGTCGATCAGCTGCTGCACCAGCGCGAGGTTGCGGTCTTGTGTGGCCTTGCGAATCTTGTCGGCCCACGTCTTGGCGGCATTGGCCTGGGAGTACATGTAGAAGCCGCCGAGGAGGCCGCCGGCGAGCAACACCACGACGCCGCCGATGGTGACCATGGTCAACTTGTGACGGCGGGCGGAGGCGACTTCGCGCTGCTTGCGGCGCTCCTGGTAGCGCTGCAGCAGGTCGCCGGGGATCTCATCATCAAACTCTTTGAGTTTGACGAGGCCAGCCTCGAGCTTGGCGTCGGGGGCGTCCTGTTCCAGCAGCGTGGCAAAATCGCGGCAAGCCGCATCAAAACGCTTGATCTTCGTTAGCCGCTGTTCTTCTTCATTCAGCCACGAGATGACGGGTTTGATCTCGTCAGACAAGGCGTGGCTTACGCTCGTGACGCCGGCGGTGCTCATGATGTTTTTCCAACGCTGCACGAGGGCGTGGCATTCTTTCTGGCTGCGGGCGGCGAAGGCATCGCGCAGCGGCTCAACCAGCGCCTGCAGATCGGACTCAACCTGTGCCCGCGTCACGCGGCTGAATGCGTCCGAAACCGCCTGCTGAATGTCCGCCGGCAGCGTCTCATACCATTGCGTTTCATTGATCTCATGGTGCAACTCGGCGATCGCGGCGTTGTCTTTCGTCCGCACCGCACTGTAGAAGGCGGCGGGCAACTCGCGGATGCGGGCCTTCTCAAACACGCGGATGTCCTTCTCCCATGTCGGGTTCGGGTCAACCGAGGCGATCTGCCGCATCAGGCTCAGCCGCTCGCGCACCGGTCCGCGGGCCAACGCCAGCAGGCGATGCTGCGACAGCAAGTGTTCCAGTGGCTGATCGGCGGCGTACGCTTCGTTCAATTGCGAGGCACGATCCATCTGCAGCGGCGGCGGCACCGGCAGGCCGTTGTTGGCGCAGAACTCCGCCCACACCTGCGGATCAGGCAAGTCGAGTGCGGCTACCAGGTCCAGCAGGTTCGGCGTCTCATCGGAGAGGTGGATCGCCTCGGAGCGAAGCCCCTGCTGCAGGAAGGCCGAAACCTTGCGCAGGCGGTCGTTCGCTTCTTCGCAGAGCTTGGCGTAGTCCGTCGCGGCAACACGGATTTCTTCGGTCACGCCCTGCAGCGGCGCCTGGCGAATGTCCCGAAGAAACTCGACCACGCGTTGATAATCAGCCATAGTTCCATCCCTTGATTCTGGTATCTGTTGGACCAGTGTTTAACGTTTGAATTTCATTGTCAGCAGACGCGTGCCATCGGGCAGGTCATAGGCGATCTCGAATTCGTTGATCTCTTTGTAGCCCGCCACGGAGCTCTTGTAGGCCTCGGCCAGTTGCTGGGCAAGTTGGAATTTCGCCTTGGTCTCGGCGTGGTCGGGGTAGGTGTTCAATGTAAGGCGGTGTTCCTTCTCATCATATTGGAACTTCACCCGGTCGTCGTCGTCCGCCTTAAAGCGTGCCGCAAAGTTGCTCTCGATCGTGGTGAACCCCGGCCTGAACGTGAGGGCAAACCACGAATCCACGGCGGCCGTCGTCGTCGGCTTCTTAAAGCGCACGAGCGTGTTGGCATTCTCCGGCGTGCGGAGGGCGGGGTCTTTGACGTCCCAGTCCTTGAAGACATACGCGTCCCACTTGGGCGGGAGCGAACCGGCGACGACGGTGACGATGGTGTCCCGCGGCATGTCGGCGGGCAGCACGATCGTGGTCGAGGTGTCGGCAATGTTGATCGGGCGAATCGTCAGCGGTTTAAAGTCGATCCGCTGGTCGCGGCCCTTTGCATGCTTGCAGATCAGCGAGGAATTCTGGAGCAGCCAGAATCCCAGCGTGGCAGCCTCGGGCCGGCGCAGCAGCATCGCGTTGCGCCACTGCACATCAAGCGCCGGCCGCGTGCGGTCCAGCGTGACACGCACAATCTCGCCGCTGGCGGCGGGGTCCTTCGCGTCTTGCCATTGCAGCGCCACGGTCATGTTGCCGTTGCGTGTTTCCGATGTCGGCGTGATGGTGCCGCTAAGCGTCTCGAGGTTCGACGTGTACTTTGCCCGCTCGCCCGGGAAGATCAGGGCCATCGATTGGATGTTGACCAAGTCATCAAAGTCCCCGGCCAGCATGTTGATGCGCTGGGTCTTGTCGCGAATGCCCGACCCGGTCGATCCACGTTCGAGCGCCGTGCGCAGCGTTATCGGCTTGGGCGGTGGCGGTGGGGGAGGCGGCGGCGGAGGCGGTTCGGTGATCACGACCGTCCGCTGCGTCTCGGGCACGGGATTCTTGATCGGCGGATCCTGCGTGCGATTCACCGGCGGCGTCACCACGGCGATCTGCGTCTCGGGCGGCGGATTGTTGTTCGCCACGGGTTGTTGATTGGTGCTGGGGTTGAGATTGATCGGATCGTTGATGGCGCTGGTGTTGGCGCGATTGCTCAGATAAATCAGAATGATCCCGAGGATGATCGCCACGAGCGCACCGCCATAGAGCAACGCCATGTTGCGGCGCCGTTTGGCCATCGCGACCTTGGCGTGCTTTTCCGCCTGGCTGAGCAGTTGCTCCACCTGCCGGGCGCTGGGGGTGGAAGTCGTCGCCGCACCCAGAATGCTGGTGTGTCCGTGGTGACCCACGGGCTGGGCGGTGCTGTGGCCTGCAGGTGCTGGTTCCTCATCGATGATCGCGTACGGCGATTCTTCAACACTCTCAGGGGTCGGCTGCACCGGCGGTGGTGCCGAAGGCGGCGTGGCCCGCGGCGGTACTCGCACGCTGGGCGTGGCTGGTGCTTGCTTGGCTACGGGCGCGCGTGCCACACCTGCGCCGGTGCGCGCCAATGTCGCATAGAGATTGTCATCAGCGATCGGCGGCGCGCCGAGTTTGTCGGGCCGGCTCAGGTCGATGATCACGCCATTGGCGGCATAGCGCTTCGCCGCGTCGGCTGCAGGCGTGCCCGCGATGCAGCAACGCCACGTGCACGTGGCGCTCGTCGGCATGCTCGTGAAATACGTGTTGAACGTGACGGCCCAGCGCTGCTTCAGCGGCACCAGGCGAATCGCCTCCGCCAACAGTGGCAGCAGGTCCTGACCCGGTTCAAAGACAATGCACACGGGCCGGCTGGCTTGCTTGACGAACGTATCCGCCAGCACGCCCGCCCATGCCGCATCACCCGTAAGCTGCTGCCACAGGTCGCAGCGTTCCGGCGGTTCGTCGCCTTGCGGCAACGGCATCGCCCGCGTGATCGTGCCAACATTGCCCGACCATACTCGCTGCATCACGCCCGGTTGTAGCAGAAGCCACGCCGGTCCAGCACCGGGCCGTTCATGGGCATCAAGGACAATGTGGTGCGCAAAAGAGTTGGTGCGTTGCGTGTGATCGACGCCGCTGTCGCAGATACGCGACAGCACGTTGTACGTCGTGCCGCCGGCAGAGAGCAGCCAGTGGGCGTGCGCTACCGGGTTTTCACCGGCATGCGTCGCCCCAGAAAAATGATGCCGATAGACCGACAGCGTCTCGAGACGCTCCAGCAGGGCCTTGGGCAAACCATCCGTCGCGCCGACCGTGCAAAAGCCGCTCGTGCCGCGTTTGATGCCCTCAGGCGCAGATGTGTAATAAATCTCGTGCATCGTTTACTGCCGGGCTGGCGCTTCACTGCCCCGCGGCTGATGGGTTGCGAATGCCCGCAATCAGCCCCGTGGCCCAACGCGCGTAGGAGTAAAGCAGCGGGATCGTCACCCACCGCGGTTTGATGTCGCTCGGCTTGATCAGCAAGCCGTTCTTGCCTTCCTGTTTCTCCGGCGAGTGGCCGAGCGCCGACACCGGCACGTACACCACATCGTCACCAAAGTCTTCTGCCACGCTGACAATCTCGGGCGTAATCTCAAGCAGCAGCTTTCTCAGTTTGACGCTCACGCGCTCAATGCGTTCAAGGTCGAGCACGCCGATGTGCGTCTTGCCGTCGGGATCGTGCAAAATGGGCTCGCTCGCGAGGTCCTCGTCCGCCATCAGCGGGGCCCAGATGTCGCTCTTGGCTACCAGCACCAGCAGTGGCCGATCGCACTTCTGCCAGGCTGACAGGCCCGCATGTTTGCGGAAACGGATCGTCGCCTCGGTCAGAATCGTCTCCTGCCGCACCGTTTGCAGCGGCTCCATGATCTGCGGATCGGTGGAGACGGTTTTGCACTTCTGCCGGAAGCGCGGGTCCTGCGTCGGGTCAAACAAGTACATCAGCACCTTCGCCCGCGACAGGTGGCGGGTGACGGGGCTCAGCGCGGTGTCCTGCCCCACGTTGTAGTGCTCGCCGGCGTTGTCATAGAGGCAGATGATGCGGCCAAGCTTGGCCCGCTTCCCCGCACGCGGGTGATTGGCCGCCGGATGCAGTGTGAACAGGAACGGCTTGGGCAACTGCGTTTCCTGGCCGTTGATGGTGACGGAACGATAGAGGTCGCCCTGCGTGCGGGTTTTTTCGAGGACGATCGCGCGTTCGGGATCATCGGGGAGGAAGAGCGTCTCTTCGTAGCGGTTAAGAATCCAGTTCGCCTCTTTGTCGCCATCGGCAAAGATGATCGCAAAATCCTTCGCGAGTTTGTGGCGCAGTTCCCACGTCATCGCGGCCAGCAGGTTGGACTTGCCGCTGCCCGCCGAGCCGATGATCGAGATGAAGAACGTTTCGTTTTCGAGCAGCACGCGCGGCAACACGAGGTGGCACGCCGGGCACGCCACCGAATGGCAGACCATGCCGCGGGCGTCGATCGCCTGCCCTTCCAGCGTGAACCGCGACGGCAGAAAGCGCAGCGGTTCTTCCTTGAGGATCGGGTCGCCCATGAGGTCTTCGTGCTGCGCAACCCAAAGGATTTGCTCAGGCTTGAAGACATGCCAGCAGTGCGGGCACGTAACGAGCTTGACCAGGCGCACCGTGGTGTCGGGAACGATGGGTTCGCCCATTTCAATGGGCTCTAATGTGGTTGAGGCGTCACTCACGCAAAAACCTCCGTGCGGTCAGGGCCGATGCACCATCGGCGATTGGTTCAATCAGAAGAACGCTCAAGCATAGCGTTTGTTGGATGCGTTGAGAAATTTAGAACAGGCCTTCAAGGGTGGTCGCGGCGCGCCACGTGATGCCGTCGGTCGATACCTGGTGAAGTCGCGAGACCAGGCCCTGTCTCACCTGGCGCTGCAGCGTGGCAAGATCAAACGGACCCGTCTGCCGGCCTCGCAAACGCACGAAATATCGGCTGCCGGTCTGGCCGGCTTCGCCGGGAGCGTTTGCTGCGCCCGCCGGCGGTGGGGGCGGCGCGGAGGGAGCGGTGCGTGTGAAGCGCGGCGGCGCTACGCTCGGGGCGACGCGCTGCGGGACGGCCGCGGGAGACGAGGCTTCGGCGACCGGTGTGGGGGCGGGTGCGGTGGCTGCCTTCAAATCAGCAAGCACCTCGGCGGCACTGCTATAGCGCTCCTTGGGGCCCTTCGCCATGAGACGCGCGATTACCGCGGCCAGCGCGGGCGGAAAATCTTTGCGAATCTCGGTGATGTCCGTCGCACGCGTGCTGATTGAGCAGTGCCACTGCATAAAACGCGATGGCCCCGGCATCTCCTTCGTGGAGACGCCTTCGAACACCGCCGGCATGGCGTTGCGATACTGGCGTGCACCCAGCGCAATTTCGTAAGCCACATGGCCCAGGGCGTAAAGGTCACTCGATGGCGACTTGGGGCCGAAATCTTTGTTCAGTACTTCCGGTGGCGTGTAGCGGGCGCTGTCAGCCGCATAAACCGGGTCATCGCTTACCGCCGAAGCCATCGTGAAATTCGCCAGCCGGCAGCGGCCATGGCGATCGATCTGAATGTTCGACGGCTTGATGTCCAGGTGCAGCACCGGCGGGGTGCAACTGTGCAGGGCGTGCAGGCCTTCGAGCACATCGGTCAGCACGCGCAACACATCGTCAGGCTTGCCGGGGGCATCGCCGCAGAGGCTGGCGACGCTGTTCGGCAGATACTCGCTGGCGACCCACGCGATGTTGTCGGTCACGCCCATGGCGTACACGGTGGCGACATGCCGTTCCGTGCCGAGCGCCGCCAGCACGCGCACCTCGTTCACGAAGCGGTTCATCGCGACCTGGTCCTTGATGGCGTGCGTGCGCAGCGTCACAGGACGTGTCACATCGCCGGGCAACTGCTCGAGCGCCTTGTAGGCCGTCACCGTGCCCGTGCTCAGCGTCTCTTCAATCGTGAACCGATCCAGTTTTTTCACATGCCACCACGTTAGATTAAGTTTACCGTTGCAGCCCCATGGTCGGCGCCTCGCCGGCGCCAAGGCGCATCGCGAAGCGCAGCCGTCTTTCAACAAACTGCTCAAATGCCGCCGCGCGTTGCTCATCGGTCAGAACCGGCGAGTCCTTCTTCGGCTTGAGCAGCACCTCCAGGGCGCCGCGATGATCCTGCGAAGCCTGCGTGAACTGGTACTGGTGCCGCGGCGTTGCCAGCAACACGTTCAGGTTCAGCCAGACCAGCTTCGAGTTGCGATAGTCGCCCGCCGCATCCAGTCGCCACGCCTGTTCGAGCAGTTCTTCAACCTGCTTGTTGATGCGCTTGGCGGCCACTTCGCTTTTCACCCACGCATGCAGTTCGCGGTGGGCGTTGTTCCAGTTGTCCACCGCCGGCGTGTTCATGCTGTCATAGGACACAAATCCGATGATCGCCAGCAGCACCAGCGCAACCAGCGCCATCAGTACGGTGCGGTTGGCCAGCAGCCCCGGCTCATGGCCCGGCGCCGCTTCAAAGCGAAGCACCACATCCGGCGACAGCGTGATTTCATCCTTGATCCGCAGCTTGCTCTTGGCCGCCATCCGAACGTCATTCAGCAGCGTGCCATTGGCCGAGAGATTCTCGATATAAAAATCGTCACCGCTCCGGCTGATGATCGCATGATCAAAGCTGACCGAGCCATGGGTAAGGCGGATCGGCGCCTTCGGGTTGCGCCCGATCAGCGTTTCGCCCGGCGTCACCGGCATCGAAACGCCGCTGTCGGGACCCTTGATGATTCTGACGACTGCTTCCATCGCCGCCTCGTGTCACTTTCTAAAAATTATTGGCCGTCCAACAAGCCGCCGCGCATGAATCGCACGATGATCGGCGAGAAAAGCAGGATGACTGCGCTCAGCAGCACCAGCGTGCTCGGCAGCATGACGTAGACGCCCGCCGCACCCGCCGCCGCCTGTGCCCGCAGTTGCCGCTCCGAGCTCAGCCGGTCGGCCAGCCGTTCGAGCGTCTCGGCCAGCGGCCAGCCGAGTTCTTCCGATTGCACGATCGCATCGACCAGCGCCGTCAAGTCCTGAATCTTCAGCCGCTCCGCCATCTTGCGGAACGAATCCGCCCGCGAAGCGCCGACATCAATCTCCGCCAGCACCTGCCCAAGCTCCACGCCCAGCGGGTGTTCGTCAAAATCCGCCACCACACGCTGCAGCGCGATCCGCAGGCTCGTGCCGCTCCGCAGCATCAGCACCATCAGGTCCAGCACGTACGGCATCGACTGCAGAATTGCCGTCTCACGCTCGCTGGCAACCGACTTCAAATGCGATGCCACCGCAACCACGCCCATGGGAGGCCCCAGCAGCGCCAGCCACACCCACCCCGGGCCAAACAACGTCAACGCGATCATCAGAATGATCAGCGTAAACAGCATCGCCATCAGCACGGCAACCGCTACCAACTCGTCGTCATCCAGCCCGCCCGGATACCCCGCCCGCACGTACGGCTCTTGCAGATAATTGCGTATCGGATCCAGCCCCAACCGCCCAACCGTACCCGCCATCACGGTGATCAACGGCAGCGACATCCTGAACACCGGGCTGCGCCGCAACGCGCGGCGACGCATGTCCTCGCGCCGCAGGGACATAATCCCCGCCGTCCGCGTGGCGCCGCCCGCAATCAGGCGATACGCAACCAGTCCGAACATCAGCACCGCCGTGCCGAACATCAGCGCCGCAAGCATCTTCAGTATTTGCACCGTCTCCATCTGCGGCTATACCTCCGTCCGCGTGATGCGCGATGCAAAATAAACACCCGTCAGCGCCAGCACCCCGGCCAGCAGCAGAATGCCCCACCCCTGCGGCGTGGTAAACACCACCTCAACGCCAGCCGGATCCACGAGCCAAAGCATCAGCAGCATGAACACTGGCGCCACCAGCAGCACCTTAATGTTCGTCCGGCCTTCACTCGTGTGCGCCTCAACTGTCGCCTTCATCTGCTTCAACCGATCGAGGCTCTGGGCAATACGCCCCAGCGTCGCGGCAATGTCGCCGCCCATCTCGCGGTTCAGCAACAACGCTGATGCAAACAAATTGAAGTTCGGCAAATTCAAACGTTCCTTCGTCGTGGTGATGACCTGTTCCATGTCCGCGCCGAACGAATACTGGTTCGCCATGATCTTGAACTCAGTGCGAATCGGCTCCGGCGCGGTCTCCGCCAATCGCTGCACCGCCTGCACCAGCGTCAACCCCGCGCGAATCGAGTTGCACATCGTCGAAATCGATAACGCCAACTGTGCGTCAATCTTCTTCCGCCGGCGCTGCCACATGCTGTTCACGATCATCGGCGGCAACAGCAGCGTGCACAGCCATAGGCCGATCGCAATGAACGCATTCGGAATAAACAGCATGAACACTGCGAGCACGGCGAGCAGGCACACGTAATAACCGATCGTGTACGTGCGGATGTCGACTTTCTCTACGTGAAACCGCGCCCACGTCGATTCCACCCACGCCTGGTCGCGTTCCCATTTGCGCACAAACCATCCGCGGGCGCCATAAATAAACATGAACGCTGCCACGCCGACGATGACCGCAACTAGCAGGGCTTCTGGGCTCATGCCGATTTCACCTGCTCAAACCAGCTCTCCAGACGCAGATAGCCTTTCTCCACCATTTCCCCAAGGAACCGCGGCATATACCCGGTCGGACGCAGCACGCGCACGCCCGGCGTAATCTCGATGGCCTTCATGATGTCGCGCGTTTCCACTTCGCCGGTCGTCGGGTGCAGGCCGATCACTTCGCTCACCTGGCTCACCATGCGCGGCCCGGTCGAAAGCCGCTCCACCTGCACAATCAAATGCACCGCCGATGAAATCTGCCGCCGCACGGCTGGCAGCGGAATCTCCGCGCCCATGAGCACCATCGTCTCAAGTCGCGCGATGGCATCCGCCGTGCTGTTCGCGTGAATCGTCGTCATGCTGCCCGAGTGGCCGGTGTTCATCGCTTGCAGCATGTCGACCGCTTCGTCACCGCGGCATTCGCCCACGATGATGCGGTCAGGCCGCATACGCAAGGCGTTCTTCACGAGGTCGCGCGTCGTGTATTGCCCCTTGCCCTCGGCATTCGCCGGCTTGGTTTCCAGCGACACCACGTGTTCCTGCTGGATCCGCAGTTCAGCGGAGTCTTCAATCGTGACCAACCGCTCGTGTGACGGGATGAACCCCGACAGCACGTTCAGCAATGTCGTCTTACCGGAGCCCGTGCCGCCGCTGACCAGGATGTTCGCACGATACACCACGCACGCCCGCAGCAGCGCCACCGCCGGCGCCGTGATGCTTTGCCACCGCATCAGGTCTTCGACCGACACGCGGTACATCGGAAACTTACGAATTGTGATGCACGGACCCTTGATCGCCAGCGGTTCGATGATCGCATTCACGCGGCTGCCGTCACGCAAGCGCGCATCCACCAGCGGCTGGCTGCGATCGATACGCCGCCCCAGCGGCGCCACGATGCGCTCGATGATCGAGATGCACGCCTCTTCGCTCGGAAATGTCTGCGGAATCTTCACCACGCGGCCGTTGCGTTCGATGTAAATTTGCCGCGGATTCGCCACCATCACTTCCGTGATGCTCGGGCTGCGCAGTAAATCCTCCAGCGGGCCCAACCCGAAGATCATGTCGTACAGAACCTTCTTGGCGAACGTCACGATCAGGTAAACCTGCACGTTCTCCAGCAGATCCTGCAGCACGCTGTCCACTGCGTTGTCGAACGTCTGGTCGATCATCTCCTCGGCCGTGGCCGGAATCGGCTTGCCCGTGTAAATGCCCGCCTTGTTCGCCAGCCGCACCACGGCCTGCTCCAGCGTCCCCTCAAGATCATGGTTGATCCCCAGCCCCTGCCATTCCGACTTCACTTTCGCTTCCGACGTCATCCGCTTGTAAAGCCAGTCGCTGATGCGGTTGCGCATCGCGCGCCGCAGGATCAATCCCGTCAGCGGGCTGTTGAACACCTGCGTCTTGAAGTCCGTCAGCAGCAACTCGTCCACAATCCGGTTGAGCTGGTCCGCCCGGTCGTTCTCAAAGTTGCTCGGGTTCCACGCACCGGCGCGAAGGTCCAGCCGCCGCAGCACGTTCGCGTGCAGCACATTTGCCAGCTCGTTCAGTTCCTCTTCCTGCCCGCCGACGGCCTCTTCCTTCGCCGTATCTTCCAGCGTCAGCACAAACTCCATGATCCGCAGCGTCGTCGTGCCCTTCAGCGGCACCTTCTGCCCGGGCAGCACCTCTTTGCCCGCCACTTCCAGTGGGTTAACCCCCTCCAGCACCTCGAGCTCCCACCCATTCTCCGCACGCTCCACCCGCGCATGCTGGCCCGACACAAACCGCGAATCCAGCCGCACATTGCACGTCTCATCCCGGCCGATCGAAAATCCGCCCGGCCCGTCGAATGCGACCCACTGGCGATTGGTCAATGTGTTCTGAACGATTACGCGCATCGTATTGAAACTCAAAAGTCAAAACGCAGAACTCAAAACGGAACGGAGCGGACTCAGTTGGTTGGTCGCGTCGCCGGTGGGGGGCACAGCAGCAGCGTCACCGGCAGCGTGCCCGCGCCCGTCGACTGCAGAATCTCGCGTGCCTGCGCCTCGGTCACTTCCAGCGTCACCGTCGCCTGGTTGTCCGATTCAAAGCCGCCTTCGTAGCGATCGCTCGCCGTCACCGACGACCGCGTACGCGTCAGGCTGCGGCCCACCGCCAGCACCTTGTATGGCTGGCCATTGCTGATCATTGTCGTCTGCCACGCCACCATGCGCCCGCCCGCAAAGGTCCCGCCGCCCATATCGCCTCCGCCCGCCGCGCTCGCGCCGCCGGAGGTATCGCTCGACGGTGGCGGAGCGCTCGCCGCGCCGCCCACGTTCATCTTGGTCACCAGCAACTTCACGTAATCCCCCGGCACCAGCAGGCCGCCGAGTGCATTCGCGCCCTTCACCGGAATCGTGAGCGCCCGCGAATCCCCCCTCAGGTCAAAATCCGACGCGAACGAAAAATCCAGATCCGTCACGTACGTACCTGCCTGTACGCGCCGGTTCAACTTCATGCCCTTGTACGCATTGATCTTGTTCGCATCGATCACCAGCGACAGCATCGGCCGCAACTCCTGCGTGATCGGCACCTCCACCACGTTAAAGTCGCGCGCCGGGTCGATCGCCACGTTCGCCCGCAGATCCGTCGCCGCCACGACAACGCTGGCCTTGGGCAGCTTGGCCGACCCCGATCCACCGTCTAAAAATGCAAATGAGAGCACCGTTGCCAGCACGCCCAGCACAATGGCCGCCACTAAAAAAAACCGGCTTGCCTTATTGTCCTGCATACACGTTCTCCACCAGACGCCCAGCCTGTACTCAGCACAACGCCCTTCCCCGGGCGGTGTTTCAATGATTCTTTCATTATCGGTTGGGCCGATGGTATCGCCTAAGCCCCAAAACGCCAATCGAGGTGCGATAAACCCCGCAAAAAATGACAGCGGGCGGCCGTCTGCCGCCCGCCGCACGCCACAAGGGTTCCTGTATCAGTTGCCCCGGCGCCTGCGCCACAGCATCGCGCTCAGGCCCAGACTCAGCACGCCCAGCGAAGCCGGTTCAGGCACGCCGCCGTTGTTGCCGTCGCGACCGCCGCCATCGTCGCCGGTCTCAATCACCAGCGTCGGCGCCAACGCCGCGCCGGCATCGGCTGTGCTGAACGTGAGGTTCGTCGAGCTATTGTCGTAATAGCCCTTGTACATCACGCTGAAGCACGCCCAGTCATAGCCGGACGCGATATTCACCGCGACCAGATCCGTCACATCAATGTCCACCCAGTCCAGTCCCGTGCTGTTGTAAAACGTCGCCATCAGCGTATCGCCCCCAAGCCCTTGCGTGGCCACGCCGGTAGCCGTGCTGGTGTTGCTGCAGCCATAGAGCCACGCGACCGGATCGCCCGGTGCGCTGCTTTCGCTCAGATTCAACTTCAACGTTGCCGAAGTGATCGGGCCGCTCGCGCTGGAAATATCAAACTGCATATAGGTGCTGTAATACTGCACATACCCGGGGAAACCATAGTAATGTGCGCCGCCCGTGGTCGCAGTTGTTTCCCACCAACTTCCTCCGCCCCGCGCCCACCAGGCGTTGGCATCGCCCTCGGAAGTCGTCTTGACCTCCATCGCCTGCCCGCTGCTGGCCAACACCGCCAGCGCCAATGCACCCAGAACCATCCACTGAGACTTCATCGTCCCTCCTTAAGGCTGAAACCATGAGCGCGCGTTCTTCCCACGAAGCCACACGACCTTCGCGTAAGCGCCCATACCGGCATGTCATGACGGGGATCTCTCTCTCGCCCGTACATCTCACACGTTTCTAATACACCATGCCCCCGCGCCCGCAATTGGACTAACTGGGGCAATTTCGCCAAAAACATCGGTTCCAGCGGCAGCAAACGGGGGCGTGATGTTAAAATGGATAAAAAAGTCCGTCTATTGGCCAAAATAGTTAACATTCTGCATTGCAAGTCGATAATCATCGTTATAATGAAGATTGTTCGCTCTTTAATTGTGGTTGTCCCATGACGCTATCTTCACCGGACATCAGGGCAGTCACCGAACTACTTGCTGACACCGCTGCGTTGCGCGATGTCGTGGAGCGACGCGGGTTGCTTGTCAACCGCGCCTGCGACATGCTCCGCGCCAAGGCCGTCATCCTCCTGCACCGCCGCGCTGCCGACGAGTTCACCCTTAACGTCCTTGGCTACCACGGCTGGCAGACACCCGCCCAGGATCATGTCTTCATCCGCGATGCCCACGAGCATCGCTACCGCAACAATCCGATGCTCGTCGCCTTTGATACCCACATCGATGGCCAACCGCTTAACCTCACACGCCGCGCGGCCCTCGCCGATGCCGAGTGGTACAGCCACCCCTACGTCAGCGAGACCTTCCGCACGCTCGAGATCGATGACCTCATGCTCAGTGCCGTCCCGTACCGGGGCGGTTGGCTGGCCGTGGCCGCCGTGCGGGCCTGGGGCGATCCCACCCCCTTCAGCGAACATGACGCGGCGGTGGGGGCGCTGCTGTGCGGTGCGATGGCGCAATGGCCTATTGATGAAATCGTCACCAAGCCTGAACTTTCGCCGCGTCTCTGCCAGATCTTCACGCTCCTCCTCGATGGCGCTAGTGAGAAGCAAACGGCCCAGCACCTCGGCATCAGCGAACACACGGCCCATCGCCATATCCGCCGGCTTTACGAAAAACTCGGCGTCAGTTCCCGCGGCGAGCTGTTTGCCTACGCCCGCCAGCACGAGATGCGGTAAAGCAGCGGAAGTTTTGGTAATGCCGCAGGTGTTCCTTGGCATTCGACCGGCGGCGTAGCCGCTCGGCTCTCGACGAGGCGGCCGCCTCGCTTGTCCCAACGCACCCAAACCCTTACATTGTCCGCCCCGCTTTATCTTTTATTGAAAGGCTCGCCCATGCGCGAAACCAAGTTCGGCAACTTCTCCGCCGACGGCAAAGAATTCGTCCTCACCAACCCCCTCCTCGAACGACCCTGGATGAACGTCCTCTCCAACGGCAACTGGTGCTATGTCGCATCCCACCTCGGCGGCGGCTACTCCTTCCGTGGCAATCCCACTGTTGAGCGCATCACCCGCTGGCACATCGACGGCGTTCCGCGCGACACCACCGGCAAATTCGTTTACCTGCGTGACGAAGACAACGGCGAGTGGTGGTGCGCGAATGGCTACCCCCCGACCAAAAAACTCGACGCCTGGCGCACCCACATTGGCCTCGGCTACAACAAAATCGTCGCCGAGAAGAACGGCATCGGCAGCGAAATCCTCTACTTCACCCCCATGCCTGACGCCAGGAACTTCTCCGGATCTGACGTTGGCGATCCCTGCCTGCTGTGGAAGGTGAAACTCACCAACAATTCCAACAAGAAACGCACGATCAGCGCGACCAACTACGTCGAAATCGCCATCGGCAACTGGTTCGAAGACACCTCCTGGCGCGAGTTCTACCTGCTGTTCAACCGCCAACAATATAAGGATGGCGTCATCTACACCCGCTCGACCCAGTGGGTTAAGTACATCGGCGGCTGGCAGGCAGCGAACAGCAACGCCAACAATATCCCCTACGACAAGGCCGTCTTCCTCGCCTCGTCGGAAAAGGTCACCGGCTACGAAGGCGATCGCCATCAGTTCATCGGCTTCTATCGCGATCTCACCAATCCTGAGGCCATGGAAACCGGCAAACTGCGCAACAAGATCGACCAGGGCCGCGATGCGGCGCATGTGTTGCAGCACAAGTTTGAGCTCGAGCCGGGCCAGTCGGTGGAGTACGTCCTCATCCTCGGCACCGTGCCGCGCGAAGCCAAGGACGCTTCCGCCCTCATCAAGAAATATGGCACGCCCGCCAAGTGCGATGCGGCCTTCGCCAACAACCAGGCGTATTGGAACAAGATCGTCTCGTCGCCGCGGATCGAAACGCCGGACGAAGACATCAACAACATCGTCAACTACTGGTTCAAATACCAGGGCGCCAACCTGAGTTGGTGGAACCGCAACACCGGCTACTGCTACTTCGGCATCTACAACTTCGGCGTCCGCGACGCCTGCCAGGATGCCGTCTCCGTGTTGCCGGCCGATCCCAAGTGGGTCCGCGAACACATGGTCAAACGCATCTTCATCTGGCAGTTTGAAGAAGGCGACTGGGCCCACGGCGGCAACTTTGTCTCCTACATCGGCACACGCACGTTCCACTCGGATGATCCGATCAACCCGCTGTTCATCCTCGCCCGCTATGTCCGCGAGACGGGCGATTACAGCGTCCTCAAGGAGAAGACGCCGTACCTGTCGCCCAAGGGCGGTCCGACGAAGAAGACCGACACGATCTATGAGCACATGATGAAGGGCCTCGAGTTCTTCTTTAAGAACTTCAGCAAGCGCGGCCTGCCGCTGATCATGAAGGCGGACTGGAACGATGCGCTCGACCAGGTGGGCAACGACCGCAAGGGCGATTCGTTGATGCTGGCAGCGTGGGCCGTGATCTGCATTCGCGACTTCTACACCTGTATGGAACACATGGGCGACAAGAAGCGCCTCGCCATGTACAAGAAGAAAATCGACCAGCTCGTCAAGACGATCAACAAGATCGGCTGGACTGGCAACTGGTACCAGCGGGCAATGCACGACAGCGGCTGGGAAATCGGTGTGCCGTCGAACAAGTACGGCAAGATCTGGAGCGATCCGAACAGCTTCTGCATCGTTGCCGGCATTGCTGATGAGGATCGCACGAAGAAGATCCTTAAGAGCTTCGACAAGTACCTTGATCACGAGTTGGGCAGCTATCCGTTCTATCCGCCGTACATGGAGCCGGAACCGCGCGTGGGCATCGTGTCGCGTTTCAGCCCGGGTACGAAGGAGAACGGGGCGATCTTCGGGCATTGCTCACGCTGGCGCATTTGGGCCGAGCTCTGGGCGGGCCGCGGCGACAAGGCTTATGAGATCATGAAGAAGATGCTTCCGCCGACGCGGCACGAGGCCACACCCGATCTCTACCGCATTGAGCCGTACGCGGCATGCCAGTTCATTTATGCACCGGAGTCGGGCAATGCGGGCGAAGGTTCGCACAGCTGGGCCACCGGCACGGCCTGCTGGACGCTGATCGTGACGTGGGAAAACATGCTGGGCATTCGGCCGGAGTTGGATGGCCTGCTGATCGATCCGTGTCTGCCGAGCGATTGGACGTGGTCGAAGATGACCCGTGCGTATCGTGGCGCGACGTACGAGATCAGCATCGAGAAGAAGAAGGGCATCCAGAAGGGTACCGTGACGATCGAGCTCAACGGCGAGAAGTTGCCGGGCAATGTGTTGCCGCCGCCGACGAAGGCCCAGGTGGGCAAGACGCACCAGGTGAAGGTGACGGTCTCGTAACCGGTTATTCAGGTGAAGTTTTCGAAAGCCCCGGGCTTCCGCCGCGGGGCTTTTCTTTTGGTGTTGTTTTTGGCGTGGCGGTCGATTTGGCGGGTCTGGGGATGGCGACCCGCGTTTTTGGGGATGAAAAGAAGGGTGAAGAGTGAATGGTGAAGGGTGAAAGGGGGGCAGCCTGTTGATTTTGGCGTGGGTGATGGCGGGGTGCTGCTGGGAAGTGCTGAGTACTGAGTGCTGAGTACTGAGGGAAACGCTGCGATTGGCGTGGGTTTTCGCGGGGCGGGAGTCCATTGGCCCCCCTGACATAGTCAGGGGGCTTTAGGGCGCAGAACGTGTCAAGAGAAAAATGGAAAATATGTTAGGTTTTTTATAAGGCTAGTGGCCGGCGTTGGTTGTGGCGGTGTAGGTCTACTGAGAGTGGTGGATTTCTTTGCGTTTGAGCGCAGCGTTTTGCTCATCGCGAAGCGGGGCGGGAGGTTGTTGGTGGGGTGGGTGGCGGGAGGAGGCTGTTGAGGTAGTGTTCGAGGTGGGTGGGGCCGGAGGGGGTTGGGGTTTGGGCGTCGGTGGGGTTGTTGGGGTTGAGGGCGTGGGCGAGTTCCCAGGTGTTGGGCATGCCGTCGTGGTCGGAGTCGACGGGGGGCGTGCCGGGGTCGTAGGGCGGGAAGCCGCCGACGTCGCGCGGGGAGTCGATGATGCGGCCGGTGGTGGTGCGGACCTGTTCGACCACGCGGGTATCGATGGTGTCGCGGCGCGGGGCAGTGGCGCCGGCGTGGGCGAGGACGAGGGCGTAGGCATCGGCGGCGGGATGGGTGACGATGCCGGAGGGTTTGACGGCGGGCGTGGGGGAGATGAGCGGTTCAATGGGGCGGGCGTAGAAGCCGACCTCGATGGCGGCGGGCTGATAGGCCTGCGGCTGGATCACGCGCGGGGTGATGTTGCCGGCGAGGTAGAAGCGAGAGTCGGGGTAGACGCGTGAGATCTTGATGGCGCGATCGGGGCCATACATGCGGTCGAGGAGTGCGTAGGCGGCGCGTTTGCGCGGGGGAGAGTTTTCGGTGGTGGGGCCGGCCTTGTAGACGTTGCCGATGATGTTGACGCGGATCCAGCCGATGTCGGCCCAGTCGCCGAAGACCATGCCCTGGTCGTCCCAGTTATAGACGACATTGTTGATCCATTCGGTTTCGGTGCCGCCCTGAAGGACGGGGTTGCGGGCGTTGTTGTGGGCGAGGAGGTTGTGGTGGAAGCTGATGTTGGTGGAGCGGTGGCCAACGAGGATGCCCATGGAGTGCGGGCCCTTGTGGTGGACGCTTTTGTAGAGGCCTTCGGAGATGATGCACCACTGGATGGTTACGTTGCGGACGTGGTTGCCCTTGGGATCTTTGTAGGCGTTGGACCACATGCCGATGTTTTCGTCGACGGACCAGGAGATGGAGCAGTGGTCGATGAGGACGTTGTAGACGGGGACATCGAGGCCGTCGCCGTAGGGGTGCTTGGGGTCGTCTTTAGGCCAGGGGCCGGCGAGGAGCGAGAGGCCGTCGGGTTCGTCGCTGTGGTCGTAGAAGAGTTCATCGCCGGTGCGGAGGCGCAGGCCGCGGAGGATGACATCGTGGGTGCGCACGCGAAGTTGAGCGCCGCGGATACAGATGCCGTCACCGGGGGCAGTCTGGCCGGCAATGGTGATGAAAGGGTCGCGGATGGCGAGGGGTGACTTGAGGAGGATGATGCCGCCGGTGCGGAAGATGATGGTGCGTGGTCCAGGGGTCTCGATGGCGGCGCGGAGGGAGCCGGGGCCGGCGTCGGCGAGGGTGGTGACTTCGAGGATTTTGCCGCCGCGGCCGCCGATGGTGTGAGCGCCGAAGCCTTCGGCGGATGGGAAGGCGCGCGGCGCTAGGGCCTCGGGTGAGGTGCAGCCGGTGAAGAAGGCGAGCAGTAGGAGGATTGGGAGGACGGAGCGCGGCAGTGCGGGCATGGTCTGGTCTCCTGGCGAGGGGCTTGTCGCAAGTTACTGGAGCATCGTAAGGACGCGCGTTGGTGGATGCCAGCGGGGAGAACTGTGGTTATTCTGTGACCGAGGCAAGCGACCAGACCACGTGTTGTACGGAGACGGACCTATGGATGATGTACGCAGGGCTCGCGTCGGGGTGATTGGGCTGGGGCAGATGGGGCTGGGCATGGCGAAGAATCTCGTCAAGGGCGGGTTTGACGTGACGGGGTTTGACCCGCGGGCTGAGGCCCGTGAGGCGTTCGCGGCTGCCGGCGGAGCGATTGCTGCAGATAACCGAACGCTGGTGGAGCAGTGCGATGTGGTGCTGACGAGCCTGACCTCGCCGGTGTATTTGGAGATTGTGGAGGAGTTGCTGGTGCCGGCGGCGCGCGCCGGGCAGGTATTTGTGGATGCGAGCACGATCGCAGCGCCGCGGGCGCGGGCGGTGTTTGTGGCGTTGGCAGCGCGGAACGCGCACGCGCTGGATGCGCCGGTGACTGGGGGTGTGGCGGCGGCAGAGCGGGGGACGCTGCGCATGTTTGTTGGTGGTGAGCGGGCGGTGTATGACCGTTGCTTGCCGCTGCTGCAGGCGATGTGCAAGCCGGATGGTGTGAGTTATGGCGGGGCGGCGGGGCAGGGACAGGTGATGAAGGTGGTGCAGCAGTTGAAGAATCGCATTACGGATGCGGTGCGGATGGAGGTGATTGCTTTTGGTATGCGGGCGGGGCTGACGGTGGAGCAAGTGCGTCGAGCGCTGGACGTTGGTGCGGACGATGGCGATCCGTATGCGAAGCTGTTGACGGCGATTGCGTGGGGGCGTGGGGATGCGATCGACGTGGTGTTTGCGGAGTGGGGGTACTATTTGGAGGAGGCGCGCGAGAAGGGGATTCCGATGCCGGCGTTGGAATCGATGTATGAATTTTGCAGGGAGGGAGAGCGTGTGTGCCGGGACGGTGTGGGGCGGATGGCGCCGTCGGTGTGGCGCGAGTTGTTTACGAAGAGTGGTCCGGCGCTGAGTGAGGGGGATGGGACGCGGTGAGCAGGACGTTGCGGGGCGGAGGGGCCCTGGGCTTCCGCCACAGGGCTCTAGCTGGGGAAGGGCGGCTTGGGGGGAACAGAAAAGCCCCAGGCTTCCGCCGTGGGGCTCGGACTTCGCGGCTGTTTTGCGCGGGGCGGGGCTAACGCTCGCCGAAGCGTTTTTTGCGTAGGTGGGTGCGTTTGGGTTTGTGGTCGCGCGGTGGTCCTTCGAAGAGGTCTTCGAGACGCCAGAATTGGCCCGCATGGTCTGGAAGATATTCGTACATGAGATGGTAAAGATGCGCGCGGTCACGCACCCGGCGCGGCACGTCGTCGTGTGAGAAATAGGGACGGCCGTTTGTGCGGCATTCGCGCGCGAGGAACAAGCCAAGGAGTTGCTTGAGCTTACTGCGGACATCGTCAACAGCGAGCGCTTCGCGCCAACTTACGACGAGGTGAACATGCGTTGTGTCGGTGGCGGCGACGTAAAGCTTCCAGTCGCGGTGCGAGCAGATGTCGCTGGCGCCATCGATGAGCACTTGTTGCAGTTGGTCATTAAATGTTACGGGGCTGAAGTTGGCGCGGGAATCACGATATGCAGCGAGACGCTGATTAGGCCGTTGAATACCCGGGGAATCGTGCTGTACCCAGCCGCGTTCGTGGTCGCAATTCCATGAGCGATAGGCGTGAAACGTGAAGTGGTAGACCGGCATGGGGGGATTATTTCGATGGTCGTGTTTGTACGCAAGGGGAAGGGCCCCAGGCTTCCGCCGTGGGGCTCAGGGGTTTACAGGGAAAAAGCCCCGGGCTTCCGCCACGGGGCTCGGGTGTGCGCCGTGGGGCTTGGGGGCTGGGAACAAGAAAGCCCCGGGCTTCCGCCACGGGGCTCGATTTTGCACCTTGGGGCTTTTGAGGTCGGTTAGGGGTGTTACGGTCCGAGTTGGAGGGCGAAGTTGCCGTTGTCGGGGAAGAATTTGCGGGTGTAGGGGCTCATCATGGCGGTGTAGTGGTCGAGGGGTCCGCCACCGCCGCCGCCGGCTGCGGGGACTTGGTTAAAGAGGACTTCGTTGTATTGTTCGACGTTGCCGTACATGAAGCCGACGTTGCCGCCGCGGTTGTGGCGATCGGTGAGCTTGTCGCCGCCGTTGTAGGCGGGGGCGTCGAAGACTTCATCATTCAATCGGGATGTCGCGTCTTCTTCGATCATGGCGACAAAGTCGTTGGGGTTCTGAATCTGGTTGATGCGCATGGGGTCGATCCAGGGCTTGGGCGTGGTGGTGAAGTTCAGACGAAACTGACCTTCGGAATTGAGCACGGTGTTGACGCTGAAAGACCAGTAGCCTTTGCCGGACTCGCCAGCGGCGAGGGTGCGGATGGTGCCGTCGGCATCCTGGACGAGTTGGCCGGCCTGGGCGCGCTGCATGTCATCCGTGGGGCAGAGGAAGAGGCGTTTGTCGTTGTTGGCATAGCGCTCGAGGAGGGCGCCCTGTTCGAGTTTCCATTTTTGTTGATCGGAGACGCCGTTGCCGAAGGGACCGGGCTTGGGGAAGACGATGCCGTTGGGGGGGAAGAATCCGTCCCATTCGCTGGTGTACATGTTGAGGCCCTGGAGGAGGCCGCGCATGTTGGCGGCGCACTTGACCTGCTGGCTCTTGTTTTTGGCGCCGGAGAGTGCGGGCAGAAGGATGGAGACGAGGAGCGCGATGATGGAGACGACGACGAGGAGTTCAATGAGCGTGAAGCCGGTGCGTTGGCGGCTTTTCGTAAGCATGAGAAGTCCCTTCTGGCCCTGACGGCCTAGCACATCATCGTTGCCAAGTATAACGCACGTGTTACGGATTTGATGCGGATTTATTAGAAAAAGCCAATAAATAGCTGCGGGTCTGGACGAACCAGACGGGCGGTAGCGCGGGGGGAGCTGGGCAGTGGCGGCAGGGGGGTTAGAGTTTGACGCTGCGGGGGAAGAAGTCCTGCTTCATGGCCTTTTTGGCGAGGTAGAGGGTTTCTTCGGCGACGGCGTTGGCGCGGGCGGTGCCTTCTTTGAGGATCTGGAGCACGGCGCCAGGGTCTTTCTCAAATGTGGCGCGACGCTGACGGATGGGGTCGATGAGGGCGACGAGGACTTCGACGAGTTTGCGTTTGACGTCCACATCGCCGATGCCGCCGGCTTTGTACTTGGCGCGGGTTTCTTCGACCCAGGCACGGTCGGGATTGAAGGTTTCGTGAAAGGCCCAGAGGGGATTCTTTTCGGGGTCGGTTTCGCCGGGGTCAGTGGCGCGCTTGCGGTTGGGATCGGTGTACATGGACATGACCTTCTTCTTCACGGTGTCGGGATCGTCGGAGAGGAAGATGGCGTTGTTGAGAGATTTGGACATTTTGAGGAGAGAGCCGGTGGCGGGGTTGGGACCGCCGGTGCCGACGAGGCGTTTGACGCGGCCGAGCTTGGGTTGGATGACGGGGAAGAGTCCGCCGGCTTTGACATAGTCTTTGTCGAGGGTGTGGGAGTTGACGCCGCAGTACTGCTGATTGAAGCGGCGGGCGACGTACATGCAGAGCTCGAGGTGGGGGATCTGGTCTTCGCCGACGGGGACGAGTTCAGGGCGGAAGGCGAGGATGTCGGCGCATTGGCCGACGGCATACATGGGGAAGCCAAAGGGATATTCGTCGCCGAGGCCCTTGTCGCGGATCTCGTCTTTGATGGTGGGGTTTTTCATGACGCGGGAGAAGGGGATGAGCATGGCGAGGAAGAAGGTGAGTTCAGCGATGGCGGGGATTTCGGATTGGACGAGCATGGTGGACTTGGCGGGATCAATGCCGACGGCGAGCCAATCGGTGGTGATGTCGATGACGGACTGGCGGACCTCGTCGGGCTTTTCAGCGCGGGCGGGGTTGGTGAAGGCGTGGACGTTGGCGATGAGGAAGTAGCAGTCGTAGTTGTCTTGGAGGGCGAGGCGGTTTTCGATGGAGCCGACGTAATGGCCGAGGTGGAGTCGACCGGTGGGGGTGTCGCCGGTAAGGGTGCGTGGTTTGGACATGGCGAGATCCGTGTAAGGGGCCGAAGGATGCTGAGGGGAGGGAAGATACCAGAAAGCGTGGTTGTGGGGTAAGGGGTGGTGCGTTTTCGGGGAGATTATGGGCGTAATCTGCGCTGCGGGGAAAATGGGTAAGAAAATAAAGAAAAGTTTTTGACCGGGGGCATTCACGCGGTATAGTAACTCTGCAGTGCCACTGGCGCGTGGGGTTAGCGCCGAATCCAAACTGAGGCTGAGAGAGCGCGTGCTCGCGGGTGAACCGCGAAGAAACGTGTTGCGCCGTCGAGCTGTGGGCAACTGAAGAGATGGATTAGAGTCAAAGCGCCCGGCGTTGGTCGTGCTACCCAAACGACCGAGCTTGGTGGTCTATAGGACCTGGGGACGTACAACACAGGTGTGTGCGGCACGGGTTGAATGCAGGATGCACGCGGTCTCTGCGGAACGGCGTGTAGATGATGGCCCGAATGTGGGAGACCTCCACCGGGGCGTCGTGGTGCTTTGCGAGAGAGACCGTTCGTCGGCATCGTGCCGGCCGCGTGCAGAACGTGGCTGGTGCGATGCCGACGGCGTTTTTGCGGGTCGGGTCGTTTGGCTTAACCGACAGATTTCTCTAGAATGCCGCACTTGTTTCTCATAGACCACGCATTTTTTTCCTGAGGGTTTTCATGCGGCGTGTTGTCATCACGGGCTTGGGCGCGGTTTCACCGCATGGCCTAGGCACGGAAGCGTTTTTTAGCGGCTTGCTGGAAGGCAAGTCGAGTATTGGTCCTTTGACGCGTTTTGACCCGACGAGTTTTGCGAGCCGGATAGCCGGGGTGGTGCCGCAGTTCAAGACGACGGACTACGTGCCGAAGAGTTATCGCAAGGCCACGAAGATCATGGCTCGGGATATCGAGCTGGCGGTGGTGGCGGCGGACTTTGCGGTGCGGGATGCGAAGTTTGTGACGCGCGGGATTGCGGAGAGCGGGAAGGGGGACCAGCTGCTGGCGGAGGGGTGGAGCAAGTTTGTGCCGACGCGCGTGGGGTGCAACATCGGTGCGGGTTTGATCAGCCCGGACATGGATGAACTGACGCAGGCGATGGTGGCGGCGCGGGACGGCAACACGCTGAACCTGGCGCGGTGGGGGAAGTCGGATGACCCAAGTAAGCCGAGCGGGATGGATAACCTGACGCCGCTGTGGCTGTTGAAGTACTTGCCGAACATGCTGGCGTGCCACGTGTCGATCATTCATGACACGCAGGGGCCGAGCAACACGATTACGTGCGGGCAGGCGAGTGCGGGTTTGGCGCTGGCGGAGGCGCACCGGACGATTCAGAGAAATGAAGCGGACATCGCGCTGATTGGCGGATGCGAGACGAAGCTGCACCCGATGGGGCTGCTGCGTTGGATTCTGCTGAACCGGCTGACATCGAAGGGGAATGACTCGCCGACGACGGCGTGCCGGCCGTTTGACAAGGATGCGAGCGGCACGGTGCTGGCGGAAGGCGGCGCGGTGCTGGTGATTGAAGAATATGAACACGCGAAGAAGCGCGGGGCGACGATCTATGCGGAGATCGCGGGATTGGGTGCATCGGCGAATGGCGTGAATGTGCTGGAGCCGGACCCGACGGGCGAAGCGCCGGCGGTGGCGATGAAGAAGGCGATCAAGGATGCGGGGATCACGCCCGACCAGGTGAACGTGATTGTGCCGACGGGCTTTGGCGTGCCGGTGTGCGATGCATCAGAAGCGAAGGCGATACGGCAGGTCTTCGGCGACAGCCTGGCGAAGCAGCATGTGATGTTGACCCGCGGCGGGATTGGCGACTGCAGCGCGGGCGTGCAGGCGCTGGACCTGGTGGCGGCGGCGTTGTCGATCAAGCGCGGGGTGGTGCCGCCGGCGGTGAATTGTCCGAACCCGATCGACGGGATGCCGGTGGCGCAGCAGAAGGTTGAGACGGAGGTGAATCACGCCGTCGTCTTGACGTGTGCGTTGGGCGGACAGAATTCAGCAGTGGTTTTGAAGAAGGTTTGAGTCATGCGTAAGCGTGTTGTGATAACGGGCATGGGTTGGATTACGCCGTTGGGCCACACGATTGATGAGGTGTGGAAGCGGCTGCTCAACGCGGAGAGCGGCATTGCGCCGACGACGCTGTTTGATGCGCGGACATTTCCGACGACGTTCTCGGCGGAAGTGAAGAATTATGACTTTGTGCAGGCTGTCGGCGCTGAGGCGGCGAAGCAACATGACAACGCTGGGCGGAACACGAAGTTTGCGTTGGGCGCGGCGATGCAGGCGTGGCGCATGGCGGGGCTGGATGGTACGAAGCTGGACCCGTATGCGGTGGGCACGTACCTGGGCGCCGGCGAGGGCGGGTTGGATTTTGACAATTTTACCGAGTCCGCGCTGATGAGCTGGTCGGACGAGAAGCGTGGTTTGGACACGAAGATGTGGGGCGAGATCGCGCGGGTGAAGTTTGCGGCGTTGCGCGAACTGGAGCAGGAACCCAACATGACGATCTCGCACCTGAGCTGGAAGTTTAATGCGCGCGGGCCGAGTTTGAACTGCTTGACCGCGTGCGCGGCGAGCACGCAGGCGATCGGCGAGGCGACGGAGATTATCCGGCACGGCGATGCGGACGTGATGATTTCGGGCGGGGCGCACTCGATGATTCACCCGTTCGGCGTGACGGGCTTTAACCGTTTGACGGCGCTGTCGACGTTTAATGACAACCCGCGCGGGGCGTGCCGGCCGTTCGATGCGACGCGTGGCGGCTTTGTGCTGGGCGAGGGGTCGGGGATTGTGATCCTGGAATCGCTGGACCATGCACAGGCGCGCGGGGCGAAGATTCTGGCGGAAGTGTGCGGGTATGGGTCGTCGTGCGATGCGTTTGCGGTGACGGACCAGCACCCGGAAGGGCGCGGGGCGATCGTGGCGATGCAGGAGGCGTTGAAAGACGCCGAGATGACGGTGAACGACATCAACTACATCAACGCGCACGGCACGGGCACGAAGGTGAATGACTCGACAGAGAGCTGGGCGATCAAGGAAGTGTTTAAAGCGCGTGAAGGCGGGCCGAACTCGCTGCCGATAAGTTCGATCAAGAGCATGATGGGACACTTGATTGCAGCGGCGGGCGCGGTGGAGCTGATCACGTGCGTGCTGGCGATTCGGGATAACATGCTGCCGCCGACGGCGAACTATGCGAACCCGGACCCGGAGTGCGATTTGGACTATGTGCCGAATAAGGCGCGTGCGGCGAAGGTAGATGTGGCGTTGTCGAACAGCTTCGGCTTTGGCGGGCAGAATGACACGCTGATCATCAAGCGTTTTGTTGGTTGAGGAATTATGAGCGCGACGGCGATTGAGACGGGTCAGGTTGGGACGATTGTCGGCAGTGATTTGCTGCGCGACCCGGTGAAGCCGCAGTTTCATTCGCTGTCGATTTTGATACCGGTGTATAACGAAGAGCGGTATCTGGCGGCGGTGGTGAAGAAGGTGGTGGAGCAGCCGCTGCCGTCGGGGATCACCAAGGAAATCATTCTGGTGAACGACGCGTCGAAGGACAAGACGTGGGACGTGATGCAGCAGTTGCCGGGGCTGCTGGCGCGGGAGGGGGTGACGTTCAAGGTGCAGAACAAGACGGTGAATGAGGGGAAGGGCGCGGCGGTGCGCGATGCGTGGAAGCAGGCGACGGGGGACTTGCTGATCATTCAGGATGCGGACTTTGAGTATGACCCGGCGGATTATCCGAAGTTGCTGCAGCCGATTTTGGACGGCAAGGCGGACGTGGTGTTTGGCAGCCGGTTTATTGGTGAGCCGCACCGCGTGATGTATTTCTGGCACCAGATGGCGAACAATATTTTGACGACGCTGTCGAACATGCTGACGAATTTGAATTTGACGGACATGGAAGTCTGCTACAAGGTGTTCACCCGCGAGGTGTATTCGAAGATTGAAGTGAAGAGTCCGCGGTTTGGCATCGAGCCGGAGTTGACGGCGAAGGTGGCGCGGATGCGGATTGGCGAGGGCGGGCGGCGGAAGCAGGGGCGCAAGGTGCGGGTGTACGAGACCGGCGTGGCGTATGCGGGCCGGACGTATGAGGAGGGGAAGAAGATTGGCTGGAAGGACGCGGTGTCGGCGATTGTGCAGATCATACGGTTTCGGTTTGTCGACTGAGCTGACGCGTTATGCGGGGAGGAACCCATGGCGGACGACTATCGTGCGGCGTTTAAGATGAGCCAGGTGCGGCAATTGCCGTTGCGGATGATCGGCTATATCGGCCTTGCTGCGGCGCTACTTGGTTGTTTGCTCCTCTTGCCAGTGGCAATTTCGAGGAATCAGTTACTGGGCGCAGTGTGTATCACACTCGTTCTGGCAGGCGGTGCTTTGCTCATTCTTGGGATTATGCTCACCGTTTACAACCGCCGCTGCCCGGGGTGCAAGCAGGTGCTGTTTCGTGTATGGGGCAAGTTTTGTCCGCACTGTGGCGGACGGTTGCTGGATTGAGATGGGGCACAAGTCGCCTGGGGAAACGACCGATATAAAATGAAGCGCGGCACCATTAGAGATGCTGCGCGTGCATTTTTTCCGGGGACCAGACATGGCGCGTCATTTGATCACGGGCGGGGGCGGCTTTTTGGGTTCGCATTTGACCGATGCGCTGCTGAAGCAGGGGCATGAGGTCGTCGCCATTGATAATTTCATCTCGAGCAGCCGGGACAATATTGAGCACTTGAAGGGGGCGGCGAATTACAAGTTTGTGGAGCATGACCTGACGCTGGGGTTGCCGGCGATTGTGAACGAGGTGCGGTTTGACCGCATCTGGCACTTGGCGAGTCCGGCGAGCCCGGTGGGTTATGTGAAGCATCAGCTAAAAACGCTGCAGGTGAACTCGACTGCGGCGATGCAGTTGCTGGAGCTGGCGGAGAAGCAGAAGGCGCGGATTTTTGTCGCCAGCACGAGCGAGTGCTATGGCGATCCGCTGGAACATCCGCAGCGCGAGAGCTATTGGGGGCATGTGAATCCGATCGGCATGCGGAGCATGTACGACGAGGCGAAGCGGTTTCTGGAAGCGGCGACGATGGCGTATCACCGTGAACGCGGTGTGGATACGCGCATTGTGCGAATCTTCAACACGTATGGGCCGCGGCTGGCGCTGGACGACGGGCGCGTGGTGGTGGCGTTTATCACGCAGGCGCTGCGCGGCGAGCCGCTGACGGTGCAGGGCGAAGGACAGCAGACGCGTTCGTTGTGCTACGTGGATGATGAGATTCGCGGGTTTATGGCGTTGATGGAATCGGACTATTATTTGCCGGTGAACATTGGGAATCCGGATGAAGTGACGATTCTGGAACTGGCGATTGAGATTCGCGAGTTGTGCGGATCGAAGAGCGAACTGCGGCACACAGCGATGCCGCCGGATGACCCGAAGCAGCGCTGCCCGGATATTACCCTGGCGAAGAAATTGCTGAACTGGACACCGAGCGTGCCGCGGCGCGAGGGGCTGAAGAAGACGATTGAGTTTTATAAGAAGAAGATCGGGATCTGACCCTAAACACGAAGTCACGAAGACACGAAGACGCACGAAGTCGTCTTCTAGTTTTCAATGAGGATGTATAGCGCGTCGGGGGGGAGGGTGATGGTGTTGCCTTCGACTTTGAGTTGTTGGCGCTTGGTGCCGTTAGCGTCGAGGACGGTGGCGCGGCGGGCGGGGATGGTGATCTGGGCTTCGATGTTTTTGATCATTTGGGGCGGGCCGCCGAGATCGGTGATGGTTTTGGTTTCATCCGCAGAGGTTGACCAGCCGAAGGTTTTCTCTTCGGTGAAGGCCTGGAGCAGCATGCGCCGGGAGGTGGCGAGGGGTTGGTTGTCGAGGGACACGAGGTGGATGGCCGCGAAGTCGTTGCGCGTGTTGATGGTGATGGGGCCGAAGCGGGATGCGGTTTTGTTGATAGCGCCGATGGCGGCGACGTGGCGGGGTGTGTCGATGAGCAGGCGGCCTTCGCCATAATGCCAGGTGAGATGGCCATTCTGCGAACGGATGAGTTTTTTGTTGCGGTCGATCAGCTGCGAAACGTCGGCGTTGATCGGCGGTGTTGAGCCTACTTGTTGTTGCACGGGGCCGACGTAGAAGGCGAGCGGGTCAAAGCGTGTGTCGCCTTTGCCGGTGGCTTTTTGGCCGCGGGCGTCGGCTTCGCGCAAGGCGTCGAGGGCTTGGGCGGAGAGCGGGCCGGCGTTGTCGAGGGCGAAGAGTTGGGACTCGGTGAGGGAATGACGCACGACGGGCGCGGGCGTGGCGATATCGCCGCGGCGATAGAGCAGGGCGTTGGCCCAGAACTGGCCGAGGACGGCGGGCGTGGAGACGGCAAATTTGGGGTTGGACTCAGACCAAGCGGGGCTGTTGATGGCGAAGAAGAAGAGGCCGTCAGCACCTTGGATAGCGCCCGCAGCGGCGGAAAGGGCGACGCTTTCGCCGAGGAAGCGGTTGGGTTTGGGCCAGCCGAGCTCGGAGATGATCATGGGGTGCTGGGGGGATTGAACGAATTGGATGGGCAGTGCGAACGGGTTGAGCAGGCCGCTGCGATCGGCGTAGGTGTCGTTCTTGGAGACGCTGTAGCTGGCGGCGGGGCCGTCGTGTTTGCCGCCGAAGTAGCCGTGGCGATCGATGATGTCGGTGGCGGCGTAGGTGTAGCGCTCGACGGGATCGAGGGCGGCGGGGTCGGCGGTGGTCCAGTTGCTGGCGACGACGAGGGATTTGGCTTTGACCTCGTCGCGGAGGAACTTGCGGGTGTCGGCGTAGAAGGAACGCTGGGTCTCGGCGAGGAAGGCAATTTGTTCCTGCATGCGTTGCTTTTTGGGGGCCTTGGCGAAACCCTCGGCGGTCATGTGCCAGGCTTCGTAGAGGCCGGCGCGATCGGCAGCGTCGCGTTTGTGCTTGCCACCGATGGCGGCGTAGGCCTTGGCGGTTGAGCCGTATTTGCTGGCGAGGTGGGCGGCGAATTTCTTTTCGAGGGCGGCGAACTTGTCGGCGGGGATGTTGCTTTCGGTGAAGGTCCAGAAGAAGAGGGAGTCTTCGTTGACGAGTTCAAGCATGGCGACGGCGGGCTCGTTGGCGAGGGTGATGCCGTTGTGCGGGGTGGTGACGAGTTTGCTCCAGCCAGCGCGGTAGTTCTTCTGCATGGTCTCATCGAAGAAGATCTGGGCGAAGGGACGGTTCTTGGACCAGAGCGGGAAGTAGATGCTGAGGTTGGCGTAGATGCCTTGTTTTTTGAGGGCGGCGATGAAGTAATGGTATTGGGCGAAGAAGGTGGGATCGATGTCGCTGCCGACGGCGGGGTCGAAGAGCGGGGCGTGGATGCGGACGCAATTGACGCCGCGCTTGGCGAGGCTGGCGGCGAGGTAGTCGACCTGCATGGGGGCGAGGCGGACGATATCGGGGCCGACGTTGACGCCGAAGAAGCGGACGGGCGAGCCGTTGCCGAGGGCGAAGTCGGTGGCGTCGTTGGCTTTGAGGGTTTTGATGAAGCCGGATTCGCCGGCGATTTTTTCGTTGAGGGAGCGGAGGGAAAAGGCGTCAGGGGAGAAGTCGTCGAGGGCGGGCTCGAAGGCGAACCAGCCGGGCTCTTTGGCGTTGTAGGTTTCGCCGGGTTTCATCTTGCCGCGGGGGAGGAACATTTTGCTGGTGAGGAGGAAGGCATCGAAGCAGGCGACGGCTTCTTCGCCTTGCTGGGCGAGGAGTTCGATGCGGAGGGTGTGCGAGCCGGGGGCGAGATCGACCTGGCCGAGGTAGACCCAGTTTGCGCCGACGTGTTTTTGGATGGAGACTTCGTCGGCGAGGGCGACGTCTTTGCCGCAGGTTTGCCAGGGTTGATCGCCGAAGCGCCAGCGGAAGGGACCGTGCTTCCAGAATTTGCGGGTCCAGAATTGGAGGGATTGTTTGGCGGTGCCGGGGATGTCGACTTTGTATTCGGCGAAGATGACGTCGGCGCCGCGTTTGCCGGCGTTGTTGAGCCAGTCGCGGTTGCTTAGGACGTCGGGTTTTTCAAGCGTGGCGGGGTTGAAGGCGCGGTTGGAGAAGTTGTGCTTGGTGGCGGATTCGCCTTCGAACCAGATGTCAGCGGCGAGGAGGGGGGAGGCGATGAACAAGGCGGCGAGTGCGGCAGTGCAGCGCATGGGAAGACCTCACGGGTTGATGCGGTGGGAGAGCCATTTTGTGCGGTTCTTTTCGTGCACGATGCGGATGTGCACGGGCCGCTTGATGTGTAACGCATCGACGAGTTCAAGCGTGCCATAGAGCAGGGCGAACGTGGGGGGCGGGGTGGCGGGGTCGTCGGGGAGTGGGGTGCCGCGGGCTTTGCGGTCGTAGGGTGTGGCGGGCTCGGGCCAGGCGAACATGCCGCGGGTGGCGGGGGATGTTTCGAGCCAGGCGGTGGTGCGAAGTTGGCCCATGGGGGCGTTGCGCGCGGCGATGCCGGCGTCGATTAAGCGCCAGGAGCAGAGGAGACGGAGTTGGATGTTTTTGCGGGGCAACCAGAGGACGAGGTCGGCTTCGGGGCTGCGGAGGAGTTGGCGGGATTTGTGGGCGTGAAGGTGGGTGGAGAGCCAGATGGCGTCAGCGGCGGTGTCGAAGCCGCGGATGACGACGCTGCGGGCGCGGGCGGCGCCATCGGCATCAACGGAGGCGAGCGTGCCGATGAGTGGCTGCTTGGGCCCGCGCGAGAGCTCCGCGTTAATAAGCGATTGGATGTCGGACATTGACCTGATTGAAACTCGACCCACAGTGTCGCCCCGAGAAAAAGTGGCTGAGGCGAATCGTAGCAAGCGCGGGAGCGATTGTGAAATGTGGGCGTTGGATCAGACCAGGGCTTGCAGCGCGCGCAATGAACTGCGGGACGTGAGGACTAGGAAGTCCTCACCACAAACCCGTCGCCGATTGGAAGATGCGGTTGGTGGCGGATCAGACGCGCTGGACGTTGCCGGTGGGGGTGGTGGTGCGGATGGGCCGGGCCGGGCAGCCGACGACGACGGTGTTGCTGGGGACATCGCGGATGACGGTGGCGCCAGCGCCGACGATGGAATCATCGCCGATGCACATGTCGGGGATGATGTTGGCGCCGGTGCCGACGAAGACGCCGTTGCCGAGGGTGACGGAGCCGGCGAGGGTGACGCCGGGGCCGATGTGGACGTAGTCGCCGATCATGCAGTCGTGATCGATGCTGGCGCGGGTGTTGACGATGGCGACTTCACCGATGCGGGCGTGGGCGGCAATGACCGCGCCGGCCATGACGACGGTGCCGTCGCCGAGGTGAGCGGTGGGGCTGACACAGGCGTTGGGGTGAATGAGAACGGGGAGGCGGAGGCCGAGGCTGCGGGCGTGTTCAGCGAATTTGCGGCGGGCGTTGTTGTCGCCGATGGCGATGACTGCGCGATGGATGCGGTGGACGCGAACGAGGCCGGGGAGGCGATCGATGGGTCCGAGCACGGGGATGCCGTCAATCTTGGTGCCGTGGAGGCGGGGGTTGTCGTCAACCATGCCGGCGATGGGGCAGATGCCGGCGCGGTCCATGAGCTCGAGGAGCACCCGGGCTTGTCCGCCTGCGCCGTAAAGTACAACTGCCATAAATCACCTGCCGGTTCTCGTCGTTACGCTGTTGCGGCCCGGGGATCCGGGCGACTCACTATTCTTTCGACTCAAACGACGTACAGCTTCGACATGATATGAGACTTCTCACTGCATACGTTGTATGTAACCATCGGCGAAATCGCAATGAAAAAACCATCCTTTTTCCTGCTTGCTACCAAGGAGAACGTATGTTGCGACACGCTATTGCCGAGGCGAAGTTGCAGGAGGTGTGCTATAAACGTGCGAATGATTGAGCAACGCGATCATTATGTGGCCATACGGGTGAAGGTGGTGCCGAACGCCAGCCGGGACCAGATTGTGGGGCCGTTGGGGGATGCCTTGAAGGTGAAGGTGGCAGCGCCGCCGGAGGCAGGGCGGGCGAATGCGGCGGTAGTGGCGTTGATGGCGGAGGCATTGGGGGTGCCGGCGAAACAGGTGAGCGTCGCTGCGGGGCAAACTCAGCCGCACAAGGTGCTGGCGGTGAGTGGGGTGACGCTGGCTCAGGTGAAGGAACGGCTGAGTCAGTTTTCGAGGTGAATGCCGCACTCTTTTTTGTTCATGCCGGCCCAGCGGCCGCCGCGGGGGTCGTTGGGATCGACGATGGGGGCGGTGCAGGTGGCGGGGCTGCAGCCGATGGAGGTGTACCCTTTTTCCCAAAGCGGGTGGAAGGGGAGTTTGTTTTCCTGCATGTAGGTGTAGATGTCGCGGCGCGACCACTTGAGGATGGGTGAGACGGCGTAGCAGTTGTTGCGCTTGGACCACTGGACGTGCTGCATGGTGGCGCGGGTGCTGGATTGATCGGCGCGCACGCCGCGGAGCCAGGCCAAGGGGGCGAGTTCGCGCATGGCCCGGTCGAAGACTTCGTTTTTGTTGGCGGCGCAGCAGGCGTCGACGTTTTTGCGCACGGTGGGGTCGTCTTCGCCGTTGATGGTGAGCCAGGTGATGGGGTCATTTTTAGTTTTGTATTCGACAAGGTTGAGCTTGTAGTCGCGGCGCATCTGGGTCATGAAATCGAGTGTTTCTTGAAACAAATAGCCGGTGTTGACGACGACGATTTTGATGTCGGGTTTGACCTGGGTGGCGAGGTGGATGAGGCACATGGACTCAGCACCGAAGCTGGAGGTCATGATGAGGCCGTTGGGAGATTGGCGGCCGAAGGTTTGGTCGGCCCACTGGATGATGTCGCGCGGATGCTTGGCGGCGAGATCGGCATTGACTTGTTCAAGGTTCAGTTGCATGGCATCTCAGATCAGCGTGGCGTGGCGGCGCTTCTTGTATTCGGTTTCGAGGCGGTCGAGCACGGCCACATCGACACGCACGTTTTCGCGGCCGTAGGCGAGGCGGACGTCGGCCTTGTTGTGGCCGTGGAAGTCGCTGCCGCCGGTCGGAATGAGATTATAGCGCTTGGCGAGGCCGAGCATGAGTTCTTGCGTCTTGGCGTCGTGGTCGCTGTGCCAGACTTCGAGGCCGTCGAGGCCGGCTTCGGCGAGGTGGTTGATGACGGTTTGCAGGTGGGCGTGATTTTGCGTGCGAAGTTGGACAGGGTGGGCGAGGGTGGCGAGGCCGCCGGCGTTGTGGATGCATTCAATGGCTTGGCGGGGGCTGAGGCGTTCTTTGCCGAAGTAGGCGCTGCCGGTGGTGCCGAGGTAGACGTCGAAGGCTTGCTTGATGGATGCGACGCAGTTGGCTTCAACGAGGGCGCGGGCGATATGGGGGCGGCCGATGACGACATCAGCGCCAGGCGGAGCGGCTCCGCGGGCGATTCTTTCGACCTGGGCCATGGTGATGTTGCAGCCGAGCTCATTGAGGCGGGCGACGATTTTGGGGTTGCGCTGATTGCGGGCGTCGAGGAGGATGCGGGACATGTCGCCGAGGGCGGGGGAGTCGACATCAATGAAGTGGCCGAGGATGTGCATGGTGCCGGGCTCGGGGTAATCAGCGGAGATTTCGATGCCGGGGACGAAGCGGAGGCCGAGGCGGGCGGCTTCGGCGGCGGCTTCTTTGAGGCCGTTGCCGGTGTCGTGATCGGTGAGGGCGATGCCGACGAGGCCGGCGTCCTTTGCGGCGCGCATAAGTTGGGTGGGCGTCAGCGTGCCGTCGCTGGCGGTGGAGTGGGTGTGAAGATCGACGAGCATGGGTTGGGTCATGGCAGGTGGTGGTGTTCTTTCAGGTAGGCGAGGACGGTGGCGACGCAGTCTTCGAGGGATTGGGTGTCGGTGTGGAGGTGGATCTCTGGGGTGGCGGGCGGTTCATAGGGGGAATCGATGCCGGTGAATTCGAGGCCTTTGCCGGCGGCGACGGCGGCGCGGGCTTTTTTGTAGAGGCCCTTGGGGTCGCGTGACTCGCAGACACTGAGGGGGGCGTCGATGAAGACTTCGATGAACTCGCCGGCGGGCACGAGGGCGCGGACGGCATCGCGGTCTTTGCGGAAGGGGGAGATGAAACTGGTGATGACCAGCGCGCCGGAATCGACGAAGAGCTTGGCGACTTCGCCGATACGGCGGATGTTCTCGGTGCGGTCTTCGGCGGAGAAGCCGAGGTTTTTGTTGAGGCCGTGGCGGACATTGTCGCCGTCGAGGACGTAGGCGAAGCGGTTCTGGCTGATGAGGGTTTGCTCGAGGGCCATGGCGAGGGTGGACTTGCCGCAGCCGGAGAGGCCGGTCAGCCAGAGGATGGCGGGTTTGACGCGGGTCAGCGCGCAGCGCTGGTCGCGGGTGATGTGGCCTTTGTGCCAGACGACATTGGGTGAAACCATTTGAGCACCGGGTAAAAACGAAGAGGGCATCTTAGCGAAAAATTGGGTGCGAATCACGCGCGCATTGCTCGCGCGGGGCGGCGTGGCTAAAGTTCGGCCGTGACTGAAGGACAGACAAGTTCGACGCGGGCGCGGCGGCTGCTGGTGCTGCTGGCTTTTGTGGCGTTTATCAGCCTGGGATTGCCGGATGCGATTCTGGGTGTGGCGTGGCCGTCAATTCGCCATGCGTTTGACCGGGCGCTGGACAACCTGGGCATCTTGCTGTTTGCGGGCACGCTGGCTTACATGATTTCGAGCTTCTGCGCGGGGGCGATGCTGCGGGTGATGAGCGTGGGGACGCTGCTGGCGGCATCATGTGCGTGCGTGACGGTGGCGCTGACGGGGTATGCGCTAGCGCCGAGTTTCTGGTGGCTGGTGCCGGTGGCGTTTGTGGGCGGGTTGGGAGCGGGGGCGATTGATTCGGGGCTGAATCTGTTTGCGGCATCGCATTTCTCGACGCGCGTGATGAACTGGCTGCATGCATGCTGGGGGATCGGGGCGACGACCGGGCCGCTGGTGATGACGACGGTGCTGGGTGTGGGGGCGAGTTATCGCGTTGGGTATGGCATCGTGGCGGCGCTGCTGGCGTCGCTGACGTTGCTCTTCATCATCACGCGGCGGCTGTGGTCGGATGACCACGCGGCGAAGACGGAGCACGCGACGGTGTCCGCGGGTGTGGCGCTTAAGCAGCCGTTGGTGTGGCAGCACATGCTGATCTATTTTGTGTATGGCGGGGTGGAAACGACGGCGGGACAGTTGCTGTTCACGCTGTTTACGGAGGCGCGGGGGTTGTCGGTGGCGGCGGCGGGGACGACGGTGGGCGGGTATTGGGCGGCGCTCACAATTGGGCGCATCGTATTCGGCCAGTTCGCAGTGAAGGCGACACCGCGGAAGCTGCTGTTGATTGGGACAATTGGTGCGCCGCTGGCGGCGATGCTGATTGCGCTGCAGGGGCCGGTGGCGATTGTGGGGGCGCTGGCACTGGGCTTCTCGCTAGCGCCGATTTTTCCAACGTATATGACGATCACGCCGCAGCGGCTCGGGCCGGCGATTGCGCCGCATGCGGTGGGCTTTCAGGTGGCGGCGTGCGCGATTGGGATGATGATTTTGCCGGGGAGCGTGGCGGCGGTTTCGCAGCGCGCAGGGTTAGAGGCGATCAGTGTTTTTCTGATCGCCTCCACCACAGTCATGTTGGTGTTGCACCTGATTGCCCAACGCCAGCGGGGCTTGGAAGGCTAGGAAGGGCCGGCGATGGCATCGCCGGCTTTGTACTTACTTAATCAACTTCATGGTGCGTTCGAAGATCTGGTCGGGGGAGCCGTTTGCGTCGACGGCGACGAGCAGGCCGAGTTTTTCGTAGAAGCTGGTGAGCGGCGAGGTCTGCTCGGTGTAGGCGGCCATGCGGATCTTGATAGCTTCGGGGCGGTCGTCTTCGCGTTGGATGAGTTTGCCGCTGCACTGGTCGCAGACGCCTTCAACCTTGGGCGGGCGGCCGGTGACGTGGAAGACGGCTTTGCACTTTTCGCAGGTGCGCCGGCCGGAGAGGCGCGAAACGATTTCGTCGAGGGGGAGACGGTAGTCGAGCACGGCGTCGATCTTGATGTTGTTTTCGCTGAGGAGTTGTTGGAGGGCTTCGGCCTGAGCGACGGTGCGCGGGAAGCCATCGAGGAGGAAGCCGCCGCCGCAGCAGAGGCAGGCGGTGCGTTCGCGAACCATGGCGAGGACGGTGGCGTCGGGGACGAGTTCGCCGCGTTTCATGTAGCCGAGGGCGTCGGTCATGGCGGGTGAGCGCTGGGCATCGGAGAGACCTTTGGCGGTGCGGAAGACGTCGCCGGTGGAGAGGTGGCAGGTGCCGAGGCGCGCGGCGATGAGTTCAGCTTGTGTGCCTTTGCCGACACCGGGTGCGCCGAGGAGAATCAGGCGGTAGGGGCGGGTGCGGTTGGGCGCCGGCACGGAGCAACCGCAGGCCGGTCCTTTGAGCCACATTGCCCGATCATTCTTGGCTTCTGCAATGGTCATCGTTCACCTTTGTGCTGGCACCACCTTGAGATAGGGTGATTGTACAAATAAAAGACAATTTAGTCCATAATAGTGTTGTGGTGTGGCGGATCGGTGCAGGCGGGTGGGCGCGGAGGGCGGCGTTGCTTGGGCTGGATGCGCGTGGGAGAATGCGGTCATGCTGCAGTTGGCGCTATGGCTGGTGCTGGGGATCGTGACGCTGGGGCCCTTTGTGGGGTTGGCGGCGTATTGTGTTTGGCTTGAGGTGCGGCGAGCGCAGCGGATCAAGCGGAACATTGCGTTGGAAGCAGAGGAAATGCCGGGGTTTGAGGTGCTTCCGAAGGAACGCAAAGGGGCTGTGAAATGAAGGACATGCTGTGGCTGGGGTGGGTGTATTTGGCGGCGGGGATGGTGCTGGTGGGCCTCGCGTTGCCGCTGGTGTGGGGGAAGATTGGGCCCAATCGGTGGTATGGTTTTCGGGTTGGGGTGGCGATGCGGTCGCGGGCGTATTGGTTTGCGATCAATCGGCGATGGGCCTTGGGGCAGATCTGGGTGGGGGTGCTGATGAGCCTGTCGGCGGGGCTGGGACTGGCGTTGGGGCAGGTGTGGTTGCTGGTGGTAAGCTATGCCATGACGTTTGTTCTAATTGCTTATGTGCCAGTGGTTTGGGTGTGGGGGTATCGGTTGAAACTGCCCTTGGATGAGGGGCGTGGTTTTGACTTAACCGAGGGGAACAGGTAACGTTTTCGGCGTATTCGCTGATCTGCCGAATGCCTTGGCCGCAAGCTAAGGCAGCGGGGGACCCAGGGTTGCGGGCGTGTCTGCAACCTCGCGCGAAACGGGGCGATGCGTGAGTGTCGATCCGTGGAGCAGGGGCGAACGGTTCGTGGGAACCGCAGGGCAACAGTCGGCCCGAGCCCGTCAGCTAACCTCGCAGGCGAACGCTGAGGAGTCCTGAGTGCTGAGTCCTGAGTGCTGAGTCGAAAGCTCAGTACGCAGCACCCGGTATTCAGTACTAAAACGAATGCTTGTATCTCACCAAGAACGTCCGCGCGAGCTGAAGTGGTGGCACGCCGGCCCGATGTTGTATGGCGATTGGGGCACGTCGCGCTTTTACGTGCTGGGCCTGGCTTTCTACTTCGCGCTGTATTCGAGTTTCTATTACATCCTGGCGGTGGGCGTGCTGGTCGCGGCGGTGGGCTGGGCGTACACGGTTGTCTGCCGGGCATACCCGGATGGCGGCGGCGTGTATTCGGCAGCGCGGCAGGTCTCGCCGACGCTGAGCGTGGTCGGGGCGCTGCTGCTGTTTGCGGACTACGCGGTGACGGCGGCGCTGAGCGCGTTTGAAGGGCTGCACTATTTTGGCGTGGAGAGTTCGTTCTGGGTGCAGGTGGGGGCGATCGGCTCCATTCTCATTCTGGGCGTGATCAACTACATCGGACCGCGCCGGGCGGGGACGTTTGCGCTGATCATTGCGATGGCGACGTTGGTGCTGACGTTGATTTTGGTGGGCTTTGCGATACCGCACCTGGGGACGGGGTGGGCGAACATTAAGCCGCCGCAGGAAGATTTGTCCTACCGGTGGGTGACGTTCACGAGCGTGGTGTTGGCGCTGTCGGGTGTGGAGGCCGTGGCCAACATGACGGGCATCATGGTGAATCCGGTCAGCAAGACGAGCAAGAAGTCGATTTACCCGGTGCTCATCGAGGTGGTGCTTTTCAACATCATCTTGGGCGTGGCGATGATGGCGTTGCCGGCCATGCTGCACGCGCGGTCGGGGCCGGGACATGACGCGGAATTTCAGAGGGCGGCGTATAAGTATGAGAAGGAGCGGAAGGAGTTTGTTGAGAACAACCCGGGCTTTGAGAAGGACCCGGTGAAGAAGGCCCAATACGAGGCCATGCCTGAGAAGAGTGAGAACGAAGAGCGCATCCAGAAAGTGGTGATGCGCGTGATGGGCGAGGAGTTTGTCGGCGCGGCGCTGGGGCCGAAGGTCGGCAACATCTTCGGCATCATCAGCGGCGCGGTGTTCGGATTGCTGCTGCTATCGGCGGTGAACACGGTGATCGGGGGCATGGTGAGCGTCGGCTACGTGATGGGGCGCGACCGGGAGCTTCCGAGTTTCTTTACGAAGCTGAATATGTTCGGCGTGCCGTGGGTGGGATTGATCCCGGCACTGGTAGTGCCGGCTGTGCTGTTGATGATGTTCACCGAGCTGGACACGCTGGCGGACTTGTATGCGATCGGTGTGGTGGGTGCGATTGCGATCAACCTGACGTGCTGCACGATCAATAAGAAACTGCCGGTGAAAACGTATGAGCGCGTGTGCATCGGGCTGATTGCGGCGGTGATGATCGCGATTGAGTTGACGCTGGCTTACAACAAGCCGCACGCGTTGTTTTTCGTGTTAATCATCATGGCGGTGGGGTTGGGGCTGCGGTATCTGACCAAGAACGAGACGGTGGGCCGGAAGCTGAAGGTTGCGAAGGCCACGGCGGAGCGGATGATTGAAGCGGCCCGCGAGACTGAGGAAGAGGTGGCGGTGAGTGCGTACGGCACGCCGCCGGAGCAACTGGATATGGGCAAGGCGCACGTGATGGTCGCGGCCCGTGGCAGCCAGCGTCTGCTGGACTTTGCCGCGACTTACGCCAAGCAGCTGGATGGTATCTTGTTTGTCATCTTTGTCCGGCAGTTGAACGTGGCGTTCTCGATGGGCGCGACGGGGCCGTCGCTGGAAGAGGACCGCGAGGCGCGCGGTGTTTTTGAAATGGCGGCCAAGGCGTGCAAGGCCAACAACGTGGCGATGGTGCCGATCTACGTGGTGAGCAATGACGTGGCGTATTCGATTTTGGATTTTGCCGCGACGTACGATGTGAAGGCGCTGCTGATGGGCGTGAGCCGCAAGGGCGCCGTGATGCGTGCCTTGCAGGGCGACGTGCTGACGAACGTGGCGGACAACCTGCCGCCGGACATTCCGCTGCTGATTCATGCGTGATGATCAGGACCATTCGCAGAGGGATTCGACGTAGGCGGCGGTGCCTTCGCGGAGCCAGCCGTCGAGTTGGGCCTGGTCCTTGAGCTGCTGGCCGCGCGGGCGCGGGACGACGAAGAAGCTGCAGGACACTTCGGGCAGAGCGGTCATGTCGCCCCAGAGTTTTTCGAACTGGGCGACAGGGAAAACATCTTCCTGGCCGTGGCCCCAACGCTTTTTGACGTCTTTGAGCGTGATGTACGTGGGCATGCGGGCGGCGACGGTGCGAACGGCGGCGGCGACTTTGTCATCATCGGCGAGATCCGCGCGACTGAGGCCGAAGACGCTCAGCAGTTTGTCGATGTCGATCCATGTGGTCATGGAGTTGTAGTAGGAGAGTTTGAATTCGTCCTCTTCGCGCGGCATGGCGAGGCCCTCGAGCAAACGCACGCGGCCGTCAACACGGGCGAGGCCGCCGCCGCGGTCTTCGATGCGGCGGGTGATGACTTCGAAGGCGAGTGTGGTGTTTTTCTCGATGAAGAGGCCGAGCATGGCGGGATCGAGGTCGGCGCCGAGGGTGTCGATGTTGTGGAGCAGCAGATATTGGAGCTGCGGCTGCTGGGTGAGGAGATTTTTGAGCACGCCGTTGCGGAGGAGGTTGGGGATTTCGTACCAGTGCCCGACGGGGTGCAGGCATTGGGCGGGGAGGTTGTCGGTGTAGTCGGCGCCTTCGCCGGCGGTGCGGGCCCAGTTCATGAGGGCGGCGCGGACGCTGTCACGCATCTTCTGTTTCTGCTCATCGAGCTGCTGTTGGGGCATTTCTTCCCAGGCAAAGCGCAGGTCGCGCACCATGGGCACGAGACGCAGACCGACGGCGCGGCCGGGTGAGAGAATAAGCGGCCCTTGGTAGCCGTAGTTGTTCTGGGCTTTGAGGTAGGACGCGGTGGCTTCGTGGGTGAGCCAGCTGGTGGTGACGATGTGCGGCACGGGGTGGTTGGCGAGGTGGGCGATGCGGCGGCTCTTGGCGAGGTGCACTTCGACGAAGCTGCGATGACGTTTCTTGCCGGCGGGGCCAAGCTTGCAGAAGGGGTGGAGCGCCTTGGCGACGCCGGCGCCTTGGGTCCAGCGGCTGCCGACACCGGCGGCGAGCGTGACGACTGCGGCCTTGCCGGCACGGAGCGCGGCGATGCCGAGGTTGTGGTAATGATCGCTCAGGCTGGCGCGGGTGTCGGTGACATCATCATCGCGGACATCTTCGATGGTGGTGTTGGCGGGGAGGCGATTCTGCGAGAGGCCGATGCGGCCGGCCCGCATGGACGCGCGGATATGTTCGTGCTGCTGGCGATCGAAGCCAAGGGAATCAAGGGTTTCGTAGAGGTTCTGCTGGCGCGAACTGCCGGTGGCGGATTGCGGAATGAGTTGCGCGAGCACGGCGTCGACGGTTTGCGTCATGGCCGGATCTTTTTGGACGGCGTGGCCGAAGCGCTCGAGGTCGAGGCGATCGGAAGCGGCGAGGTCGCGCACGTTTTGGCGGACCCAGCCGGGGACCATGATTCTGTAATAGCCCGGGGGCATCAGCGCGGCGTCGCCGGTGCGGAGTTCGCCCCATGTGCCGCGCTCGTTGATGGCGAAGTCGTACACGACGGGGTTCATGGCGAAGGGGAGCGCGTGCTGAAGTTCCTTCTTGGTGGTGGTCATGATCTCGGCGAGTTTTTGCTGGGCCTCGGCCTTGCGGTGGGGGGCCACGATGAAGCCCATGCCGCCGCCGCTCATGCCGCCGAGCATCCAGAAGCCCCAGAAGTCATTGCCGAACGCGGCCTTGGTGCGCTCGATGAGCAGCTCGGTGTAGAACGTGCTGGCCCAGGGGATGATGGTTTGGATCGGTTCATAGAAGTTGTAGGTGGTGGCGGCGGCGAGGGCCTTGATGTCGCCGGCTTTGAGGGAGTCGAGTACCCGGTCGAGCACGCCGAGGGCGCTTTGGCGCGCGGCCCATTCTTGTTCAGAGCGGAGCAGGTATTTTTCGGAGACCATTTCGAGGATGGGGCCGACGTTCTGGGCCATGCCGCCGTGGACGAGCACGAGCGAGTTCTGCAGGGCTTCGCGGGTTTTGTCGGAGGCGGCCTTGCGATCGAGGATGGTGTGATTGGGGAGCAAGCGGCCGCGGGAGATGCCGTGTTCGACATCGCCTTGCTGGGCGGGCGCGCCTTGGATGAGTTTCATGCCGGGCCAGACGCCGCCGGAATCTTGCCAGCCGCCGCCGGAACCGCCGAGCCACTCGCCGAGGATGGCGCGGGCGGCGATCACGCGGCGTTCTTCCTCGATGAGTTCGCCGGTGAGGTTTTTGGTTTGACCCGTGGCACGCATGCAGACACTGATGAGACCGGCGAGGAGGTTGGTGGAAACGGCGAGGCGCGAGCCCTTCGGAATGTCGTTGATTTTACTGGTGATCTCGATGCCGAGGTTGGGGCCGCCGAGCATGCGGGCGAGGAGGTCGGCGAGGCTTTGCTCCGAACCTTCGAGGCCGGGCGGAACGATGCCGGCGGCGATGACGGCGGCTTTGAGCAGGCCGAGGTAATCGCGGGCGAAGTCGAAGATTTCGGCGAGGTTGTCGATGGTGGCCGAGGCGTTGAGGTCCACACTGGTGAGGCGGATTACGGGGCGGTCGATAATCCGGAAGTAGGCTTCGACGGGGGGCTTGGGGGCGGCATCGCGGCCGTGAACGCCGAGGTCGATCGAGACGTTGAGTACGCGCGCGCCCTGGGGGTAATCCATGCCGAGGAAGAAGATGTCGGACCACGCGGAGTGCGTCAGGTCCATGCGGACGGGCGTTTGCTCGACGAGAATGGGATAGACGCCATCGGTTTTATTGAGCAGCTCGGGCCGGACGCGGAGGGGTTGGTCGATGGGGTGGCCGATGCGGAATTGCCATTGGTTGCCACGGACGGAGCGCACGCTGCGGCGGACCTGGTTGGCGAGTGTTTGGAAGGCGAGGTCTTTGTATGCCGCGGACAGGGCGGAGGAAAGCTGATCGGACGGGCCTTCGCTTTGCTGCGTGGCGAGGAACGTGTCGATGGCTTCTTCAAAGCGGCGCGAGAGCAACTGGTGGTAGCCGGCGAAAGGCATGGCGCTGCGCGCGGTGGCAGCGACTATGCGCGGCATGTGGAAGCGGTGGATCGCGTAGAGGAAGAAGAGCGCGCGGACACGCTGGTAGAGGTTCTGGCAGGAGCGGCGGAAGGCGTCGAGCTCGGCGCAGGCGGCGAGCATGTCTTGCAGCGACATGTCGCGGACCAGGGCATCGAGCGCCTGGTCACGCACTGCCGCTTCTTCCGACGTGATGACATCAATCAGCTTATGAGCCATGGGTTCTCAATCTCTTGTGATTACTTGGCGGCGACGAGTTCGACGAGTTGGGCCAGCACTTCTTCGCGGTCTTTGCCAGCCATGGCGAGCGCGAGCTGCGCCGTGAGGTTGCCGTACTTCACGCCGATGTTGTAGCGTGCGCCTTGCACTTCGTAGGCGAGGTATTTTTCGCTGCGTGAGAGCTGGGCGAGCGCCGAAGAGAGCGTGAGCGTGTCGCCGCTGCCGAGGTTTGCGAGGCCTTTACGCAGAATGTCGATGACGGCCGGCGTGAGCACATGCATGCCGAAGAAGCAGAGATAGTGACCGGCGCGGAGGCCGGGCACGAGGAGCGATTGCTCGGCCTGGGTGGGCGTGGGTTTTTCCATGACCACTTCGACTTCATAGAGCCGCTGCTGCTGGGCGACGCGGCGGCCGCCGATGGTGCCGTAGTAGGGCAGCATGCTTTCACGTGTGGGCTGAACGGCCGAGACGGCGCAGGCGTTGGCGGTGGCGGCTTTCACGAGTTGCTCGGCACAGCGTCCTTCGCCGCGGCTGACGTACAGGTGATCGCTGACGAGATGCACGAACGCTTCGCCGCTGACGAAATCTGCCGCGCGGAGGATGGCATCGCCGTAGCCGCGTGGGTTGTGCTGTTCGAAGAAGCTGAGGCGGCCGGCGTGCGTGCCGGCGGCATCTTTGTAGGCGGTGGCATCGCCGGGGCAGATCACGACGCCGATTTCCTCGACGCCGGCGGCGAGCACTTCTTCGACAACGATTTGCAGGGCGGTCTTCTCGGCGCCATCGCGGTCGACAAAACGCTGCAGCGGCATCAAACGTTGTGATTTACCCGCCGCGGTTACGACGGCTTTGCGTATCTTCATACTTTCCTCATTCGCTGTGAAAGGCTCTTCTGATTATCGGCAGGTTTCGCACACGTGTCGAGTTGGCGCTTCTTTTCGCCCTGCTACACTTATCAGACATGCTTCAGCGCATCACACATGCTCATGGGCTCGTGACGTACCAATCGCCGCTTCTGATTGCTGCGGGCGTGCGTCACGCGTTTTCCACGCGCCATGGTGGCGTCTCGGCTGGTCCGTTTACGTCGCTGAATCTTGGCAATCCCCAGTTGCCTGGGCCGCAGGATGATCTGGCCAATCTTCAACAAAATTATGACCGTTTGCAGCAGGCGGTTGGTCTGGGCGGGGCCCGCCGCGCGTGGGTGCGGCAGGTGCATGGGCGTGCGGTTGAGATGCTCGAACGTGAAGCTTACAACGAATATGGCGAGACACTGGAGGCGGAGTTGCGCGATCGCTTCAGCGGGCAGCTCAGTGCCGATGGCCTGGTGACGGATACGCCGGAGGTGGCGCTGACGATTCGCGTGGCGGATTGCGCGGCGATTCTGCTGGCCAGCACCGATGGTCGAATCGTCGCAGCACTTCATGCAGGCTGGCGCGGGGTGGTGGGCAATATTGCAGAGCGTGGCCTGCGGGTGATGACAGAACTCGGCGCGAAGTCAGCGGAGATCGTCGCGGCGATCGGCCCGTGCATTTCGACGCAGCATTTTGAAGTTGGCCCGGAAGTGGCGGAGACCTTTGCGCAGAACGATCTGGCCGCGGTGGTGCACCATGATGTTGGGCCGAAGCCGCACATTGATCTGCAGCATGCGATCACGCTGCAACTCAACCGTGCGGGAGTGCTTCGCGTGGATACGAACGACTTGTGCACGGTTCGCGATGCCGGGGATTTTTACTCGCACCGGCGCGACAACGGCAACACCGGTCGTCTCGCCGCAATCATTTCGCCCAGAACTTAACCGACGCTCATTTGATGTTGTAACGCTGCCGCAGAATCGCGGCGCCGTCGGACCGGCCGGTCTGTTCCAGCCGCTCGATGTAGGTTTTCAGATTGGCCAGATTGCCCGGCTGACCGGGTGCCTGCAGCCGCGCGTGGAACGGCCCGCCTTCACGCATCACGGTCCAGAGCGGGTCGACGACATCGTTTGCCGTCGTGGCCATCTTCTGCATCTGCGCATCGTGCCAGCGCGAGAGACGCCATGAGCCTTCGCGGCACACGTCGGGGTGTTTGCCGGCGATGTCGTTCTGCTCATGCGGATCGGTATCGAGATTGAACAGCATCTCACCCGGGAAGAGATGGAAGCCGTCGTGATACGTACGGATGTACAGCCACGGGCCGAAACGCACCGAACGCTGACACACATGGCAGCACTGCGAGATTACAATGTCTTCGCGCGCGGGTGACGTTGTGTGGCCATCGGCGATCAGCCCGGCGAAGGACACGCCATCCCACAATGCAGGCTTGTCGCCTTTGAGCAAGTCCATCAGCGTTGGCGCGAGGTCGAGGTTGTAGAGGAGGCGATCGTCTGTGCCGCGCTTGCCGCCCGGCCACTTGATGATCAATGGGATGCGGCACGTGCCGACGTCGGCGGTGCCGTGCTCGCCGTAGATGCCCAGTTCGCCGAAATTCTCGCCGTGATCAGCGGAGATGATGATGGCCGTTTCGTCATAGACGCCGGCCTGCCGCAGGTGGGCGACAATTGCTGCGACCTGGTCGTCGACGTACTTGACGCCTGTGTCATAGCCATCAATGACGCGCCGCATGGTGGCGCGATCGGTGATGGCGCCGGGTGAGCGCGGGTAAGCGGCGCTCGTGGCATCGTTGTACATGCTGAAGTCGAGTGCGGTGTGCGGGCCGGCCATGGGCTTGTGCCGGGCGATGACTTCGTCGTTGTCCAGCCAGGCGGGCAGCGGTGTTTTGGCGAAGGGATCACCGTAGCTGGCGGGCGCTCGGTACGGTGTGTGCGGATCCCAGAAATTGATGTGCATATACCAGTTGTCGCGGGCGGCGTTGTCGGCAAACCAGCGATTGACCACAGGCATGACATGCTCGGCTGATTCCATGCCGCCCTGGCCGGTGTTGTGAATTTCGTTGAAGCCTGCGTAGAACCAGTGCGCGGCGTGGCGCTGGCCGAAGGGGCTGACCATCGCCGTGTGCAGGCCGCGTTGCTGGAGTTGCCGGGCGAGGCCGAAGTCGCCAAAGTCATCACGAAAGCCGCGGCCGGTTCCCTGCACCTTGGGTTGCGCCGCAGTGCCGCCGTGCCCGACGACGCCGGTCTGGATGCCGAAGCGACCGGAGTAGAACGCGGTGCGTGACGGCAGGCACGGTGCGTCGGGCGTGTGGCAGGCGTTGAAACGCATCCCTTCACGGGCGATGGCATCGATCGCGGGGGAGGTGGCACGGTGGTAGCCATAGCACGAGAGATGATCGGGCCGCAGCGAATCGATATCGATGTAAAGGATACGCATAGTTTCAGGATCTCCGCACGAATTGGGGCGATGCTACAGGCTTTTGTATCAAGCGACAATATGGTTACAATACCTCGGTATTCGGGCGATTAGCTCAGTTGGTTAGAGCGCCGTGTTTACACCGCGGATGTCGGGGGTTCGAGTCCCTCATCGCCCAGTAGGCCGGTGGTTTCACGAGCCATTTTTCTTTTTGCGGGGCGGGGGCGGCTACCGGCACGGCACAGTACCATCATGCTAGGTGCGTTCAATTTGCGTGGTGTAGGCGAAGGGCACGCCCGCCGGGAGTGGTGGGCCCCACAGTTCAAGGTGCCAGACGGGACGATGGCGGAAGTCCACGAGGTCATCTGTACAGCGCGCCTGCACGGCCCACGGCGCTGTGATGCGAAGTGCGCAACCGTCATGCGAAAGTGTGATCGCCGTCGGGGTGTTGCCGACAGCGAATGGCGACAATGCCTGCAGATGAAACACGATGCGGCCGGGACGAAGCAGAGCGCCGGCATCCGTCAACGTGAAGCTGTCGAGATCAGACGAGCGGATGCCGCGCGTGCAGTAGCTCATATGGTCCCGCCACACGTTGGAGAGGTCAATGGTCGCAGTGAGCGTTTTCCCATCGCCGGTACCGGTAGGAATCACGGGCATGGATGCGGCGACCTGATCAATGAATGTACGTCCGTCGAAGCACGGCGTGATGCAGTTGTGGTGTGGTGTGGTTTTGAGCAACGGAACGCGGGCGTCGTCGTAGCGAAGAATGCCGCGGTCAATCAGCATCGGCAGGCCATCAACTTCCAAGATAAATCCGCCCTTGTCCGCATGCGTATGGCTGGCGTTGGCCTTGCAGCCAACGATGTGGATACGCGTCGAGTGTTTGCCGCTGCGGCGCAGGCTGGTGAGGTGGCCGGTGTGCGGCAATATGGCAAACGACGGCACGGTCACATGTGGTGGGTCCAGCGTTTCAGGCCCGAGGACAAGCGAAAGGAAGCCTTGCTGCTGGTACTGGGCGAAGTAGGCTTCAGGATCGTGGTGTGCGAGCGATTCAGCGAGCATGGCGCGATACGTTGGCGATTCAGGATAGAGTGATGCGAGAATCGCCACGGTGTCGCCAGGCAGGCGATCGGTGCTGTTGTCGCCCTCGAGCAGCACGCGACCGGGGCTTGCGGCGGAAAGCGTGGCGAGGTAGCGGTCGGTGTGGCATAGCGCCGCGGGCAGGACCGTGTGCGGGTCGATGTGGCGCGCGCGGGCATAGGCGATGAGCGCCGGGATCGCGGCATGGAGCGTCAGCGAGAGATAGCCGGCGCCTTCATCGGCACCGCCGTCAGGAAGGATGTAGCGATCAAGCGACTCGCGCAGATCGCGTGCCGCGCGGTCGACATAATCGCCTACACGCGGCCAGACGCTTTCGAGGAGCAACCCGCCCAAGATGCGGGCGCGGCAGAACCACGGTCCCTGGTTGATGTGATAGACGTACTCGAACTTCATCATGTCGCGCTCGATGATCGCGAGGCCCTTGTCCCAAAGGGCCTGCAGCACGACCGATCGCGCCTGCTCGGAAAGCGCAAACCCAAGCCAGTCGTAGACGAGCGCCACGGCATACGCGGCCATCTCTTCAAGGAAACAACGCTGATCCCACGTCGAGCCGGGCGTGCGGCTTTCAGCAGATTGGCACCAGTGCCGGCAGTGCACCATACTCAGGAGGAAACGTAAGGCGTGACGCAGCATGGCGTCGTTGCCATCAAGGCGTGCGATGAACGCAAGATCGACCGCCTGGTGCCACAGCGGCAAGCGATTGCGCTCGCGCTCACGCAGGTAGCGCGTGTCAGACCAGGGCACGAAGTCGCCGATGTCGTGCTCGGGCACGCGGGCCATGGCCTCGCGTGCGCGGCGATGGATCATGTCGACATGAGGGCGCCAGTGTGCGGTGGCGGCTTTCGCACGAAGGCGTGGCAAGTCCGCGGCGTCGAAGAGCAGACCGCGCTGGAAGGGTCGATTCGCGGGCCATTGTTCGTGTGGCAGAATGCATCCAGGCCAAGCGGGGTCCCAGGTTGGTTTGGCGGCATGGAGTTGTGCACGCAGGGCAGTATTGGCGAGGCCGAACCAACTGAGATTGACCGTGGCGGCGTTTTCATCTTGTGCGATGAACCGTGCCGTGACTGCGCGAAGCGTGCGTGCGCCAGCCCGAATGGGAAAGGTCAACTCAAAATGATCGCCGCGGCCGCGTATGGCTGGTCCGAGATCGCGCATCTCGCCATCGATATCGACCGAGAACACCACCGCCTGCGAACGCGGACAGCTGAGGCAAAATGTCAGTTCATCAAACCCGGCGAGGGGCACCTCGATCGGCCCAAGGGTGAGTTCGGTCGCCACCTCGCCCGGAGCAACTGCCGGACAGTGGACGTTAACACCCCACGCGCATGCGAAGCGGGCGCCCACCGCGCCGCGGACCGTGATAGGCAGCGTGGCCGCGAGTTCGGGATCGTGCAGCGCTGCGAAGATCGCCTCGGCAGGATTGAGATGAAACAGTCGCGTCATGTAGAGCTCCCGGCCTGGTTGCTTGCACGCACGAGCACGCCGTTCTCAAGGTTGTACGTGCCGGTGGGTGTAACGATGCCCGTGATACGCGTGTCTTTCTGCCATGGCTGCAGGCCTGGGCGAACAGTGAGATGGCCGGCAAGATCCGCGTGCAGCCCGCAGATACCGTCGAGAATCATCTCGGCAAAGAAGACGCCCGAAGAGATTGCCCAGTGGTTGCCTTGTGTGAGTTCGTCATAGCACTTGGCCGCGGCGCCGGCCTCGGGCGGATGCATGTCCTCGGCCCAGTAGGCTTGCGCGAACGGCCCCTGGCGTGTGACTTCGGCAATGCCGTTGATCCACTGGGTCAGCCACTCCGGGGAGCGGCCGGCACGCAGCACGCCGCGGATGAATTGCGCCGGCCAGGCTGGGAAACAGCCGGCCGACTGGTGGTCGCAACGAATGCCGCTCAGGGCATCGAGATCGGCGGGGTCGAGGCAATGGGCCCACGTGCGCGTGATGAGCCGCGCGCGGACGAACTCAAGCAGCGCGTCCACGGTGGAAGCCGGCAGGTACTCGCCAATGCTGCTGAGGACCAGGCCGATGTCATAGAGATTGGCGGCAGGTTCGGTGCGGCCATCGGGATAGCGGCAAACAAAATGCCCGGCGGCGGGATCAAAGAGTTGCATGGCTGCCGCGCGAAGTGCCGTGACCTCGCGTGTCGTGTCTTCGCCCAGCAGCGGAGCGGCCTCTTGCAGTGCCCACGCCTGCAGCGCCGTGTGGCCCGCGGTCCCATGGGCATAGGTTGTGATGCACTCGAGATAAGCGCCGCGGTCGCCGAAGGAAACGATTGGCGAGTCGGGCAGATGGTGCGTGCGGTGAATGCGAAGGGCGTCGCGAACAAACTCGATGGCCGGACGCGGCGCGGCATTGGTGGGGGAGGCCTTGATAGAAGTCAGCTTCGGACGGACGGTGATCGGCGCCTGTTGCCACGCGGTGCCGGAGGTCCACCGCGTGAGATTGATTGCGGCCGTAAAGATCGCTTGGGGTTGAGCGCAGCACGGCCAGCCGAAGTGCGTGCCGTCGAACAGATTGGTGTGTTGGTAGTCGAGCGGCGGGGCGGTGAGAAGCAAACGTAGCGACGCATCTAGGACGGCGGGATCGAGGCGCGCAAGCATGCCGCTGGTGTAGGGCAGGTCCCATGCGAGGTAAACGGTGCCCTCGCCACGGCGCGGACACAGCGTGAGATACGAAGTTGGGAGGATCGCGTGGGGATACCGGCGACGGCAAAACAGAAGCGTGAGTACGCCCATGTAGTAGAGGCGATTGACTGCATCATGGGGCGAATCGACGACAGGCAATGAACCGCTGAAGTGCGGGTTGCCCGGCGTGAACGCCGCTTGCCAGAGTGCATCCCACCGGGCACGTGTCGCCGCGAATGCTTCGGCCTCGCGGCGATGCCAACGCGTGGCGATCCGCTGTGCTTCGGCCGCACTTGCATTGAAGGTGCAGAGCAGGCAGATCGTCGTACGAGCGCCGGGAGCTAGATGGAGACGCCACTCCGGCACGCGCTCACGACGCCACCGCGCGGGCGCCGGCCAGACGGCGAAGACGGTGTGTGCCGTCGCTCCTTCGTTGGCAATCAGCAAGGCGTCGGGCAGTGACGCCGGCGTGACGGTCTGGGCCAAACCCTCGGTCTTCGTGAAACTGAAAACGTCGGTAGGCACGCTCGGAACAGCCCATGCGTAACCCTCTGCCCCAGTGTTGCGTGAGCGCCCCGAAAGCAGCATCCCAAGCGACAGATCGCGTGCAGCACCGCGGTTTTCAATGGTAATCTCGATGATGGCGCCGGGCTCATCCGGTAACAGCGATGTCCGGCTCGTGAGATGCCAGCCGTCGACGTCGCACCGGCGATAGATGGCCGCGGCCGTCCAACGCACCTCCACGTGCGGGGCGCACTGGGTGAGGGACTTGCCGTTGATGAGGAGCAGGCCGGTCGTTTCACCGCCCGCGCTGAAGGGCGGAAATACCGGATGCTTGATTGCCGTCAGATCGGCTTCGATCTGCAGCGAGCCCAGATCATTGGTGAGGCCGGGAAGCGCGGCCAGTTGCGTGAAGGAGCGCGGGAGCCAATCCGAGGCGAGGTTGTCAAGAGTCAGACGCGGAATAGCCATTTTCAGATCTCAACGAGTGCGAACACGAAAGACTTGCGGTGCTTGCCGTGGCGAAGCTTTATGCCAGATTGCGGAGCATTGCGAGCAGCGTGGCTGCCTCGGCGGCCAGCAGCGACTCGTCATCCTGCGGCACGAACTCCAATGAGGCGTAACGTGGCGTGCCATCATTGATCGCTGCGAGGTAGCGCGGCCAACGGTCCTGCCCTCGTGCCAGCGGCAGCCGCGTTGCGGGATCGGGCCACCAGTGAAACACGTGCAGGTTGGCCAGGTGGGGTCGAAGGAGTGCGAGATCGTGCAGACCGGCATCCGCTGGATCGCCGTGGCGCGGCTGCCAAAAGCAACGCAGGTTGGGCTGCACGGCCTCTTCAAGAAGCGCGAGCGTGGCGTCTGCGCGATCGGCCAAGGTGTTGTCGTGATATTCGAGTGAGATGGTCAGGCCATGCGGAGCCACCTGCCTGCAGATCGCACGGAGATCGTCGATCACGCGACCGCGGGTAGCGGGGTCGGCCTGGGCGGATCCCGCCACGCCTGCCCAGACGCGGATCGTCGGCGCTGCGAGCGCCAACGCGGTGTCGAGCACTGCCTGAAATGGTGGGTTCCTCGGCGCATTGCCCGCGCGGTAGTAGGAGCCATAGGCGGAGACGGCCAGCCCGGCGTCGGTCGTAAGTTTGCGGACACGCTTGGCGACGGCGAGGTCGCCGTGGGGCACATGGACATCGCCACCCCACTCAATCGCACGGAGGCCGGCAGCGGCGGCAAGAGCGGCGATGCGCTCGGGCGACAGCTTGCGGAAAGTAACAGAGACAAGGCCGGGGGATATGGGCATCGGGCGGTTCCATGCGGCTGCGCGGTGAGACGGTACCGCACAGGCCTACTCAAGTCAACTAGTGACTTTTGGACGTAAAGTGGCGGTCTTCGAGCGGCGTTGGCCTGAGGTTTGGCGGCTCTGCATCGCCCGAAACTTACGGCTTCAGATCGCGGATCGCGACCAGCCGCGACTGCGTGAAACGGGCATCACTGCGCGGGTAGTTGACCAGCGAACGGTCGACAATGGCCATGAACCGGCGGGATGCCACGCGGCGGTTCGGGGCTGAGGTATCGCTCGGGTCTTCCGTCACAGCGCCGTACCAGTCGGTCCCGTCGTTGTGCGAATTGCTGTTTTGACGGAGCGCCTCCAGCAAACCGTAGACGACAAACGCGTCGCTCCGCACCGTGCAGTAGTTCATCACCCGCGCGGCTGGCACATCGCGTTGCACCAGCGTCGAGTCATCCTCAACAAACTCAAACCCGCCCGAGGTAGTCCCATCGGTCGTGGCTACAGCCATGCCCGCGGTTGGCGGCGTGCCGGTGATTGCCGACAGGCGGACCGTCGTGGCGTCGACCGAATCGATCGTCGCGCTGCCGCTGGCCCACGTGGCTGTTTGCCGCGGCACGATCGTGCCGGTGCGGTTGCGCGTCGTCCAGGCGAAGTAACGTTGCGGACGCAGCACGAAGTACAGTTCCGCTTGCGTGCGAATGCCATAGCCGAGGTAATTGGGCGCCAGCCCCGAGAAGCCGTAGCCGCTTGCGCCATTGAATGACCGCGGCGTCACTTCGCGCGTGCGGTACGTAAGAATGTTGGCCACGTGCGTGTCGAGCATGTTCGTCGTCGAAATCGCCTTGAGCACCAAGCCGTCCGCTGTGTTGACGTTAATGCGGCCCGGCAGGCGGACCTTGTTCACGTCATTACTGCCGCCGCCAACATCGGTGGTGTCCGCAGCGCGATCGACCAGCGTGAGGTATTCCAGCAGCACGGCCGCGCGCGGATCGCCCATGCTGCCGGTCTGAACCGGCTGTGCATAGAGGCCGGACGTTGCGCGGAAGTCGAAGCGAATCTGCGCCTCGTGCGGGTAATCGGACTGAGCGAACATGCCGGCGATAGGCGCGCTCACCAAATCGCGCAGCCGTTCGCCCAAAAGTTTGTTGTTGCCATTCGCATTGGGCCCGGTGGTTGGTTTGAATACTTCTGCAGCGCGTGCGTCGTTCGTGGTGCACACGCGGGCAATGCGGTTGAAATCCGCGAGGTTGCGCAAGTTGAAATTGCTGTCGGGTGTATAGCCGCCGGCTTCCGCCCAGCGATCGTAAAGCGGCAGCAACGGCAACGGATTGGGCAAACTGCCTGCGTTGGCCAGGGGCAGCGTGTTGGTTGCACCCAGCGAATCGGGCGTGCCGGTTGTCGCCGCGGCGCCACTCGTCGTACCACTATAGAGGTCCAAGACGCAGGTCCAGCGGTTGGCGTTGCTGCGCTGGATCGTGGTGACCGTCGCGGGATCGCCCGGATCCGAGGCGCCATTCGGCACGATTCCCGCAATGGAAAAGCGATCGACGACCGCAACGCCGCTGAAGGTGGTACTGCCCCGCGGGATGATCGGCCGTGTGAGCACAAAGTAGCCGGTCGTGCCATAGGGCACCGTGAATTTGTCCATCTGGGCCTTGATGGCAACGACGCCCGCATCCGGTGTGCGTGCGCTTCCGTTTACACGTGCAGCAAGCCCGCCGTCGGATCTCGTGACCACGGCAAAGTGCGCGTTGCCGCCCATCACATACCCGCCGATGCCGTTCGGAAGCATCGCACCCAGGTCAAGGTCGATCGTGGTGTTGGCCCCGCTCGCGTCAACCCATTGCACGAGGTTGCCGCTGTCATCGCGCAGCGAGAGCCGCCACCCCGTGAGATCGATCGGTGCATCGTGCGGGTTGCACAACTCAAAGGCGATATCAACGGTGTTGTTCGGCGACGTGCGCGCGGGATCGACAAACGCCGCCACTTCATTAATGAATGGCTGCGCCGCGTAGGCGATGTAGTTCTTGTTGTTCGCCCCTTCTGAGCGAAACTCCGCCGTGGATGTTGCGGTGCCGTAGTCATTGATGGTGGTCGTCAGCGTATTGCCCGACCACCTTGCCGCACGCACCAGCAAGCCAGAATCGTCGAGCATCGCCGGTCCCGTGGGCAGCGCTACGCCGGCGTTCGTAAGCCGCCCGGCCCCCGCACGGTAGGTGATGTAGTTGACCGCGAACGCGCGAATCTCTTCCGCCGAATACACATTGGGATTGGCCGTCGTGGTGGGGAGGATCGGCGTGTTCATCAACGCTGCAACATTCGTAGCCGTACGTGCGAGCACATCGCTGCGGGTGTAGAGCGGCGTCGCCGGCGCCGGCCCGACAAGCCGCCAATAGAAGGCGCCGTAATCCGCGTAGTAACGCTGCGTGCTCGTATACCCGCCGGGCAGCGGATTGGGCGGCACGGGCAGCGGCACATTCGTGGTGGGCGGGTCTTGCCGCGGATCACGCTGCACAAAAACGCCCGTCGGCCCGACCACCATCGGATAAACGCACTGGTAAACATTGCCGCCATAAACGCATCGCTGGCCCGGTTGCCACGTGGCCGGCGCCCAGTTCGGCAGGTAATGCCAGTAAGCGCTGGCAGGATGATCACGACCCGGAGCGTTCGGAACGTAACCCGATGTCGGCTGTTGGTTGGCTGGCAGCGCTCCAGCCCACACCGCAGGCGACCCCGTTGTATCATGGAAGATCGTGTAACCCGGTGGATTCTGCGAGCTATTCTCGAGTGCCGCGTGCGACACCGTGCACAAGTACGGCTGTCCGCTGCCAACCGAAACCCCGCCTGGCGGCGACGCTGTCGGCCCCGCTACCACATCGCCCGACACATAGACCCGCCCCGGCTGCCACGCCGGCATCACCGGCAAATTGCTGTTAATGTTCACGCGCATGGGGTGCGGCGGCATCGTGCCGCGCCTGCCGTTGGTGCTCGACAAGACGTAGTCGCCCACATAGCCCATGCCCGGCGTGCTCGAGGCCAGAAACGGTCCACGCCAATAAGCCGCCGCAGGCGTGCCCGTCGTGGCCACATGACTGACCGTGCATTCATACAGATTCGTATTCGCCGGCACGATCGCACCCGGCGCAATGTCCGTCAGCATTACCAACTCGCCTGGCTGATAGTGCGAATTGACCGCGTACGTCGTCACATAGCCAACCGGTCCGCGCAAATTGCGATCGAATGAATACGTGGTGTAGTAATCACGGTTGGCCGCCGCTGGTCCCAGCGTGTTAGGCCACAACAGGTTCAGCCGCGAATCATACGGCAGGCGACGCGAGTCTTTCGCACGCAGCTCCAGTTCATCGGTGTAGTCAAACAGTTCCACCGGCCTGATTGTGCGGGTGAACGTGCCATCAAGCGAGTGCGGCATCTCAATCGTGAGCGCGATCTGGTGCCAGTCTTCAAGAACGAACGGGTGCGCTGCTGCCCAAGTGCCGCCGCCGCGCCCAACGAAGGTGCCGCCACTGTGCAGCGCCGGCCCGCTATCGCCGCCGACGAGAAGCGCCGCCGCCTGCAAGCCCGAGAGATACGTGCCATGCGAATCCACCGCGTTGGCGTCAACCGCTGCGACGTTCAGGTTCATCAAACTGCTTGTATCAACGATCCGCAGGGCATAGCGATATCGCAGATTCTGCGACGAATACGCGGGCAGCAACTGATACACCGCATCCGCCGCGCCAGCGGGGTCCATCACCGCCACCTCAGGCGATGATGGCGTGTTGATCGTGAAGCCATTCGCCGCGGGACTGTAGCGGTTCAGCGTCCAACTTCCACCATCAAATTGGTGCAGCCGTGAGATGCGCGCATTCGCCGCATCCGAGGGCAGCACCAGCCATGGTTGATCCGGCGTCTGCACGCTGTCTTTTGACTGGCCAATCGTCTGGCCAATCTCCGGTATGTCATACGACCGCGCCCGTCGGCCGCTCGTCCCCGCAGCATTCTCGCCGTTCAGCGTGCCGGTGCTGTCGAAGGTCGGCGCCGCAATCTGGTCGCGCACGACGTTCAGCGTTGATTCAAAAGCCAGGTCAAGATCGAGGCGCGAGTTCATCGCTGCCGCGTTGCCACGGTCGGAGCGCGCCACCACCAGGTAAACCGTCGCGATCACCGCAAGCAGCGCCAGGCACACGATCACCAGGATCAGTACCGTGCCCCGGTCACATCGCGCAGGCTCGTGCCCTTTGACCTTCATGCAAAACCCTCTTCGTTACTGCGGCAGCCAGATGACCTGGCTGTACGTGCGTGTCGGCAGGTTGTAGAACTGGCCCGTACCCGTGCCCATCTCCAGGCCCACCACGCGCAACGTCATGCGCACACGCAGCGCCTTGGGCCACGGTTGGCGGGAATCAAAAGACCAGATTGCCGTGTAGTTGTCGCCCAGAATCAGCGGCGTCGAACCGGAGCTGAACGGCGCACCACCAAGTGCTCGCGACGCCGATGGAGTCAGATCTGAAATGCCCGGCAACACCGAACGGGCCGCCATCGCATTCTCTGATGACGTGTTGATCGTCGCGAAATCCACCGGCGGCCACACGCGCGGCTGGTTGTTTGGGTCGGAGCCGTTGCCCGAGTAGTTCCAGTTGTTCAGCGAATCCAGCGAAAAGTTGGACCCATTCCCAATCCACCGAAGATTGCCCGTGTTGTCCGTCTGGCCATCCGTCCAGTCAACCCGAAACTCCCAGCAGTACTTGGCCAGGATTGAGGTCATGCGATTGATGCCGTTGACATAATCCGGTGCGCCGTTGATGTCGGTGCCTTCACGCGGTTCACGCAGCGTGCGGAATGGATAGCAGAACAGCCGCGCTTCGCACCAGTAATCGCTGCCGTCATACTGCGGCATCATGCCCGCACTGCTGAAACTATTTCCGCCAGAGCCAACAGAGACGAACAAGCCGGTCGTCTTCCCTGCCAGTCCGACCCGGCGATCCGCATAGATGCTGTTCGACGCCGCGTTTCCATAGACTGGCACATGGGCGTCGATTCGCACCGGTTCGTATTTCTGCAAACGCAGCCGCGCCATGAGTTGCGATGGCGTCAGCGATGCCACGCCCGTTCGCCCTGCTGACGGATGCGCATCGGGTTCAGTCACACCGCCCGTCCGCACCGGAATATTCCCCGCCGTCAATGCGATATCACGATGCGCCGGCACGGCCACGCCCGACGGCGTCATCACCTGGTTGATATTGGCGGCACTATTCCCCGGAACCAGCAGAAACGCATGCCGGCCCAGGTAGGCAATGTTCTGTTCCTGCCGTGAGTTGTCGACTTGGCCGAGACTGCGGTCGGTCAGCCGGCCGGGCGAGCTTTGCACCAGCTGTGTTTCACGCACCGGCCCGTTGGAACGAATATCTTCCGGATTGATCAGAAAACCATAGTAGATGTGCGCCGCATAGCTCTGCAGTTCCGCCGTGGACGCACTCGTCTGGTCGAGCGGGCCGGTGCGGTTCCCGTGCGTTCCATGCGCAATGAACGACACTTGCGACCGCACGGTGCTCATCACCTGGTTGCTGCGTATCGCGAGAAAACCCTGGCGGTCAATGCGCGACACATCGTTGGCAATCTGCCGCATCACCGCACGCGCGTTGGCATCAACTTCAATCACCGCATTCGACGTGCGCACCGACCGGCCAACCGTGCGGAAAATCTGCGCGATCGAGAGGATCACGATCACGAGAATCGCCACGGCAACCAGCAACTCAACCAGTGAGAAGCCGCCCCGCGCAGGTGTTGTTTTTCTCATGCCCATGAACGCGAGCCCTCAGAAAGCCACGGTGGCTTGGTAGATGTAAAGTACCGGCGAGGCCGTGCTGTCAGAATTGTCCGGTGCCGGCACGTACCAGCAGTCCTCGCTGGGTTGGCTGCCCGGCAACACGCGCCAGATGCGTCCGGAACTGACCCCCACGCAGCGCACGCCGTTGAGTGTGCCGAAGCTGTTCGTCGTCGCCAGACGCGGCAGATAATGATTGCCTGATGCATTCTTCGGATCGCTGTTCAGACGCCCTTCGAGCCCCGCCGCATCGTTGCCAAAGGTCTGATCCAACTGCCCCTTCTTACACACCAGCACGTAGAGATCAAAGCGATTGTCCTGCCCCGGTATCTGCCCGGGCTGCCGACGAATCAACGCCACCCATGAGTACATCGGCGGCACGTTGATGGTCGATGGCACCGGCCACGGCGTGCCGCTGCTGAGAGAACCATACTGGTAACCACGCGTACGCCACGGCAACTGCTGCGTCGTAAACGGCAGCGCGACCACCGTGGTGCCAACACTGCTGAAATCGCTGCCCTTGAATCGCGTCTGGATCGCCGCGATCGCCGTCTGGCCAATCATCTGGCCTGCCGTCTCTTCGTTGCTCTGGCGAGCCCAGTTGCCGGCCACCGGAAAAACCGTGGCCAGCATGATCAGCCCAATACCGAAGACCAGGACGGCAATAATCGTTTCCGTCAGTGTGAATGCACGTGATGATTGGGTGTTGGTCATCGCAGCACCAACCCCGTGTGCGGATTGATTGAAATCATCTCCGCGTTGGTCAGCAACCACGCGACGCGTGCCGCATCATCCTGCGCCGCTTCGTTCAACTCTTGTGCATCATAGACAATAAACGAGATCGCGCTCGTGTGGCCCACGCCAGGTGCACTTGCGGCAAGCCCCCATTCCGGAAAGGCATTACGCGGATCGGTTCCGCTGTTATACGCCACCATGCGATCGCGCTGCACGGGCCGGCCGTTCTCATCGAAAACAATCGCGCGGAAGCGCTGGGCCGCCGTTGCCCCGTAGCCGCCCGCCACCGTGCCGTTGCTGGTCGCGGCTGAGACCGTGGCCACCTGCACAAACCGCGGCAACCGCACCGGCGGCCGATCCGGGAACCCCCCAAACAGGGTCGCCCCGTTGCTGCCCTCGCTCACCGCCTGCACCAGCACCATGCTCGTGGTGTTGGGCTGCAGCGGGTCTTCAAAAAACACCACTCCGACTTGCCGCTGGGTGCCTAGCGCCAGCGAGCGTGCCGTCGCGATCTGTACCGACACCGACGTGATGGACTGCTTCTTGCCGGTGTCCGATGTCATCTTGCGGTAGGCCGGGAAACTGATCGACAGCAAAATCACGATGATGGCCATCACGACCAGCAACTCAATGAGCGTGAACGCCCGCACGCGCCGTGCCGGCGCGGATGCGTGTGCGGAAGATCGTGTTTGATGCATCATTTGGCGCTTTCGTTGATGATCTCGTCGCCCGTGTAGTACTGATTGTCCGGTCCCGCCGAAACCAGCAGAAAGGACGTTTGCCCCACAATTCGATCCGTTGGCGCAGGTGCAATGTTGTTGGCAGCCGCCGTCAGGTCTGCCGGAATGGTCTGGCCGATGCGCGCCCGGAATTTCGTTGGCGCCATGTAGCCGGCCGCCGCCGGATAACGCCAGTCCCCCCTGGGCGCAGCCGTTGGGCAGTCAATGTCCGATGCGGCTGGCGCCAATCCCACGCCCCACGGCGTAGCCTTGTCGCCACTCGCAACCCAAGTGCCCGGCGGCGTATAGGCAACCAACCGGCTGTAAACCGTCACACCATCTATCGTGTACGCGACCTGTGCCGGCGAGCTCGGAGACATATTCAGACTTCCGCTGCTGGTAGCCGGCGCCGCGACGTCCGGGTTGGGATTCAAGAACATGCTTGGCCCGACCGTGTTGCCGTTGTTGAAGTTCACACCGAAGATTGGCTGCCCGACGTTGCCGCGACGCGCCACCATGTAGAAGATCGGCAACCCCCAGGCGTCGACAAATCCCTGGTTATCCGCGTGGGCCTCGCCTGGCCCGCTGGTTGGCGCGATCGGGTTCGGCAGATCCTGCACCGAAGTGAACCGCCGGTAGTTGCGTGCTGTTGGCGTCATGTACGGACCGTAAATCGGTCCCCGCACGTTGGCGCCGCTGGTCACGCCCAGCGGATCAACCCGGAAGCCCGGTCCGTCCGCGCCATCGCCCACGGCTTCCTGGTAGCCCACCAATCCGCGCGCCATCACGTTGAAACCATAGTTGCCCGCAGACATGAAGTTGCTCGGCGCGTTCGCTGGGTAAGCGTTCATCTGCTGCCGGTACGCATCCAACGCCGTTGACAGGCTATTGATCGTGCCGGCGGTCGCCGTGGATTTGGCCTTCTCGCGCGCCTTCGACAGCACGGGCACCATGATCGCGATCAACAGCACAATGATGACCACCACCACGAGCAACTCCACCAGGGAGAAGCCGCCGCGTTGTTGTCCCTCGTTTGCTCCTCCGTGCCCCTTCATTGCACACCCGCCGTTTCAATGTCGTCTTCCGTTCCATAGATGCGGTCCGGCCCGGCGCTGATCAGCACAAAGCTGCTGCGCGCCCGGCCGCTGGTGACATCGCTGAGCGATTTCTGAATTTGTGCCATGCGCTCCGGCGTGGCCTGCTGTGGCAACACGATGCCCGAGGGCGATGTGATGTTCACCGCGGCCCCGTTGGCATCGCCCAGGTACGCAATGTTCGCCGCGCGATAGTACGCCGCCGTTGTCCCCGGCGCTTCGGCCATGACCGTCGTGTTCTGCCCCGGCGTCTGCCGGAAGTACAGCACCGGCAGCGGATCTGAAAAACGGTCCACATAGACCGGCAACTCGCAGTTGGCGTAGGGGTAGGTCGTGTACGGTGCCGTGCTATAGACGTTCCCGTATCCGTCTCCCCAGTTGGCCGAGATACGCTGGGTTGGCGCCCGGCTGGAAACGACGTTTACCAGTTCGCCATCGCGCGGCGAGTACAATGGATGGTGCGTGTCGCCGTTACCCACGTCCACGATGTGCCGCGGTGATTGCCACGCATAAATGGTGTAGGACCCACTCGCATTCGCCGGGAGCGGAACATATTTAGTGGAAGGCCGGGGCCGGGCGCGGTTGCCATTGCCACTCGGTGGGATGAACTGGCCGTCATTGTTCGAACCGCTGAGATTGATCAGCGAACCCGCCAAGCCCAGAACGAGATTTTGCGATCCGGTGTAGCCGACATCGCGGGCGATATCGCTCTCCGCAATGGGGCCGGGGTAACCGCCGAACATCACCGCATAGGCGTTTGCCGCCGTCGCCAGCGAACCAAGTTGGCTCTTCGTGTCTGCAATCCGGGCGGAGCGCCGCGCTGCTGACAAAGCAGGCAGCAATATGGCGATCAGGGCTAGAATGATGCCCACGACAACCAATATCTCCAGAAGCGTAAATGCTTTCCGTGCTACCATTTACACACCACGTCGCTGGGACGGCCTAGAGTTGAATCACTGCTTAGGCAGCAGCTTGATTTCTTTTACCTGATAATAGACGATACCGGATATACCGAAACGCGCAAAGGCGAGGGGCGATATCGCGCAAAATGGCGTGAAAGGGCGGGATGCGACGCACGGTGGATTGAGGGTGTGGTGATGATGCGGACACCACGAATTGCCATGTACGGCTCGCTCAACGACGGCTATGCCCGGCGCATTGCGCGCGGCATGGCGATGGTCTGTACGGGCTATGGCGTCCGCCGGCGGTTGGTATCGGCGCCGCCGGCCATGCTCCCGCGACTGGTCCAGGAGTTTGGCCTCGCCGGTCTTATCGCAACCGTTGGCGACGTAGGCACCGCTGCCCTCATGCGGGATCTGCCTGTCCCCGTGGTCAACGTCAGCGGACGGCTGCAGACTGATGACCTGCCCACAACCACCGCGGACAACGTCGCCGTCGGACGATCGGCGGGCGAACACCTCGTGCAGCGCTCGTCCGGAACCTACCTGGTCATCGGCATTGGGCAGGCCCGCTTTGCCGATGAACGCGAAGCAGGCTTCCGGGAGGTCGTGGCCCAGACCAATGGGCAGGTGTTTAGCGCCAGCGCCTTTCCTACGCCTGCAGCGCTTATCGGGTGGCTGCGTGCGGCGCCGAAGCCGGTAGGTGTCTTCGGCGTCAATGACCATGTCGCGGCCAGGTTCATGAATGAGGCCCAGGAAGGCGGTCTGCGCGTGCCTGAAGACCTGCGTATCGTTGGCGCGGACAATGACGATCTTGTCTGCCAGATGTGCGACCCGCTACTCACTAGCGTCGATTGCTGTTTCGAACTCGTCGGCGCCACGGCCACGCGGCAACTCCTGGATTGGATCAAGACTGGCGAACGGCCGCCCGCACGCACCCTCATCGCGCCGTCGGGGCTGCTGGTCAGGCAATCATCCGACCACGTGACGACGGCGGACGACTTGGTCAACAAGGCGATGGCGATGATTCGCAGCGAGGCGGCATCGGGCCTGACGGTCAAGAAACTCGTACAGCGCCTGGGCCTGTCGCGGCGGGCGCTGGAGTTGCGTTTTCACCGCGAACTCAAGACCACGCCCGCGGCCGAGATGCAGCGGGTGCAGATCGAGGCGGCCTGCCGCATGCTCGTTGATACCGATGTGCCACTCTCGCGCGTGGTGGAGGCGTCGGGCTTCTCGAGCCAGCGGCAACTGCGATCGGTGTTTCATCGCGCGCTGGGGGCAAGCCCTATGCGGTTCCGCGCACGCTTTCGCCCGCTCGCCTGAGCGCGGGCAAACTGTCGGCCCGATGATTACAATGCGCGGATTGAACATCACCTTTGCTGGCTGTATCGCGCATGTATGACCGTCAGACATACCCGGATCCGCAGTCGCCCGATCGTGTGCTGTTGATACTCGACCTTACGGCGAGTATGTGCCGGCGAATCTTGATGGGCGTGGCGCGGTATGCGCGCGTGCACACACGCTGGTCGCTGGCGCCGGAAAGCATGGATTCGGCCTATACGAACCTGGCGAAGCAGGCCGGCAACTACATCGGCATGATCGGCATGCTCCGGGTGAGCGATGCGCCGGATCTTGAGGTCGTGCGGGCCAGCGGTTTGCCGGCGGTGAACGTGTCGAACAATGCCCCGCCGGGCGATTTTCCGGCGGTGCTGAACGATGATGCTGAAGTTGGCCGCATGGCGGCGGCGCACCTGCTGGAGCGGGGCTTTCAGCACTTTGCGTTTGCATCGGTGGGGAACTTTCAGTTCAACGTAGAACGCCTGGCGGGCTATCGTGAGATGCTGGCCGGCAGCCGGCGCGAGGTGATCAGCGTGCACAGTGGGAGCGACCGGCGGGGCATTGCACGCTGGCTGCGCGACCTGCCCAAGCCGCTGGCGGTGTTCTGTGCCAGTGATCTCACGTCGCGGCACGTGAGCGAGGCGTGCCGGCTGGCCAATCTGCAGGTGCCGCATGATGTGGCGATCCTGGGCGTCAACAACGATGAGTTGATTTGTGATACGTGCGACGTGCCGCTGAGCTCGGTGCAGCCGAACTTCGAGGAGGTGGGGTATCGCGCGGCGGAGCTGTTGCATCGGCAGTTGCGGGGGTTGCCATTGCCGGAGGGGCCGGTGCGGATTCGCCCGGTGGGGCTGGAGGTGCGGCGTTCGACGGAGGTGACGGCGTCGCACGATGTGCTGGTGGCCAAGGCGTTGGCGATTATCCGGCACTATGCCTCGTCGGGGATGAGCGTGAAGGAACTGGCGACGCACTTGCCGTTGTCGCGGCGCAGTTTGGAGCGGCGGTTCAAGAAGGTATTGGGGCGGACGCTGCACGATGAGATTCGGGCCCGGCGGTTGGAGCGTGCGCGGACGTTGCTGCTGGAGAGCGATCGGCCGGTGATCGAGGTGGCGCAGGCGGTGGGGTATGCCGATCGCCGGCGTTTTGCGCGGGATTTTCAGACGGCTTTTGGCGACACGCCGAGCGCGTATCGCAAGACGGGCCGGGTGCGGACGTAAGTGAGTGGGGCGGGGTGTCGATGGTGGCGTGGCGATGCATTGGGCGGGCTTGGGGTGGGCGATCGGCGTTTTTGGGGGTGAGAACGGGGGGTGAGGGAAATGCGAAAGGCGAAATGCGGAATGCGAAAGGGGCGGGGGTGTCGATTTTGGCGTGGGTGGTGGCGTGGTGCAGGGACCAAGTGCTGAGGACTGAGTGCTGAGTACTGAGTGGAAACGCGTTGATTGGCGGGGGTTTTGCGCGGGGCGGGAGTCAATTGGCCCCCCTGACATAGTCAGGGGGCTTTGGCGGCTGGGGTGGTTGAAACGTGTCAAGAGAAAAATGGAAGAGGTGTTAGTATTTTTGTAAATCGAGAAGCGAGCCAGGGTTGCGGGCGTTGTGGGTGGACGGTTACGGCATATATGTTTGTGCGATAGCGCAGAATAGGGCGGTCGTTTGTATAAATAAATAGAGATATGTAGATACGTCCATTCAAAATGGACATCCATTTATAGAGAGTGCGTATAATTGGGGTGATGGGTGGGGGTGTGGGCGGGGGCGATGGGGGTTTGGGGCGGGCGAGCCGTGCGGGGTTGGGATTGGAGCGGTCGGGGGCGGGAAGGGGCGGTGGTGGGTGGGGGAGTGGCCTGTTGACGCGGCGACTGAAGTCGCCGGCTAAACTTGGGGCGGGGCCGACCTCAGGTCGGCCGCTAACACTGCGTTCGGCGGTTGTGTTGCGAGCGGCGCTACACGGAGGTGGCGGTTGGGGGCGGCGTGTGTCGGGCCGTTGGCCCTGAGGGATATTTTTGTCGGGGGGCAGCAACCTTGCGGTTGCTGCTATTGACTGACGGGGCGTTGCCCCTGGGACGCCGAGGGGGAAACTGCAGGCGGACGCGGCGACTGAAGTCGTCGGCTAAACTTGAGGGGGCGCTTGTGACGGTCTATCTGCCGGGGGATATGTGGTGAGAGCATTCGCCTGTCAGTACGACTTGATCTTGCTGGACGTCCAATTGTTGAATGTTGTTGATCCAGTGTTTGATGCCGTGAGCGTACCTGGTCGTCCTCAACTCGAGACTGACGAGTAGGTTCACGTAGCCCAGCACGAATGATTCGTCCACGGCGCTAAGGTGCCTCTGGATGCCTTCACCAAATCGCTTCCGAAGTTGTTCGATGCCGTCACGGTTCCTGATAGTCAGTCTGTAGGTAAGTCCGCCGGGGAAAGGTTGTTCCTGCTGATGGAACATGGTTTCGTGGAGACTCCCAGGACTGCCATCTACCGAGAGTTCGTAATCATCGATCATTGGGCCCTCCCGGCGATTTCTGTTGCTCGTTTAAAGTAGGCTGCCGGCTGGTTTGCCGAAGAGTAGTTCAGGGACTTGGACCAATGTGCATTCCGATAGGTATATCCGATAGATGCGTGGGGCGTTGGGGGAGCGGCCTGTTGACGCGGCGACTGAAATCGCCGGCTAAACATTTTCGGGGGCGGTGTGGTTTTAGGGGTCGATTTTTCCTTCGCCGCGGTTGCTGTCGATGATGATGGTTGGAGGGACTTTCACTTCCTGTGGCTTTTTGTTTTTCTGCTCTTCGTAGGCTTTGAAGGCGTCGGGATGTTTTTCCTTGAGCTCGGCGGCGTCTTTGGCTTTGTAGGTTTTGGTTGCGGGCTTGCCGTCGATGGTTTCGGTGATGGTGACCTCGAGGCTGTCCTTGTTCTCGACGATGGTGACGGACTTCGCGTTGGCGTTGGGGTTGGCGGGAGCGGCCTGGCCGCCGATGACTTGGATGCGCATGTTTCTGACGGCCATGCCGCCGCCGACGATGCGCATCTCACCCTTGGGTTGAACGGGCGCTACCGGCGTGGCTGGCGCGGGGTCGAGTTCGGCGACGAGCTTTTCGGCGCGGGCCTTGATCTCGGGGTTGTCGCTCTTGGTGGCTTCTTTGATGTGGGGGAGGGCGGCGCGGCCGAGCTTGCGCAGATCGGCGGTGGCGGCTTCGCGGGTTTTGAAATCGTCGTCGCCGAGCTTGGTGATCAAGGCCTTCGCTTCCTCGGCCATGACCTGGTCGGGCGTGATCGCGGCGGGCGGGGCTTCCTCGTTAATCGAGGGCTGAGTTGTGGCGGCGAACGTGAGGGGGGTGGCGGAGAGGAGGATGAGGGCGAGGGTTTGCGGGATACGCATGGGGCCTCCAAATCGGTTTAACAGATCTTGCGTCGTGCCGTAGGTGATGCGATGGGTGATCAGCCGTGTTCGCCCGGCGATGCCATCGCCGGCTTTACAGGGGGGCGTCTTGTTACGTTGCCGACGCGGGGTGCGGTGTTTCGATGGTGATTGGGAAGGGCCCTGGGCTTCCGCCGCAGGGCTCTTGGCGTTTTGCGGGTGTTACTCGGCGGTGGATTCCATGAGGAACTTTTCGAAGTCGGCGCGGGCTTTTTGCAGGGAGTCGTTGAGGTCCTTGATTTCTTTGTTGAGACCTTTGAGCTCACCGTCCTTGGCGGAGAGATCGGTGATGGCGTCCTGTTGGCTCTTGGTGTTGGCGGGCAAGGTCTTGATGTTTTCGCGGATGTTTTTCTGCTCTTCGAGATTGCGGGCACGCTCGACGGTCTTGGCGGCGATCTGGCGCTCGAGGTCGATCATGGCGCGGCGCTTGGATGCGGCGGTGAAAAGGACGTCTTTTACTTTCTGTGGGATGTTGCCGGCCTTGGCGTAGGCTTCAAAGTTGCCGACGTCCCAGGAGGTGACGACGATCGCTTCGAGGCGGACAAATTCCTGGACGACGGAGAACTTGGTGACGGCCTTGGGCTTGAGCGTGGTCTGGAAACGGTAGAGCTGGTCGGTGGTTTCGAGGGCTTTGTCGGGAGATTTGAGGGACCAATTGCCGAGGCGAGGTTGTTCGACGACGAGGTTTTTCTCACGGTCGGATTTGTTGTCGAGGGTGTAGGACTGGACGTTTTCGTCGCGGTATTTGAGGGTGAGGGCGCCCTTGGCGAAGCTGGCGGTCATGATGTTGGAACTGCCTTGCTGGTCGGTGTTGACGAGGACATCCTGGTCGATGCCGTAGGAGAGGAGGCGGTCCTGACCGGGGGGAAGATCGGAGAGGCTGGCGTCGCCGGCGTAGTTTTGGGTGAGGGTGCCGTCTTTGGCTTTGACGTTGTCCATGACGGCGACGGGTCCGGTGAGGAGGTACTTGTCGGATTTGTTTTTGAGGCGCACGCCGTGGAGGGGATTTTTGGCGAGGACGTTCATGTTGTAGATGCTGACGCGGTCGAATTCGAAGGGCTCGGTGATGATGGGGATCATGGCGGAGCGCTGGCGGGCGAGGGTGACGCCTTTGACGGTGTATTGGAAGTTTTCGCCGACTTTGTTGGCTTCGCCTTGGGCCGCGACGCCCTCGGCGAAGTTGGAGACGAAGTTCTGATCACTTAGTCTTGCCCTGAAGAGGCTGCCGTTTTGGCCGCCGATGCCACCGCCACCGCCGGCGGTGCTGCCGCTGCGTGCGGGGGAACGAAGTTCAAGCTCCGGAGCGGGCGCATCTGCGGCGGCCTTCGCCTCTTCGGGTTTGGCTGCGACGCCGGCTTCGTAGGTTTGCGGCGTGAGGCTGGCGGTGACGCGCGGGGCCATGACGGGGCGTGGGACGTAGAGGGGTTGGTAGAGATTTTCGATGAAGGAGATGGGGCGGCCGCCGACGAGGTCGAGGGTGATGTCGGTCCAGTCGTTGTCGGTCTGGTTGTCGATGAGGGCCCAGCCTTGGAGCTTGGCGTTGTCCTTGCTGGTGGGGTCGGGGAGGATGAGGCGGTAGCTGGTTTTCCAGACGGGGGTTTCGACGACGTAGCCGATGGAGACGCGGCGTTCGCCGGCGCCTTCGAAGTTGATGAGGACGGGTTTTTTGTCTTTGTCGCGAGCCTGAGCAAGCGCGGTGAGGGCGGCGGTGAGTTCTTTTTGCAGTGTAGCGTCCTGGATGTCGATGGTGCCGACCTTGTCGAGTTCGACAGCGCGGATGCCTTTGGCGGTGATGATGTTGGCGACGGCGTAGGTGATGACTTTGTCATCTTTGGTGGTGCGTTCTTTGTGTTCGATGCCGAGGATGGTGCCTTCGATGGTTTCGTCGGTGACGGAGATTTTGACGGCGGTGCCGCGCATTTGGTTGAGGAGTGCGGCGAGGTCGGGGTTGTTGGAGATGTCGAGTTGGAAGCTGCGGAGGGTGCGGGCGATGGGTTCTTGGGAGGGGTAGGTGATGGTTTTGACGAGGCCGGCGTCGCGGTCGCTGACGACGAGGGATTTGAGCAGGTCGTTGATTTGCTCGGTGCGGAAGCGGAGTTCGGTGGTGGCGTTGCCGGTGACTTTGCCGTGGTGTTCAAAGAAGCCGACGCCGGAGGAGAAGAGGACGACGCGGCGTACGGGGACGGCGGCTTTTTCGGGGGCGGGCTGAGTTGATTGGGCGAAGGTGGTGGAACTGACGGCGAGAGCGAGCAGGCAGGCGAGGGGAAGATGGCGCATGACGAACCTCCAAGGTAGATGGGAGCACCGAGGGGTATTATGCGTGGGGGGCGGAGAATAGGGAATAGGGATGGGGGAATTCGAAATGTGGAAGGCGAAATGCGAAAGCGGGTGGGGCTGTATCAGGGTTGTTGGAGGCGTTTGAGGAAGTTGGCGTAGTCTTCGGGGGTGTCGATGCCGTGGGGGGCGTGGGTGGTGTCTTGGACGAAGATTTTGAGGCCGAGGTAGAGGGCGCGGAGTTGTTCGAGTTTTTCGAGGCGTTCGAGATCGCAGGGGGGAGTGGCGGCGAGGGTGAGGAGGGTGTCGCGCTTGTAGGCGTAGATGCCGAGGTGTTTGCGGTAGAGGCCGGCGAGGGCGAGCGGGGGTGATCCGTTGGCGATGCGGTCGCGGTCGAAGGGGATGACAGCGCGGGAGAAGTAGAGGGCGAAGCGGCGCTGGTCGGTGACGACCTTGACGACGTTGGGGTTCTGGATGTCGTGGGCGTGCTCGAAGGGGGCGGCGACGGTGGCCATGGGGACGTCGGCCTGGCTGGTGACGCGGATGAGGTCGTCGATGAGGGCGGGGTCGATTTCGGGCTCATCGCCTTGGACATTGACCACGACGCGGAACTTGGTGTATTCGGGCTTATGCATGACCTCGGCGATGCGGTCGGTGCCGGAGTGGTGGGTGTGGGAGGTCATGACGGCGTGGCCGCCGAAGGAGCGGACGGCGTCGAAGATGCGGTGGTCGTCGGTGGCGACGACGACGGCTTCGGCGCGTTTGGCCTTGAGGGCTTGTTCGACGACGTGCTGGATGAGGAACTTGCCGGACTGGCGCAGGAGGGGCTTGCCGGGGAAGCGTGTGGAGCCGTAGCGGGCGGGGATGACGATGATCGCGGGCATGGGGGGCCTTTCTTTTGTTGTGCTTGATATAGCGGAAGGTGGAGCACCTGCCAAGTTTCACTGGGCGAAAACTGCAGACAACTCGGCAGTTGTGCCGATAGGCCGGGGTAAGAAGCGCGAATATTGCGCGACTGGATCGGCCAAGTTTGCGCCAGGATGGTGCTGGGTCGATAGATGTGGAAGGTCACGTTTTCGGCGGAGCCGGTTACGCGATGACGCAAGTCGTCACAAATACAGGGTCGAAGCGCAGTCCGTGGGGGCGGCTGTGGCAGGTGCCGTTGTTGATCATCGGGCTGGTGGCGTTTGGGTATGGGGTGAAGACGCTGAGCCGGTCGGTGAAGCATGTGCCGTTTGAGACGCACGTGGGGGATGTGACGGCGTTGCTGGAGGCGAAGCAGTACGAGAAGGCGATCGCCCATATCAACACGCTGGCGAATCATTTTAAGGAGCCGGTGCAGGACGGGACGATGCACGCGCTGGCGGGGGATGCGTATTTTTTGTGGCAGTCGGAGCAGCCGGGGGTATTGCGGGAGAATTTTGAGCAGGCGATTGAGCACTATCGCCAGGCGACGCTGCTGGGGGTGAAGGAAACGCCGGTGATGAATCACCGGTGGGGGAAGTCGGCGTTGGCGATTGGGGATTTTAAAACGGCGGCGGAACGGTATGAAAAGGTGATTGCGGTTGAGCCGGCGGAACTGGCGGAGCATGCGCCGGACATGGTGACGGCCTACTTGGCGCTGAAGGAAACGCGCAAGGCGCTGCACCTGGTTGAGGATATTGCAGCGCGGGGCGACAAGGTCGAGATTGGCACGCGGGTGTGGGCGCTGTGCAAGCGGATTGAGCTGGGGCTGGCGAACGGCGGGGCGGACGGGGCGGTGAAGGAGGCCAAGGCGCTGGCGCCGAAGGTGACGGAGCGTAACCCGGCAGCACAGTTGCTGGCGTGGGTGGGGCGGGCGGAGTTTGAGAAGGGGCAGCTGGACCAGGCGTATGAATCGCTGACGGCAGCGCGGGGGAAGTTTGTGGTGCATAATTTGGAGGATGGGCGGGCGGCGTTTTTGTTGGGGAAGATCGCGCAGAGCCGGGGTGATTTGGCGACGGCGCGGAATCTCTACCAGGAAGTGGTGCTGACGCACGCGGGGACGAGTTTGTATGCGGCGGCGCGGCTGGGGCGGGCGGAGATTGCGAGCATCAGCGGGGATGATCGCGAGCTGATGGCGGATGACTATCGGTTTGCAGCACGCGAGGTGGCGAACAAGACCGCGCGGAAAAATGCGCCGGAGATGCTGGCGGTGGACCAGGTGCGGGCGAGTTTGCAGTTGGCGTATCAGCGTGCGGCGACGGCGAATCAGCATGAACTGGCGCTGACGTTTTTGGAATTGACGAAGGAATTGAAAGAGCCGGAATCGTCGGCGACGGCGTTTCGGTTTGCGAGCACGCGGGAGAAGCTGGCGATTGAGACGCTGGAGGCGGCGCTGCAAAAGGGGGATGAGTCGCTGCGGAAGAGGGCGTTGGGGCTTTATGCGGAGGCGGCGGAGGACTATCTGCGGCACTCGAAGCTGGCGACGCTGAACGATGCGTCGAGCGGGGCGAGCTTGTGGCGGGCGGCGCAGCTGTTTGACCAGGCGGGTCAGACGGAGAAGGCGATCGCGGCGTATGAGAAGTTTGTGGTGCAGCGGCCGCGGGACCCGCGCACGCCGGAGGGGCTGCTGGCGATCGGGCAGTTGTATCAATCGATTGGACAGTTGGACAAGGCGATTGCGACCTATCAGCGGAATGCGCGGGAAAATCCGCGGACGCCGGCGGCGTATCAGTCGACGGTGGCGCTGGCGCGCTGCTACATGGCGAAGGATGAGAAGAATTTTGAGCAGGCGGAGAAAGCGCTGCTGAGCCTGGTGCAGGACAACGTGGATGTGTTGCCGACGGCACGGGAATTTCGGATCAGCTTGTTCACGCTGGGGGAGTTGTACTACCGGCATCGGCGCTGGGCGGATGCGATTCTGCGGTTGGAGGAGTCGATCACGCGCTACCCGGACGACCGGGCGGTACCGCGGGCGACGTTCATGCTGGCGGAGAGCTACCGGCGGAGTGCGCGTGATATTGCGGATGCGGTGGCGAAAGACCCGGGCATTGACCGGCGCGATGCGCTGGAGAAGGCGAAGGCGGATCGGTTGCGGCGTGCGGCGGGGTTGTTCACCAGTGTGATCAATTTGTTGGACAAGGACCCGAATGAGCCGCTGCAACTGAGTGCGTTGGATGAAGAGTATCTGCGGACGGCGTACATGAACCGGGCGGAGTGCTACTACGACCTGGGCGAGTATGCAGCGGCGATCAAGCAGTATGACGGCGTGGCGACGCGGTTTGCGCAATCGATCAGCGCGGTCGAGGCGTACATTCAGATTGTCAACAGTTACCTCGCGCTGCGTGAACCGACGCAGGCTGCTGCGGCGGCGGAACGGGCCCGCTGGCTGCTGAAGCGCGTGCCGGATGATGAGTTCGGCAAGGGGCCGCTGGCGTTGAGCCGGCAGTATTACGAAGACTTTTTCAAGCTGACAAAGGCGCCATAAATGATGCAGGCGACAGACAAGCTGTATGCGACGATCTCGAAGGCGTTGAGCGGCCAGAAGGCGCTGTATGAGCAGATCTTGGCGCTGGCGCGGCAGCAGTCGCAGTATGTGGCGACGGGGGAGAGCGAGTCGTTGATGACGGTGCTGGCGGCCCGCAGCCGGCTGATCGAGCAGATTGCGCCGCTGGATCGGGAACTGCAGCCCTTTAAGGGGCGCTGGCAGGACGTGCTGGATGTGCTGCCGGCGGGACAGCGCGTGCGTATTGGCGGGATGCTGAAGGAAGTGCAGGGGCTGCTGTCATCGATTTTGGCGCAGGATGAGCAGGACAAGGAATCGCTGATCAAGCAGAAGGGCGAAGTTGGCCAGCAACTGACGCAGACGGTGAATGGGGCGGCGTTGAACCGCGCGTATGGCGTGCGGCCGCGGGCGGCGATCGGGGGTCTGCACGCATGACGACCACGACCACACCGCGCAATCTCGAAGACCTCGCTGAAATTCTGCAGATGTACAACGACGTGACGCAGCGGCTGGAGCAGAGCCACGAGCGGCTGCAGCAGGAAGTGGTGCGGCTGCGCGAGCAGCTGGAACAGAAAAACCGCGAACTGGAGATGAAGAAACGCCTGGCGGCGCTGGGCGAAATGGCGGCGGGCATTGCGCATGAGATACGCAACCCGCTGGGGGGCATTCAGCTTTATGCCTCCACACTGGCCGGCGAAGTGAGCGAGAAGCCGCTGGCGCGGGAGCTGGTGCAGAAGATTTCGTCCGGCGTGCGGGGCCTAAACACGCTGGTGACGGACATGCTGGCGTTTGCGGGCAACATGCAGATCGACATGCGTGGGTATGAGCTGGAACAGATCGTGATGCACGCGATCGAGCTGGCGCAGCCGTCGCTGACGCAGCACAACGTGACGGTGACGACGGGTGAGGCCGTCGGGCGGATCATGTTGAACGTGGATGGCCGCATGCTGGAACGCGTGCTGCTCAACTTGCTGCTCAATGCGAGCGAAGCAATTGCTGAAGAAAACAGAAGCCAGAAGCCAGAAGCCAGAATCATTATTGATGCGGTGGAGCAAGATGGCGCGGTTGTCATTACGGTAAAGGACAACGGGCCGGGCATTGCGGCGGAAGTGCTGGAGCGGCTGTTCAACCCGTTCTTCACGACGAAGCACAGCGGCACGGGGCTGGGACTGGCGATCGTGCATCGCATCATTGAGGCGCACAACGGGACCATCACGGCGGCAAACAACACAAACGAACCGGGCGCGATCTTTACGATCACGCTGGTGAATCACAAACCCTCGAACATGGATGTATGAGGAAACTATGGCCACAATTTTGATCGTCGATGACAAAGACATGATGCGCGACTCGCTGTCGATGACCGTTGCGCGGGCGGGGCACAAGCCGGTGACCACGGCCGACCCGACGGAGGCGCTGGGGTTGATTCGGCAGCATCGGCCGGCGTGCGTGATCACGGATCTGAAGATGCCGAAGATGGACGGCATCGAGCTGGTGCAGAAGATCAAGGCGGACCAGCCGGACCTGCCGGTGGTGCTGATGACGGCGTTTGCGACGATCAGCACGGCGGTGCAGGCGATGCGTGTGGGGGCGTTTGATTATGTGCAGAAGCCGTTTGAGGGGGATGAGATTCTGGTGGTGGTGGAGCGGGCGATCGAGCACGCGAAGCTGGTGGCGGAGAATGCGGTGTTCAAGGCCAATGCCGAGGCGACGCCGCCGAAGGTGCTGGTGGGCAGTTCGGGCCCGATGCAGGAAGTGAAGAATCGCATCGCGCAGGTGGCGGCCTCCAGCGGCGCGACGGTGCTGATCTCGGGTGAGAGCGGCACGGGTAAGGAGAACGTGGCGCAGATCATTCACGCCCAGAGCCAGCGCTCGGGCCGGCCGATGGTCTGTCTCAACTGTGCAGCGCTGCCGGCGAACTTGCTGGAGAGCGAATTGTTTGGCCACGAGAAGGGGGCGTTCACGGGCGCTGACAAGATGCGCAAGGGGCGTTTTGAATTGGCCGACGGCGGCACGCTGCTGCTGGATGAAATTTCGGAAATCGACCTTGGCATTCAGGCGAAGCTGCTGCGGGTGCTGCAGGAACGGGCGTTTGAGCGCGTGGGCGGGTCAGTGACGCAGAGCGTCGATGTGCGCGTGATTGCGACGACGAACCGCAACCTGCTGGACTGGGTGCGGCAAGGGAAGTTCCGCGAGGACTTGTACTACCGCTTGAACGTGGTGCCGATCGTGTTGCCGCCGCTGCGTGACCGGCGTGAGGATGTGCCGGAGCTGTGCGAGCACTTCTTGAGCCGGATCGCCACGCGGGATGGGCGGTCGAAGCGCGTGTTTGAGCCGAAGGCGATTGAGCTGCTGCAGTCGTACAGCTGGCCGGGCAACGTGCGTGAACTGGAGAACATCTGTGAGCGTTCGGTCGTGCTGGAAGCGGGCGATTTGATCCGCGCCGGGACGATCGCGCCGTGGCTGACGCGGATTGAGACCAATACCGAGGTGCTGGCGGGACGCTCGGGGCAGGTGCTGGAAGAGCTGGAACGCCGGGCGATCATGAAGACGCTGGAGAAGTTCAATGGCCATCGGCTGCGGACGGCGAAGGAACTGGGCATCGGGCTGCGGACGCTGGGCATGAAACTGAAGAAATACAAGGACGAAGGCGTGCTGGTGGAAGCGTAAGCAAGCGCAGTGGCTGCGCGTGAGGGCGCAGTTTCTGCGGGTGAACGGGGCTGGAACCGCTCGATTGGCCGAGCGTTTCGCCCCAACCTGACCACGGCACAGGCGTTGCAGAAAGCAGGGCAATGATCGATCGGCTCACAACTTCAAACACGATTCAGCTGCTGGAGCGGGTGGTGAACTTCACGGAGCAGCGGCACGAGCTGATTTTGGAGAATGTGGCCAACGTTTCGACGCCGGGCTATGTGCAGAAGGATGTGAATCCGCGGGATTTTCAGCAGGCGCTGGCCGACGCGGCGACGAAGCGGCGGCAGACGTTTAACGGGCGCATCGACCCGGCATCGACCGACACGGTGGAGTTTGTCAGCGACAGTTCAACGCTGCGGCTGAAGCCCCAACCGGTGACGACGACGGCTTTTCATGACGGCGGCGTGCGCAGCATGGAACAACTGATGACCAACCTGGCGGACAACGCCCAGGCACACAATTTGGCCGCCACGATGCTACGCAGCCGGTACGACGGGATCAGCAAAGCTATCTCGATGAAGGTATAAGGTGAGGCATGTTCGGGCAATTTGACATCTCGGCATCGGCGCTGACCGCACAACGCACGCGGCTCGACACGATCTCGAGCAACATTGCGAATATTCATTCGACAATGGGCCCGAATGGCGAGCCCTCGCCGTACCGCCGGCTGTTTGCCACGTTTGTGGCGGAACGCACGGAGAATGGCGGGGCGGGCGTGCGGGTGAAGTCGATCGCACAGGACCCGAGCGACTTTAAGTTGAAGTTTGAACCGAACCACCCCGCGGCGGATGCCAGCGGATGGGTGAAGTACCCGAATGTGGATCTTTCGACGGAATACGTGAACGCCCTGGAAACGACGCGGGCCTATGAGGCCAACATCACGGCGATTGAAACCACGAAGAGCATGATGAACGCCACGCTGCGCCTTTTGGCGTAAGCGTGTTAGAATGAAACCGGTGACGCATGGTTGATGGACTGAACAGTTTGCGGAATCTGCAAGTCGGCCAAGGGGGCGCGGCTGGCGGCGTGGGCGGTACGCCTGCGGTTGGCGGCGCTGAGAAAACGGCTGAGGGGCAGAGCTTCAAAGATGTGCTGATGAAGAACCTGGGCGAAGTGAACAAATTGCAGCAGGAATCTGACCAGGCGTTGGAGAATTATGTCACCGGCAAGTCGAACAACATGGGCGAAGTGATTTCGGCCAGCCAGAAGGCAAGTTTGGCCTTTTCGATGCTGGTGCAGATTCGCAACAAGCTGCAAGAGAGCTATGACGAGCTGAAAAACCTGCGTGTGTAAGGCTTTTGTGATGGCGCAAGTGTTGCGCCTGTGTTCGCGCAAAAAACACTGACGAGTCTCACGGGTTTTGTCCGATGAAACGATGGAGGCTGCGGAGCAGCTCCATTCTGTTCAATAGGCAGGACGCCGCATGGACTTTTTCAAGAAATATCTCACGCAGATCCGGGCCCAGCTTACGGGACTGACGATCAGCCAGCGTTTGCTGATCGGCATGCTCATTGTCGTGATGGTGGCCACGATCTTTTTCACCGTGACATTCTCAGCCAAGCCGGAGATGGTGACGCTGATTCCGCAGGCGATGAGTGCGGAAGAGATCAACCGCGTCGAGATGTTTTTAAAGGGGAAGTACGACTACGCGGTGGCGGGCGACAAGGTGATGGTGCCGGCCGAGAAGGCGTACGCGATTCGGGGCGAGTTGTTTGCGGCGCAGGCGTTGCCGAAGGACACGACGGCGGCGTTTGCGGAGATCATCAAGGCGAACAATCTGTTTAAGACCAATGAGATGAGTGCCCGCGAGTGGAACTATGCCACGCAGGAAGTGCTCACGCGGATGCTCAAGTATTTTCCGTACATTGAAGATGGCACGGTGATCATCGCCCGCGGCGAGAAGGCCGGCATTGGGCGTGAAGCGGTGCCGTCGTCGGCGTCGGTGACGGTGAAGGTGCGGGGGAATGAATCGCTGAGCGGCAACCAGGTGGTGGCGATCGTGGATATGATCCGCGGCGCGGTGCCGGGGCTGAAGCGTGAAGATGTGCATGTGACGGATGGCCAGCGTGTGTATCACGCGCCGTCGAGTGATTCACCGATGCCGACGGACCTGCTGGCGTTTAAGAAGACGCTTGAGGACAACCTGGCGCAGAAGCTGTGGTCGTATTTTGGCCACCTGGGCAATGTGAAGATTGCAGTGAACGTAGTACCGGACCTGACGGTGCGCCGGCAGGAACGCGAAACCTATGACCCCAAGGGCGTGGTGAAGGCGACCAAGCGGGAGACGGTGAAGGAAAGCAACACGGCCGAAGGCAGCGGTGGGGCGGGCAATGAGCCCGGCGTGCGGCCAAACACGAGCGTGGCGCTGGGCAGCACCAGCACATCGGGCGGTACGCGCAGCAACGCATCAACCAATGACAGCACGACCGAGACGGATGTGCGGTTCAGCAAGATGATCGAGTCGGCGATTCTGCCGCCGGGAACGGAAATTCGCGATCTGACGGCGGGCATCAGCTTGCCGCGGAGTTATTTTGTGGCGACGTATCGCCGGCAGACGAAGGACCAGAACGCCGACCCAAGCGATGAGCAGTTGCAGCCGACGATCGACAAGCTGATGAAGCAGACGCAGGAATCGGCGATGGCGGTGATTGGGGCCAAGTCGCAAGGCAGCGTACGGGTGGATTGGTTTGATGACACGATCGTGCCGCGGGGTGTGGAACTGGCCACGGCGGGCGGGTCGTTTGGTTCGTCGGGGTCGATCAGCGGGATGTTGTCGCAGTATGCGAAGCAGGCGGTGCTGGCGGCCGTGGCGATCGGCGTGTTGCTGATGATGCTGATGATGGTGAAACGCGCCGTGCCGAGCGCGGGTTCTGCGGATATCGATCCGAGCGTGTTCTTTGGGAACATGTCCGGGGGCGGCGGGGGTATGCGGATGGGCCGCAAGAAGGGCGAGCCGGGGGCGCTGGATGTTGAGGACGATGTGATTGGTGAAGCCAACTCCAGCGATGCGGTGCTGCAAGGCATCGAGCTGGATGATGAGACGCTGCAGAGCCGGAAGATGGTGGACGAGGTTTCGACCATGATCAAGGACAACCCGGAGAATGCGGCCGCCCTGGTGAAGCGCTGGATGAGCAAAGGCAAGTAATTGCGAGCGAGAAATCATGCCTGACGTCAGCAATCTTTCCGGCACGAAGAAGGCCGCGATTCTGTTCCTGTCGCTCGACCAGCAGGTGGCGGCGGACATTCTGAAGCATCTCGATGAGGTGCAGATCGAGGAGATCTCGCGCGAGATGGCGGGCCTGGGGCCGATACAGCAGGACACGCGCGACGAAGTGATCAACGAGTTTTATCAACTGGCGCTGGCGCGGTCGTATGCGGTGGAGGGGGGCTGGGACTATGCGAAGAACTTGCTGGCCAAGAGTCTGCCCGAAGCGCAGGCGAAGAAGATCATCGACCAGGTGAACCAGACGATTCAGAGTGCGCCGTTTGCGTTTCTGCAGAAGGCGGAGAGCGAGAACCTGCTGACGTTTATTCAGGATGAACATCCGCAGACGATCGCGCTGATCCTGGCGCACCTGAAGCCGACGCAGGCGTCGGAGGTGCTGGTGGGGCTGCCGGCACAGAAGCAGGTAGAGGTGGTGAAGCGCATTGCCAACATGGAGCAGACGAACCCCGAGGTGATCAAGGAAGTGGAACGCGGCTTGGAGCATCGTTTGAGCGCGATGATCACGCAGACCTTTGAGAAGGCCGGCGGCGTGGACACGGTGGCGGAGATGCTGAACCTGGCCGACCGCGCGACGGAGAAGACGATCATGGAAGGGCTGGAGGCGGAAGACCCGGACCTGGTGGAGCAGATTCGCCGGCTGATGTTCGTGTTCGAAGACATCATGATGGTCAACGACAAGGGCATTCAGTCGATGCTGAAGGAAGTGGACAACGACGACCTGGCGTTGGCGCTAAAGACGGCGAGTCAGGATCTGAAGGACAAGATTTTCAAGAACATGTCGGAGCGCGCGGCGCAATTGATCAAGGAAGACATGGACTACATGGGCCCGGTGCGTGTGAGCGACGTGGAGGCCGCACAGCAGAAGATCGTGGATGTGGTCCGTCGCCTCGAGGAATCGGGCGAGATCATCATCAGCGGTCGCGGCGGCGAGAAGGACCTCGTGGTCTAGAAGTGAAGAAGCCAGTAGCCAGAAGCCAGAAGACACAGGGACCTCGCGATGGGCGCTAGAACTTATGAAGACCTTGAAATTTGGCAACGCTCACACGCGTTTGTACTTCGCATGTATGCGATTACGGCAAACTTTCCGCGTGAAGAACTGTTTGGCCTCTCTTCGCAACTTCGACGTGCAGCCGTGTCTATCGCCGCCAATATTGCTGAAGGTTTTGTGAAGCGAAGCAAGAACGAGAAACTTCGCTTTTACAATATCGCCCACGGCTCTCTTGAAGAGTGTCGCTACTACCTGCGGCTCGCACTGGATTTGAAGTACGCCGATACAACCGCAGAAACGCGTGAACTTGCCGAGATCAGTCGGATGTTTGATGCGTACCAACGAGCCATTGCGGCGTCGCGGTACAAGTCACTTGCGGGATTCGCCATCGGCGTAGCTTCTGGCTGCTGGCTTCTGGCTTCTGGATTCAGGTGGTGATGAATGCCTCTGCTGAAGGCGCATAAGTCGAATAGCGATGCGAACAGCCCGCTGGTGATGAATTTGGCTTCGTTGGAGAACGAGGGCGAGCGGATTATTGCGCGGGCGCGGGCGGAGGCGGATCGGATTCTGGCCGAGGCGCGGGCGCGGGCGGAGGCTGAGGCGAAGGTTGTTCGTGATCAATCGCGCGAGGCGGGCTTTGCTGAGGGGCATGCGCAGGGGCTGCAAGAGGGCCAGAAGCAGGGGCACGACGAGGCGCTGGCGATGGTGTCGCAGACGCTCCAGGACCTGGCGGCACGCTGGTCGCGCACGATCGACAACCTTGAAGTGCAGATGCCCACGCATGCGGCTGATGCGAAGATCGATTTGGTGAAACTGGCGCTGGCGATTGCGGGCAAGGTTACGCATCAGACGGCGCTGGTTGAGAAGGCGGTCGTGACGGCCACGGTCGAAGAATCGCTGAAGTTGATCAGCGCTGGACGCAGCGTGACGCTGTTCATCAGCCCGGCGGAACTGCAGGTCATCGAGACGTATCTGCCCGACATGCTGGTGCGATTGAAGACGGCCGGCGAGGTGAAGATTCTCACCGACGAAGCGATTTCGCCCGGTGGATGCAGGCTGGAACTGGGGAGCGGGGTGGTTGACGCCACGTTGGAAACGCAGGCGGCACGCATTGCCGAAGAACTTCTCGGCCAGGCCCAGTGAGAACGTATGACGGCTCTTGCGCCCTATATCAAACAATTGGACACGCTGGAACCGCGGCGGGTGCAGGGCACGGTGGATTCGGTTCGCGGGTTGATGGTGCGCGCGTTGGATTTGCCGGCACCCATTGATTCTTCCGTCGACATTCATGGTTCGCATGGCATTGTGCCGGGGCAGATCGTTGGTTTTGACGGCGACCGGGCGATGGTCATGGTGCTGGGGAGTTTGCAGGGCATTGCGCGGGGGCACCGGGTGGTGGCGCAGGCGGCGAGCCAGCGGATCATCTGCAGTCCGCTGCTGATCGGCCGCGTGATCAACGCGCTGGGCCAGCCGATCGATGGCAAGGGGCCGATCGCGTTGCCGGAGTATCGCCGTGTGAACGTGCGGGCGATCGACTGCATGCGGCGCATACCGATCGACATGCCGCTGGCCACGGGTATTCGCTGTGTGGACGGGCTGATCACGTGCGGGATGGGCCAGCGTATGGGCATCTTCGCAGGGCCGGGCGTGGGCAAATCGACGCTGATGTCGATGATTGCGAAGAACACCTCGGCGGACATCAGCATCATCGCATTGATCGGTGAACGTGGCCGCGAGGTGCAGGACTTTATTCAACATGCGCTGGGGGAAGAGGGGCTCAAACGCAGCATTGTGATCGTGAGCACGGCGGATGATTCGCCGCTGCTGCGGGTGCGCGCGGCGCGCGTGGCCTCGACGGTCAGCGAGTATTTCCGCGACATGGGCAAGAATGTGCTGCTGCTGGTGGACTCGCTGACGCGTATGGCGCAGGCGCAGCGGCAGATTGGGCTGTCGGTGGGGGAGCCGCCGGCAACGAAGGGCTATACGCCGAGCGTGTTTGCGTTGCTGCCAGAGATTTTGGAGCGTGCGGGTCGCACCGACACCGGCAGCATCACGGGCTTTTACACGGTGCTGGTAGAGGGGGACGATTTCAATGAGCCGATTGCGGATGCGGTGAAGGGCATCACCGATGGCCACCTGTGGCTGGATCGGGCGCTGGCGAATCGCGGGCACTTCCCGGCGGTGCATTTGCTGCAATCGATCAGCCGCGTGCGGCCCGAGGTGACCGATCGCGAGCACCAGCAGATGACACGGCGTGTGTGCCAGTTGATGGCAACTTACGCGGATATTGAGGACCTGGTGAATATTGGAGCCTATGCGTGGGGGGCGAATCCGCTGAATGACCTTGCGGTGCGGACGCAGCAGAAAATTCTGGAGTACCTGCAGCAGCGGACCGATGCGCCGACCACGTTTGCCCAGGCCAAGGTGCAGCTGATTGAGCTCTATAACGCCATTGAACGCGAAGCCAAGACTATTGAACAGCAGCAACGCCAGCCCGGCGCGGCCCGCAAGAAGTGAGTAGCTCGCCATGGCCCAGCCACGCTTTGAGTTTCGCCTGCAGACGCTGCTGGATCACCGCGCGCGGATCGAGAAGGACCATCAGCGCAAGGTGGCGGAGATTCAGCAGCAGATCAGCCAGTTGATGAACCAGATTCAGACGGCCCAGCAGCAGATTCGCGAGCAGGATGCGGCGCTGGCGGGGGAGAAGCTGACCGGGCGGCTGGACCTGCAGTACATCGCCTATGAGAAACGCTTTGTGGGCAATCTGCATGTGCGGATCGTGCTGACGATGCAGCGGTTGGCGGCGGTGGAGAAGACGCTTGCCGCGGCCAAGGCCGAACTGCTGGAGGCGGCGAAGGCCAAGAAGGTGCTGGTGAAACTGCGCGAGAAGCATCACGCCCGCTGGCTAGCGGACCTGGAACGCAAGGAGACCGCATTGCTTGATGAGGTCGGCACGCAGCTTGCAATCAGAGGCGATAGCACCGTTTAACACCCGCTCATGAGCCCCTGAGGGACGTATGAAAAAGTTTGGTTCATTGATCAGTATGCTGTGCGTGATGCACGTGGTCGCGGCGATCGGACTCGTCGGCTACCTCGTCGCCACGAAGCGATTGGATAAGGAAAAGTCGGCGGCCATTCTCGATCTGCTGCGGCACGAGGGCACGCCGGACAAGCTCCGCGAGCAGCTTTTCGACATCATTGAGCCCACGACGGCAACGGCCAGCGCGCCCGCAAATGCCGTGGCCCGCACCGCGCACATGCAAGAAAGTATTCTTGCGGCGACCGCTGTTGATCGCATCGATGTGACCCGCCAGGCGATCGAACAGGAGCGTCTGAAGCTTGAGGCTGAAGCGCAGGAACTGCGGCATCGGCAGGCACTTCTTGCGCAGCTGCAGGTGGATGTGCAGGCGAAGCTGAAGAAAGTTGAGACCGACAAGGCGGCGTTTGAGGCCCAGACCAGAACCGTGGTCGACAAGGCGCAGCAGGAAAACTTCGCCCGCACGCTGGCGCTCTATGACGAGCTCAAACCGAAGCAGATCAAGGAGATTTTCAGCACCATGGGCGTCGATCTGGTTGCGCAATACCTTGCGGCGATGGCGCCCGACCGGGCCGGAAAGATCATCAGCGAGTTCAAAACGCCGGATGAAAAGCAGTTCATTACGGGGGTGCTCGAACGGTTGCGTAGCGGTGGCACAACTTCTGCAGTGCAAGCAGAACAGTCCGGCGGCAGTGCGTCCGCCGCGACCAACGTGCCGACCGCGAGGATGCAATGACTGCAGTTGCCAAGCTGATGAAATCGCTGAACGCCAAGCCCACGGCCAGCGTGCGGCCCCAGCGTGACGCTCAAACGCAGCCGGTGGCCGAGGACTTCTCGACAGTTCTGGCAGAGACATCGGCGGCGCTGCAGGAGCCTGCTCCGGTTGCAGAGAAGCCCGCCGCCCCTGCCAAGCCTGAAGCCCCTGAAGCCAACGCGGAAACGCCTGAAGCCGATGGGGCGGAGCCCATCATCGTGAATGACCAGGCCGTGGCGGCGCAGCTTGAGGAGCAGATCGATATCGAGCCGGTGGAAACGGGCGATGCGCCGGTTGTGGCTGTAAAGGCCGCACCGCAGTTGCTTGAACAAGCCCCCGTACCGGCTGATGAAGCCAACACTGGCCGGCCCGAAGCGCCGGTCGAGAAGCCAACGACATCTCAGGTGTTGAAGAAGCCTGTCGATGAGCAATCCATTGAGGAGCCCGCTCCCGAGGAGGCGGCTGCCACGCCGGCACCAAAGGCCGCCGTTGCACCCAAGCCTCCGGTGGAGCGCTCCAAGCCCGCCGCGCCAATGCTGGACAGCGAACCGGAGGTGCCAAAGACTGATGCGAAAGCTGCACCGTCTGACGGGGCGGTGGCGCTTGCCGGTATGACGGAAGTGGCTGCGGAAGCCGCGGTCGAAGTTACCCCCATGCCCAGCAAGATTGGTGAGGATGCACCGGCCGCGCGTCCAGCGCCGTTGCCGCTGGATGCGAAGGCTGCACCGGTGGCGTCGCCTCGCGCAGAATCCGCTGCGCCGGCGCAAGAAACGCCGCGCGCCGTCAATGAGAATACGTTTGAGCAGGTCGTTCTTGGCCTGCGTTCGAAGATTGATGCGAAGAACGGCAAGGCCGAAATTCGCTTGGAACCGCCGAATTTGGGCGTTGTGCACGTCTCGATGCAACTGACGAATGGCCAACTGACGGCGGAGTTCAAGTCCGGCTCATCCATGGTACGCGACTTGCTTTCCACCAACCTCGACAAACTGAAGAGCACTCTCGAGAGCCAGGGCGTGGCCGTGGACCGCATCGCGGTGAATCCGACACCTTCCACCGAAAAGTCCACGGGCAACCCGCAACAAAGCACGACGGCTTCGCAGCATCAGCAGCATGATGGACGCTCGGCCGGTGGCTTTGGCCGCGATCAAACGCAACAGCGCCGCGGCAATGCGGAGACCTTTCAACGTCTCTGGCAGGAACAACTCGATCTCGTCGCCTGATACAAGGATCTGAACATGCCCACGGCCATTGAAGGTTTCACGCCCACCCAGGTCGGCACACCGAAAGCCAAGAGCTTCAACGACATGAGCGGTGAAGACTTCATCAAGATCATGATCACGCAGTTGCAGCAGCAGGATCCACTCGATCCGTCGAAGAGCGACCAGCTGCTGACGCAGCTCTCGCAGATCAAGTCGCTTGAAAGCAACGAGGCGCTGACCAAGAACCTCAACGGGCTGACGCTGCAGCAATCGATCGGCGCGGGCGCGAACATGATCGGCAAGACGATCAACGGCATCGACGAAGGCGGCGACAACATCGAAGGCACCGTGACGTCGATCCGCGTGGAAGACAAGAAAGTTTACCTCGAACTCGATACGGGCAAGAAGCTGCCGATCGAGAACGTGGTGACGATCGCCAACACAACACCGAATGCGAACACCGCGGCTGCGACCCAAGCAAATCTTGCTGAGCTGGCACGGCTCGCCAGCCTGGCCGGCGCCAACTAAGCCGGCGTGATAACTGAATAGTGCGCCTGCAGGATGCAGGCTCCAATCTCGTGCGCGGCGTGACCCATCGGGGCGGTCGGAGACCGCCCCGTCACGTCGTGTTTAACAACACCGCGAACGGCTGAACGCACTGGCTCAACGCGTTTGCCTGTTCGCCTAACATAATGCGAGGGACCGCATGGGTATTACCTCCTCTCTCGTCACTGGCTTGACGGGGCTCTCCAGCAACCAGTCCAAGCTCGACGTCGTGGGCAACAACATCGCCAACATCAACACCGTCGGCTTCAAGTCCTCGCGCATGGACTTCAAAACACAGTTCTCGCAAAGCTTTTCCTTCGGCACGCCGCCCGACGGCGAACTCGGCGGCACCAACCCGCTGCAGGTCGGTCTGGGTACGCAGCAGGCCGCCATCTCGCGCAACTGGAACGACGGCTCCCGCGAAGTCACCGGCGTGAACACGCACATGGCCATCGAAGGCAATGGTTTCTTCATTCTTGAAGACAATGCCGAGCAGGTCTTCTCCCGCGACGGCACGTTCAAACTCAACAGCGAAAACACGCTGGTCAACTCTGATGGCCTGCGCGTGCAGGGCTTTGGCGTCGATGCCAATTACGCGGTCATTCCCGGCGTGCTGACGGACATCGCTGTTCCCGTCGGCGGCCTCACGGTTGCTGAAGCCACGCAGAACGTCACGCTCGACGGCAACCTCAATGCCGACGGCGTTGTGCCCACCACGGTCAGCAATCTGACGTTAAACCAGCCGCTGTATCTCAGCGATGGCGCGGGCGGCGTCGATGCGACCAACCCGCCGACCGGCGCCACGTTGCTAACGAATGTCACCAACGCCACCGGCACGTCCTATTTCCAAGTGGGCGATGTGGTGACGGCCCAGGGCAAGAAGGGCTCGCGCGCTACGTCCCCCAAGACACTGACGATTGATGCGACCACCACGCTGGCCGACCTGCAGAGCTTTATGAGTGGGTCGCTCGGCATCAACACCGGCGCCGGCGCTAACGGCTCCATCGCCACGGCGCCGGGCGTTACCGTGCCGGCCACGGGCAACACTGCCGCGTTTACCGTTAACGGGAATCCCGGCTCGCAGAACGACCTCGCCCTCGACGCAGCATCACTGACGATCAACCGCGGCGGCACGACGCTCAGCCCCTTCAGCTGGACCAAGAACGCCACCGCCAATGGCGAAAGCGTGTTCACCTCCACGACTGTTTATGATTCGCTCGGCACACCGGTGGCCGTCAATCTCATCGCCGTGCTTGAGGCCAAGTCGTCGTCGGGCAGCACGTGGCGGTTCTACGCCGACTCGCCCGATGGCACCGCGTCGGGCGCGGCCACGCAGGTGGCGGTCGGCACGGGCACGCTGGTGTTCAACAACTTCGGCCAACTCACCAACACCACGACGCCGACGGTGAATATCGATCGGTCCAACACCGGCGCCACGCCGACGCTTTCGTTCGAGCTCAACTTCTCACGCATGACCTCGCTGTCGGGCAACACGTCGTCAATGGCATCCACGCTGCAGGACGGCTCGGCCAAGGGTACGCTCACCAACTTCTCCATCGGCAATGACGGCATCATCACCGGCGCCTTCTCCAACGGCCTCACCCGCACGCTGGGCCAGATCGCACTCGCCACCTTCCGCAACAACCAGGGCCTTGTCGACCGCGGCAACAACACCTTCTCGACCGGTCCCAACTCCGGCACCGCTGTCATCTCCGCGCCGCAAGAATTTTCCTCCGGCCGCGTGGTATCCGGCGCGCTGGAACTTTCCAACGTCGACCTTTCGGGCGAGTTTGTCCAGCTGATCACGGCGAGCACGGGCTTCTCCGCGGCGTCGCGCGTGATCTCCACCAGCAACCAGCTCCTGCAGGAACTGCTGGCCGCGGCCCGGTAATGAGTAGAAGCGATGATCGCACTGACCAAGCTGAATAACCAAGCCTTCGTGCTCAACGCGGAGTTGATCAAGTACATTGAGAGCACGCCCGACACGATGATTACCCTCGTGAACGGCGAGCGCTTGATCGTCAAAGAGACGACGCAGGATGTCATCCGCAAGGTCGTCGACTACGGGCGCATGCTGCGGCGCCTGATTGAACCGAGTTGAAGTTGTGCCGGCAGTGGGGGAGCTACTCGCAAAAATAAGCAAAGCGGGCCCGATGCTGCATCAGGCCCGCTTGGTACGAAGAGATCACGTATGTTGATCGCTTACGATACGATCGCCATGGAACTGAAGTTGGACCGGAACTGCGTCATGCTGATCGTGACATGGGCATCGTTGGCGTTGCCGTCATTATTGCCGCCGCCATCGAAGCCCCACGGGTTGCGCAGCGTCACGAACATGTTGCCTACGGCATCCTTGGTGGCGCGGACGATGGTGTAGACATGGTTGCCCACCACCGGCGCACCGGAGACGGAGTCCTTCGTGCCGGTGATCACGCCGCGCTTGTTGTTGAGAGCGTTAGTGATGTTGGTGTAGAGCGTGCTGGCGGCAGTGCTGCCGGGCGTGTTGGTGGTGTAGGCGACGCCGAAGTCGGCGAGGACTGCGCCGTACCAGCCATAGGCGAGTGAGGCGTAGCTGTTGGCGCCCTTGCGGAACTGGGCGTAAGCCTTCTCAAGGATGGGCATCCACATGTTGCCGCTGGCCGTGGGCTGTGAGAAACGCAAGCCGCCCGCGTAAGGCCCGCCACCGGCGAGGTCACCGTCGACACGGACAAACGTATTCACACCGCCGCGCTTGAAGTGCACGGCATACGTGCCGTCGCCAAGATCGACCGCGACTTCACGCAGGCGATCGGGCTGGCTGAAGGCGAGTCCCTGCGGCGCCGCGAGGGCGTAGCAGTTGGCAACCTGGCCCTGTTTGACATCTTCCATCCGCGGACCCGTGCCCCACAGCGAGTTGCTGCGCAGCCGCACCGGCGTGCCGGTGTCGGTCGGGTCGTTGAGGTTCTGTCCGTCAAGCTCCAGCGAAACGCCATAGGCGAAGCTGCTCACCGTGTGCACCCGGCCCGCGCTGATCTCAGCCGTCGAGGCATTCACACGGTCAGAACTGTCCGCCCAGTAGCTGGTGTTGGTGCCGTTGCCCTGCAGCCAGTCCTGGCCGCCGCCAATGGTCACGATCGTGGCCTTGCCGCGGGTGTAGTTCTTGATGGTGTCGTTGCCGCGACCGCCGTAGGCCAGCGTTTCGATGGATACGCTCGAGTCGATGGTGATCGTGTCTGCGCCGTCGAGACCCTTGACGGCGATTGCGCCCCAGTAGCCGCTGAGGCTCTGGCTGCGCCCGTTGGCGTTGACGGTGATCGTGCTGCCGCTCTGGCTGACGTAGATCGAGTCGTTGCCGCTCGTGCCGGTGATGTTGAGCTGGTTGAAGCTGGTCAGCCATTGGGTTTGCACACTCACAGCGCCGGTGCTGGTGCTGGGCGCTGGCGCCGGTGCAGGTGCAGGCGAAGGTGTCGGCGTGGGGGTGGTGGTCGCCGTCGTCTTCACGAGGCTGATGCCCTTGAGGTTGTACTGCGTGCCGTTGGTGGAAGCGAGACGCAGTTTCACCGTGCCTGCCGGAAGCGCGACCGTCTTGGTCGTCGTGCGGTAGGCGTCCCACGAGCCTGTAGCCGCCAGGCTGTAGGACGCCGCGCGGCTGCCGTTCACCAGCAGATCGAGCGAGGCGTTGCCCATCTGGGCGGTGTTCAGGGCGATATCATAGTTGCCGGCGGACTGCACATTGAGTGTGTATTCCACGTAGGAGCCGCTGGTGCTGACATAGCCGATATTGGTGCTGCCATTGCGGCTTTCGAGGCGGCTGTTGTAGATCGACGAGTACGATGCCACGTTCAGCTGGGTGTTGCTCGTGACGGTGGTCGTGCCGGCCGAGGGCGTAGTGATGCCGGCGTTGGCGGGCGTGAGGTTCAAACCGCGAATGTTGAACTGCGAGGCATCGCGGGCGGCAACGCGAAGTGTCTGAATGCCGCTGCCCAGGGTGATGTTGGTGGAAACATTGGCATAGGTATCCCAGGAACCGGTGCGGCTCAGGGTGAAGTTGGTGGCGGCGCCGTTGACCGCCACGCTGCCTGTGGCGCCATTGGGCGAAGCGAGCGCGAGGTCGAGCTTGTACGTGCCCGGTGCGGTGACGTTGAGGCGGTATTCCACCCAGGCCCCGCCAGGCGACATGTACCCAATATTCTGACTGCCGGCGCGTGTTTCCAGCCGGCAGCTGTTAATGGCCGAGTAGCTGCTGATGCCGATGCCGGTGGCGCCACTGACGGTGGTATCACCCAGCAGGAGCGAACTGAAGGGATCGCTGGCGACGCTCTGGGCGACGGCCTGGGCCGAGCTCAGCGCGGTGGCATCAGAAACAAAATTGGCATCGAGTTTGATACGGTTGGTGCTGCTGAAGCGTTCGGTCAATCCGGAAAGGCGGGAAACATCAGTGAGGCTGGGGGCTTGCAGGACACTGGCGCCGGCAAGCGAGGAGAGATTCAGGCGTGCTTCGAGGCGTTCGAGCAGCAGGTTTTTCATCTTCATTACAAAACTCCAAGCGTCCCCACGGGACACGAAACAAATACAGAACCCATGCGACTTGCGGGCAAGTCGCTGCACGAAAAGAAAGAGGGTGAACACACCGGCGGAAACGGGCCGGCAGACGCGCGGTGGTTGTCGTCACACGAAAACCGCACGTGAAACAGGCGGGAGGGTTATGGTACGGCCGAACCCAGCTTCAGGCACATACAAATGTACAACTCAACCATCACAACGCACCTCCATCACAAGCGGACAACATCCTTGTCGGCGGCTGCGCCCACGCCGGCGCAACACTTCACTACCGATCCGATTGGCCGGCGTCGGGTGCTACGCGCCGGCGAGTATTGGATTAGGCGCCTTGGTACGGACGCCCGAAAGTTCCTCGGCTATCTGGCCTCAACTGAGGCAACGCATGTGAAGTTCTGAACGATCCCAGAAGGTTCAAAACTTCACAAAAAATTTCGCTGCGTCGCCAAGTGTGAGGACGGTGTTCGCATCAGACACGCTGCCTCAGCCCAAGTTAGCACGACGCCGAAGAAATTTTCTTCCCATGCAGGAGTGCATATCTTGACGCAGCAAACAAAGCTGGCAAGGAAAATTGTGGCATTTTGTGGGACTTTTTGCAGAATTTTTCGACAAAAGCCCAGCTCAACAGCACAACGGTGCCACCGTGTGGTTGAGTTTCCGCCAAAATCGGGCGCACGCCTCAAAACTTCGCGAGTTGTTCCTTCATCCACACGCGCCGCGGCTCGTCGAGCTTCGGCAGTACATCCTTCTCGAGCAGCAACTTCGCCACATCGTCCCCTTCCACCCCGCGGATCACTTTGATCAGCAGCATCTGCTTCATCTCGCGTGCTTCGGCATCGCCGGCCGGGCCGGCAACCAGGGCCTTGATCGCGCCCTTCGTGGCAGGTTTGCCCAGTTGAATCAGCGCACCCACCGCCGGGTGATACGCCTCGATGCTGAACTCCTTGATGCGCGTCGCCGTGTTCATGAAGTCGATCTGGTCGATCAACGCATCGACCGCTTCGTTCGCCCGCAATGCCGCGAGATCAGCCATGGCATCAGCCTTCTTCGTGATCTCAACTTTCGACTTGGCGGGCAAGGCGATCGTCGCGAGCCGCGTCTTGATCATTGCGTCGCGCTGGCGGATGTGCGAACTCATGTAGGGCTCAAGAACGGTGGGCTCGCGCTTTGGTTCCTCGGTGGGGGTGGTGGGGGCGGGTGTCGCGGGCGATGTCACAGCCGTAATAGTGGGGGGCGGCGCAACGGGCCGTCCAAACGGGTCGTTCCCCATCACGCTCACGGTCGTGCCCACCGAGGTCGGCGTCGGCGTCACTGCGACCGGGGTCACCGGCAGCGGCTCGACCTTCATGGGCACGACCGGGGTCAGTGCCACGAGGTCCGGCTTGGCAGGCATGTCAAAACGCAACGTGCCGTTGGGTTGATAGACCACCTGCACCTGCGGGCCTACCGGCGTCAACTGCAGCACGCGAACGAGCGCAAACTTGCCGTCGACGGTCTCGACGAGGTAAGTATTGCCCGCCTTGATGTTGGGGATCGCGCCCGGCAACTGTCCCTTGTACACGGCGGGCCGTTCCAGCTTTTTCGCCGCCGCCTCATGCAGATAGCTTTCGCCCAGGTCGCTGATGCGCCCGCTGATGGCCCACAGCGTGTTGTCGCGGCTGAAGAACGAAATGTCCCCCGCCTTGATGTTCTTGATCGCCTCGATCATCTCGGCGCTCGTGCGGCGCTGGCCGGGCTCGGCCGGCGGAATCGCGCCCCAACGTTCATCTTCAATCTGGTAAATATGCCCCCGCCGCGCCTCGGGCGTGGAGGCGATCGGGATCAGCACTTCGTTGTTGGGCAATTTCACGTCGTGCAGGTCTTCCTTGCGCACTTCGCCCAGGCCGACCGAACCGACAGACAAAACAGCCGCGACCGCGATAATGCTGATGCGTTTCATCGAATGCCCCTTTTGCAGTTAACGACGCACAGCATTATGACGAACCCCGCGCGGCGATGCCAGCCCAGCATTCGATTACACTGCCCCCATGCATGAGATCCTTCACACCTACTTTGAGCACTGGCCTGAGCATGACCGCCTCGCCAACTTCGCGGCCTTCATCGCCCGGCATCACGGCCTGGCCCTTTACGACCGCAACAATTTCGACGGCCACATCACCGCCAGCGCGCTCATCGTACATGCCCACACCCGGCAGTTGCTCATGATTCACCATCTCCGCCTAAACCGTTGGCTACAACCCGGCGGGCATGTTGATCCCGGTGAAACGCCACTCGCCGCCGCGGTGCGTGAAGCCGTTGAAGAGACCGGCATCTCTGCCGCACGCCTGCAGCGGATCATCACCCATACCGCGGATCTGCCGATCGATATCGACAGCCATCCCATTCCCGCCCACGCGGGCCGACGCGAGCCGGCGCACACGCACCACGACTTCCGTTACCTGTTCACGTATTCCGGCGATGACCAACTCGCGCCACAGCCAGGCGAAGTCCACGCCGTCCGCTGGCAGCCGCTCGAAACCGTCGCCACGCTCCCCGGGTTCGCCCCGCTGGTCAGCAAGATGCGGCAATTCCTCTAAACAAAAACGGCCGAGCATCGCGCTCGGCCGTTACTCAAAACTCACCTATCACTGCCTTACGTAGCCGGCACCGGGTTGCCGCTCGGGCCCGCGTTCTCGCCGCTGCGCCCTTCAGCCTCGCGCCGTGCTTCCGCACGCCGCTGCTGCTCGCTGTTGATCAGGTCCGCCACCGTCGGCTTGGTGATTGTCTGACCGGCGAGAATGCGATTCACATCTTCGCCATCAACCGTTTCGTACCGCAGCAAGGCATCCTTGAGCGCCGTCAGCGCATCCTGTTTTTCGGTCAGGATCTGCACGGTTTCCTTGTAGGCCGTGGTGATCAAGCGATGCACTTCGGCATCGATCGCCTCGGCCGTCTTGTCAGAATACTCACGGGCCAGATCGCCAAAGAACGACTGCTTCTGGTCATCCGGCGAGAACTTGATCGGCCCAAGTGTTTCGCTCATGCCGTACTCGCACACCATGGCCCGGGCAATCGCCGACGCCTGTTGAATGTCCATCTGCGCGCCCGTCGAGATATCGCCGACGTACAGCTCCTCCGCGATGCGCCCGCCATAGCAGATACGCAATTGCGCCTGCATGAACCGCTTCGAATAGACCACGCGATCCTTCTCCGGGATGGAGAACGATGCGCCGCCCATCTTGCCGCGGCCAATGATGCTCACCTTGTGCAGCGGATCCGAATCCGGCTGCAATGCCTGCACGATCGCATGGCCGGCTTCGTGCCAGGCAATGATCGACTTTTCTTTCTCATCAATCACGCGGCTCTTGCGGGCCTTTCCGAAGCGAATCTTGTCGCGCGATTCTTCCAGGTCCACCATCTCGATGGCTTCTTTGTTGGCCATCGTGGCCATCAAAGCCGCTTCGTTGATGATCGCGGCGAGGTCTGCACCCGAGAACATCGGCGTCTGCCGCGCCACTCGCATCAGGTCCACGCTCGGCGAGAGCTTCACCTTCCGGCTGTGCACTTTCAAAATCTCGTACCGGCCCTTGATGTCGGGCAACGGCACAAACACCTGCCGGTCAAAACGGCCCGGCCGCGTCAACGCCGGATCCAGCACGTCGTTGCGGTTCGTGGCGGCAACAACAATGATCTGGTCATTCGTGTCAAAGCCGTCCATCTCCACGAGAATCGCATTCAGCGTCTGCTCGCGTTCATCGTGTCCGCCCGAGGCCATGCCATTGCCACGGCGCCGGCCGACCGCGTCAATTTCATCCAGGAAGATGATGCACGGGCTCGATTCCTTCGCCGTCTTGAACAGGTCGCGCACGCGCGAAGCGCCCACGCCCACAAACATTTCGACAAAGTCCGAACCGCTGATCGAGAAGAACGGCACATCGGCTTCGCCCGCGATCGCCTTGGCCAGCAGCGTCTTACCAACGCCCGGCTCGCCGATTAGCAGCACGCCGCGCGGAATACGCCCGCCCAGCTTCTGGAACCGCTTCGGGTTCTTCAGAAACTCAACGATTTCCGTCAACTCTTCCTTGGCCTCATCAATGCCGGCCACATCATTGAAGGTGATGTTGGTGTGTTCCTTCGACAGCAGCCGATGCCGCGACCGCCCGAAATTGCCCAGCATGCCGATTCCGCCGCCGCCCCCGCGCATCTGCCGGAAGAAGAAGAAATAGATCAGCACGAAGAACAGAATCCACGGCGCAATATTCAGCAGCAGGCCGAGGATAAAGTTGTTTGACGGCTGCGACGAAACCTTCGCCCCGGTCGCGGCCAATTCCTTGGCGTAGTTGTTCCAGTCATTGATGCTGACCGGCGCATTGGGCACGCGCGTCATCTTCTTGTTGGCGCCGCCGTGCGGCTCGCCTTCGTTCTTGGCCTGATCGGTCAGCGTGCCAACCAGTGTGCCGTCGCCGTCCTTATAGGTGACCTGCGAAAACTTGCCTTGTTGGACGTAGCGGTACCATTCGGTGTAGCTGATCTCATCGGGCTGGGGCCCGCCGCCGTGAAACATCACGAAGATGAGCACTGCGATCGAAAGGATGAGAATCCAGCCCAGCATGGAGCGGCTGAAGCGCATGTTGTTATCGCCGCCAGGACCACCCGGCCGGCCGCCGCCACCGCCCCCGCCCTGCGGGCCATCCCGGCGCGGACGTTCTGATGAGTTGCCCCCGTTGTTGTCCGGCTCTTGCCGCAGCTTACGGCCCGGCTCCTGCTCGCGATTTTCTGGCATGAAGACCTCGGTTCACAATGGCTTGCGCGTGCCGCGCGCAACCAGATATTATCGGTTGATCACCGTCGGCCCATTATAGACACGCAGCAGGGGCGAAGGTACTGCGACGCACCAAAAACTTGCCGCAAGGGGCCTTACACGTTGACCCAGCACCCCAGCCGATGCCCTTCATACGCCGCATTCATGGCCAGGGCCACGTTCAACGCATCATCGATCGGCACCAGGACGCTCTTATCCTGCTTGCCTGCCAGCACCTCAAAGAACAGGTCAAACGCGTGCGGCAGCCCGGTCGCCAAGCCCGAAAAATCAATCGGCGTCTTGCCGTCCGCGCCCGCCACCTTCGTTCTGCTGCTCTTGTAATAAAGCTTGCCGTACTGGACGTGCAGATGGCCTTCGGTGCCGCTTACTTCCAGGATCACCGGGTTCGACACATCCACCCAACTGCCCGCAAACGTCGACACGACGCCGTTCTTATGCTTCACGATCGCTTCGCCGTACTCATCAATATTGGAGTACTTGATGTTCTGCGGCGCCAGCATCGCCGTCGCCTTTTCCACGGGGCCAAACCAGTACACCAGAATGTCCAGCGAGTGGCAGCCCAAATCCATCAGCCCGCCGCCGCCGCCCTGGTCCTTCTGGAAGAACCAGCGGTATTCTTTATCAAACCACCCGCCCAGCGCGCCGCTGTGGCAGTTCGTGTGCCGGGCCCGCGTGATCGTCCCGAGGTTGCCCGCATCGATTTCCTGTTTGATGAAGCGGTTCAGCGCCTCGCTCCGCCGGAAATGACCGGTCTGAAAGATCACGCCTGATTCCTTCACCGCGGTGTAGATGCGCCACGCCTCCGCCGGCGTCGTCGCCAGCGGCTTCTCAATAAACATATGCTTGCCGGCCTTCGCACAGCTCACCGCCAGGTGGTCGTGCTGCGCTGTCGTACCGGTGATCACCACCGCCTTCACGCTGTCATCTTTGAGTGCCTCGGTGAAGCAGTGCAGCACCGGCACGCCCAGAAAACTCGCCCACTTCTCCGCCACCGGCTTGTTCTGGTCGTACACGCCCTTGATCTCGATCTCACCGGCTGCCACACGCTTCTTCATGTTCTCGGCAAAGCCCGGCGTATGAATGTGGCCCGCGGTCAACACTGCAATCTTCGTCATTTTGGTTTTTCCTCGTCCGTTTTGGGTTCAGTTTTTTCGGGTACCTTGCCCACCAGCCCGCGACGCGGGTCCGGCGGCTCCGGCAACTTTATTTTGAGTTCGCTGTTTGTGCCAGTCATCCGGTCAAGCATGATGCCCCCCAGCGCCGGTAAATATTGGCGATACATCTCCAACTGCGCCGGCTTGCCGCGCACGCGCGTCATCACCTTCTCGGTGTTCTTGTCCTTCGCCCATCCGCCAAAATAGTTTTCAAAATACCACAACTCCACGCGGTAAATGATCTCGCCCCCCTTGTCCGCATAAAACTCCCGTGTGCGGATCAATTCCACGCAAACTGTCGCGTACTTCGAGTCTGCCGCAATCCACAGCACCCGGCAACGGTCATGAAAGTTCGGCGTATCCCGCACAAACGTCTCAATCCACTTCCGGTCCTCATCCGTCGCCGGCTTGTCCGACGGATTGATATCCCGGTGATACTCCATGTTCACCCCCTCATGCCGCACCACATTCCCCTGCGCATCCTTGGCCCACACGATCAGGTCGTAGGTCCGCCCCGGCAGCAAGTCCGCCACCGTCACCTTGCCCGTCTGCGCATCGTACTTGGCTTCGTAAACAAACTTGTCCTTCGCCGTCGGCTGCGAGACCTTCAGCACATCCGCCCATTCGCGATCGACCGCCACCACCCGCGTGATCTCCCCCTTGGCCTCGATCACGGCCGTCAGCGTCCCCTTCAGCGCCGGCTGCGTCGTCTCCGAGCGCAGTTCTCCCAACCCCGCCAACACCAACACCGCGAAGATGACCTTGTTACCACGCATCAATCACACGCGACTCAGGGTAGAAAAACGCCAGTATCTGCCCGTGCGTCTTCCCCTGCAACGCCAATTTCTGTGCACCCCATTGCGACATCCCGATCCCATGCCCGTGCCCGCGCCCGTTTACCAGGTTGATCTGCTCGCTGCTGTCCTGAACGTCGAACCAGCTTGAGAAGGGCTTCGGCGCGCGGCCGGCAGGATCGTAAATCAGCGCCAGGCGAAACTCCTCCGCCCGGATCGTCGCCGATTTGCCCGCGCTGTCCGTCAGCGTGATCTCGGTCGGGCGGGTGGTGCGCGCGTTGCGCTTGCTGATCACCACCTTGTTCACGTTGCCCAATGCCGCCAGTGCCGGCGCATCGTTCCGCTGTCCCCACGCACGCACGCAGCGCGTGATGTCGCTCTTCGCCACGGCCATCGTTGGCCAGGTGTAACGCGGGCAGTTGTCATCCACCGGCCCCAGCGCCCGCGCGCTCAGCGGCGCGATCGACGGATCACCCCACGCCTCAAAAGGGTCTTGCGTGGCTCCGCCGCTGCATGCGGAGAAAAACGTGCAGAAAATTCCCGTCACGTTGTTGTGCGTTGTCACCAGCACCTGCCCGCGCGTCGCCGCCACCGCTTCGCGCGCCTTGGCCGTCTCGCCGGGAATGCCTGCATACATCTGCGAACGCTCGTCCGTCTCGACGTCCCACAGGGCCGCCTTGTTTGCCGTCATGATCTGAAACAATCCATACGTCCGGGCCGCAATCGCCTGCGACCGCAGCGCGTTCATGTGCCAGCTGTTGTACATTTCTTTCGCCAGCACGCCCTGCAGATAATCATCCAGGCTCAGCGTGTTGATCGCGACAAAGCTACCGTTCGCCAGTCGCACATTGTCCACCCGCCCGCGATAGTTGCGGGCGTTCACCTTCGGTGGGGCGGGTTGCTCACTCGTCAACCGCACGCGAATCGTCGGCTCGGCCATCCTCGCCGGCAGACTCACCACCGCCGGTTGCGTCGGCCCCAGCACCTTTGGCTTTTCCAACTTGATCGGTGTCGTCGGCCCGCCATGGTCGGGCGTCTGCGGCTGCCCCCGCTTGCCCGGCGGATCAATCACCGGCAAATCCCGCGGCTTCTGGCGGTCGCATGAACCCACCATCACCGCCGCCGCTGCCAGCACCGCTAAAACCAGTATGTGCATCCTGCCCATGGCCAGCCCTCGTCCGTGGTCCGTAACAATCTACCATCGGCGAATCGCCACGCAACGGCGCAAGAAAAAAGGCCCGCACATCGCGGGCCTTTTCGTCTTTGCTTTCAACCGACAGCCTTAGTCGAGCTTGCGGAGTGACAGCCCCAGCTCGTTCAGCCGCTGCTTGATCTCCGTCAGCGACGTCTGGCCGAAGTTCTTCACGCCGAGCAGTTCCGCCTCGGTCCGCGTGGCCAGTTCGCCAACCGTCATGATGCCCAGCCGCTGCAGCGCCTTGCGCGACCGCACCGACAATTCGAGCTCATTCACGTTCTTATTCAGCGTTGCTTCCGGCACGTTTGCCGCGACCGTCTTCAGCAGGTCCTTGCGGGCCTGGCTCTGTTGTTCTTCAAGGCTCTGGCCCAGACGCAGGTTCTTGGCCGTCAGCATCGCCTTGATTTCGTCCAGGCTCGTCTCGCCGAAGTTCTTATACCCCAGCAACTCCGCCTCGGTGATCTTCAGCAGGTCGCCCAGGGTGCGAATGTTCATCTTCTTCAGGCAGTTGCGTGCCCGCACCGACAACTCAAAGTCGGTCACCGGCGTCTCGAGCAGCGCGTTGCGCTTCTCGGTGCGCTTTTCGTTGTCTTCATCGAACGACATCGACAGCGAGCTGTCGACATCCTTCTGATACAGCCGGCCGCGCGGGTGGTTCGGGTTCACCGAGAGCAACCGCTCCAGGCAGATGTCGGCATCGTCATAGCGGCCGACATCTTCATAAAGGATCGCCAGGTTCAGCAGCACGCCTTCACGCACGGGCCGGCGGTCCGCCAGGATCTCGTACGTCTCGATCGCGCCCTGGTCGTCGCCGCGCAGGTCCAGCAGAAACGCCAGCTTGAACATGACCTCTTCGTTCTCGTGGTCAAGTTCGTGCGCTTCCTCGAGCTTATCGATGGCATCCTCGATGTTGCCCTGGTTGATGGCCTTGAGGGCCTGTTCGTGGAGTTCTTTGGCGCGGGCGATGTCGCGCGTCGTTTCTTGCATCGCAACTTCGGACATAGTGTTTTCAACCTCGTGTCATGCAGGCGCCCGCCGTTGGCTCAAAAGTGGCGGGGGCGAATCGAGTAAGATACACGCACTTGCGGTTGAGTACAACCGCGCCGCCACCCCCAGCCCCGCGCCCAGCCCCTCTCCACCCCTCCCGTTTTGCGTTTTGAGTTTCGCGTTTTATGTTTCCAGCTGGCACACCGCTAGCATGCATACCGCCGGAGGTGACCCATGACCATCGGTTATGACGGCCAGCGCCGCGGCTCCGGTTGTTCCTTTCGACTCATCGCTGCCGTGGCAATCCTGCTCTTCGGCGCCATGTCCTATTACTTCTCCACCCAGAAGAATCCCATCACCGGCGAAACCCAGCGTGTCAAACTCACCCTCCAGCAGGAAGTCGCCCTCGGCCTGCAAGCCGCTCCCGAGATGGCCGCACAAATGGGCGGCGTCGTCGATCCACGCCGGCCCGAGGCCCAACTCGTCGCCACCGTTGGCCAAAAGCTCGTCACCCAACTCCAGGGCGAGCTCAAAACCGACATGCCCTACAAGTTCAACTTCCACCTGCTCGCCGACAGCCGCACCGTCAACGCCTTCGCCCTCCCCGGCGGCCAGATCTTCATCACCTACGCCCTGTTCTCCCAGTTGCAAAACGAAGCCCAACTCGCCGGCGTCCTCGGCCATGAGATCGGCCACGTCATTCACCGCCACGCCGCCGAACACATGGCCAGCGCTGACTTCTACCAATCCATTGTCACCGCCACCGGCGTTGGCACCGGCGACATGCGTGCCGCCCAGGTCGCGCAGTACGTCACGGGTTTGCGCCAGCTCAAGTATGGCCGCGCGGATGAACTCGAATCCGACGAGTGGGGCCTGCTCCTGATGACCAAGTCCGGCTACGACCCGCGCGAGATGCGTGGTGTGATGGACGTCCTCAAACGTGCCACCGGCAGCGCCGGCGGCAGCGAAATGCTCGCCACCCATCCCCACCCCGACTCCCGCATCGCCCGCATCGAAGAGTGGCTGAGCCAAAACAAGAATGCGCTCGGTCCGAACCTGACGAAAGGCCAACCCCTCGCCTGGGACTAGCGTGTAGCCGGCGACTTCATTTGTGCCGTCCTGGGACCTCAAATTCCATATCTCAGATCCCCAGATTCGCGTCTTCGCGCCCAGAGAGCCAAAGATTTGCCTTGACATTTCCGCGCCATGTGTTAGGTTATTGTTAGATATCAGGAAGTGGGGGCAAAACCATGGACTCACCCTTTAGTTCACGAGGTCATCGCGTCATTGGGCATTTGCTCATTGCTCCTTGGTCATTGATTCGTCATTTGCCATTCGTCCTTCGTCATTGCGGGCGCGCCATCTCCAGTGATACAGCCCCCTGTGCAGCCCAGTGCACAGTGGCCACCCATGTCTCCCCTAGACCCGCCACCGGTGGCGTATCTCCCCTCTGGCGCTATCGAAAATGCCGCTCAAGAGCCAACATAACTAAAACCCGCGCGGCATCACCTGTGATACAGGCCCCCCTTTCGCGGGAACTTTCCCCGCAGCCATGCGTCAGAAACAGCAGCGAACCTTTTCCGAGGTGCCGTATGCGTATTAAAGCGCTTTCCCTGCTGCTGGTTATGCTGGTTTTGACGGTTCTTTCGTCCATCGCCCGGGCGGATGGGCTGATCGTTGTTCACCGGCCGCCGCCGACGGTGGTCGTGCCGGGGCACTTTACGTTTGCGCCGCTTGACGTCGTCTATCACAAGGTCGAGTGCGAGATCACCGACCAGGTGGCCGTCACACGGGTGGACCAGGAGTTTTACAATCCGAACAACGCCCGGCTGGAAGGCGACTACATCTTCCCGCTGCCGCCGGGGGCGCAGATCGACAAGTTTTCGATGGACATCGACGGCAAGATGATGGTCGCCGAGCTGTTGCCGGCGGACAAGGCCCGCAAGATTTATGAAGACATCGTGCGTGCCAGCAAGGATCCGGCGCTGCTCGAATACGCCGGACGGGCGATGTTCCGCGTGCGCATTTTTCCGATCGAGCCTAACGCCAAGAAGCGCGTGCATCTGAATTACACGGAGCTGCTGAAGAACGACAATAACCTGATTCACTATCACTACACGCTGAACACGGAAAAGTTTTCGGCGAAGCCGCTGAAGAATGTCAGCATGAAGCTGACGATCAACAGCAATGAGCCGATCACCACGGTGTACAGCCCGTCGCATGAGGTGGAGATCAAGCGTAGCAGTGACAAGACGGCCACGGTTGGTTTTGAGGCGAAGGACATTCGGCCCGACACCGACTTTCATCTTTATATTGGCAAGAAAGCCAGCCCGGTGGGGATCTCGCTGCTGACGTATCGCCCCGATCCTAATAAGGACGGCTACTTTGTGCTGCTGGCGTCGCCGACGCTGAAGGCCTCAAGCAAGCCGCAGCCGAAGGATGTAGTTTTTGTCACCGACACCAGCGGCTCCATGAATGGCCCGAAGATCGAACAGATGAAGAAGGCGTTGAAGTTCTGCGTGAATACGCTCAATGCGGATGACCGCTTTGAAATCGTGCGCTTCAGCACGGAGGCGGAGCCGTTCTTCTCTGACCTGAAGACCGCGAGCGATGAGAACCGCAAGAAGGCGATTGAGTTTGTGGATGGCCTGCGGGCGATCGGCGGCACGGCGATCAACGAAGCGCTGCAGTCGGGCCTCGCACTGAAGGCCAAGTCCGATCCGACGCGCCTGTTCATGCTGGTCTTCATGACCGACGGCTTGCCGACCATTGGCGAGCAGAACCCCGAGAAGATCCTGGCGGATGTGAAGGCCAAGACCCAGGGCAACACCCGCATCTTCAGTTTCGGCGTGGGCGATGATGTCAACACGAAGTTGATTGATGCCGTGGCCGAATGGACGCGCGGTTATTCACAGTATGTGCTGCCGAAGGAAGACATCGAAGTCAGCATGAGCAACTTCTGGGGCAAAGTCAGCGACCCGGTCCTCGCGAATCTGAAGTTTGATGCGGGCAGCGTGAAGGTCGCGAAGATCTATCCGCGCGAGATGCCCGACCTGTTTAAGGGCGACCAGCTCGTGGCCTTCGGCACGTATTCCGCGCCGGGCAAGACGGCGGTCACCATCACGGGCATGGTGAACGGCAAGCAAGAGACGTTCGCCCAGGATGTCAGCTTTGAAGACAAGACCGACAACAAGAACGAATGGATCGGCAAGCTGTGGGCGGTTCGTCGCATTGGGTATCTGCTGGATGAAGTCCGCACCCGCGGCGAGAACAAAGAACTGAAGGACGAAGTGGCGGATCTGGCCCGGCGTTGGGGCATTGTGACGCCGTACACCGCGATGTTGATCATTGAGGATGAGGCCCGTCGTAATGTGCCGGTGGCCGTGCGTAGCCTGCGTGAACTGGAGGCTGACGGCACCAGTCGTCGCATGAATGACACAACTGTGCGTGATTTCGCCAAGTCCAGCAGCGGGGCGAGTGCCGTTTCGGGCTCGGTGAACATTGGCGGTTACAAGGGGGCGCAGTCGCTTGAGGGGGCGCAGGTCGCCGCCGAGCAACGTGCGGAGCGTTTGCGTCACAACGGTATGGACGCGATGGCGAAGGCCGACACGCCAGCCGCGGCGACGGCGCCGCTCGCGCCCGGTCAGCAAGGCAGTCAGTCTTATGTCCGTGCCGGCGAGGACAAGGCCAAGGAGCTCAACCTGGGCACTACGAATGCCAACGGTTGGGTGACGCTGAGCCAGAAGGACGCGAAGAACAACGAGCAGCAGCTGGGTTATCGTGTCGTACAGAATTATGCCCAGCAGTCGCGTGTGGTGAACAATCGGTCATTCTTCCTGAATGGCAACCAGTGGACCGACGCCCGCGTGCAGAAGGCTGAGACGCTCAAGAGCAACGTCCGCATCGCCTTCAACTCCGACGCCTACTTCAAGTTGCTGCAGGACAAGCCCGAGAGCGCCCAATACCTTGCCCTTGGCCACAACGTGACCTTCGAGATCGACGGCACCGTCTACGACATTTTTGAGGAAACTGAAACCAACACCACGAAATGAAGCGTATAAGCACGGCAACAGGAGAGGGGGGGATTTAAAGCACGGCACCACGAGATTCGGGCGACCCATGAGTCTTTATGGCTCACGCCACTGGGTCGCCCGAATATTCTTTTGCGAAGAAACTATTCGACCAATTCGCCTTCGTACACGTGCTTGCCCTTGCTGAACGTGAACCGCCCGTGCCGGTCGGTGGCGACTTCGATGGTATCGCCCTCGGCGAACGCTCCGTCGAGGATGTTCATCGCCAGCGGGTTCTCGAGTTCCTGCTGGATCACCCGCTTCAGCGGCCGGGCACCGAAGATCGGGTCGTAGCCGCGCTCGGCGAGTTCGGTCTTGGCGTTGTCGGCCACGTGCAGGCGCAGGCCGCGGGATTTGAGGCGGTTCTCGAGTTGCCGCAGTTGGATCTCCACGATCTTCCCCAGGTGCGACTTGTCCAGCGTGTGGAAGGTCACGATTTCATCGACGCGGTTGAGGAACTCCGGCCGGAAGTGTTGCCGCAGCATGTTGCGCACCTGCGCCTCGATCTCGAAGTCGGCGCCTTCTTTGCCGGCGAGCTCCTGGATCACCTGCGAGCCGATGTTGCTGGTCATGATGATTACGGTGTTCTTGAAATCGACCGTGCGGCCATGGCCGTCGGTGAGGCGACCGTCGTCGAGGACCTGCAGCAGCACGTTGAACACATCGCGGTGGGCCTTCTCGATCTCATCAAACAGAATCACGCTGTAGGGCCGCCGGCGGACGGCTTCGGTTAGCACGCCGCCTTCTTCGTAGCCGACGTAGCCCGGAGGTGCGCCGATGAGCCGCGCGACGGAGTGTTGCTCCATGAACTCGGACATATCGATGCGGACCATGGCCTCTTCGGTGTCGAAGAGGAATTCGGCGAGGGCTTTGCAGAGCTCGGTTTTGCCCACGCCGGTGGGGCCGAGAAACATGAATGACCCGATCGGCCGGCGCGGATCGCCGAGGCCGGCGCGGCTGCGCCGTACGGCATCGGATACAGCCTTGACCGCATCCTGCTGGCCAACGACGCGCTTCGCGAGGAACTGCTCCATGTGCTTGAGCCGGTCGCGTTCGCCTTCGAGCATCTTGGCGACCGGTATGCCGGTCCACTTGGCCACGATTTCGGCAATTTCTTCGGGCGTGACTTCTTCGCGAATCAGGGCGTTGCCGCTCTTAAGCTTCTCATCGAGTTGCTTCTGCGTGGTTTCGAGTTGGGTATTGAGTTCGCGCAGCGTGCCGTACCGCAGCCGGGCAGCTTCTTCGAGTTTGCCGCGGCGCGTCGCTTCTTCGAGGGCCACGTTGGCTTGTTCGATCTGCTCGCGAATCGACTTGAGTTGCTTGAGCAAACCCGCTTCCTGCTCCCACTGCGAGCTGAGCTTTGTGTTCTGTTCGTTTAATTCTGCAAGTTGCTTTTCGACCTTGTCGAGTTGCACCTTCGACGCGTCATCTTTCTCTTTCCTGAGTGCCTCGCGTTCGATCTCAAGCTGCATGATTCGCCGGCGAATCTCGTCCAGTTCGCTGGGCATCGAGTCATTTTCGATGCGCAGACGCGAGGCCGATTCATCCACCAGGTCGATCGCCTTGTCGGGCAGGAAGCGATCGCTGATGTAGCGATGGCTGAGCGTGGCCGCGGCGACGAGGGCCGCATCGAGGATGCGCACGCCGTGGTGCGTTTCGTACCGGGCCTTGAGGCCGCGGAGAATTGCAATGGTGTCTTCCACCGACGGCTCGCCGACAAACACTTGCTGGAATCGCCGTTCGAGGGCCGGGTCCTTCTCGATGTATTTGCGGTACTCATCGAGCGTGGTTGCGCCGATGCAGCGCAACTCGCCGCGGGCCAGCATGGGTTTGAGCAGATTGCCCGCATCCATGGCCCCTTCGGCCTTGCCGGCGCCGACGACGTTATGAATTTCATCAATGAAGAGAATCACGCCGCCGGCCGAGGCTTCGACCTCTTTCAACACGGCCTTGAGGCGGTCCTCAAACTCGCCGCGGTACTTGGCGCCGGCGATCAGCGAGCCCATGTCGAGTGCGATGAGCCGCTTGTTCTTAAGGCCTTCCGGCACGTCACCGGTGTAGATGCGAATGGCCAGACCTTCGACGATGGCGGTCTTGCCCACGCCGGGTTCGCCGACGAGCACGGGGTTGTTTTTCGTACGGCGGGAGAGGATCTGCATGCAGCGGCGGATCTCATCGTCGCGGCCGATGACGGGGTCGAGTTTGCCGCGGCGCGCCGCTTCGACGAGGTCACGGCCGTATTTTTCGAGGGCCTGGAATTTCGCTTCGGGGTTCTGGTCGGTTACACGGGTGTTGCCGCGGATGTCTTTGAGCGCGGTCAGAATCGCATCGCGCGAGACGCTGAGCACGGAAAGCACTTCTTTGGCGGGGGAAGGCATACTGCTCAGGGCGAGCAGGAGGTGCTCGGTCGAAACGTACTCGTCCTTGAGCTTGTCGGCTTCTTTCTGTGCGGCGGCGAGCACTTCCTGGAGTTCGCGTGCGATCATCAGTTGGGCGCCGCCACTAATGGTGGGGAGGCGGCCGAGTTCGCCATCGACGACGGACTGCACGCGCTCGGGATCGGATCCGAGCTTTGCGAGCAGTGGACGCACGATGCCGTCGCGGTCGTGCAGCAGCGCGGCGAGCAGGTGCAAACTGCCGAGTTCGCTGTGCTGTTTCTCCGCGGCCAGACTTTGTGCGGTCTGGAGCGATTCCTGGGCCTTGACAGTTAGTTTGTTGAGGTTCATAGCGTCCTCGCGGTTTCAGGTGCGATAGTTTGTCAATGCGACTGCGCGGACTATGAACAAATGGCGTACCAGTACAAAATCGCTGGTTTTGCTCGAAAAATGAGGGGGTTTGGCAATGACGCAACTGCCGTATTGACAGTGCCACCCCGTAAAGAGCAGTGGCGAACGGTTCGTGTAGAAACCGTTCGCCACGCACACGAAAAAGCAACGAGATTATCGGTTGTCGACGTTCGGCTGGGTGGATGGAAGGGTGCCGGTGACCGCCGGGTTGCGGACACTCTCGCCGGTGCGTTCCGCGGTATTGCCGGTCCGGTTTGCGGCATCGCGGGTGTTGTCGGCAGCGCGATCGGTGGCATCGCCGACTTTTTCGCCGGCGCGGCGTGCCGCTTCGGCTGTGTCGCGTGCGGCCTGATCGACGGCCTTACCCGTGCGTTCGGCCGGCCCTTCGGCAGGCGGGTTTTGCGGCCGATTCGACTGCGGCGTACTCGTGGATGAGTCTTCGCACGCCCCGAGGCTCAACGCCGCGGCGACAACTGCAGTCGACAGTAACGATATTGAAAAATGTCTGGTCATGACAAAGCTCCGTTAGAGACAGCGAAGTCCTTCGCAAATGCCTTGCCACGCGGCCACTAAAAAAGAAGCCCAGCCGTTCGCACGGCTGGGCTTCGCGTGTTCAACCTGTGATCCGAAAGGGATCAGACAGTCATGATGTCCTTGGTTTTGTCGGTGACGAGTTTATCGACTTCGCCCTCGTACTTCTTCAGAAGTTCCTGCACATCATCGTGGGCGTCCTTGGTCTGGTCTTCGGTGAGCAGGCCTTCTTTCTCCTCGTTGTCGATGTGCTTGTTGGCATCGCGGCGAACGTTGCGCATCGCGATGCGGGCCTGCTCGGCGAGATCCTTAACGCGGGAGGCGAGCTGCTGGCGGCGTTCCTGCGAGAGGGCCGGCAGCACCAGGCGAACCTGCTTGCCGTCGCTCTGCGGATTGATGCCGAGCTTGGCTTCTTCGAGGCCGCGGACGATGTCTTTGATCGAACCCGGATCGAACGGCTTGATGACGATGGACGACGCATCCGGCGTGGTGATCGACGCCAGCGCCCGCAGGTCGGTCTGGGTGCCGTAGTAGTCGACCTTCACGTATTCGACGAGGGCGGTAGACGCCCGGCCCGTGCGGAGGCCGCGAAACTCATGCTTCATGTGCTCGACAGCTTTTTCCATCGAGGCTTCGGCTTCAAACATAATTTCATCGAGCGGCATAATGTTGCTCCTTTGCGCATGCGGCGCAGTTTTAATGTGGGGTTAGTCCATCGTGACGAGGGTGCCAATGGTTTCGCCGTTTACGGCGCGGGCGATGTTGCCGGGCTGCTTGCCGTTGAAGACCAGGATCGGAATCTTGCGTTCCATGGCGAGGCTGATGGCGGTCATGTCCATGACGCGGAGGTTGTCGTTGATTACCTGCTTGTAGGTGAGACGGTCGTATTTTTTTGCCGACGGATTCTTCTTGGGGTCGGCGTCGTACACGCCATCGACCTTGGTGGCCTTCATCAGCACTTCGACGCCGAGTTCGGTGGCACGCAGCGCAGCGCAGGTGTCGGTGGTGAAGAAGGGGTTGCCGGTGCCGGCGGCGAGTACCACGACGCGGCCTTTTTCAAGGTGGCGGATGACGCGGCGGCGGATGAAGGGCTCGCAGACCTGTGAGACATTGATGGCGCTGGCGACGCGCGTGGCTTGGCCAAGGGTTTCGAGCATGTCCTGGAGGGCCATGCCATTCATCACGGTGGCCAGCATGCCCATGTAGTCGGCGGTGGCGCGCTGGATATGGCCGGCGTTGGAGAGTTTCTCGCCGCGGACGAAATTGCCGCCGCCGACGACGACGGCCACTTGCACGCCGCTCTTGGCGACGTCGGCGATTTCGCTGGCAATTTGCTCAAGTTCGGCCGCTTCGATGCCGAAGCCGCCCTCACGGCAAAGACCTTCGCCACTGATCTTCAGCAAGATACGCTTGTACTTCGTTTCGCTCATGGCGACTTAGTATATGGAAAGAGTAGCCAGAAGCCAGAAGCCGGCAGCGAGAAGAAGAATTCACTTGCTGAGCAGCCGGACGGCATCGGGAATGGTGTCGGCCGACTTGCTGGTGATCAGGCGTTCGCCGGTTTGCGTGGCGCGATCGGCGGTGTAGCTGCCGCCCTCTTTGCCAAAGGACCAGACATGCTGGTCGCTGGCGGCGAACTTCTTGCCTTTGAAGTCCGGCAGCACGCCGAGACGCAGCGAATCGGTGCCGAAGAGTATCAGGGTGGCGCCGGCCTTGTGACGTTCAAGCAGCCAGGCGTTGCGGGCGGCGTCAGCCTTGGCGACATCCTCGATCCAGTCGGGCTGCTTGGCCTGGCGGGCTTCTTTCTTCTGCGGGGCGAATCCGCCGGGGGCGACGATGACGGCATCGCTGCTGAGCTTGGCGGCGTCTGCGTAGGTCGTTTCGGCTTCGAGGGTGATGCCATTGACGCCCTTGATGGGGCCCTTGGTGCTGGCGATATAAAGCACGTTGCGGCCTTGGGCGCGGAAATAGGCCGTGAGCGCTGCCGCGACGCGATCGTCGAAGCCGTCACGCAGGGCGATGGCCGCGGTGTAGCTGCTGGCGGCGGGGGCATTCTTTGAGGCATCGACCATCTTCTTGAGTTGCTCCGGCATGGCGCCATTGCTGGTGACGTCGTCCGCGACGGTGAAGGTCTGCATGGACGGGGCGTCGGCCGACTTGGTAGCGTGGACCGGCAGCCCTTCGCGGCCCCGCACCCAGCCTTCATTGGTTGAAACAACCTGCACGTTTTTGTTGTCGAGTTCGAGGGCTAAGCGCACGGCGGCATAGGCGCGGTCGTTGAAGCCGTTGGCCAAGGCAATCAGCACATCGGGCTTGGCAACTTCAGCAGCAGCAGTGGGGCGGTCCTTGGTGACAGCATCCAGTGCGACACACAGGGCTCGCAGGTTCTCGGCCCACTGCGGCTGGGTGATGGGTGCGTCCTTTGGGGCGTTGAAGCTTACGGAAGGCTTGCCGGCGAAGGCTGCGGCAATCTTCTGAAAATCGGGCGAAGTCTTCACGGTTTCAAACGCGGGCGTCTGCAGGATGACCAGCGCGTCAAAGGTTTTCGCATCAAGTGTGGGGTCGGCGAGGTCGGCATCCTTCGTGATGACGCGGGTCTTGATGTTTACCACGGGGGGCATTTCGCGCAGGGTCCAGGCGTCGCCACCGGCAGCGCCGGGTGCGATCACCAATGCTGAGGCCGGCGCGGGTAACGGCAGGCCGCCGTTCTTGGCGAGTTGCTCGAGCGTTGCGCGGGTGAACGGAACGGCATCATTCGGATAACGGCTCGTCAGCAAATTACGATCAATGACCACCGGCTGATCGAGATACGCGCCGTACTTGCGGGCACGCCATTCGTCGGCGAGTTCATTGGCCACCGATTCGAGCGAGGTCATCACGCGGTCTTGCAGCAGGCCGGCGCGCATGAGCAGACGCGGACCATGACAGATCGCGCTGATCGGCTTGTCCTTCTTGTAGAACCAGGTGGCGATCTCGATGGCCTTGGGTTCCTTCTCAAGAAAGCCGGGCGAATAGCCGCCGGGAACGACGAGGCCGACGTAATCTTCGGGCTTAACCTCGGCGAGCGTGAGATTGGCCACCGGGTCGCGCGGACCTTCTTTGCCTTCGAGTGAGAGCGTGATGCGGCCCTTGTTGATGCTGGCGATGTCGAGCTTGTAGCCCGCCGCCTGCAGACCCAGGAAGGGCGCCTGGTATTCCTGAAAGTTGACACCGGTGGCCACGAGCATCAGCACGCGGTCATTGGGCTTCTGCTGGGCAAACGCAGCCGCGGCGAACAGCAGCGGCAAGAGGGCGAACACTTTTTTCATCATGCACCCGCAAAAGGTCAGAGGTCCAAATCTATTCTACCAGCCCTTCTTGCGAAGAAGCTCCACGGGGTAACGCGGCAGCGGCTGATACTGGCCCTGCTCGATCTGGGCCTCAAAGATCGCCAGATGCTTTTTCGCTTCCTCGCGATTAGCCAGGGTTGCGTCCAGTTCGCTTGGCTGGTTGAGCAGCTTGAGCACCAACTGGGCTTCGGGCGATGCGGGGTTTTCGGCGGCGAGTTTCGTCGCGGCGTCGACATCATTCGACCAGCGCGCCACGGCCAGGCGCGGATACCACGCCAACGGCACCTGCTTGATGTACGACTGCGCCAGGGCAATCGCCTTCTTCGTGTCTCCGGATTTCTTCGCGGCCAGGGCACGCAGATAATCCGCTTCCCAGCCGGCCTTGCCAAAGTCAGTTTCCTTGCCGGCTTCGAGCGCGAGCAAGCCCAGCACGAAGTCGCCTTCCGCGCCGCCGACGAGTTTGGCCAAACGCTCGGCATGTTCGAACTCGCCGAGGCGATAGGCTACGCGAGCGAGCGATGCCGTGCGTTCGGGGTTGCTGTTGTCGGTGATTTTGGCAAAGGTTTCCATCGCATTGACCAAGCCCGGCTGGCCCTCGTTGCGGCCGTAGGTCTGGCGTTCATAGAAGGTGGGGTGGTTCGTGCTCACACCGGCCACGAGTTTGTCGAACATCGCCTTGGCGGCAGGATCGACGGGCGTTTCCTTGGCGGGCACCGGGCGGTCCAGCGGGAAACGCTGCGTCAGCACCTGCTGACCGTTGAGCGATACGGTGAGCGTCTTGCCGGAGAACTCGCCCGCCAGCGGCGTGTGCGGCCCGGTGTTGCCGGCGGCAACCTGCTTGCCGGTGTCGTCGGTCACCGTCACGCTGCCCGCGCTGCTGGTGAGCAGCTTGAACTTGGTGCCATCCACGCTCACGGCCGCGTGTTCATTGGCGTAAGACACCTTGCCAATGTTCTGCACGATCCAGAACTTGTGTGTGAAGGATGATGGCTGATGTGCCGGCAGCAGTTCGCCTGGGTATTCAAACACCCAGCTCTCGCCGCCCCAGATTTCAAACATTTCGGCCTTCGGGCTGGTCCAGATTTTCGCGCCCGGGCCTTTTCCGGCCTCGGTGGTGTGAATGCGGAGCCGGTTGATGTCATCTTTTATGTAATACCCACCGGCGAAGCCGTAGGTGCTGATCGCAAAGTGCGAAATGTCCCAGTTCTTCGGTGCTGACCAGTGCGGCGAGGTGTGCACGTTCTTCGGGCCATGGTCCACGACCCAGCGTGCGGGGTAGAGAAACTCGATGAACTTGTCGGTGGCGTCGGTATCGCCCACTTCGCGCGTCACGTCGTTGCCGTTCTTGTCCTTTGTGGTCACGGTCTTCAACACCAGCGGCACTGGGAAACTGGCATCCGACCACATGCGGTCGCTGCGCGGCGTGGCGTTGTTGTTCTCCTTGCGCTGGGTCCATTCGACCACGGTTGTGCCGGGCCGCACGGTGACCATCGTGGTCAAGGCCTCGTCGCCGTAATGGCCGTAGCGGCCAATGTCGCGCGGTTGGATGTAGCTGGTGAAACGCATGTCCATGGCGACGGTCACGCTGCCGTCGGCGTGCTTCACCGTGCGATGGCCGGCGGGTACTTTGAGGCTCAGGCCGTGCTCAAAGAACGGGAAACTGGCCTTCACGCCGGACGGATTCCACGCCAGCAAGTTGTCAAAGACCCATTTGCCGTCGCGCATCCGCCGCCAGAAGTAGTCGACGCCGGTTTTCTTATCGACTGCGCGGAGAAGCCGTCCGCCGTAAGCGGGGCAGATCCACGCTTCGACGAGGCCGTTGTCGAGAATGATGACGTCGACCGTCTCCGGTGCGATCGTGGTGGCAAACTTCTTAGTCTGCGGATCGCGCATGGGGTAGTAACCGCTGCCCGCCGCGGTGCTGCCACGCGCCACTTCGCCCATGGGCGATTCAACATCAAACGTCATCGGCTTGACCGTCACTGTCACTGCCTGGGCCAACGCCGAACTGCATGCGGCAAGAATAGCTGCGGCGGCAATCCGTTGGAACATCTGCATCGTGCACCTTTATCGGTTTTGCGGTTTGGCCCACGCCGGCCAGTTGTACGTGGGCATCGTGTAGCTGCGGCCGAGCCGCGGATCGGGCTGCGTGCCTTGCCTTATGGAGAAACGCTCGAGCAGGTCATCAGCTTTCACGCGGTACGTTTTATGTTTCGCAAAGGTCGTGGTTGCGGTGGTCGTGTCGAGAATTGGCGTTGCCGTGATGCCCGCCGTGAGGGGTTGGTCGCTGTAGGCGAAGAACACGCCCTCACGATTGTCGCGGTAGCTTAGCCACAGCATGCCGCGGCCATCGGGCAGCACATAGCTGCGCCGCATGTCGGGCAAGGCGGCGAGATACTCATGGGCGAAACGCTCAAACGACGGAATCAGCATGTCGTCGTCGGCCTTATAGGATTTATCCGGCGCTGTCCACGCCTTGTTCGACATAAAGCGGAACAGAATCGCTTCGCGCTGTTCGGGTGTGAATTGTTTGATCGAGTCGCCGCGATACCACTTCCACACATGCTGAAAGAAATGCGGCTCCTCATGCCAGTTGGCGATCTCAATCGAGCAGCTCATCCCCGGAAACGCGTGGCTCTCGGACATCAGCGCGACTCCGCGGCGCGACCACTCCGCAAAGAATTCCCACGTCGCCCGCTGCTGCGGTGCATGGACGTCATCGCGTGTGAATCGATGTGTGCCGGTGCTTTGAAAGCTGTCGATCCAGAATCCCTGGAAACCGTATTCATTCCGCGCGTGTTCCAGCCGGTCGAAGACAGCCTCCCGCGACTTCGCATTGAGGTAGTTGTGTGGCAGCACGCCCTTGTTGTCATCAATCGTCACGCCGTCGGCCTTGCCGGACCAGTTGGCCGCATCCAGTCCGATCGATTTGGCGAAAGGCGCCTCGGCCCAGTTGTAAGAGCCGAACCAGGGCAGAAAGGCGATGCTGTTCTGTGCGAAGACCTTGGTGGCGTCGCGCCACGGTTGGCGGATATCCACGGCCGGCACCCAGTCGTACACCAGGCAGACGCCGCCGCCGGTGCGCGCGGGCGTTTCGGGGTGGCCCTTTGGCCCCTGGTAACGTCCATTGATCCAGCCGGGGTTGTGAAACGCCACGAACCGCACGCCCTTTTTCGCCCAGCGCTCGGTCCCACCATTGGCGAGCGCTTTGTAGTAGTCGGCCCAACCGCTGTCAGCGAGCGTGCCGACGCCGGGCAGCGGTTCATACTGCACAAACTTCAGTTCGTCGCTGACAAGATCGCGTACATATTGATCCGCTTCCTGCCAGCGGGTGCGCCACTCATGCTGCTGCAGCGGCTTGTCCTTGTTTACCAGTGCCACATAGAACTGCGGCTGCGTGGTGAAGCGATCGGTCTGGGCAAAAGTTTCTTCATCGCTCTGGGAGATGCATCGGTCGCCGGGGAACACCTCGGTGCTTGCCCGCAGGTTGCCTTGCTTTTCGTAAAAGCTGAGCAAGCCCGCATGCGGCCGGTATTGAAAATCAATAAACGCCACGCCGGCTCCGCGGGCCATGCGGGTGATCCACGCGCCGGCACGATGCCGCAGGGCGTAGCCGCGGTCGTTGACGTTCACACTTGCCGGCACCGCGGGAGAAATTACCGGCGATTTCGACACCGCGCCCGGTAGCGTCTCGCTGGTCATCCATGCTTCGTTAACGGTGCCGTCCGCGGCAGCCGTGAGCGGTTGCTCGATCTTGCCCAGCCCGCGGTAGCGCATGTTGATGACAGTCACGCCGGCGGCGTTGCCGTCGATCTCAAACGTGCCGAGCTGCCGAAAGGCGCCGACCTTCTGTTGGTCGTTGAGCTGCACGCCATAGTGCTGCTGCCAGCCGCGCCATTGCCAGCCAGCGATGTTGCGCTCGGCCGACGTAAGCGTGATCGTGATCGTGCCGCCGGGCTTGAGCGTCGGCCGCAGGGCATCCGCGGCCGTCTTCAGCGTCTTAACATTGCAGATTGCTTCGGGTTGCTGCAGCACCGGCCAGGTATGTGCGTCGCGGTGAATCTTTTCCGCGCCGGCCTCGCCGCTGAACACGTACACGTGCTTGAGTGCCGCCGTATCGCTTGTGCCTAAAAGTTCGGCGGTGATCAGCACGCGCTCGCCGTCAGCCTTGGCTTCAACAAATTTGAGCAGCGGCCAGATCATCGGTTGGGCGATTCGCGGTAGGTCTTGGGCCACGATCGGCCGTTGCACCGTGTCGGCGCTCTTGAGCGCCACGCCGTCCACGCTGGCCGTGTTGAGGCCCAGCAGCAGGTCGCCGTGCAGCGCGTAGGACAATGTTGTGCCGTTGGTAAACGCGACGGTCAATCGATCTGCATGCTTCTCGATTCTTGGCGCTGCGTTCAATGTAGCCGCGCCCATCATGAGCCACGCCAGCGCGATGCCAACTGATCGTTTCATACCACCACCGTCCTGCCAACAGTTTAACGTCCTGTTGCGTGGACTAACGCGGGGGCATTGCCAATTCGTGCGGCATACTTTTGTGAACGAGTCGATCAGGTACGGTGCTTCTGCACCAGCTCGATCGTCGCGCGAAGTCCTTCGTGCATCTGCGGCAGTTGCCAAATGTCATAACGATGGCCCGGCGCGAACACTGCGATGTTCGGCCGCTTGGCGTTCTGCCATGCCACCGGGTGCTCCACGCCATCGGCCATCGTAGCCGTCGCGAGAATCTTTACCGGTTCGCCCGTTCCCAGGCGGATGTACACTTCATCGCGCGGCAACCAGGCCTCGTGCCATGGCGTCCCCAGCGCCGGGTCTTTCACCTGGATCACACACGGCTCATGCGGGTGACCCGATGGCACCGGATTGCCTTCCTCGCCACCCCACACCCAATACAGTCCGCACCACTGGCGATACTCGTCCCACTTCGCGTAGGCGCCAATGCCGCAGTGCACGATGGCCAGCGGCTTGCCCGCCTGCACCCAAGCCCTGATCGCATCGCGCGTCACATCCGTGTGTTCCCACGTGGTGTGATAGATCAACAGCAAATCTGCCGACGCCAGGTCCGCTGCGTTCACTTCCCGTTCTTCGGTCTTGACCACCGTAAGCTTCTCAACGCCCAGCGATTCGATGGCTTTGATTAACCCCTCGCGCCCGCTTAGGCCAATGCTGGCATCAAAGTGATGCGAGTCTGCGACCAGCACCGCATGCTTGGCAACGGGCTTACGTTTTGATCGGTGCTGCAAAATCTCAAGGGGTGCGTAGCGGTGCGTGAGCGGGAACTTAATGCGCGTTTGGGTCCGGGCCGATTCATGGGCAGCATAGGCGACGCGCGTAGCATCGGCATTGCGCTGCGCATCGCACGCAATCGGTGTGTTCTCCGCAATCGCCGTGAACACTTCCCGCATCAATCCATAAAAGCCCGGCGCCTGCGTGATCGTAATCTCTTCATAGCCGCTCTTTGACCAGACCTTCAGCACATTGCCCTGGATGTGCAGCATGCCCCCCGTGCCGCGGACGCAGAACATCGTCCCGCCCGCCGTGTCCGGCCCCGTTGTGAAAGTCGCCTGCTGGCCATTGTCGAAAATCACGTTCAGCACTGATGAATCTTCCACCGCATGCTGATAACGCCGCGCGCCATTGTGCTCGATGCCCGCCAGTACCGAGGCCGGCTTCGCATCGAACAGCCACGCCGCCATGTCAAACCAATGCACCGTCCATGAAAGAATGTCCCACCCATCCCCCACGCCCGCCTGAATCGTGATGTTGTCGCCAAGCTTCCCGCTCTTAATGATCTCCTTCGCCTTAACAAACTCCGGCTCGTAACACCGCTGGTGCGCAATCGCAAACTTCACATTCTTCTGCTTGCACGCCGCCAGCATGTCATCGATCTCGCTCGGGTCCATGGCCATCGGCTTCTCGCAGATGATCCCCTTCACGCCCGCCGCCACCGCCTCTAACACCTGCCGGTGATGCAGCGCCGGCCATGTGCAGATGCTCACCACCTCCGGCGTCACCGCCTTGTACAACGCCTCCGTGCTCGCAAAAAGCTGGCTCGCCGGGAGCTTAAACGCCTCGCCAAATGCCGCGAGGTTCTCCGGGTTCGGATCAACGCCGCACAGCTTCGCCTGCGGATCCGCATGCAGGTAGCCCTTCGCATGCCAGTGCCCGATCGCCCAACCCTCTTTGCCCGTGCCGCGTTTGCCGCAACCGATGACTGCAACCGTTTTCATTTCGTCCTCTCACGCAAGTATTGTGCTGATTTCTTCACTGCCTCAACGCCCGCCACTTCCAGCGTGGTCGGGCCGTCAAAGCCAACCTTGATCAATTCGTCAATCACCTTGTCGATGCCGATCACGCCCTGCCCCAGCGGAATCAACGCCATCCCGCAGCCATACAGCGTCCCGCGCTTCGGCAGCCATTCCCCAGGCATGTCCTTCCAGTGCACATGCTTGATGCGTTTGCCAAATGTCCGCACGTATTGCACCGGATCACCGCCCCCAAGCCACAGATTCCCCGTATCCAGATTAAATCCCACCGTCTCCTGCTCCCCCAGCTTCTCCAACAACTTCGCGGTGAGATCGATGCTGTCCGTCACAATCCCGTGCGGTTCCAAGAGCAACTCAATGCCCAACTGCTTCGCCCATTTGATCGGCCAGTACAACCGCTCGGCGATCGCAAAGATGCGCTCGCTGTTACTCAGATGATGACCAAACTCCGTCTTCGGGTCGCCCTCCGTCGTGATCACCTGCTTCACCCCCAGGAAGTGCGCCAGCTTGATCGCCTTGATGATCTGCGGCGTGGCGTAAATGTCCGGACTGATCGGGTCCAGCAGATTCGCATGCCCGCATACCGCCGTCAGCGTGATACCTGTGTTCCCGATCATCTCGCGCACACGCTGCGGGTGGCTCTCCAAGCTGATCGACGCCGAGAAGCCAAACTCCGTGCCCAGCGTCGCCCCGTCATGATTATCCGTCACGTCGGCGTACTCAATGCCGAGTTCGCGAATCGCCTCAAACTGCCGCCGCATATCGCTGAACGGCTGAACCAAAGCAAAGCAACCGATCTTCATCATCCACCTCTGCATCAGAATTGCCGCGCAACATCTTGCCTTACCCACCATCCCTTTGCTTGCACGAACCACGGGCGGTAAAATGTGTACATCATGCCGCAGGCCACTGCCCTTCTTCTCCAGTCCGGCTACTGGGCGCCGCACAAACGCCGCTCGCTACCCCCGCACAAAAACGCCGGCCTCGAAATCGTTTACGTACGCAAAGGCACGCTGCAATGGCAAATCGAAGGCCGCAGCGAGACTGTTCGCCCCAATTCCGTGTTCTTCACCTTGCCCTGGCAAGCCCACGGCTCCACCCGCGAAACCGAGCCCGGCTGCGAACTCCACTTCGTCGTCATCGCCCTTGATACATTTTACCGCCGGCCCGCCAAGTCCTTCGGCTTCGCCCCGGGGCTCGGCCTCTCCGGTCGCACCGCCGAGTCCATCGCCCAGCGCCTCCTCCGCGCCCGCAGTCAAACACGCCCCGCCAGCCCCGCCCTCGCCCGCCTGCTTCCGCCGCTCGTGGCGGAGCAAGCTTCCACCGGTTTTGCCAAGAACGACTACATCGCCGCGCTCGCACGTTGTGTCGTACTCGAACTTGCCCGCACGCTTGAGCGCCCGCCCGCCGCCGACCGCGTTCCGGATGATGCTCAGCAGCGCGTCACCGACTTTCTCGCCGATCTGCCACAGCGCTGCGCTGAGGCCTGGACCATCGACAGCATGGCCGCCGCTTGCACGCTCAAGCGCACCCGCTTCGCCGAGATTGTTGCCCAGCAAACCGGCGACACGCCCATCATGGCCCTCAATCGCCTGCGCGTTGATCGCGCCCGCACCCTCCTCCGCAGCACCGCACGCTCCGTGACAGACATCGCCTTCGACTGCGGTTTCGCCACGTCACAATACTTCGCCCGCGTTTTTCGCGATTACGCCGGCACCAGCCCGCGGGCTTATCGTGACGGCGCCTAGCGCCTACACTATGCCCAAGAGGTCAATATGATTCGAAAGTTGGTGCTGGCAATGATCTTCGGCGCTGCAACGACCGCGCTCGCGGCGGACGCCCTGCCCCAAACCACTTCCGCCAAGCTCTGGGCCGATTTCCAGAAAGCCCCGTATCAGCATCCGAACATTCCCAACGTCAGCTTCGCGGGTTACGCCTTTGGCGAGAAGCCCCTCCCCGATGTCAGAGTCGTTGCCAACGTGCGCGACCTCGGCGCTAAAGGCGATGGCAAGACCGACGACACTGCCGCCTTCAAAGCTGCCATCGACAAGGCCAAAGCCACCGGCGTTGGGGCGGTCCTCATCCCCGCGGGCGAATACAAATTGTCCGATGTCCTCGTGCTCGATGCCGATGGCCTCGTCCTCCGCGGCGAAGGCGACAAGTCCATCCTCGCTTTTACCAAGCCCATCAGCCAGGTCGCGCGCGGCGTCAACGGCTCGTGGTTTGGCGGTTTGATCTGGATCGGCCGCGACGGCGCACGTGCCACCGCTGAGCCCGCCGACCCCGCCGCCGCCATCGATCTTCTCTCCGGCGCTAAGCAAGGCACGTTCGTCGTTGAAGTCGCGCCCGCCGATGCCAAACGCCTTGCGCCGCTTGTTGGCAAAACGCTTACCCTCACATGGACTGGCGGCCGCACCGGACGCGACCTCGCCAAAACCATCGCCGGCCACAAATCAATGGACGCCTACGACTGGTCCTCCTGGTCGGCTTACAAGGGCGGCGAACTCGTCTGGACCTGGGCCAACCAGATCGAACGCATCGACGGCAACCAGGTCACCCTTAAAAAGCCGCTGCGGCTTGACATCGATCCCGACTGGCGCGTCCGCCTCGGCACGGATCCCAGTTACTTCATCCAAAACTGCGGCGTCGAAAAGCTCATGATCAAATTCCCAGTCACCAAGAAAGCCCCGCACCTCAAAGAGCCCGGCTACAACGGCCCATTCTTCAACCGCGCGGCCCACTGCTGGCTGCGCGATGTCACCGTTGAGAACACCGACACCGGACTCAACTTCACCCATACCGTCAACTGCACCGCACGCGGCCTGCGCATCATTGGCCGCGAGAATCATCATGGCACCATGATGCGCACGATGAGCCACGACAATCTCATTGAAGGCTTCAAGATCGAAAGCCGCCCGCACCACGGCATCAACACCGAGGGCACCAGCTCCGGCAACGTCTGGCGCGACGGCGTGATGAATGGCACCTTTGACAGCCACTGCATGATGAGCTTCGACAGCGTGCGCACCAATATCACCATCACCAACATGGGCGGGCCCGGCGGCGCTGGCCATCACGGTCCCTTCGTCGGCCGGCGCATGACCCACTGGGGCATCCGCGTCACCAACAACAAGGGCGAGTGGATCGCCCAACCGGCGCTCTTCCCGATGGGCGCCATTGTCGGCATCGAAGGCACGCCCCTCTTTCTTAAAGACACGAACCTCTGGCACATGCCGCCGGGCCTCGACAAGGGCTGCCTCATCGCCGATATCGGCAAGGCCCCTGTGCCCGCGGACCTCTACGAAGCACAGCTCAAACTCCGCCTCGGCAAGTGACGCCTCACAATCGCGGAATTTCTTGCGGCCGCACACGCGTTTGTGTTAATCTCATCTGTGTTGGTTGTGAGCGGCAGCCGACAACCCATCGCATCTTGAGCGACTTACTTTCTCACATCGATGCCGAACGGTTAGTCCAAAATCTGAGTTGGCTTTGCTGTAGCGAGGTGCCTTATGGTTCGCACCCATGGTGTATCGACTGTCCGCATGAGGTCGGCGTTCACCCTCATTGAATTGCTCGTCGTTGTGGCGATTCTGGCCTTGCTCATCGAGATTCTCCTCCCATCACTCGCCCACGCACGCGAACTCTCCAAACGCACCATCGGCGGCACGCGGCTCAAGGCCGTCGGCCAGTTGGTCGCCCTCTGCGCCAACGAATGGAACGACGTCCCGCCCGTCGGCGTCCGTTCCTTCTATGGCAACACCATCGGCGGCAGCGGCACCTCGGGCTCCGGCAACATGGTCCGCTACATGTTCAAAGTCACCTTCACCACCGTCGGCAACCAGCCCCTCTGGCGGTGGGGCGCGCCGCTCGTCCTCAGCAACAGCACCTCCGGTTCTAACTTTCTGCCCACCTCGCCGGTCGCACTGCAGGCCATCTGGGTCAGCCCCGGCCCCAATGTCGAAAACATCTTCAATGCGCCGCTCTATGGCTCGCCTAATAGCGGCACCCTCTGGGCGCATCTCCAGAACAAGAACGCCGGCGGCACGAAGTGCTTCGGCTTTGGCTCCTACTTCAACTTCCTGCAAGACCCCGGCAACAGCGTCACGCCCGTCTTCTACCAGGATGCCGGCGCTACCGTCCTGGATGATCGCTTCGACAGCATCCGCGGCAGTCGCGGTAAGTTCTCCCAATATGCCTCCAATCAACTCATCATGCAGGACCAGCTCTATCAGGACACCGTTGCCTCGGGCGGCTTCTTTACCGCCAACTTTGTCCGCCGGCCCGGCGGCTATGTCCAGGAAACCTGGGGCGCCGATGGCAGTAAGCCGCTCGGCGCAGCGCTCGGCCTGGCCTCGGGCGCTCATGCCTACAGCACCGGCTACTACACCGTGAACAGCGAGGCGGACGTCGCCGGCGCGAATGCCCTCACGGCCGATGGCGCCGTCACCTGGTCGCGCGCTGGCGATATGGACAAGGTCTATTACGTCGCGCCCGGCACCTCCGACGTCCGCACGCTCTATCTGCTCAAACGTTAAACGCCGAACAGAAAGTGATCGCCCCCGCATGAACCAAGGCACGAAAATCGGAATGGCAGTCGCCCTGCTCGCGCTCGCTGGCGTCGTGGCCTGGCAGATGAACAGCGGTGTCGCGGCGCCCGGCAAGGGCAAAGCCTGCGAAATCGTCCTCATCGACACCGGCGAACGCATCCCCACCACCTGGGACAAAATCTGGCCGATGAAACCGATCCAAAGCCCCGTCAATGGCTATTGGCTCGTCGAGTATCCCAAGGGCTCAGAGAAGTACGGCTACGTTGTGGATCCCGGCGCGCAGCCGCCCAAGATCGAGACCCAACCTGCAGGCCGGTAGCCGCATTGCTTCAGTTTCCAATGGCCTTGGCTCGTGCTGCAAAATGCTTTGCATCCTCGGCGCAAATCCGTTTCGCCGCGGCCGCGAGCGTCCGCGCCGTTGCTGCAAAGTCGCGGCGATTGGCTGTGTCCACATCCCTCACCAGCGATGCCGGCAGTGCTTCCACGCCGTAGATCGCGCCGTAGAGTCCGCACGCCATGCCCGCGATCGAGTCGCAGTCGCGGCCATAGCAAACGGCCGCGCGCATCGTCTTGATGAAGTCGCCATTGCCGTACTTCAACGCTGCCAGCGCTACGGGCAATTCCTCGATGCTCTTCGTGCGTGATGGCCGGCCGAGGTCGCTGAGAGTCGTGGGCATGGCCAGGGGATGGTCGTCGGAGGCGTGCGTCTCACGCTGGTCAAAAGGCGCCACCGCCGCGCGGACCTTGTCAATCCACGCCGGCAGCGTGTCGCTGATCACCGTCGCCGGCAAGACCGCGTGAATCGCCTTCGCCGTGCCGTCCTGGGCATAGCGCAACGCGGCATCGAGCACCCCCGCGATATCCGATCCGCTAAATGCCGCGGCATGGGCCGCCGCCAGCACCGCCGCCGCTTCAACGGCAAAACTCTCATTGTGTGCCGACCCGATGGCCGCCGCTTCCTGGTAGGCCCCCCAGACGTCGCCGGCGTTGACCGCGCCCACCGGCATGATCCACATGGCGATGCCACAGTTGACGCAGTTGCCAACGCCGGCCGTGCGGGGCTCGGCATTGTTGATCTCCAGGCGGAAACGCGGGAACTTTTCGGGCCACCAGAGGCGCTCGTAAACGGGCATGAGCGTCTGCCGCTCCGGCACCCAGACTTCCTTGGTCACGATGCGCGGGAGAATGTGCTTCGCGTACCCGTAGGCATCGAGATGCGCGCCGGCGGCGTCGTAGGCGTCGATCAGGGCTTCGGTCATGAGGGTGTCGTCGGTGATGTGGCCGTTGCCTTTGCCGAAGGGGTTTTGGCCGTCCCACTGGTAGGGGGGCACAAACTTGGTGAAGTCCCAGATCGAGAGCCATGCGAGGATGCGCGGGGCATTCCAGCCTTCGACCGGGGCGCCCATGGCATCGCCAATCGCACCGCCGATAAGAGCGCCCGCAACACGTAATTCAAAGTTCATATGCGTACCTCCGTTGGCTGCCATGGTAGCGAATGGGTGTGGTTTGCCAATCGACGAATTCTTTCGTGTAATAGACTTTTTGTTCTGTCATACGAGGCGGGTCATGATCGCCACCCACGGACCTTACAGTGTGCACATCATCCAGTGCGATGATGCGCCGCGGTGGTATGCCTGGCAGAAGCCGCAGCGGCGGCTGACCTGGTACCTGCTGGTGTGCAATCTGTTCGGACGCGAGCAGATCGCCGTCAACGGGCAGGCCCACAATGTGGCCCCGGGAGCAAGTTATCTTGTGAAGCCGGGCGAATTGGTGGATCTGGCATCGGCTCGCGGCAACCGGCCGGTGTGGATCCATTTCGAGGTGCAGCATGATGCGTATCGAGGCAAGCACCCGCGCGCGGTGATCTACGCCACGGACTGGGAACGGCGGAAGAAGTTTGCGCAGCCGCAGCCGACGGAGGTGTGGGGTGTGGACTTGCCGTTGTTTGTGCCGAAGAGCCTGGAGCGACTTTTTGTTCAGGGGATGCAACGTGTGGTGTCGCTGTGGAAGCGGCAGGATGCGTTGTCGATCATGCAGGCGCAGCACGCGCTGAACGGGTTGCTGCTGGCGCTGGTTGCCGAATGCGTTACGGCGCAACGTTCGCGCGGGGGAGATGACTGGCAGGCCCGCTTCGCGCGGGCAGAGGCGCTGGCGGGAGAGTCGCTGGGTGGTGACTTCGGGGTGTCGGAGTTTGCGGCGGCAGCGGGTTTGAGTCGGACGCGTTTCAGCGTGTTGTACCGTGCGGTGACGGGTCGAACGCCCGGGGCGTTTCTCCGCGGGCTGCGGGTTGAGCAAGCCAAGACGCTGCTGGCCAACTCGCAGTTGTCGGTCCGTGAAGTGGGAGCCATGGTGGGCTATGCGGACCCGACGATCTTTGCGCGGGTGTTCAGACGCGCCGTCGGAATGACGCCGACGGATTACCGGGGTATCGCGTAGTGAGAGGTCCTCAGATGTCTATATAATCTGTCCGGCGGTGCTGGTTGATCAGTTGGGCGTAGGGCAATGCGCATTGAGTCTGTGGCGTGCGAGACGCCGTCGTTGTGTGTTGGTAACGAAGAACTGTTGAGGCATATCGAGCTGCAGAGCCGCGATGTGCCGGTGGCAAAGGTGCGGCAGTATCAGCGGATGGTGAGCGTCCTGCTGACGAAGGTCGGAGCGCAGACGCGGTACGTGCTAGATCGCGAAGCGGGGGAGCGGCCGTTTGAGTTGATCCGCTGTGCGATGGAGGGTGCGCTGGCGCGGGCGCGCTGCGTGCCGGCCGATGTGGATCTGTTGATTTACTGCGGTGTGGGAAAAGGCTTCAAGGAGCCGGCGAGTGCGTACTTCTATGCCAAGGCGATGGGGATGCGGTGCGACTGTTTTGACGTGGCGGATGCGTGCATGAGTTGGGTGCGCTCGGTGGACATTGCGCAGCAGTTTCTGATGAACGGCCGCTATCGTCGGGTGCTGGTGGTGAACGGCGAGTTCAACGTGTTCGGCCATGGCTACCCGGAGTTGTTCCGCGTGCGGGATTTGGAGCAGTTGGCGTACACGTTTCCGACGTACACCATCGGCGAAGCGGCGACGGCGACGGTGCTGAGCGGCGAAGGGGAGCCGTGGAGATTTGCGTATTTGTCATCGCCCGAGATGTGCGATCTGTGCACGATCGCGCTCGAGGACTTTGCGGGATACGTGGAGGCAAGCGAGCGGCACAACCGCAACGGGACGTATAAGTTTGTGTCGTATGGGGCCGAGATGTTTGCCCATGCGGAGGAGCAATTGGTGAAGTTAATCACCCGCGAAGTGGCGGACTTGTATGGGCCGCGGTTGTACGTGCCACACGCCGCCACGAGCCAGACTTACATTGATGTGGCCCGGCATGCGGGATTTGATGCGGAGCGGGTGTTTACGAAGGTTTTCCCGCGGTATGGCAACGTGGTGTCAGCAAGCGTGCCACTGGGCCTGAAGATGGCGGCGGACGAAGGCACGCTGCAGCGCGGCGACCGCGTGGTGCTGATCCCGGCATCAGCGGGGATGTCGCATGCGGTGGTGCAGATGGTGTATTGAAGCGGAAGCTACTTGACGCTGAACGTGCTAATTTTCTGCTGCTTGGCGTAGGTGTGGGTGATGTCGAGCGTGTTGGTGGCGGTGCCAGACTCGTGGGGGCGACCGTGGGTTTGGAGCCAGGCTTGGCCGCGGTCGAAGAAGTCGGAAAAGGTTTTCGCGGACATGGGCTTGGCGGTGTAGGCGGCGCGTTTGAGGGGGAGGATGCGGGCTAGCGGTTCGCCGCGGTCGATGGTGATGCGCTTGGCCTTGGGATCGAGTTCGACAACACAGTGCCACGGGTAGCTAGCGGGGTACCAGTCGGTTTCGATGAGCGCGGTGATGGCACGCCAGGGCTTACGCTGGTTGGGAATCTCCGTGAGCATCAGGACTTCATCGGCCGACGATTGGAGGTACAGGAACGTCGAGACTTTGACCTGGTGCTTGATGACTTCGAAGACGTTGTCAGAGATGACGTGCGGGAGTTTTTGGCCCTTCTGCCAAAACCACGCGTAGTCTTGGGTGAGCGGGACGCCGGGGGAGCTGTCGTCTGGGGCGTAAGCGAAATCGCTGTCGAGCGTGATGGGATCTCTCAGCGACCAGCGGCCATTCTTATAGCGCAAGTCGAGATCGAAATTGGCGAGGAGATCGAAGCCAAAGGCGTTGGCCGCGCGGATAGGGGGGCATTCTTCAGGCCAGCCTTTGCCTTTGCCGGGCTTGTGGTAGATGGGGCGGGCGGGGACGGGAGGGAAAATGTCGGCGTGGAATTTGAAGTATTGAATCATCGCAGAATTATCGATGGATAATTGTTAATTGGCAATTAGCCTTTGGTCACGTGGGACTTGCAGGGGCGTTGGAGATTGTTGAGAATTGGGGTCTATCAGGCCAGTGATTTGAGTGATGTGCTATGACATTAAACGCTGCGACAAAGCAGGACACGATGCTCGGGAAAATGGTGGTCGAGCAGGGCCTGTGCACGCGCGATGAAGTGGAAGATTGCGTTGCGCTGCAAGCGAGTGCGGGCAAAGAGGGGAATGCCAAGGCGCTGGCGGACATCCTGGTCGAGAACGGTTACGTCACGCGCTCGCAGATCGAACGCGTGCGGCCGCAGGTGGTGGAAGCGCAGAACTATCAGCAGATACCGGGGTATCAGATTCTGGCCAAACTCGGCGCGGGGGCAATGGCCACGGTCTACAAGGCCAAGCAGGTGTCGCTGGACCGTATTGTGGCGGTGAAGGTGCTGCCGAAGAAATGGTCGAGCAACAAGGAATTCGTCGAGCGGTTCTACAAAGAGGGGAAGGCTGCGGCGAAGCTGAATCATGCGAACATCGTGGGCGCGGTGGATGTCGGCGAGGCGAATGGCTATCACTACTTTGTGATGGAATACGTGGAGGGGCAGACGGTTTATGACCGGCTGGAGCAGGGGGAACGCTACGGCGAGAAGGAAGCGATCAACCTCATCATTCAGGTGGTCAAGGCGCTGGCGCACGCCCACAAGGCGGGCCTGATTCACCGCGATGTGAAGCCGAAGAACATCATGATCACGCCCGACGGCGTGGCGAAGTTGGCGGACATGGGCTTGGCCCGCGAAGTGAGCGACCACGACGCGGCCATGGCCGAGGCGGGCAAAGCTTATGGGACGCCGTATTACATTTCGCCGGAGCAGATCCGCGGCGAGTTGGACATTGATGCGCGGGCGGACATCTACTCAGTCGGCGCGACGTTCTATCACATGGTGACGGGGCGCGTGCCGTTTGACGGGCCGACGCCGACAACCGTGATGCACAAACATCTGAAGGAAGAGCTGGAACCGGCAGATCACATTGTGCCGTCGCTGAGCGCGGGGGTGGGCGAAATTATTGAAGTGTCTATGGCCAAGAAGCGGAAGAACCGCTACCAGAGCGCTGAGGATCTGCTGACCGACCTGGAGCGCGTGGCGAACGGCGAGCCGCCGCTGCTGGCGCGCAAGGCTTATGACCTCGACAGTCTCGCCGACTTGGAGAAGGGATCGGCCAGCGGGGCGTCAGAGATTCAGAGCCAGACGGGCAATGTGCCGGTGACGGCGCAGGACACAATCGATGTTGCGCCACGGAGTTTGCAGCAGCGGTTGATGGACCCGATTGTGCTAGGCCTGGGCGCTGCCGTGCTCGTGCTGCTGCTCATTGTGTTGGTGCTGGCGCTGCGGGGTTGATTCACCACTCACGGGCAAGGCACATGGTGTCGGGGAGGAGTTCCTTGTGGAGCCAGATCGCGGCAGTGGCGCCGGTGCCCATGGCAACGGACAACTGCGTTTGAGCATAGGCCACGATGTCGCCGGCAGCGTAGCAGCGGGGGATGTTGGTGCGCATGCGATGGTCGACTTTGATCCACCGGCCTTTCTGCAGGTCGAGCGGGAGTTGCCGCAATAATTCGACCGGGTTGTCCGTCCCGAGGTTAGCGAACGCGTGATCGATGGAAAGGCGGGCGCCGTCGGCGAATACAAACGCTTCAAGCTTGCCGTCTTCGGGGTTGCCGGTGAGGGCCGTGATGGGGCGTAAGTCGATCGCGATGTTGGCGGCGGCGAGTTTGCGGACGCACTCGTCGTCGCAGTCAGGGTCTTGGGCATTGGTGCAGAGCGTGATGTGGTCAGTCCAGGTGGTGAGGTTGAGAGCCATATCGGCGGACCCGCGGCCGGTGCCAATCACCGCCACGTGCTTGCCGATGCATTTGTAGCCATCGCACTCGGGGCAGTGGTGCATCGAGATCCCGGCGTATGCGAAGACATCAGGGAAATCGGGAAGGAGATACTCAATGCCGGGGCAGAGGATGAGACCGCGGGCGACCCGGCGTTGGTTGTCGTCGTCGGTGAGAACGAAAAGGTCTTTGTGGATTCTGATGTCGAGGACCGTGGCGTTACGGGTTTGCACGGACTCGTAGAGTGCGACGTGGGCGCGGCCCCACTCAAGGAGCTGGGATCGCTGGATGCCCGCGGGATAGCCGAGGACGTTGTGAGCGGTAGGGCGGTGCCAGCGGGTGCGCGGGGCTTTCTCGTCGATCAGCAGTGTGGGGCGGAGGTAGCGCCCCATGTAAACAGCGGCGGCCAGACCGGCCGGCCCACCACCAAGGATGATGCAGTCGAAGGGCTTGCCGATGTCGTGTTGGTTGTCGGTATGTTCAGCCATGGGCACCTGCGAAGAGGGCGCAGGTCTTACGCGGCTGGCGGCAGCGGGGTTTGGTTGAGCTGGTAAAACGTGCGCAGACGCGTGGCCAGCCAATGGAGTTCGGCATCATCGCGTCCGCCAAGCAGGCCCTTGTGCGTGTCGCCGGTGATGATCTGCAACTCAAAGACGGGCTTGTTGTTGATCTCCGTGCCCGACGGGCCGACGCGAACGTCCGTGATGTCGGCGCGGTTGAGTTGCCACTCGCTTTTTTTGATGCGGCTTTGCTGCGTGAAGGTAATGCCGCTGCCGGAGACAACGAGTACCGCAGTGGCGGTGGCAAGGTGGACATAACCAGCGAGAATGGCCAGGCCGATGAGGATGAAGACGCTGCCGAAGAGGACCGGGAAGATCATGGACCACTCGCGCTTGGCGATGAGGCCGATGGCAAAGCCGCCGGTGACCGTGCACGAAATGCCAAGCCAGAAGATGGCAAAGACGAGGAGAAATGCGGCCCGGCTGAGGAACCCGAGGCGGGGCAGCATGAAGATGAGGTTGTCGGGCGCTTCCACCACTTCGATTCTGCTGGCCGGAGGCTGCTGGGCCTGAGTGATCTGCCGGGGCGTGTCGGTGGAAACTTCCTGCTCCACCTGCGTCACCGGCACGGCAGGCCTGGACCCGCCCTCCACGCGCAGCGTATCGGTGAGAGCAGGCACCTGGAGATTGTCCGCCAGCGTATGGGCCAACGGGACAAGAATGGCGCTGTCATAGCCGGCGGCGAACTTAAACGGTTTACCCTTTGAGAAACGAATCTGGATCGCGTTGCGGTTGCCGGTCGTGGCCGACTCGATCGATCCGTGCCTGCTGTTCGTGGTAATGCGCGCATTTTCGACGGTGATCTCTGCGACATTGGCGGTGCTGCGGCGTTTGGTGCGACGGATCAGCCCTGAAGTCTCGGTGACGCGCAATTCGTCCTGGCGGAGTTCAATGGTGGTCCTTCCGGGGAAAAGAACCTTCAGTCCCGCGAAGATGATGCTCAGGCCGACGATGATGAACGGGAGGCCCCAGAGGCCGAAGAGCAGGCGGAACAAGTTAGGAGGCCCTTCGAGGATGCCGCTGGCCATGATCGTCCAGAAGACGGCAAAGCCGCCGAACAGGCAACCAAAGCCAATGGGCACGAGACCTGCGAATCGCACCAGCCCGTATTGGCGTGGCGGGAGGTCGAAGCGGACGCCGTTGGCGAGCTGTTCAAATTTGATGTCGGAAGGCAGTTCCATGGCGCGTATGTTAACGCGCCGCCCGAATCATGTAAGTTCGCGCGTGCGGAAGGCGGCAATACCGAAGCTGAGCGCGGCGCCGATGTAGATGATGGCATAGAGGGCGGACATGCCCACGTATTGCCAGATCTGGGCGTAAGTGGGCACGCCGTTGATCGGCTCCTCGGAGCCCAGTGTGTATTGGCCATAAAGCAGGCGCGAGGAGATATCGAGCGTGCCCAGAGCGGGCAGCACGCGGGCCAGGGCGTGTGCCGGTGCGGACCAGTTCACGGTGATGCCCGCGACGCTGAAGAGCAGCCAGTGCAGCAGACCCATGAGTGCGACGGTGGCGAGCAGCAGTGCCGTCTTGCGCCCGGGCAGCATGCGCCAGGCACCGATGACAATCAACAGCGGCACCGTGATGAACGCGTGCATCGGCCAGCCGCCAAGTTCGACAAAATCCTGCGACGACAACAGGCCGGCATAACGGGCGAGGTTAGCGAACACATAAACGACGACGATGATGACGATGTTGAGCACCAGGCTGAAACGCGTAGAGACTGCAACGCTTACCGCCGCAAGCATGGCAAGCGAGAGAAAACTCTGAATCGCCGCGGGGAGCAGCGCGAGTACCGCTTTGTTGTTTTTGAGATCGAGGTCGCGCCAGCCCTCAATGGTATTCTGCGTCACGTAATCCACGCGGTAGTCGGCGAAGTACCGGAGATAAGCGCACGCGGCGGCGATGATGCTCAGTACGGCAACGCAGGCGAATACGACGGTGAGCACGCCGGCAAACTTGCCGATGACGACTTGCCAGCGGGCCACGGGCTTGCTCATGAGCGTGAGCATGGTGCGGTTTTCGATCTCTTCGTCGACGGTCTTGGACGCCGCAAAAACCATGATCGGCAGCGTGAAGATCATGGCGAAACTCATCGCCACGTCACGGTACATCTTGGCGTCTTCGCTGAGGGTGAAGAACGGCAGGAATGCAAAAAGCGTGATCGAGAGCGTGCCGATGCCGAGGAGAATCATGCTGAAGGGCTGGAAGAGCGCTTCATAGAACGTAACGCGGGCAATGGCGCCAAGTGGGGAGATGCCAATCAGCCGCAGCACGGCAAACTCGATGATGCCGAAGACGATGCCGATCGTGGCCAGGGCCAGAATGTACACCCCGATGTGGAGTTGCACGGAGCCGCGCCAGTTGCCTTCAAGGCCGCTGGACCAGTAGACCATGATGCCGCCGACGACCAGCAGCGCGGCCAGCAGGATGAGAAAGCCTTTGGTAATTTTGCTCACAACAACTCTCAGCGTGGTTTCTAGTATGCGACGTGCATGCCTGGGGGCAAGCCCAGCGCGCGACTGCGGTTTTGTTGAATAGTACGTATGAACGTGCCGAAGTGTTCGCGGAGACGTTCGACCAAAGTGTCGATTTCGCCCGATTCGCCTTCGGCGATGAGTTCGACATCGCCATCATCGAGGTTGCGCACGGTGCCGGCAAGTCTGAGCCCGGCGCTCAGTTGCACGGCGGTATAGCGAAAGCCAACGCCCTGCACGCGTCCGGAGAAGAGGATTGTGCGACGTTCAACGGGCATGGGCGGTGCGCGGTCATTCTGGCGGAGCAGTGGGCGTCGACGGTGTACCACCTTCCGGCGGCGTCGTCGGTGTTGTCGGCGTCGTGCCTTCGGCCGGTGCCGTGGTCGTGGCGCCTTCGGTGGGGGTGGTCGGTGCGGTGGCTGTAGGCGTCGTCGGCGTCGTGGGTGTCTCAACCGTAGCGACCGGCGGCGTGGGTTTGCTCAGGATGGCCAGCGCCGGTGCGGCTGGCGTCGGCGAGCGCACGCCATCATACTTGGGATCATAGGTGCCCGATTGGCTGCCCTGCGGTTCGCAGGCGCCCAGCAGAGCCGCGGCAGCAACCACGGCACATGTGGCGAAAGCTCGTTTCATGAATCACCTCTGAAATGATCGGGCCACCACGCCCGCAATAGTGCATAGCCTAACCGTGACCTGCCGACGCGCCAAGATAAGCCTCGATGACGCGGGGGTCTTTCTGGATGGCCGCCGGCAACCCCTCCGCGATGGTCTTGCCATAATCCAGCACCACGATGCGCTGGCTGATGCCCATGATGAGTTTCATGTCATGTTCTATGATCAGGATGGTGAGGCCGAAGCGGGTGCGGATGTTCTGAATCATATGCATGAGCTCACGTTTCTCGGTCGGGTTCATACCGGCGGCGGGCTCGTCGAGGAGCAACACCTTGGGCCGCGTGGCCAGCGCCCGGGCAATCTCCAGCCGGCGTTGATCGCCGTAGCTGAGATTGCTCGCAAGTTCGTGTGACACATCAGCCAAGCCAAAGATATCCAGGTAACCCAAAGCACGTTCGCGCGAGAGCTCTTCTTCCGTAAAGAATGCCGGCGTGCGCAGAATCGCCGAGGTGAGTCCCTGTTCATGGTGCGCGTGCTGGGCGATCATCACATTGTCGAGCACGCTTAGGTTGGCGAAGAGACGAATGTTCTGGAACGTGCGCGCCACGCCCCGCTGCGAAATGCGGTGCGGCTGCAGCCCGACAATCGATTGCCCCGCGATGCGGATTTCGCCGGCAGTGGGGCGGTACACGCCAGTGAGGACATTGAAGGCGGTCGTCTTGCCCGCGCCGTTGGGACCAATCAAGCCGACGAGCTCGCCGGGCATCAGCGTGAGGTTGAAGTTGTCGACGGCGCGCAGCCCGCCGAATTGCATCACCACGTTGCGTGCTTCCAGAATCGGCTGGGCTTCGGCTTCGGCCAGCGGCTGCTGCTCCGCGACAAGCGTGGATACGCCGGGCGTTACGAGCGGCCGACGTGACGACCTGCCCCGGATGAACCGCTTGAGCACCCAACGCCAGACATCCGTGATCTCGTACGGCCCAAAAAGACCCTTGGGCCGAAAGAGCATGACCAGGATGATCATCGCGGCGTAGATGACCATGCGCCACTTGTCAGACTCGCCGCCAAGCAGCTGCCGCAGGATCTCCGGCAACAGCGTGACGAAAATCGCCGCGAAGATGGTGCCGCTGATGGATCCCGCACCGCCCAGGATGACAATCAGAATAATCTCGACCGACCGCATGAAGGTGAAGTCAGACGGGTTAAGCGCGATGTGATGCGAAAGCACCGCCCCCGCAAGTCCTGCCAGCGCCGCCCCAATAATGAACGCCGTCACCTTGTAGCGCGTCGTGGCCACGCCCACCGCTTCGGAAGCGATGCTATCTTCGCGTATCGCCAGCAGCGCCCGGCCGCTCGTGGAGTATTTGATGTTGCGCACCACCAGGATGCTCACCAGCGCTGCCAGCACAACCCAGAAGCCGCCCACGAGCACGTTGGTGCTGTCGAGGTGCGTCTTGATGACATTGGCCATCGGCGCTGGCGTGTCGCTGGCCGTGCGATAGAACGACAACGCACCATAGAGATCAAACCCCGTGGCGCGGCCCAGGTAGGGCGTGTTGTAGATCAGCGTGACAACGATTTCGCCAAAGCCCAGCGTGGCGATCGCAAGGTAGTCGCCGCGAAGGCGCAGCGTAGGCAAACCGACAATCAACCCCAGGATCGACGCGACGAGCATGGCGGCGATCGCGCCGGTAACAAAGACGATGACGAAAGCCGCTGACGGCGGCAGCCCAAGTGTGAAGTGCCAGAAGTTAAGTTGCGGCGCGATGAACTCGGGCTTACCCGCAACAACCGCCGCGGTGTAAGCCCCCGCCGCCAGGAACCCCGCATGCCCAATCGAAAACTGGCCGGTCATGCCGAGGATCAGGTTGAGCCCCACCGCCAGAATGATGTTGATCGCAATGTTGTAGGTCCAGTTCTGCGTGGTGCGGCTGACAAAAGAACTATCGAGCAGCAGCCCCGCGAGAAGCGCAGCCACCGCCAGGCCGATCAGCACGGCAAGATGAAGCAGTGTTTGTTTGGTGGCGGTGCGCACGGTTCAGACCTTCTCCGGCACGGCTTTGCCGAAAAGACCTTCGGGCCGGACCAACAACATCAGGATCAGCACGACGAAGACGGCCGCATCGGTGTATTGCGAATAACCGCTTGCCGCGACAATCGTCTCGAGGATGCCAAGTGTGAGGCCGCCGAGCGCCGCCCCCGGGATGTTGCCAATGCCGCCGATGACCGCCGCGACAAATGCCTTCAGACCAAAGAGTGTGCCGACCGTGGGTTGAACTTGTGAGTTCTTGATGCAGTAGAGCACGCCACCCACCGCCGCCATGGCGCTGCCGAGCATGAATGTGAACGAGATGGTCGCATTGATATTGATGCCCATCAGTCGGGCCGCATCGTAATTCTGGCTGACGGCCCGCATGGCCTGCCCCCGCCGAGTGAATCGCACGACGTACCACAGCAGTAAAAGCACGATGGCCGTGACACCGATGAGCAGGATGTCCTTATAAATAATGCGTACGCCAAAGACTTCCTGAATAAAAGTGATGTGCTCGCTGAGCGTGCGCGTCTCGCTGAAGGGGAGGAGGATATTCGGATATTGCGCCGGCGTTGGGCCGAAAAACTTGTGGCCGAGAATGGTCCACTCGATGTTGGCGAGGTTCAGGATAAGCAGCGACACGCCGATCGCGGTGATGAGCGCAGCCAGCCGCGAACTCTTGCGCAGCGGGCGATAGGCGAATCGCTCGATCAACCAGCCGATGAGCGCGCACACCGCCATGGCGAGCAGAAGGCCGACGAAGGCGAGGAAGAACGGCTGATTCTCGCGATCGCCCTTGAGCAGCGATGCCGTGTAAACCCCCGTGAATGCCCCCAGCATAAACACTTCGCCATGGGCAAAGTTGATCAGACGCAGCACGCCGTAGACCATCGTGTAACCAAGCGCAATCAGGGCGTAGAGCGAGCCGATGGCCAGCGCGTTGATGAGTTGCTGCAGGAAATAGTCCATGAAGGCGCAACTATAAATGCGAAAGCCTCAGAATTCTATCTGAGGCTTTCGGGGGTTGGTCTGCATCGCGTGTGGTTACGGGTTCACGCGTGTGGCCATCGTGAACTGGCCGTTTTCAATCTTCAGCACCACGCCGGGCTTGCGTGCGTTGCGTTGTTCATCAATCGTGATGTCGCCGGTGACGCCCGCAAAGTTCTTGGTCTGGCCGATCGCGTCGCGGAGCTTCGGCCCTTCGGTCGAACCGGCCCGCTCAATCGCTGCAAACAGAATGTTCGCTGCGTCATACGCCAGCACGGCCATGGCGTCCGGCGTTTCGCCGTTGTGCCGGGCCTTGTACTTCTTCACAAATTCCTGCACGCGCGGGTCCGTGTCGCCGGAGTAGTAGTGATTGGTAAAATAGCAGCCCTCGACCGCTTTGCCGCCGACCTTCAGCGTGACGTCGGAGTCCCAGCCATCGCCGCCGATGAAGGGCATCGTCATGCCAAGCTCACGCGCCTGCTGGCAGATCACGGCAATCTCCGTGTAATACCCAGGCAGGAAGATGATGTCGGGATTCGCATTCTTCAGGTTGGTCAACTGAGTTTTGAAGTTGGTATCGCCCGCCCCGTAGTTCTCGCGGGCGACAATTTCACCGCCAAGCTTTGGGAACGTCGTCTCCAGCACCTTGGCCAGACCCGTGGAGTAATCGTTCTTCACATCAACGAGCAGCGCCGCCCGTTTGAACTTCAGATTCTCCGCTGTGAACTTGGCGATCAGCACACCCTGAAAGTCATCCGTAAAGCACGACCGGAACACGTAATCGCCGACCTGCGTGACCGTCGGGTTGGTGCTCGCCGGCGACAGCAGCGGCACTTTGCTGCGCTGGGCAACCGGTGCGGCCGCCAGGCTGCGGCTGCTGGCGACTTCGCCAAGCACCGCCACCACCTTGTCCGTCTCAATCAATTTGAGCATTGCCTGCGGCGTCTTTTGCGGGCTGCTCTCCGTGTCAGCAGTAAACACTTCCACCTGCCGCCCCAGCACGCCGCCGGCCTTGTTGCGTTCTTCAGCCGCCAGTCGCACGCCCTTGTCCGACGACTGGCCAAAGGTGCTGTTCAGCCCGGTCATGGAGTTGAGGCTGCCGACGCGGATGGCCGCCGGCTTGCCCGAGTTACCGGCGTCGCCGCCGTTGCCGCAGCTCGCAAGAATGACGCTGCTCGCGACGATGGCGAGGCTGGCGGCGCTGCGCAGAATCGTTTTGATCATTTGGCACCTATGTGAGAAAAATGTCGCTGTATGGTCAGGGCGCAGTCGCAGGATTGGTTGCGGCTGGCGCTGTTGTGGGCGGATCGATTGGCTTCTTACCCAAGGCCAGCGTCTTGGCGAAGAAATCACGCTGGGCGTTGGCGAGCGCTTCATAAGTGGTTGAATCGTCGTAACGGGCAGTGATATTGCCCTTGATCGTGCTGCGGCGAAGGTTGTCCACAAAGTCGCGGGTGGCCTCGCTCAGGCGGAGATCGCCATCGAGCAGTCGCAGCGTCTTAGCCTTGCCGTCGCGCCCGCTGAGGCGGACAAAGCCCGCCCCTTCGTACATGCCGGCCGCGCCCGGCGTTATCACAATGTAACGGAACGTGGCGTTAAGACTGGTCGGGTTAAGCGACGTGCGTCCGCCGATGGGCCGCCAGAAAATGCGCATCGTCATGATTTGTTCAACGGTTTGACCCGTCGCTCGATCGATGTCGGTGCTGCGCATCACGACGAACATCGTCCCGTCACGGTCCGAGCGGTACGTGGCATCCGTAAACTTCGGCTGCACGGCCGCGGCCTTGGCGCCCACGGGCGTAATCTCGAGCGGGCGGCCAGTGGCGCATCCGCCAGCCAGCGTCGCGGCAACCAGGAGGCAAAGGCAGGCAAAGAATCGCATCATGCGGCGTAGTGTAACGGCGCATCGCCAAGCGAGCCAGCGCGTTAGTGCGGGTCGGTCCGCGCTGTCTTGGTCACCGGCGGCGTCTCCCCCCGGGCCAGCTGCTCATCAAGCTCCCGCAGAAACTTAAACGTGTAAATCCCCGTGTTATGCCCATCCGAAAAATCGATGCGCAGGGCATAGTTCCCAACCATCTCCGCCCCCGTCGCCGTGATCGGCCCGTCGTACGTTGTGCGGACAATCGGCAGCAACTGACGTCCCAGGATATCCCGCTCCCCCTGGCACCCCGCACACGGACAATACTTGCGCAACTGCTGCAGCGGCAGCCGGGAGGCGTGCCCGTCCGCCCACGTAATCTCGAGCGCCTCCGTACGCTTCAGGTGCAAATTCGTCGGCTGATATTTGTTCGTGTCGTCGCTCATCATGCTCACTTGGTTGATTGTTCCAGCCAGCCGCGCCGGCTGCGCAGCGTCTCAGACAATGATAGCCGCCGGGCGGCAAAGCCCATCAATTTCACCGCCAGAAAAGCTCCCGCCGACTCATGCTTGGCAAAATAGCGGATTGTGCCGCGTACCGCCCACTTCGCCAGTTGCGGCTCCAGCGGACGCTGCGCCAACGGCGCATGGTGCGTCACTTCTCCGCCAACAACCGGCGCAAACCAGGTCTGCCTTCCCGACAGCCACAGCCGTCGCTGCAGGTCGACCTCTTCAACGTAGAGGAAAAACTTCTCGTCAAAGCCGCCGAGTTCGTTAAACACTTCGCGGCGAAAAATCAGGCACGCCCCGGTCGCCCAGTCGATCATGCCCGGCTCCGTCGGCTGTGGCTGCACGTACTTCCGCTGGGTCCGCGGCCGGCGCGAATCACTCAGCAGTTTGCCCACCGACGGAAAAATGCCAACGCTATCCTGCGTGGTGCCATCCGTGTTAAGCAGTTTCGGTGCGATGCACGCCACGCCATGCCACGCCGGCGGGGCGGGCAGTTCGCTCAGCGGCTGCAACAGCGGGTGAATGACCTCCGCAAGGAATCGCGGGCCAAAAGTGATGTCGGCGTTGGCGATGATCAGGTAATCCGTATTCGTCAGCGCTGCTGCACGGTTCGCCGCAGCGCCATAGCCAATGTTCTCCAGTGCTAGAAACGTCGCCTCCGGCCAGTGCCGGCTCACAGCGTCGCGCGTGCCATCCGTCGAGGCGCAGTCCGCCACAATTACTTTAATGTTCGCACCCGGCGCCGCTGCGCGATAGCTCGTCACCAACGGCTCAATCCACCGGGCGCTGTTATGTGTGATGATGATGAGCGTCGCCTTAGCCATGCTGCAGCACCTTCAGCAGGCGACCGATGTCCGCCAGGTTATCCGTGACCGCTACCTGCTCGATCAGTTGTCGCTGCCGCAGCGTAAACGCCCACGGCTCATCCGCCGCAACCGCCGCCAGCCCCAGCCGCTCCAGCGTGATCGCACACAACTGCTCCAGCCCACGATGCTGCGTCGCCGCAATTTCAACCACCGGACCAAACTGCTTCGCCCACACGCGATCGCCGGCAACATCGCACTTGCTGGCCGCTACAATCGCTCGGTCCGCATGTGTCTCGATGAGGTCCACAATTTCCGCCGGCGGCGCATGCGTGCCATCCAGCAGCACGATCACGACATCCGCCTCGCGCGCCTGGGCGTGCGTCCGCACGATCGATGCCGCCTCCAGATGATCATCCGTGCTGCGCACGCCGGCCGTATCCACCAGGCAAACCGGCGCCTCGACCAGGCCGTTTGAAAAAATGCCAATGTGATCCACCCAGTCGCGCGTCGTGCCGGCGATGGGGGAGGTAATACTCGCATCCCGGCCAAGCAGGGCATTGGCCAGCGTGCTCTTGCCCGCATTTGGCTCACCAATAATCGCCACCCGCGTCGGCTCGATCAGCCAATTGAGATCCTCGCTCCGCGTCAGCAACGCCTGCGCCGCGCACTGCACATGCCACGCGCTCGGCAACGCGGTCGCCGTCTCGCACCAACGGCTAAGCCCTCCGGTCGTCTGCGCCGCCAGCAATAACGCCGCCGTGCGCGTCACGGTCCCGGGCAACGCAATCGCCACTTCCCCCCGCACGCCGCCGCCAAGCAACTGCACCGCCTCCGCACTATTCACAGGAATCACACGCGCACCCGCCGCCTGCAGCGCCCGCATCGCCCCCGCAACCACCGCCAATCCCCCATGCAGATGCAGCTCTGTGTAATCGTCTTTTACACAAACGAGCAGCGCATCATCATCCGCAAAACGAATCCGCTTCCGCTGCCCCGGCCTCAGCGAAACGCCAAACGGCCGCAGCGCAGCATCACCCCACACGCCGATGACGGCAATCGCGCCCATCGATGGGGCGGTCAGCTGCATGATGCACAGGTCGGACATGCTCGCCATCTTACGCGCCACGCCGCGATGCGAAAGTCAGCGCCCGCCCACGCCGCTCAGCGTGATCCCCTGCACAAACACCCGCTGGAACGTAAAGAAGATGAAGATAATCGGCAGCGTCATCACAAACGCCCCCGCCATCATCAGCGAGTTGCTTGCCCCGCTCAAAAGCTGAAAACGGAACAACCCAAATGCCATGTTGTACATGCGCTCGTCATTCACATAGATCAGCGGGCCCATGAAGTTGTTCCAACTGCCCAGGAACGAAAACATCGCCACCGCCGCCAGGCTCGGCTTCACTAGCGGCAGCATGATGTGCCAATATGTGCGCAAAAACCCGCAACCATCAATGCGCGCCGCTTCTTCAAGTTCCTTCGGCATCGTCTTCATGAACTGCCGCATCATGAAGATAAAAAATGCCGACCCAAACGCGCTCGGCAGCCACAGCGGCAATAACGTGTTGTAAAACCCGATCTCACGATAGATCAGAAACGTCGGAATCATCGTGACCTGCCCGGGAACCATCATCGTCGCCAGCAGCAGGCCAAAGAAAAACTCGCGCCCCGGCCACTCGAGGCGGGCAAACGCATACGCCGCGAAGCTGCTCGCAAAAATCGTCAACACAATGTTCAGGATCGCCAGCGCCACGCTCGTTAAAAAATACCGCGCAATCGGCACCTGCCGGAATGCCGTCTGGTAGTTCCGCGAAATCTTTGCCCACCACGCGCCAACCCCCGAGTTCGGCAACAACTCAAACGCCACCCCAAACGCCGCACTGTTCGCCGGCGCCGCCCCCATCTCCGCCAGGCGATAGTACGTCCGCCCGTTCACTGGCTCATTCGCCGGATCCGGCCAGCGCAACTCAATCTCCCCCCAGCGGATTTCATCCATATACAGCGGCTCAGCAAGCCCATACAGCCTGCCATCACGAATCACGCGAAGATTGACCCGCGCCCAACTGCGATCTTCCTGAAACGCCACGAACACCCGATCAATCGTCCGCGCCTGCTCCACCGTGATGTCACGCCCACTTGCCGCAATCACAGCCGCATCGCCCGCCGATGAAAAATTCGTCTGCAGCAGCATCCCCGGCTCAAGCGGCGCCACCGTCGGCTTTAACGTCACAGGCCCACTGACCACACGCCAGTCCTCCGGCTTGGCCACCGTCTGCCGTGCGTAATTCGACAGCCGCACCCGCACCTCGCCCAGCACCGCCCGCGGCACATACATCGTAAAAGCCCCCGCCAACGTCTCTTCATCGCACAACTGCCGCACATCTTCGAGCATCGCCGGCACGCCCGCCGCACGTGCCTTATCACTGATGCGCCCCAACACCCGCGCACCCACCACATCGGTCAGTTCGCGCGCCGCCTGTTCCTTATCGATGCTGGCAAACAGCGCCTGCACCTGCGCGTCATTCGCCAAAAACGCCTCAACCCGCGCCCGCACCGTCTTGCGCAGCTCCGGCTCAAACGTCGTCCACAACTCCGCCGGCAAATCGTTCGGCTTTCGAATCCGCTCGTCGCCATCGTGGTTCACATAGGGGCTCTGCCAACGCGCATACGGCACCTTCGGCAACAGGCGATACGTATCCGTGGCCAGCTCATCATCCAGCTTGATGCTCGTCATCACCATGTCGACAAATGGAAACGAAAACATCGCCGCGCCGATGATCAGCATCAGGTAAACAATGAGTTTCGAATTTGCGCTCTGCTTGATCGCCATAGTTCTCGTATCAGTCGTAGTGAACCCATCGCTTGCTGGCCCACAGGTTCAGCATCGTAAGCGCCAGCACCACGATGAACAGCACCCACGCCATCGCCGACGCCACACCCATGTTCAGATAACGAAACGCCTCGTTGAACAGTGCATACACATAAAACAGCGTCGCCTTGCCCGGCCCGCCGTCGGTCATGATGTACGCCGCTTCAAAAACCTGAAACGTCCCGATCATCCCCATGATCGTGTTGAACAGAATGTACGGACTCAGCATCGGCAGCGTGACATGAAAGAACCGCCGGATCGGTCCCGCGCCATCAATCTCCGCCGCCTCATAAAGCTGCGGCGGAATCCCCTTGATCCCCGCCAGCCAGATCAACATCCCGCTGCCCACGCCCCACAATCCCATGATGATCAGCGCCGGCTTCGCCCACGTTTCGCTCTGCAGCCACAGCGGCGGCTGCCGAATCCCAATAAACTCCAGGCTGCTGTTGATCACGCCGCGCTGTGCATCAAACACCCACAGCCAGATCAAAAACGCCGCCACGCTCGGCACGATTGCCGGCAGATAGAACAGCGTCCGGAATACCGCCATGCCCTTGATCTCGCTGCTTAGCAGCATCGCAATCAACAAACCCGCGCTGATCCCCAGCGGCACCGCGAGAATCATAAATCCCGTGTTCTTCAATCCCGTCCAAAAGTCCGGCATATTCGCCGTGAGTTCCCCAGTCGTGGCATCCGTATGAAAACCCAGCAGCTGCTTATAGTTCGCCAGCCCCACAAATTCCGCCGGGCTCAGCACGTCATAACGACAGAAGCTGATCACCAGCGAAAACAAAATCGGTCCCGCCCCCAGCACGACAAAACCCAGCAACCACGGCGAGACGCTCACATAACCTGCTACCCAGTCGCGCCGCCCCAGCCGCATCCGCCGCCGGCGAACTTCCGACCACGCAAAGAACCCCGCCACCCCGATCAACGCCAAGCCGTAAATGCTGATAATGTACGACCAGTTCACCGGTGTGCCCCGTGGCGGATTGAAAAACTTATCCGCCTCGCGCTGCACCGTCCGCGCACCGGCCGTCAGCGCCGCATGCACATCCAACTGATGCCCGGCCGCCAGTTGCGTTGCCAGCGCATGTTCAACCCACAGCTTCTGGCCCACCGGCGTGATCGGGCGGAACCGGCTCTCCGGCGTCATCTCCGCATACAGGTCATACGCCGCCAGCAACCGCGGCGTGATCTGCGGATTGTTCATCATGTATGTTTCGCGCAGCTCGGTCTGCATTGCCTTGTGTGTCGAAAGTGCCGGCAGATACGGCTTGCCCCGCCCGCGCGAAATCGCCGCGTTCGTCTCTTCATACACCCGGCGACCCTCCGGGCTGGCAAGATACTTGAGCAGTTTCCAGCCGCCTTCTTTGTTCTTCGCCGTCGCCGGAATCGCATACGCCCACCCGCCCGCCCACGTGATCGGCTTGTGCCCCGCCTTCAGCCGCGCCTGCGGAATCGGCCCTGGCGCCGCCGTGAAACGCATGTCAGGTTTGAACGACGCAATCGTGTCCAGGAACCAGTTGCCATCAATCTTCATCGACACGCGGCCGACAAGGAACGGATCCTGCGCCCCGCGCAGAAACGACCCCTCAAACCCCTTCACCCGGTCGTAGCCGCCCATCGCGTCGTAGCAATCAACAACGAACTGCAACGCCTCTTTCACCGCAGGCTCGTCCAGCATGCACGTCCGGCCGTCGGCCGACATGAACTGCGCCCCGTTCTGCCAACCAAAAATGTACAGCCACGAATTGCCGAACAGCGGCGAGAATCCCAGCGTCACGATCTTGCCGCGCTCATCAAATCGCGTCAGGCGAACGGTGTAAGAGTCCTTCGAAAATACTTTGACCTGAACGCCGTTGCCGCGCATCCCCGCCGGTACCTGCGTTGCCGTTGACCCATGCTCCCCGCTCATTGCCAGCGTAAACGTCCGCTCATCGATGACTTCCGCCACCCGCGCGCGAAACACGCTGTCCTGCCCGATGATCGACACCACATCGTCCCGCGTGATCGGCCCGCCCGCGCGCCCAATCTTCCCCAGCCCCGGCAGCGTCATGTCATCCTGTATCGTGATGCGGTCCGCATCCACCTGGGCCGTCACATGCGCCTTCTTGAGGCACAAATCTTCCCACGTCCGCGGCGGCACAATCTTGCCGTTCTCCGCAAAACCTGCCCGCTGCAGCGCATCATCGTTGATCAGCAGCACCCGCGTATCGACGCTGATCGGCACGCCATACTGTTTGCCCTGCCACTGCGGTTCGACCCACATCGGCGCGTAATAGTCCTCCGCACGTACCGCCCGCGGATCAGCCGCATCCCGCGCAATAAACTCATTCAACGGATGAAACGCACCGCGGCTCGCCGCCTCCACCACGGCGAAGCGGTCGTAGACGATCAAGTCTGGCGGGTTCCCACCCGCAACCCCCAGCAAAAACCGCGTGGCATCGCCCGTCGCATCGCGCACCGTGGCGTTGCCCACCACCACCCGATACTTCCCCGCATTGCGCCGCTCAAAATCCTCCACCGCCGTCTGCAGCGCCTGGCTCGCCGATCCCGGCGACCAAAACGTAATCTCCTCCGGCCCGTCCGTGGCGACGACCGTTTTCCCCGCGCGCGGATACAGCAATGCCGCTATCAGCAACAGACCGAGAACCGCTACCCATACTTTCCAACTGTTCATGCACCACACCGTGAGATGGGATTACAACGGACAAGTTGCGATTGTTTTGCACCCGCGGCGGGGTTTGGCTCATTTTGACTTGATTGGAAAAAGTGCCCCGCGCTTAGCGGTCCACTTCGCCCATCACCACGTCGATCGATCCCACGATCGCCGGCACATCCGCCAGCAGACATTCGCGGCAAAGATCATTCGTGACGGCAAGATTGCAGAAGCTCGGACCGCGCGCCTTCACGCGATACGGAATCACGCCCCCCTGGCTCTCAATGTAGAAGCCCAGCTGCCCACGCGCCCCTTCTGTTTCCATATACACTTCGCCCGCCGGCACCTTGAAGTTGCGCGGCGTCGCCACCCGGTGCGAGCCCGGCATGTCCTTCAGCCGCCCCAGCGCCTGCCGCAGAATCTTCGCGCTCTGCCGCATCTCCTGGATGCGCACGTAATACCGGTCCCAGCAATCGCCCACAGCGCCCATCCGGCCATCGCCCACGGGCACATCGAACTCAAACTCTTCATAGCAGCTGTACGGCTTCACCTTGCGCAGATCCCAGTTGATGCCGCTGCCTCGCAACATCGGCCCCGTGATGCAGTAATCCAGTGCCGCCTGCTTCGTCAGAATGCCCAAATCTGCCGTGCGCTTCACGAAGATATGGTTGAACGATAGCAAGTTGTCGTATTCGTCGATCTTCGGTGCAAAGTAGTCCAAAAACTCGCCGCATTTGTCGATCCACTCGCGCGACAAGTCATGCGTCACGCCGCCAATCGTGGCGTAACTGTAAGTCAGGCGCGCCCCGCACGCCGCTTCAAACAAATCCAAAATGAACTCGCGCTCGCGGAATGCATACAGGAACGGCGTAAATGCGCCCAGGTCCAGACCGTAAGCCCCCATGCTCACCAAGTGGCTCGCAATACGGTTGAGCTCGCAGATCACCACGCGGATGTACGCCGCACGTCGCGGCACTTCAAACTTCGCCAGCTTCTCCACCGCCAGCGCCCACCCCACGTTGTTGTTCATCCCCGCCAGGTAGTCCATGCGGTCTGTGTACGGCACATACTGAAAATACGCGAGGTTCTCGCCAATCTTCTCCGCGCAGCGATGCAGGTAACCAATGTGTGGAACCGCTTCGAGAACCATCTCGCCATCGGTACGCAGCACCAGCCGCAGCACGCCGTGCGTGCTCGGGTGCTGCGGACCCATGTTCACAAGCATCTCTTCGGTCTGCACGTCGGCTTCGACGTCAACCTCAGGCGTGGTCAAAAAGTTTCGCGTAATCGTCGTCATAGTCATCACTATAGAGGGCCGAGCGGCTCAGCCGCCGGTATTCGTCACTTCGGATAATCCGGTTTCTGTGCCCAGTCGATTTCAACCGACCCCGGTATGCCGCCGTATTCCCGCGGAAAGACATAATCTTTGCGCAGCGGGTGGCCCGTCCAGTCGTCCGGCAGCAGAATCCGCCGCGGATGCGTGCCATCCTGATCCGTCACGCTGTCAGGGTGTCCCTCAAAGGCGATCCCCAGCAGGTCGTACGTTTCGCGTTCATGCCAGTCGGCCGCACGCCAGACCTCCGCCACGCTGGCGATCACCGGCCGCGCCGGTAGGGCGGGTCGATCGACGAACACCTTGATGCACAGCTCGTGCCGGTGGTCAAAGCTGATCAAGTCATACGCCGCGGCCAGTTGCTTCTTGTCCGGGTAATCCAGCCCCGTGATGCTGCGCAGCATGTCCAATTTTAGCCGGGCATCGTCGCGCACAAACGTCGCCACTTCGCGCCAGCGCTCAGGCTTCACGCTGACCCACGGGTGCAGGCCATCAGCTTGTTTGGCCACCACCGCGCCGGCACAAGCGGTTTCAATCAGGCCAATCATTTCACTTGCGTTCATAGGTTTCGAAGTGTACACGCTTCGGCTGCGAATGTGAATCGCTTGGCCCGCCATTCCGTTGCTCCACCGCTCCGTGGCACTGCAGCCAGAGCAAAGGATTGCGCGCCGTGCCCCCGGCTGTAAAGACGCGAATGCCTAGGGCACTTTCATTGTATCAATTCTCAGGTGGGTTGTGCCTCCGGTTAAGGTCTCATACACACGTAGCGCTTCGGTGTTGGAGACCATGCGCCTGTATTTTGGTTCCTTGGGTAGCGTATGGATGGACTTCATCGTGGCCCGATCGACGACGGATCGCTCGAATAGGAGCCAACCGGAATGGTCCGGCAGATAGGTAATTGCAGTTTCTTGCTTAAAGTCACCCGGCAGAACCAGCATGCGGTCAAAGGTCTTCTCTCCCGACGCAAAATCCACCACAATGATGCGGGTTTTTCCGGCGGTGGATGCGTACAAGAATAACGTGAGCTCCTTTCCGTCACCTGTAAAAGCCATGCTTTTAGCTGCAAATGGTGCGTTCTCTCCTGGCGGACGCTTAATTTCAATGACGCCGGTCTGCTTGCCGCTCGAAGTATCGTAGATCCGCAACTCCTCCCAGCCATAGATCAACAGATACTTGCCCGTCGGCGACTGGCCGATAGGTTCGAGGTACTCGGGTAAAATTGTTGCGGTGATATCGCCCGTCTTGATGTTGCGGACTTCGATCTTCTTGTTGCGATCTAAGAGTTCTGATTTCAGCAGTACGCGGTCCGTACCAACAAATCCTATGGGCATCTGGCTGCCTTTGAAGGAGGCCGCGCGCTGGCCCGTCTTCAGCGACCAGACTTCCACACGGTTGCCTTCCGCGCCGCCCCCGGTTGGGCAGGCAACGTACTCGCCCGTCGGCGAGAGTATCGGATGATTGAATGGCAGGCCGGCTTTGCCTTCCGCAGCCTTCACGCCTTGCCCCAGATCCCAAAGTTCCCAGCCGAGGCCGGCCTTCCAGTTGCAGTATGTCAGCAGATAGCGGCTCGGCACCGGTGGAATCACCACCTCGCGAGACATGCGGACAACAGAAGAAATCTTTATGTTGGACTTGATCGCTGCCGGATCGACGCTGTGCTGCGTGGCCGGAGCCGTCGCGCTTGGCCCGCTGCTCGCCCGCTGCGTTGCGGGCGCAATCAGTCTTGAATCGGGTTCGCACTGCCATTTGACCACGGGAGGTGTCTGTGCCGCGCAGAACCACCCCGCAACGGCAGTCACCATCGCAAACGAAATTCCTTGAAGTCTCGCGTTACTGATCATTTTTCGCTCCGCTTTGAAGTGCCGCCCCCATCGACATGACTTTAACCCGTCTTCGCCCGAGTGCAACCACGTCCTAATGCTGACCCGTTGACCGACTTTTGTCGCGCGGTAACATACGGCCCATGGCGTAGGTGGCAGGGCACAAATCTCTTGTGGCTAAAAACACAGCCCCGCCGGTCACATTCAACCGCGGCCCGATCGCCGCACGAAGGAGCAGTTTCATGCCCAGCATTTGCTCGCGCGTTGGTTTGGCACTCTTGGCGGCGGCCGTTCTCGGTGTTGGCTCCGCCTGCACCAGCACGCCTTCGGCATTCAAGGCCGGCAGCGAAACCTCGGTCATCACCTGGCAAGACGCCCGCAGCGCCGGCCTCCGCCAGAGATGGCACCGCTATGTTGGCCTCTCCCCCGAAGACCGCGTCAGCAACATCTGGCGCGTCGGCGATCGCCTCTACGTCGTCACCCACAAAAATGAACTCATCGCCGTCGATGCCTCCGCCGGCACCATCGCCTGGCACGGCGCCATCGAAGGCGCCGCCACCAAGGTCACCCGCCCCGTCGAACTCCCCGGCAACCAGGTGCTCGTGGTCAACCGCGCCAATGCCTTCCTCTTTGATGGCGCCACCGGCCGCAAGCTCGTCAACCGCCCCCTCGGTTTCTCCGTCTCCACCGACCCCGTTATCTCCGGCAACATCATCGGCATCGGCGGACCGAATTTCTTCTATGGCCTCTATGCCGACCTGCTCCGGGGTGTTGAAGGCGAAAACGCCGGCAACAGCTCCGCCACCGTCGCACCGCCGCCCGTCCTCTCCACCAACGCCAAATGGATCACGCCCGCCCCCAACGACTTCTTTGGCGCTCGCCCAGCCGTCGCCGGCGACAACTTTGTGCTTGCCACCAACCAGGGCATCCTCTGGAAAATCAACGCCGCCAACGGCGAATGGGACTGGAAAGACCGCAAGGTCAACGGCGGCGTAGTCGCCCCGCTCTCCGTCGACGGCAAGGCCGTCTACATCCCCTGCCTCGACCAGCGCCTTTACGCCTTTGATCTCCTCAGCGGCGCCCACCTCTGGGACGCCCGCCTCGAAGGCCGCCTCGAACAGCAGGCCGTCCCCGTCGGCAACACCGTGCTCGTCGTCTCCCAGAGCAAGGGCATGTACGCCGTCGCCGCCGACAAGGGCGAAATCAAGTACAACATCCCCGAAGTGGCCCGCGTCCTTGGCAGCGTTGGCGACAAGGCCTACGCCAGCACCAACTCCAACCAACTCCTCATGTTCAACATCGAGACCGGCGAGAAAGTCTCCACCACCAACATCCAGGGCGAAGCCTACTTCGTCGCCAACAACAAGACCGACGGCCTCGTCTTCGTCGCCACCATCGACGGCCGCATCGCCGCATACGAACAAGTCAAATAACGCCAACTCCGGCAAAAACAGAAAAGCCCCGGCAGCATCAAGCTCCGGGGCTTTTTTTCTTGCGCTTGCTGCCCAGCTCACGGCGCTGCCGGGGCCGTTGCCGTCGCCGGCTGCGTGGCCGGCGCTTCATACGTCGTCGCCGTCAGCTTGCTGATCAACGCTGCCGAAGGTTCAAACGGCCACGCCGGCTGCCCGCCGCCTTCGTACATACCAACCCAATTGCTGCCCATCTTTTGCATGCGAATCAGTCGTGTCTCCGTCTTCACCGGTGCAGGGCCCACCGCCTCCGCACCCGGCAGCGTCGTCGCAGCCTTGTTCTCCGCCTGCACCAGCGTCAGCTTTACCGTGACCTCACCCCCAACCGCGGCCTTCATCTCGCCCGGCGCAAACCACTTGATCACCGTGACCGGCGCCAACTCCGACACAAGGCTCGTTGCCTTCACATCATCCGCCCGGGTGGCCTTGCCGCCCACAACAACCTGCCAGTCCGCCCCCTCACGCTTAAGCGTAAACGCCTTTCCACCATTGACCGCCGGCCCGGCAACCTCAATCTCACGAATAGCATCCGCGTTAATGCGCTCAATCGCCTTGTCACGCAGCGCGGTCGTCGTCGGCGCCAGTTTCGCCAGATCTTCCGTCCGCACGAGATAGACCGTGCTCTCCCCCTGACGCATCACTGGCGTCAGCGGTTCCGCCTTCTCCGGCTTGCCGATGAGCAAAACTTCCTGCTGCGGCGTGTTCGGCATGGTGATGCTCACCGTCGCAGTGGGGGGCTCCAGTCCAATCGTCTTCAAATCGCCCGCCCCATCCACAAACTTACTCGCCCGCAGATTCTTCAGCGTCGTCAGCAACTCGCCAACCGCCGCGCTATCCGCCGGCAACTTCACCGGCGTCTCCAACTGCCACGCTTCCCCGTTCTTGTTGAGAGTAAACGTCTCGCCCCGCTTGATCGTCAAACCCGTCGCCCCCTCAATCGCCGCCGACAGCGGCGCCGGATCGCGCAGGTCATTCAGCCCCTTCTGCATCTTGCCCAGGGCATCCGCATTCACGGCAATTACTTCGCTGCCGCCGTTCACGCGTGCATACACTGCCGTCTTGTTGATCGTGTCCGTGAAGTTGCCCAGCGCCAGCGCAAACGTCTCCATCGCAGGCTGCGAGGCCGCAGTCGTCGGCGGCGTCATCTCCGCCGCCTTCTCATACGTCACTGTTACCGTCACCACCGCGGGGTTCAGCCCCGTCGCCCGGCTCTCCGGCTTCAGCGGCGTAAAACTTTCCGCCCGCAAAAACCGCAGCTCGCCCAGCAGCGCATCCACAACCGCCGTGTTCACGCGTGCCGGCACCGGCGCCGTGATCGTCCACTTCCCGTCAACGCGTTTCAAAGCCACCTTCTGCTCACGCGTCTGCACCGTCAGCGTCTGCACCTTCTCCGTCGGCACCTCCGCCACCGTCTTGTTCCGGAAGTCCGTCGGGTCCTTATCCAGCCGCTCAACCAAATTCTCTTCAATCAGATAAATCGTGTTCGCCCCGTCCAGTTTCGCATAGACGCCCCCGCCGCCCGCCCGCTTGCCCAGGCTTAGCTTCCGTTCCTTCTTCGCATCATCCGTAAAGCTGATCACATTCCGCGGATTGTCCAGCCCCGTCGCCGACAGCGACTTCACCCCCGTCGCCTCCGGCTCAAACTTCGCCGCGTACGTCGCATCTTTGATCATGTCTGCGATGCGCTGCACCTGCCAGTTTTCCACGCCCGCACCCGCCACCGGGTGCTGCATCATCCACTTCTCGCCGCTCCGCGTGAAGCTCACCTGCACTTCACCGTCGCGCGCATAGCTCACGGCATCGATCGCCTTCGGCGCCGGCGAGAGCAAGGCATTCTTCTTCTCTTCCTTCTTCGTCGTCTCCGCCGGCCGGCTCTGCACCCACAGGAAGATGCTCGTTACCGCCACCAGCAGAATCACCAAACCCAAGGTCAGTTTAAAATTCATGGCTCACTCGTTCTCGTTCAATCGCTCGTTATCAATGCCCCGCAACGGTCAACGCCGCCGCATGAACCACACCACGCCGCCGGCCACCAGCATCAACACCGGCAACCCGCCAATCAGGAACAGCCGCCACGCAAACAACTTGCCCGGCGTGATGTCCCCGATACGCTGCGCCACGTCGGCCTTCGCCGACACCGAGATCATGTTCTCATACCCGGCCAGCCACAGCACGGTGTTCGTAAACAACTCGCCATTCCCCGGGAACGGCAAAATCATCTTGAAGCCTTCATCCTCGCTTCGCGCCAGCTGCGGCTGCATCAACTGGTCGATGCCCAGGAACCGCGCGCCAATTACGGCCACACGCTGCTCCTTGTCCTTCACACCCTTGTCGCGAATCGCCGCAACCGCCATCGGTACCGGCGCCGCAATGTCGCTCAGCTTGTCAAAGCTCGCATCGTCCTTGTATTCACTCTCCGCCCAGTGGTCCGAATCCGCCGGGCTCTCAATAAACACCTTCGCGTCCACGTTCGCAGGCCTTTCCTTCGACACCTGCACCACCGTGGGCCCGCCAATCAAACCCAACTCGCCCATCGACGCCCCGATGCGCGTCCGCAACCCCTGCACCGGCTTGCTGATCTCATGCTCCGGATAACGCGTCACATCCAGCAGCGGAAACGCCTGCCGCTGCGACTGGCTCACCGGCCGGTACGCAATCACCGTGTACTTCGGCTGCACATCAATGCCAAACGGCTTCGTCAACTCCGCATATGCAAACGACGTATCCCCCATGCTGCCCGACTCGGCAAAGATCAACACCGAGCCGCCCTTCGCCACATGCTGCATCGCCGCATCCACCACCGGCTTCGGGCTTGGCGGCATCATGCCCATCTGCATCATCTGCATGCTCGGCGGTTCCGGCGGGAAGATAATCCAAATCACATCCTTCCCCTCCGCCGGCGGCGGTCCGCCACCACCGGCTTCCGGTTGCATCGGGTTCTGCCGGCCCGCCGTCGGCGACCACTCCAGCACGTCAAAATTCGCCTCGCGCAGACGCCCCGCCACCTCGCGATAGCCGCGCGTCGTCAGCCCCTGCGGCGACGGACTCACAAAAACGACTTTCAGCTTGTCCGGCCGCAGCGTGCTCAAAAGCGCCGACGAAATCGCCTGCTCACCTTCAAATGATTCCCGCGGCGTCTCGCCCCGGCTTGCCCCCTGCTGAAACTTAAAGATGTCCGACCGCCCGATCACCTTCGCCGACTTGTCCCCCAGCACCACCACCGAGTTGCCGCTGAGATTGTCCAGCACGTTCTGGACCTTCAATTCCTTAAGCCCGTCCAACTGCGCCTTAAACTCCGCGGCCTTTTTCGCCGCCTGCGTCCATGATTCCTTCTCGGTGGTGAAATACGTCTTCAGCGGCGCCGGCAACCGTTCCAGATTCGCCGGCACCGTGTAAAACTTCAACATCTTGTCCAGCTGTTCCACCAGCTTCTTCATCGCCGACACCGCGGCGGGCCATTCCGGCAGCGTCGATTCCGTGGCACGGTTGATCTCACGCTTCGTGCGGGCGATGGTCCGCGTCGAGGATTCAAAATCCTCCTGGTACATCGCGATCAGTTCCTGCACGTCCTTATCGCTGGACTGCACCTGCCCAACCTTCGCCGCCTCACCCTTGAAGAATGTCTCCAACGCCGTGATCAGCTTGTCAAAATCCTTCACCGCCTGTTCGTACGGCTTCATCTCATCCGCGTACCGTTCCTTGATCTTCTGCTCCACCTCCGCCCGCGTCAGCAACCCGCCCTGGATCTGCAGCGTCTTGCTGGTCCGCCCATACTCGCGCAGCAAATCGGCAACCCGGCTCGCATCATCGCCTGATGCCACCGACGGATCGCCGAACAAATTGATCACTTCAATCTTCTGGCCCGACTTGTCCACTTCCCCCAGCAACTGCTTGGTCTTCGGCGACAGCGAATAAATGCCCGACGACGTCGCATCGCCCCAGGTCTTCAGTCGCGTCGTCAGATACATCGCAAAGCCCAGCAGCACGATCGCCACGATCGTTACCAGGACAAAGTTCACGCCATAAAGCCAACGGCGTGAACGCTGTGTATTGATCTCATTTGTGCTCATGTTGGTCTCTTTGTCTTTCGTTTCCGTCAGTCAGTTAGTCAGACATTCCGCAACGGGCCCAATAATGGGGGGGGGGGGGGGGGGGGGTTAGCGCCACTTGCGTGATTCGAGCAGCAAGTAGGTCATCAGCAGGAAGAACAGGGTCACCAGCAGGAAGTAGCTTACGTGTGCGGTATCGACCACGCCTTTTGAGAAGTCGCCGATGTGGGAGCCCACGCCCAGGTAATTCAGCGTCGCCGCCGCCGGAATCGTCAGGCCGAACAAACTCACATTGGTTGGCAACAGCGTGCTCAGCCCCGACGCGAACGTCAGGAATCCCAGCACCAGCAGCGTCGCGAGGTAGGCCACGATCTGGTCCTTCGTGCAGGCTGAAAAGAAGATCCCCACTGCGATGAACATCCCGCCCATCAGCAGCATGCCCAGGTACGCCGCCATCGTCTGCCCCCAGTCGGGCCGGCCGTAAATCGTCAGCAGCAGCACGTACACCAGCGTCGCGGCCAGCAGCACCAAGTAAAACGCATACGCCCCGAAGAATTTCCCCAGCAGCAGCTGCGCCTCCGTGATCGGGCTCGTCCGCAGCATCTCGATCCGGCCCGTCTTGTACTCTTCCGAGAAGATCGACATCGTCAATCCCGGCAGAATGAAGAAGAGCGCAAACCGCGAGAAGTCCGTCACCGGACGAATCTCCGCCAGCTCGTTCGGCCGAAACGCCATCAGGCTGAACAACGTGCCCATCGCAATGAAGAACAGAAACAACACCAGGTACGCAATCGGCGAGACAAACAGGCTCTTCAACTCGCGCCCGGCAATCGTGGTTATGGCTGACATACGTTCACTCGTCATGAAAACTTAAAACGACTAACTCAAAACGCAGAACAATTACGCTCACGCCGCGGCAGCGCCCGGGTCCGTGATCTTCACAAAGAACTCTTCCAGCGTCGCGCCCTCGGCCCGCATCTCGCGGAGCGCCCACCCACGCTGCGAAATTGTCCCCGCAATCTGCTCGCGAACCTCCACGCTCGTCTTCCCCTGCAGCGTGAAACGCCCGACCGCACCGGTTGATTCGACATCCACCTTCTCGATCCCCGGCACCGCCATCAACGCGGACCGCACCTGGTCGCTCGGACCGCGCACTTCCAGGCGAATGCCCGCGCCGGCCTTGTTTTTCAGTTCTTCCGGCGTGCCCTGCGCCACGATCTTGCCGCGTGCAATAATGATCACGCGCTGACACACCATTTCCACTTCCTGCAGAATGTGCGTGCTTAGCAGCACCGTGTGGTCGCCCGCCAAGTCCGCAATCAGTTTCCGCGCCTCGCGGATCTGCGACGGGTCAAGGCCTACCGTCGGTTCATCCAGGACCAGCACCGGCGGGTTGTGCAGCAACGCATCCGCAATCCCCACCCGCTGGCGGTAGCCCTTCGACAACGTCCCGATCACCGAGTCCAGCCGGTCCTTCAACCAGCAGCGCTCGGCCACATGCTCAATGCGTTTGCGGCGTGTGTCACGGTCCAGGCCGCGCAGCTTCCCGCGAAATTCCAGGTACTCCCGAATCCGCATCTCCGTATAGAGCGGCGTCGACTCTGGCAGATACCCGATGTTCTCCCGCACCTTCAGCGACTCATGAAACACATCATGCCCCGCCACCTTCGCCGTCCCTGATGTCGGCGGCATAAAGCACGTCAGCATTCGAATCGTCGTCGTCTTGCCCGCACCGTTCGGTCCAAGAAAACCCACGATCGTCCCCGACGGCACGTTGAACGATATATGATCCACCGCCAGGAAGTTGCCGTAGGCTTTGGTCAATCGCTCAACCGAAATGTCCGCCGCCCGGCTTTTCAAGTTCTCGGCCATGCTGCCTCTCCGCCAATATGTAAAAACGTCGAACCATAACGACTGCCCGGCCCGCGCATTGCACGCTGCTGCAAACGCCATCTCACCGGCCTGGGCAATCGGTAGTCGGTCTTGAATACTTGGCCTTATACGAAGTGTCAAGCGAATGGTTCGCCTCAGCCAAACCCATCCCATTCGCCGTCGCCAACCCTATTTCTCCATGTCCACTTTGTGCACGGCCTTATCATTCTCCACAAAACTCACGGCCTTGTAGCTCATCGCCGGCGTCGACACTACCAGTACCGGCGTCGCCGCGGCTGCGTCCTTCGCGGCCGCCGCCGTGTACTTCACGGTCAGCACCCCCTTGTCATCCACAATATCCACAACTTTCAGCGTCACGTTTGCCTTCGCCGGTGGCACCACCACGGCGACCACCTGCGCCGGCCCCGCGATGTTCAGCACATCATCACCGCCGTTGCACACGGCCGTGAAATCCTTGCGATCCTGTACCACGTGATAGCTCGCCGCCGCCTCGCGTTTCTTCGGTTCGCACTTGCCATGCACCTTGTACGGCGTTGCGACGGCTTCTGTGGCCACATAGTTCGTCGTGCCGGCCGCGCTGTCGCCGGTGCGCGTTTTCACGCACTTTGCGAGGTCAAATGACGTCGTGACCACCACTTCCTTCGCGGCATTGCGCGATAGCTTCACTGATACTTCCGCATCTTTGATCGAGGCCCAGCAGCGGTAGTTTGTGAATGCCGTCCCTTCGTACCGCGTATAGTCGAAGTAGCACTTCTCGTCGCGGTGGCCCAGCACCCGCACGGTCAGACTGTTCCCTTTCCAATTCAGATCCCCGCGTCCCATCGTGCACGTGGCCGGCGCAAACCGCAGCGACCCGCTCGTCATCACGATCCCCGTCGACTTTGCCCCCTCACCCCCGCTCTGCCCCAGCAACGCCATCCCCGCAACCGCCAGCCCTAAAACCGCCAAACGACGCAACAACATACGTACCTCCCAGCAGCAAGCACCGCGTGTGCATCATCCGGCTGGGGGAGGTGCGCGGCAAGTGATTTTGGTGGTCTTGCGGCGGGGAGGGCGCCCCAAACCCTCGTCGTTGCGTGGTTTATAAAATACCTAACATTTTGGCAAGATTTTTCTTGACAGGATTTTGCATGCTTAGCGATTGGTGGAGATGTGGGCCGTACCGTCAAAACCCACGCCAAATTGCGGATGCAGCGTTGCGGGCGTGGTCCGGGGCGGAAGCGCCCTGTCATTTTTGGCGGTACCCCCTGTTTTTGCCCCCGCCGAGGGCATTTCGTACAAACAGGGCGACTGCGTCGTATCATTGACACAATGCCGCCGCTCGGGTATCTCTCACGTTATCAGTAGTGGCGTGGAACACATTTCTGCGGAGTAATGGACTATGAAGCTCGCGATGGCTGCCTTGGCCCTGCTTAGCCTCGGCTCGTTGACGCTGACGACCGGCTGCGAAACCCTTTCTGAGACCTCGGCCGAGAACGGTAATCGGAAGTGGCACCACCTGGACACGAATCGCCGCCAGATCGCGGAAGACGTGGACATGCTGCTGCTGCTCGACCGTCCGAGCTGGCTGAGCGAGAAGCCGGTACCGAATCAGTACTGGGAACCGCAGCGCGTCTATCCGGATCGCACCCCGTACTACACCAAGACCAATCCCTGATGTCCGCATCGCGCGGCCAACATGACAACCATGAAAGCCCGTGGCGGTGCTGCGGGCTTTTTTCATGCGCAGGCAAGTCCTCGCCTGTGCCGATAATGACCATGTGAATTACTTGTGCCGAGGGGCCACCTCATGAAGCGTTACTTGATCATGTCGATGCTGGCGTTCAGCCTGGCGGGTTGCCTGGGGCCGTCGTCAGTGGATCTGTACTTGCAGGGGCAGCTTGCCGCCGAAAAAGGCAAGATGGACGAGGCGATGCGCCGGCTGACCGAAGCGATCGAGCGCAACCCGCAGATGGGCCTGGCGTATATTGCCCGCGGCGACCTGCACAAAGACCGCGGCGACTACGAGAAGGCGGCGAAGGATTTTGAGAAGGCCGTCGAGATCGAGCCGTACAACTTCAACGCCAACTACAAGCTCGGGCTGATGTACCAGTATCTGAAGCGGTACACCGATGCGATCATGTCGTATCAGAAGGCAGTGGAGATTCGCCCGCTCGACCCGCAGGCGAACATGAACCTGGCGATGGTCTACACGCAGATGGGCCAACCGCTGCGTGGTTTGTCCTACGCCCAGCGGGCCGTCAACGGCGATCCGGACTCGTACCACACCCATGCGAACCTGGGCATTCTGTACGCCCAACTGGGGAACCAGGATGCCGCGATCGACAGCCTCAAGCGCGCGATCGAACTGAATGCCAAGCAGACGGAAGTGTATGTGAACCTGGCGCAGGAATACCTGAAGCAGGAAAAGTTTGAGGCGGCCCGCGGCACGCTGGAGACGGCGCGCGAGCTGCTGTCGGACAAGGGCGGGGCGATTGTGGCCGAGCGACTGGGGCTTACGTACTTCAAGCTGCGTCAGCCGGACAAGGCCCGGGCGATGTACTTTGATGCGCTGCGTTACGACTCGCGCTATTTCCAGGCGTACAATGGCCTGGGTGTGATCGCCATGAGCCAGAGTCTTACCGCTACGCCGCCGGATGTGCAGCTGGCGAAGGAGGCGCTGGAATATTGGCAGAAGAGCCTGCAGGTGCAGCCCGATCAGCCCGTCATCCGACAACTTTTGAACAAATACAGCCCGGAGAAGTAGAAGAGATAGAGGCCCATGCGGTGTGACGGCCACGCTGATGAGCCGGTGGGGGGGACGGGCGAAAGGGCGGGCCATGACAGCAGTACTGACGTCAGGCATTGAGAACCGTGCGGCAGCGACGCCGCGAAAGCTGAACATCATCTCCGCCTGGTTGGCGAGCATCGCGGTGTATTTCTCACCGCGCCGCTATGGCGAGCGCTGGCTGGGGATCAGCGTGGGCAAGGCGGCGGTGGTGGCGGTGGTCAATCTGTTGCTGGCGGTGCCGTGGTTTGTGCTCGCGGCGATCATGTGGACCGCTTGGTCGGACCGGGCGCTGCGTGAACTCAATGCCCTTAAGTGGCATCCCGATGCATGGCAGCGGTTCACAGCGTTGTTCAAGTCCGTTCCGCACGAGCTTTTCACGACGGCGTCGCAGATCACCGACCCTATGACGAGACTGGGCATCATCGTGGGCGTTGTCGTTACGCTGCTGATTGCGTTTGCCGTCACCTTTTTTGTGTTGCTGCCATTTGCGGCACGTCCGGGGAGCAACGATGCGTGTTTTAAGCACACGGCGCGCACGGCGCTGCTGGCGTCGGGTGCTGTGAACATTGTCTTTCCCCTGTTTTCCCTGGTGTTCATCTCGTTGCCGTTCCTGCGTTTTCCGAGCGGGTTTGAGAATGCGTTGACGCCGATCATGGGGGCGTTTGGGGTGGTGAGCCTGTGGGCACTGGCAGCGCTGATTGTGGCGGTGCGGGCGGATTATCGCCGTCCGAAGGACATGCCAACTGAGCGCGACCCGCTGTGCGAGGAGTGCGGCTACGACCTGCGCATGGCGGAGATGGACGGCCGTTGCCCAGAGTGCGGCAAGCTTGTTGCTGAGAGCCTTAGTGATGATTCACGGCAGCGTCTGAGCTGGGAAACGCAACCGTCGCTGCTGAACGTGTCGGGCGTGATGACGATCCTGCGGCACATTCTGTTGTCACCGCGGGCGATGTTCTTTGGCATGTTGACGCGGGCGCACCAAGCACAGGCGCAGCGTTGGCTGCTGCTGTGGGTGACGGTCGTCGGCATGATCGCCTATTGGTCGAGCCCGGCGACGGTGCTGACCGGGGCGATCGAACTGACCTATCGCGTGTTTGTCGGCGGCATCGCGCTGGCGGTGGTGTGGGCGGTGCTGGCGCTGATGATGGTGGGGATTGAAACGGCCGGCATCACGGCGTTTGCACGGTGGCGCGGGCACAAGATCGAGGTGGCGTCGGCGGCCAAGGTGACGGCGTACACATCGCCGCTGCTGGTGGTGTGGGTGATTCTGGGCTCGGTGCAGATCCTGGGGATGCTGTATTGGTATTCACAGAACTACTCACGCGTTTACGGTATCCGCATGGAACAATTCGTGTTCACGCTTTCAACGGCGGTTGCGCACATCGGCGGGCTGCTGTGGTTTGAGCTGGTGGTCTATCGCGGCGTGCGGGCCATTCAATTTGCGCGGCGGTAGTTGGTTATTTCTATCATTGATGTGAATAGGTTAGAATCGCGGCGTTTGACTAGGCGGAGCGGCTGCATGCAGGCACTTAATCGGTTGCGGGCCAACATGGACGCGGTTTTCTTTGGCCGCAAGGAAGCAGTGACGCAGGTGCTGGTGGGGCTGCTCGCACGCGGGCATGTGTTGATTGAGGATGTGCCGGGGGTGGGGAAAACCGTTCTCGCACGCAGTCTGGCCCGCTCGATCAACTGCGAGTTCTCGCGTATTCAGCTGACGCCGGACCTGCTGCCGTCGGACATCCTGGGCGTGTCGATCTACAACCAGGAGAAGCAGTCGTTTGATTTTAAGGCGGGGCCGATCTTTGCGAACATTGTGCTGGCCGATGAAATCAACCGCACGACGCCGCGGACGCAGTCGAGCTTGCTGGAAGCGATGAATGATTATTCGGTGACGGTGGACGGCCGGACGATGCCGCTGCCGCAGCCGTTCATGGTGATTGCGACGCAGAACCCGTTTGAGTTTGAGGGGACGTACCTGTTGCCGGAGAACCAGCTGGACCGGTTTCTGCTGCGGGTGCAGTTGGGGTACCCGGAGCGCGAGCGGGAGAAGGAGATTCTTCGCCAGCAGCCGGGGCGGTTTAAGCTGGATCACCTTGAGCCGGTGCTGACGGTGGACGACATCAAGGCGCTGCAGGGGCAAGCGGCGCAGGTGAAGGTGGATGCGCTGCTGATGGACTACCTGCTGGACATCGTGACGGCGAGCCGGTCGCACGAGCAGCTGCACACGGGCATTTCGCCGCGCGGCAGCCTGGCGTTGATGCAGGCGAGCCAGGCGTTGGCGCTGGTGAGCGGCCGGGACTACGTGACGCCGGAAGACATCAAGTCGATGGTGATCCCGGTGTGTGCGCATCGCGTGATCACGAAGAATCACATGGCGAACGGCGATTTGGTAACGGCCACGCGGGTGCTGCAGGACGTGATGCAGCACGTGGCGAGCCCGGTCTGAGCACGGCGCAGCTATGCCGAGAATGAACTATCGCATCGAGGTGCCCCGCGCCGGCTTTGCCTACGTGGCGATCACGCTGTTCGTGATGATCGCGGCGATTAACTCACAGACGAATCTATTGTTCATTGCGTTCGGGGCGATGCTGGGTGGGCTGCTGGTGTCGCTGGTGATGAGCTGGCTGGTGCTGCGCAAGATCGAGGTGAAGCGCCTGGTGGCGGCGCACGCGATTGCGGGCGAACTGTCCGAGGTGCATTACCTGGTGACGAACCGGAAACGTTGGCTGGCGTGTTTTGCGTTGAACATCAGCGAGATGGATGTGGACGGGAAGCTGGCCAAATCGCCGGATGCGTTTGCGTTTTATATACCGCCCGGCGGCACGGCAACGGCGATGGCGCAGCTGCTGCCACTGCAACGTGGGCGGGTGACGCTGCGCTGTGTGCGGATTGCGTGCACGTTTCCGTTTGGATTCATTCGACAGGTGCGGCATGTGCCGCGGGTGGCGGAGGTGGCGGTGTATCCGCGGGTGGGCTCGCTGAACCGGCAACTGGCGCTGCGTTACCGGGAGGCGGTGACGTCGGGCTCGATGACATCGAACATGCGCGGGGGGCAGGATGAGTTTTACGGCTTGCGGGAATACCGGCCGGGCGACAATGTGCGGTCGATCCACTGGCGGCGCACAGCGCGGACCGGGCAGGTGATGGTGCGCGAGATGACGAGCAACGCGCCGCCGCAGATGACGGTGGTGCTGAACCTGCGCGGCCGCAGCGGCGAGGGTGAAGATATCGTGCAGGCGGAGCGTGCGATCGAACTCGCGGCGACGCTGATTTGTTACGGCTTTTTTGAGAACTTCGCGGTGGGGCTGGCGATTGCGGGTTTGCCGGATGAAGAGATGCCGCTGCCGATCATGGGGCGCGAGGCGCGGAACAAGCTGCTGTACCGGTTAGCGGTGCTGGATGTGCGGACCGTGCAGGCGAACATTGGCGGGGTGAAGCCGAACCGCCTGGCGAGCCAGAGCGAGTGGGTGGTGGTGACGCTGTCGCGCCGGGACGAGGTGCGCGACATTGTGCCGGGCAATGTGGAGCACACGGTGCTGGCGCTGGATGACCCGGAGTCGGATACGTGGGTGCATTTTGCCAGTGGCGAGCACACACGGCGGTTGCTGCACGAGTGATTACTGGGCGGTGAGTTTGCTGGCCCGCACGGCATAGGTTGTCGCCTTGCCGGATTTGTCCTTGATGACCACGCCGACGGTGCCTTCGAAGGTGATGCCGTTGGCGTTGTAGGTGAAGGGCTCGATGGCCATCAGCACAATCGCGGTGCGGCCATCGACGAGTTTGATCTGCGTGACGCGGCCGGCATCATTGAGGCGTGTGACCTCGGCTTCCTTCTCGTTGGTGCCGAAGGCTGAGAAGACCCAGGTGGCGGACGAGTTCATGGGCATGTCCCAACGCAAGACGCTGGAGCGGGTGTCGAACTTGTCGCTCTTGCCGAAGGGCTGGCCGACGCCGTTCTTGTCGCCTTCGAGTTCGTCTTTCTCGTTGACGCGGTTGAGGGTGACGTTGTCGGGGTAGGCGAATTTGAGTGCGCCGGTGACGTCGTGCGGGCTCTTCATGAGGGCGCCGCCGGGGCGGACCTCGATGCCGTCGACGTGGTAGCCGTGCATGCGCCAGACGGTTTGGCAGACGGTTTCGAGGTTATCGCGCACGATGAGCGTGTCGGGATGGATCATGAGGACCTGGCGGTCGTAGCCGTTGCGCAAGGCCTTGGGCGAGCTCTTGGTGAGGTCGAGCTTGGGGTTGTAGGGGTACATGCAGCGGGCGTTGGCGTAGTCGAACACGCCGGGTTGGTAGTGATCGTCGCTGATCCAGGGTGCGGGGTATTTGCAGGGGAGTGTCCAGTTGTTGACGCCGATGAAGTCGATCTGCGTGCCGGAGGCGGGGCCTTGTTTGTAGGAGTTGCCGTAGGTGCCTCCCGGCGGGCTGCCCCAGGCGGCATCGCCGAAGAAGCGAACGTTGCGGAACCAGCCCCAGAGCGAGCCTTTGTCCTGGTGGTGGTGGCCCCATGATTGTTCCGCACGGAGGATGACGTAGCTTTCGCGGCCGTTGTCGAGTTTCTGCCAATCTTTCTGGAGGAGCGGCTTGCCGGCGGCGTCGGCGAAGGTGCGCATCGTGACGCCGTAGCCTTGCACGTAGCGGCTTTGGAGGTTGGGCATCTGTGGCGTGACGCCTTCGGGCAGGGCGGCCCATGCCTCGCCGGGCTTGTTGCCGCGGCCCTCTTCAGCGCCCTGGCCGAGGCCGCCGGTTTGCGAGAGCGCCCAGGCCATGTGGCCGACGATTTTCTGGATTTCGGGTTTCTGTGATTTGGCGAATTCGGGGAGGGCCCGGCGGAAGTGACCGTTGATGGAGCCGATGCCGCCGCCGTGATCGCCAATGGGCGCGAGGGCGCGCATGCCCATGAGGCTGGGATCGCGCGGCGAATGCACGTGGGCGAAGAAGTCGAACATCCTGGCGAAGCGGATGTCTTCGAAGAAGTTTTTGCCGCCGACTTCTTTGAGGGTCATTGCCAGCGGGTAGAGATTGTGGACGGTGTGCAGGGCGTAGCTATGCGATTCTTCCCAGCAGCCGCTGTCGGGGTAGACGTAGCGATCGAGCGACATGGACATCTGCTGTTCGCCGTGGTCCTGCATTTTTTTGCCTTCGGGGTGGCCGAGGACGGCGAGGCCGGCGCCCATCTGCGAGACGCAGCGGTAGCGATCGGCGTTGAAGTTCATGTTTTCCATGCCCTGGTAGAAGGGGTTGAGGGCCTCGGGGTGGGTCCAGGGCAGCATGGCGCGCGTGCCGGGATAGGCGCTTTCATCCATGGCCATGTACGTCCAGATGGCGGGGGCGGTGAGGCGGTCGGCGATGGTGTCGCTGACGTCGATGAGCGGTTTGGGCTCGCCCTTCTTGGGCGGATTGGCCTTGGCAAAATCGCTGAGGGCGGTGAGGTCGCTGGCTTTGTTGATCTTGGGACGAGCGCGCTGGGCCCAGCGCAGGAGGCCGGTTTTGTCGGCGCGCATGCCGCCTTCGGAGCCGTTGAATTCCTGCAAGCCGGCGCGGCCTTCCATGCCTTGGAGCACGCGGCCGGCGCCGCCAGCGCCTTTGAGGGGAGCGGTTTCTTCGGGGGTCAGCGGCGTGCCGTCGGGGTTCCACACGAGGGGGAGTTTGTTGAGGCGATCGAGCGGCCAGACGCCGTCGACGACGTGGGCTTTGCGGAACTCGCGGCGCCAGGCGGTTTTGGGCGGGCCGCCTTTGTCGTCTTGCGTGATGGGGCCGGTGGGCATGGCGTAGAAGGCCCACTCGCGGTGGCCGTCGACGAGCCAGGCTTCCATGGCGTAGCGTGGCTGGGAGCCGGCGAGGCCGACGATGCCGCGGGTCATGCGGTCGCCGGGGACTTCGGGGCGTTCGTAGAGGTCGACGTGGTTGACCTTGGCGCGGGTCCACTTGTCGGGGCGGATGAAGAAGCCGCCGACGGCGATGGTGCCGTCATCATTGGCGAGGCCGATGGTTTCGGATTTTCCGCCGAAGTAGCCGAACTGGGTCCAGACGACCATTCGCACGAGGCAGCGTTGACCTTCTTCTTTGACGAAGTCGTTGGCGTTGTAGCTGTCGGCGTGGAAGACTTTGACTTGGGCCTGGTCGGTGCAACTGATGACGTGGCGTGGCCGCCAGTCGTCGTAAGAGAAGATGAAGCGGGCGTTGCCGCCGAGGTTGAAGTCTTCGGTCAGGGTGGCGAAGCCTTTGCCGGGGTAGAGGCGGACTTTGACGGTGTAGGTTTTGTCTTGTTCGAAGTTGTAGGTGATGCGGGATTCGAAGAAGGCGGGGCCGTTGACGGTTTCGATCTGGACGTTTTTGACGCGGAGGATGGAATCGAGGTAGCCGCTGCCGAGGAAGGATTTGCCGTCTTGCGAGACGCTGACGATGGGGCCGGGGATGTCGAAGGCGGAGGCGCCGGTGCCGAAGTCGGCGGAGCCGACGGGGACGCGGGCCCAGAACTGGCCGTTGGAGACGACGGCGGTTTTGATGCCACCGATGATTTTTTCGTCGGTGACGGTGATGGGTGCGGCGGCGTCGTTTTGGCCGACCTTGACTTCGAATTGTTGCTGGCTGGGCTTGTCGAAGTCGACGAGGGCCCAGATGCGGACCTTGGTGGCGGCTTCGGGTTTGCCTTCGAGCGGTTCGGCCTGGGAGGGGACGCCGGCGAGTGAGACGCGGCGCACGTCGACGGGCTTGTCGAAGGTGACGTCCCAGCTGACGGGCTCCTGGGTGTACTTCATGCCGAAGTATTCGTTGACGTAGACCTTGGGGGGCGTGGGCACCTGGGACCAGGCGGGCAAGGCTGCCACGACTACAGCGCCGGCGACCAGTATTTGCATCAGTTTGTTCATTCTTGATTCCTGATTGGTTGTGGTGTGTTACTTGAGCAGTCCTTGCATGACTGTTTTGAAGGGGTCGGCGAGTTTTGGTTTCTCGGGGCCTTTGCCGGGGGCGGCGAAGGCGATTTTGCGTGAGCCGACGCCGAGGTTGAATTCGATGGTCACGTGGCCTTCGTAGAGACTGGTGCCCATGAGGGCGGCGGTACGGGGGTTGGGGGTGGAGTCGGACTTGGTGTCAGGTCCGAGGAAGTGGCGCGATGCGGGATCGGAGGGGTGTTGCCGCCGCTGCCAGAGTTGGAAGCCCATGGCGTCGGCGTTTTTCCAGTTGGCGTAGTCGACGATCCAGAAGCCGAGGAGGTCTTTGCTGTCGAGTGCGGAACTGGTGACGGCGACGCCGTAAGCGGGCGGCGAGGCCGGCGCGGGCTCAACATCGCCTTCGTCCGCCTTTGCCGGGGCCTTGTGGGCGGGGTTTACGGTGACGTCGGGCTTGTCATAAAAGCAGGGGAGGTAATAGAACTGGTGCTTGGTGCCGGTGGCATCAACGGCGAAGCCGGCGGAGGGGGCCCAGGGTTTTGCGGCATCTTCGGAGTAGAAACAATCGAAGACCCAGAGGTTGCGCGGGCCGAGGGTGGAGGTCTCGTCCAGTTGCACGGCATCGTTCTTTACCGTGATCTTCACTTCGTACTTTTTGTCTTTCTCGAACTCATAGGTGAGCGTGGCGGAGGTCTTGTCGGCGGTGCCGGTGAACTTGATTACGCGCGGGTAGGTTTCGAGATAGCTGTGGCCGCGCCAGAGGCCGTCGGGGCCTTTGACGCGGACGATGGGGCCGGGGACGGTGTAGTTGGTGGCGCCGCCGGCGGGAGCGGTGTAGTTGCCGGTGGGGACTTCGATGGTGAAGTTGCCGACGGAGAGTTGGGCGCGATCGAGAATGAGCTTGACCGGTGCGCCGGGTTTGGGGGAGTTGGCGCCGCCGGTGGGGGAATCGAGCGGCGGAGTCGTCGTGGTTTGCGCCCACGCCATAGCGCCCATGATTGATACCGCCAGAAGAACCAGTTTTGCCCGCATAGATTGCCTCACTTGCAGAAATGCCGTCACGAATGTTCAACGAATCCCCGCGGCGCATCTTGCGTGTTATCATGCGGCAATGTTGCCTGAACAGTTGTTGCCGTTTGTGATCGCGTCCGCGATGGTGATTCTCGCGCCGGGGCCGGACATTTTGATGGTCATTGCGCGGGGCATGTCGCTGGGACGGTCGGCCGGATTTGCCGCAGCGCTCGGATTCGTGTCCGGCCTGCCGCTGCATATTGCGTTGGTAGCCTACGGCTTTGCGTGGCTGCTGCAACAGTACCCGAGTGCTGCGAGCGTGATTCAGTGGGCGGGGGCGCTGTACATCGGCTACCTCGCTTGGCGGCTGTGGCGGGCAAGAGATGTGAGCCTCTCGACCGATGCGCCCGATCAACGGCGCACGACGATCAGCATTTATTTTCAGTGCATCATCATGAACGTGCTGAATCCGAAGGTGGCGCTGTTCTTCTGGTTCTTCCTGCCGCAGTTTGTGCAGAAGGGCAGCGAGACGGTGAAGCGCGACATCTTCGTGCTGGGCGGCATCTTCATGATTCTCACGGTGCTGATCTTCGGTGCGGCGGCCGTGATCGCCGGGACGCTGGGAAACTTTCTCCGCGCACGGCCGACCATCGCACGCTGGCTTAATCGCGGCGTGAGTATTCTGTTCTTTGCGTTGGCGATCTGGCTGATTCTGCCGAAAAGTTGGATCGGCGGCGGGCAGTGATCACCACGTGTTGGTGACGCCGGCGGCGACGAGGTCTTCTTCGGGAACGCTGCCGTCGAGGACCGCCTTGGCCGTGGCCCGCAGTTCGGGGTTGTAGCGGACTTCGTCGGCCACGATTTGTTCAAGGCGATAGCGAATTACCGGGTCGGTGCGCACGACCCACGATTGCAGGATCACACGCTTAATTGCCGGGCTGGACGGATCGCGCAGGATCGGCAAGACACGGCGCTTGGTCTGCATTTTGGTTTCGCGCGCCATGTTGGCCCCAGCGGCGGTGATCGCATTGAGATTGCGTTCCGCGCCTTCGCCGGCCACGCCACGCAACATGCCGCCGATGGCGGCGCTCTGCTGCAAGGCGCCGCCTTCTGCCCGCGGAAATTCCGCGATGTCCACGACGCCCCAGCGCGGCGTTTCACCGGTTTTGCCTGCCGGCACCTGGTTGCGGACCAGCACGTTGAGGCGTTCGCGCTCAACGCGCACTTCCACGGCGTCGGGGTTGGCGGCCGATTCGCGCACGTTCATCTTGGTCAGCCAGTCGCTGCCAAACTCGCCTTTGAGGTATTTGTCCACTTCATGAAAGACCTGGCGAAACACGCCGCGCTGCTGGTCGGTGTCAACGTTCTGCTTGATCTCGAGGTCGATGAGGGCGCGGTAGGCATCGTCGAACTTGCCGTTGTCGTCGGTGGCGATGTGTTCAAAGAGTTGGCGGACTGCTTCTTCTTTGCTGGTGGGGTAGCTCTTCCAGCGGGCGACGGACGTATCGCGGCCGAAAAGGAACCAGCCGGCACCGGCGAGCAGGACGAGGCTTACCGCACCAATGGCCAGATGCCTGCGCTCGATGGATATTTCCATGGGCCACCGCCTTCTTGCTAGAGGCCGAGGTGATGTTTGCAGATCTTTTCCCAGTTGGCGGCGCGATCGCGTTGGATCAGCCGGGTCTTGCAGAAATCGTCCCAGGTGAGGTACATGCAGCGCAAGCCGGTCATGTCATCTTTGCAGCGGTCGCAGGTGCCGTGGCGGAGGTAATACAGGTACCGCACCATGATCTTCCATGCGTTGGGGTTGGTTTGTTCGCTGGCGACGACCAGGGCTGCGGGGTCTTCGTCATCGTCGGGGATCTCGGCGAGTTTTTCGAGTTGCTCTTCAATCTTGAAGCGCATCGCCTCGCGCCCGGCGGCGGAGTTGAGAATGCGGCGCCACGCCCGTGCCGAGAACGCCTGCGTGCCGATGAGTTTTGAAGCCAAGAGATAATCGCGGCAGGTCCCCTGGCTGAGCAGCATGGCGAGTTTGTCGGCTTCCTGCTCGTCGGGGAGCATGTCTTCGTCGGCGCTGATCAACTTGAGCAGTTGGTCGGCCGTGCGGCTGCGCGGCAGGTCTTGAACTTTTGGGAAAGCCACGGTCTTTTGGCAGAAGGGGCAGACACCGCGCCGGCCCGCCCATTCGGCCGGTGCTTTCAGCACCTTTTGGCAGTTGGGGCAGGTGAAGCGAAAGACTTGCGTGGTGGTTTCGGACATAGTGGTTCCCGTGACTCTGGTTATTGTATCGTGTAAATCGGCTTTCTGACCACAGTGCGGGAATGGTCGCTGCAACTTTGGGGCGGGTTGCGAGTGTATCTAACAGGTAGGCGGATAGGTTGGTGCGCGCATGAGACAGGCTGCCAAGGGTTTCACATTGCTGGAGTTGCTGGTGGTTGTGATGATCATCGGCGTGCTGCTGGCGATCATGGTGCCGGTGCTGGGCAACGCGCGGGAGCGTGCTGGGCGCGTGGCCTGCGGGGCGCTGCTGAAGGGGCTGGGCGTCGGCGTGCGTACGTATATGGAAGAGAACCAGCTGACGTTGCCGTGGGCGGCGCAGGTGCCGTCGATCAATACGAACATGCCGCCGCTGCCGGAGACGATGAAGCCGCAGGTGCCGGACGCGAAGGCGTGGCGCTGTGTGTCGGACAATCTCGGGTACACGCGGGTGGATGGTCAGAGTTTTCAGTCGCGCTTCGCCGGCGAAACGCTGAGTTATGAGTACAACCAGGGCTTGGCGGGCAAGCGAATTGAACGCTCGCGCCTGGCGCAGTTTTTGGGCGATCATTCCGTGTATGTGATGCTGGACATGGACCACTTCCATGGGCCGCCGAATGCAGTGAAGGCCAAGAATATTCTTTTTGCCGACTCGCACGTTGGCGATGTTGAAGACATCACGGACCCGTATGGCCTGCCCGGCGCCACGCTGCCGGCCACGCCGTGAGGTAGTTATGGACACACGGAAGAAGAATCGTATCGGCGCCATTGGCCTGGCGGTCATCTTGGTTGGCGCGGGGAGCTATGGTGCTTACGCCTATTGGCCGGTGACCTGGACCAAGGCCGGAAAGATCGTCAATCAGGATTTGACCGGTATGGACCCCGTGGATGTGCGTACCGCGATCGGCAAGGTGGATATCGACCGGCTGACGCCGCAGCAGCGTGAAGCATTCGGTGAGAAGGTGCGGGGTTATGTTGATGGCTTGGAACGCGAACAGCGGCGCGAGTTTTTTGGCGGGGGCGGGTTCATGGGCTTTGGCTTTGGCCGGAGTGATACGCAGCCTGCTGACCCGGCGGCGCACAATATTGGTGAGATTTTTGCCGCGGCACGCACGAAGGCCGTGATCGATTACGCCAAGGCATCGCCGGAGGACCGGCTGAAGCAGATCGACAAGATGCTGGACGACATGCAGGCGCGGCGCAACCGTGCGGGCACGCAGCCGGGCACGCGGCCCGGGGGCGGCGGCCGCAATTGGGGTGGGGGCGGTGGCGGGCCGGGCATGGGCATGGGTGGTGGGCCGGGCGGTGGGGGCG